>Ga0209758_1001794_pt1 | contig 23695 bp, 21 predicted proteins | sample AraplaMF_Col_mMF_FD_184258 | JGI IMG/M metagenome (GOLD analysis project Ga0209758, IMG submission 184258) | Arabidopsis root microbial communities from the University of North Carolina, USA - plate scrape MF_Col_mMF (SPAdes) (version 2) | ecosystem: Host-associated > Plants > Roots > Endosphere...
GCTTCAAGGCGGATGGCGATGCTTGCGTCAAGATCGCGTGCCGCACCGGCTATCGCGTCAATGACGACAATGAGTGCGAGAAGGTTCAGGACAAGAAGCCGGTTGCAACCCGCGAGGATGCCAAGAAACGGGACACGGATCGCAAGCAAACCGAAGCTGCACCTGCGAAGCCCTCCGCATCTGGGCAAATGGTTTGCAACAATGCGGGCTGCCGTCCCGTTGCGCCGGGCTGTCGCGTACAACAGGCCGGTACTGCCGATCCATGGCGGCGGGGCGCAACACTAGTGGAAGTTTGTAATTAGCTCCGGCCCACAGGTACAGGCTTCCGAGACAGCCCGGATTGCTTCGCTTCCGCCGCCGCTCTTCGCGCTATGGCGGACAAGTCCCTCGCAATGACGGTGTGGAGAGCGCGCGCCCCGGACGCAGCGCAGCGTCCTTTCGGCGTGAGCTGCAGAGCCGGGGCCTGTGTTGCAGAGATGCGTTATGTCGCTTCTGAGTCCCGGCTCTGCACTGCAACGCCAAGGGCGTTGCGGAGGCGACCGCGCCGCTCCGCGTACGCGACAAGACATATAGCACTTGCGGCGGCGTGGTCCGCCCTCCCCTGACGGCGGCCTCAGTCCCGAATCTTCTGCGCCCGATACAGGCTCGGGGTCGTCCCGACCGCCTTGCGGAAGGCGCGGTTGAAATTGGCCTGCGACGAAAATCCCGTGGCGTAAGCAATGTCGACCAGCGGACGATCGCTGGTCGACAAGAGGTTCCTGGCGAGGTCGAGGCGCTGCCGGCTGACATATTCATGCGGCGCCGCGCCGGTCGCCGCCTTGAAGCTGCGGGAGAAATGCGCCGGGCTCATGCACGCCACCGACGCCAGATCCTTCACCGTGAAGTCTCGATCGACGGACGCCGCGATGAACTCCGTCACGCGCGACAGCCGCTTGGCATCGAGCGGTTTCTGGACGGCATGGGATTGCTTCAGACGGACCGAGGTGGCCGAATAGCTGTGCACCAGATGAGCCGACAGGGCCCGTCCCAGGCTCTCGATCAGGAGGCGGCCGGTCGAAGTCTCATGTTCGAGCTCGCCGAGGATCCGGTCCGCGACGTGCTCGATGAAGATGTCCTGGTCGATGCTCTCGTAGCGGATCGACATTCCGGACGGGTCGATGTCGAGATCCCGAAGCATGGTGTCGTCGAACGGGTGTCCGGGAAGAAAGATATGCAGACACTCCTGCATCTGGTTCTCGACGCGGATGAAGTCCTCGCGGATGCCGGCCGGACACAGCCACACGGTGCCCCTTCTGCCGAAAGTGCGCTGCCGCATGCCTGCACCTTCCCGATCGACGACCGAGTTGCCGCGCAGCAGGATCGCGATCTCGGTGTCGCGCGGCAATTGTGCCGGCAGATCACCCGGATCATGGCTCCACCGCTCCGCGAGCAGGTAAGACCAACGCCGCTCGTTGGATGTCTGAAGCATTCTGCCGGTAACATATTTATCGACAGAATTGCCGAGCATACCCATCGTGTCTCTCCGTCAGATAACGCGATGTGCAGGTAAAGGTAGTGCCGGGTCCAGCAATTAGCATGCCAGAGACCGGCCCGGGCGTCCACCGGCCGAGAGCAGGCAGGGACAACAACACCGCACGTTTTGAGAAGCCAGACCGGGCCCGACGACCGCATCCTTCGGATTGCCTCAAATCAGGAAGCGGAGAGTTCCATGGCAAGGACCACGGTCATTGGCGCATGCCCCCACGATTGCCCGGACACCTGCTCGATTCTGACCACGGTCGAGGACGGCAAGGCCATCGCCGTCCGCGGCAATCCCGACCATCCGTTCACGCGCGGACGGCTTTGCGTCAAGGTCAACAACTACGAGGAGCGTGTCTACAGTGACAAGCGCGTGCTGTATCCGCTCAAACGCGTCGGCCCGAAGGGCACCAAGCAATTCCAGCGGATCTCCTGGGAGGAAGCGCTCGCGACCATTGCCTCGCGCTGGACATCCGTCATTGCCGAGCACGGTGCGCAGGCAATCCTGCCCTACAGCTATCTGGGCACGCAGGGCGTCATCAATGGGCTGAACGTCGGCGACCCCCTCTTCAACAAGCTCGGCGCGACGGTTCTGGAGCGCACCTTCTGCGATTCCGGCTCTTGCACCGCGTACATGATGACGATCGGGCACACGCCGGGCGTCGATCCCGAGAGCTTCGTGCACTCGAAGTACATCATCCTGTGGGCCTGCAACACACTGAGCACGAACTCGCATCACTGGCCGTTCATCGAGCAGGCGAAAAAGGCCGGTGCCAAGCTCGTGGTCATCGATCCCGTCCGCACCCGCACCGCGCGCCTCGCCGACTGGCATATTCCGATCCGTCCCGGCACCGATGCTGCGCTGGCGCTTGCGATGATCCACGTCATCATCAAGGAGAATCTGGTCGATCGCGACTATATCGACAAATACACCGTGGGTTACGACGAGCTGGCCGAACGGGCGTCCAGCTACACACCCGAATTCGCCTCGCAGGAAACCGGCATTCCCGTCGACGACATCCTCAAGCTGGCGCGGGAATATGCGACGACACCTCCGGCCGTCGTCCGCATCGGCGTCGCGGTCGAGCGGCATGCCGGCGGTGGTCAGACCGTGCGCGCGATCGCCTGTCTTCCGGGACTGATCGGCGCCTGGAAGCACGTCGGCGGCGGGCTGCTCCAGCTCCCGATCTGGGCGTTCCCGGTCAGATGGGACGTGCTGATGCGTCCCGATCTCCAGCCGGAGAGGATGCGCGTGCTCAATTCCTGGCGCCTCGGAGCGGCGCTGACGGGCGAACTCGGCTTCGATCCGCCGATCAAGGCGCTGTTCGTCTACAACGCCAATCCAATGGCGATGGTGACCGAACAGGGCAAGCTCGAAAAGGGATTGGAACGCGAGGATCTCTTCACCGTCGTCAGCGAGCACTTCCTGACCGACACCGCCAAATACGCCGACATCGTTCTGCCCGCAACCACGCAGCTCGAGCAGAAGGACATCATGTTCTCCTGGGGGCATCTCTATCTGTCCTACAACAACCAGGCGATCGCGCCGCTCGGCGAGGCCGTGTCCAACACCGAGCTGTTCCGCCAGCTCGCGCGCGCGATGGGCATCACCGACCCCTCCTTCTTCCGGAGCGACGACGAGATCATCGAGGCCTCCCTCGACTGGAGCAGCCCGGTGCTCGCAGGCATCACGCTCGACGACGTCAAGGCCAAGGGCTATGCGCGCCTCAACATGCCCGCGCCGGCCGACTGGGCGCCGCACCGCGAGGGCAATTTTCCGACCGCATCGGGGAAGTGCGAGTTCAGCTCGACCATCGCCGCCGGCGGCAACTTCGTGGTGCCGCTGTTCCGCCAGGGCTACAATGGCGATCAGGACGCCACGCCGGTCGATCCTCTGCCCCACTACATCCCGCCGAACGAGAACCCGCGCACCGCGCCCATGCTCGCAACGCGCTATCCGCTCAGCCTGATCTCGCCGAAGAGCCACGCCTTCCTGAATTCGAACTACGGCAACCTGCCGGCGCAGACCGCGCAGGCGGGCGAGGAACAGGTGGTGCTCCTCAATCCGGACGATGCGGCACAGCGTGGCATCGTCGCGGGCGCGCCGATTCGCGTGTTCAACGACCGTGGCGCGTTCGAGGCCTTCGCGACCGTTTCGGCCGACGTCATGCCGGGCGTGGTGGTGGCCCCGTCGGGCTACTGGCAGCGGTCCAATCGCAGGGGCGCGACGGTTCACGTGCTGACGCCTCCCGCCTTCGCCGACCTCGGCCGTGCCCCGACATTCTCGGACATCCTCGTTCAGGTCAGCGGGGCCTGACGATGACATATGTGGTCACCGACAATTGCCGCGGCTGCCGATACACCGAATGCGTCACCGTCTGTCCCGTGGAGTGTTTCCACGTCGACGACACCATGACCTACATCGATCCGGAAAACTGCATCGATTGCGGTGGCTGCGCGCCGGCTTGCCCGGTCGGCGCGATCGAGCCCGACTATCGCCTCGCCGCGGACAAGAAGTACTGGATCGACGTCAACCGCAAGCGCGCGACCGAGACTCCCGTCATCAGTGCACGCCTGCCGGCCCTGCCGGGGGCCGATGAACGCAGGCAGGCGCTGGGCCGATGACGGCGTCCGCTGCAAACGAAAACCGCATCGCCGTCGTCGGCAGCGGACCGAGCGGCTTCTACACCGCCGAGGCCCTGTTGCGCTCGGGCGTGCCCTTGACTGTCGACATGTTCGAGCGGCTCCCGGTGCCGTACGGGCTGGTGCGGTTCGGCGTGGCTCCCGACCATCCGAAGCTCAAGCAGGTCACAACGGCCTTCGACCGGATCGCCGCCATGCCCGGGTTTCGCTTCATCGGCGGCGTGACCATCGGAGACGACGTCACGATCGACGAGCTGCGCGAGGCCTATGACGCCGTCGTGCTGGCGACGGGCGCGGAACTGAGCCGGGCGCTCGACGTCCCCGGCGAAACACTCCCGGGCAGCCACACGGCGGGCGATTTTGTCGCGTGGTACAACGGACATCCGCAGTTTGCGGATCTGCGGTTCGATCTTCATCATGAGACCGCGATCGTGATCGGCCATGGCAACGTCGCTCTCGACGTGGCGCGCATCCTCGCCAAGACCGCGGACGAGCTGCGCCCGACCGACATCGCGCGTCACGCGCTCGACGTGCTGGCTGAGAGCCGGATCCGCGAAATCCACGTCGTCGGCCGCGGCGGACCGGCGCAGGCCAGGTTCACCGCAAAGGAATTACGTGACTTTCTCGAACTCAACGCATGCGATACATGCGTCGACATGCGCAACGTCAGCTCCGATGAATTCGAGCCGCGATCTTCCGCCGATCCGGAGCTGACCGAAAAATTGTCGTTGCTGCGCGCGTTCTCGCGGACGTCCGTGACGAAGCCGCGGCGCTGCGTTTTTCGATTTCGTCTGTCACCCGTCGCGCTCAACGGACGAGACCGCCTGGAGGCCATCGCGTTCAGGCAGGAAGCGGGCGCTATCGAGGACATCGCATGCGGCCTCTCGCTCAGCAGCGTCGGCCGGAAGACCACGCCGGTGGCTGGGGTTCCCTATGACGCGCATCGCGGCGTGCATGCGAACGTCGACGGACGTGTCGCGGTCGATGGTTCGGTGATCGAGGGCCTCTATGTCTGCGGATGGAGCAAGCGCGGGCCGAACGGCACGATCGGCACCAATCGCGGCTGTGGGATTGCGACCGCAGAGGCCGTCCTGGCGGATATCACCCATCGACGGCCGCGCTCGGACACGCCTGACGCACTGCTTGCGCGCCTGACCGGCCGCGTCGCACGCATCGTGAGCTATCCGGATTGGCGCACGATCGACGCGGCCGAGAAGCGCAGGGGAGCCGTCCTGGGCAAGCCCCGGGAGAAGTTTGTCACGATTCCCGACATGCTCGCCGCAATGGATGCGTGACTCCGAGGCGCTGCTGGGCGCCTGCTCTACTCCTGATCGACGAGATCGTCCTCGAGGATCGCCATCTGGAACTGGAACGAGCGATCGTCGTCCTCGTCGTCGACGAACAGGACGCCGATGAATTCCTCGCCGATATAGACTTCGGCGGAATCGTCCTTCTTCGGCCGCGGCACGACGCGGATCTTGGGATTGCCGAATACGCGCTTCAGATACGCATCTAACTTTCTGACTTCTTTGACGTCCACGGCAAGTCTCCGATCGAAATTGGTCGGCGGGTTTTAGGACGAGACGCGACGAACCGCCAGCATGAATTGCCAAAGAATTTTGGGGATCGAAAGGGCCGGAAAATCCGGCCCCTCGCAACGTCAAGGGCCTGCTCAAATCCCCATGGCGTTGATCATCTGATCCATGGTGCGCGACGGCTCGGCGCAGCCGGCTTCCCCGACGATCTTGGCCGGCACGCCCGCGACCGTGACGTTGTGCGGCACCGGCTTGACCACGACCGAGCCCGCGGCGATGCGCGCGCAATGGCCGATCTCGATGTTGCCGAGGATTTTTGCGCCGGCGCCGATCAGGACGCCGTGGCGGATCTTGGGATGCCGATCCTCGTTCTCCTTGCCGGTGCCGCCGAGCGTGACGCCGTGCAGGATCGAGACGTCGTCCTCGATCACCGCCGTCTCGCCGCAGACGAAACCGGTGGCGTGGTCGAGGAAGATGCCGCGGCCGATGCGCGCGGCGGGATTGATGTCGGTCTGGAACACCGCGGAGGCGCGGCTCTGGAGATAATACGCGAAATCCTTGCGGCCCTTCAGATAGAGCCAGTGCGCCAGGCGATGGGTCTGGATCGCGTGAAAGCCCTTGAAGTAGAGCAAGGGATCGATGAAGCGCGAGGTCGCGGGATCGCGGTCATAGACGGCGACGAGATCGGCGCGGAAGGCGTTGCCGAGATCGGGTTCGTCGCGCAGCGCCTCGCCATAGGCCTGGCGCACGAGCTCGCCCGACAATGCGGAGTGATCGAGCCGTTCGGCGACGCGGTGAACCACCGAATCCTCCAGGCGGCTGTGATGCAGCACCGACGAATAGATGAAGGTCGCAAGCTCCGGCTCGCGACGGACGATATCCTCCGCTTCGCCCCGGATCCGGTCCCAGATCGGATCGAGCGATGCGAGCTTTCCTCCCGGATTGACCTGATGCACTGCCATGGATTTGCTCTTTGGATTTGCTCTTCGAGTGGGCTCGTTTGGACCGGTTCTATAGCATAGTCTAGGCGGCAAAGTCCTGACCGGCTTGCCTGAGAGTGAACAGCAGCTTGCCCCGCGAAAGCACACCAAGACCTTGAAACACAACGGTTTCTCTTGGCGCCCCGGAGCCGCAAGGTCGGCTCAAGGTGGTCAGAGTTTTGCCAAATTCAAGCCGGGCGGCGTCAAACTCTTGGTGAATCCTCTCCGAGCCGCTATTGCGAGCATGGTCCGAAGCGAGGGCGGGAGCGGATTTGAGCATCACCACCGATCAATTGCGCGCGCGCGCCGCGGGCTCGCTTTGGCTGCGGCTGGCAGCGGTGGCCCTGCCCCTCCTGATGATCGCGCCGGCGCTCTGGAACGGCTATCCGCTACTGCAATGGGATACCGGCGGCTATCTGGCACGCTGGTACGAGGGTTATCTCGTTCCCAGCCGCTCCACGGTGTTCGGGCTCTATCTGCATTATGGCGAGAGCTTCGGTTTCTGGATCAACCTCGCGGTCCAGTCGCTGGCGACGCTGTGGCTGCTGCAGCTCACCCTTCGCGTGCTCGCGATGATGCAAACCTTCCGCTTCGTCGCGATCAGCCTCGGCCTGATCGTTTCGACCGCGCTGCCCTGGCTTGCGAGCATGCTGCTCACCGACATCTTCGCCGGGCTCTCCGTGCTGTCGCTGTTCCTGCTGATTGTGGGCGCAGGCCGGACCTCGACGCTTGAGAAGATCTCGCTGTTCGTCTTCACCGCCTTTGCCGCGGCAACCCACAGCGCCACGCTCGGCGTGCTGCTCGGCCTTTGCGCCATCGGCTGGATCGCACGGCCGTTTCTTAAGGGGCGCCTTCCGCTGCCCGGATTGGCGCAGGCGAGCCTCACCATCATCGCGGGCGGCCTGATGCTGGTCTCGGCGAACTACGCGCTGTCCGGCAAGCTGGCCTGGACGCCCGGCGGTTACGGCGTCGCTTTCGGCCGCATGATGCAGGACGGCATCGTCGCGCGTTACCTTAGCGATCATTGCCCGCGCGAGCGCTACAAGCTCTGCCCCTATCGCAACGAGCTGCCGGCAACCGCCGACGAATTCCTGTGGGGCAACAGCATGTTCAACACGCTCGGCCGCTTCGAAGGCATGAACGATGAGATGGGTTACATCGTCGTGCAGTCGATCAAGGATTATCCGGCCTGGCAGGCCGGCGCGGCCCTGCGGGCGATGGGCCAGCAATTGCTGCATGTCGCGACCGGCGAAGGCACCAATGGCTGGATCCCGCACACCCGCGGCATCATCGAGCGCTATATCCCCGCCCAGGCCGCGCCGATGCGCGCGGCGCGGCAGCAGAATTGGCAGCTCGACTTCACCGCGATCAACTGGCTGCACGTGCCGGTGGCGCTGGCATCGATGCTGGCGCTGCTCGCACTGCTCGGCAACGCACTCGCGAACCGCCGACTCGACGATTTGACATTGCTGGCGGCGACCGTGACGCTGGCGCTGCTCGGCAACGCCTTCATCTGCGCCGCGATCTCGGGCCCGCACGACCGCTACGGCGCGCGGATGGTGTGGGTTGCGACCTTCGTGGTGCTGATGGCGCTGGCGCGACGGTTTGGTGAGGACGGCAAAGCGCGATGAGGCTGGGGTGAAGCGTCATCGCGCTTGGATTCGTCCGAGCAGCAATCGCTTTCATCGAAAAGGAACACCCGGAACTGACTTGGCGTTCAACAGCCTCTCCGAGTCGGCAAAGAACCAGAGTCCGATAACAGCCCTTGGCCGGCTCCGGGCGCTCTCGAGCGGGCCGCTTGCACGTCCGCTCGTGCCCCCAAGCGGACATGTGGCGGACGTCCTCGGGCAGCAACGCGGGCCCAACGATCAGGATGATTCCGGAAAGTCCCAGAAGGATCGACGAGAAAGGCCAGCCGAATTCCCTGCTGCGCATCCGGCTCCGTCATGTCAACGGTGCCGGTGGTCCCCACCTCCACGATGCCTGCCGTGCATGAAAAAATGCATGAGCGGACAAGCTAGGAGAGGCAACCAGAGCAGAGCGCCAAGCACATGGGCCTGATGCTGGGTGAACAGCAGCGCGCCCGCGATAGCCGCGATAACGGCAAGTCCCACAACGGTTAGAGAATTGCGCGACAGGCCCCGGCGTACTCCGGCCTGATCGTGGGCATGGTCTGGCAAGGTCATCGGAGCACGGCTACCATTGCCTGATCGGCGAACAGGTCCAAAACCAAGTCTCGCAGATCTCGCATGAATAATCTTGATGCACGTCAAACTGCGGTTCCCCGTAACGGTCGGCAACGGCAGCGTTGATGTGCATCAAATCGCGATCTCAGGACTGTTGTTTAATGGAATTTCAACAGGTCTGTTTCAACCGGAGGAACGCCCATGACTGCCAAGAATTTTTTCACTGTGCTGGCGCTCGCTTCTCTCCTACCTGCTCCCGCAATGGCTCAGACCGCAACGAAAGACACTGAAAAGAGCGGTCACCACTATCAGGGCGGGCCGAAGACCGAAGTGCCTCATCACATGGGTAAGAAGGAAACTACCGGAAAGGCGACCACCGGCCAGTCCGGCGGACATCACTACACCGGCGGACCAGCAACATCGACACCGCATCACATGGGCGACAAAAAGTAAGCGGCATGAGAACCGGTGGCGTGCCGCACCGATGATGCGCCCTCCTTATAGGAGAAACTGGCATGGCAAAGCTCCCTTATGTGCGAACTATGTTCGCAACTTGCATGCTGTTTCAGGTGATCTACGTTCTATGCGTGCTTCTCTGGTTGGCCTTCCCGGACTTGAAGGGCCATGAACTCCTCCCGATTGTCTTTCCCGGTTTCAAAATGATTGCGGTCGGGAGCCTCATCTACGGCCTTGTCGCCAGCATGATCTACGGGTGGGCCGTTGCGATCATCTACGTCTTCTTCTTCAATCTTTGGCCGCAACTCGTGGCTGCTGTTATTGGACCGCGAGCGGTGCAACGCACCTAAAACGGACATCGGAGACTACTGACGAACAACTCCTGCCGCCTGCGAACAACTGACTGGTTGGCTCGAACCGAACGGCGAGATGCCAGCATTTGGCCCTTTGCCGACGTTCCTACTCGCTTCGCCAAAAACCGAGCTCCAGCTCCTAGGAATTGGTAAGCGAAGGCCCCTCTTGGGGCCCTTTGCCGCCTCAGCCGCGACGCGAGAGGAAGTCCAGCACGCCGTTCTTGTAGACCTTGTCGCCGACCGCGCGCACGTGGTCGCGATCGGGAATCTCGAGCACTCCTCTGGCTGCTGGTCCCGTATCGCGCTCTGGCTCGAGCCAAGTCCCGGCGCAACCTCAATAATAGCCTCGCTATACGGGAAGCCGCGACCGATAGACCGTGGTTAGCAGCAGCATGAAAAGCGCTCTTTCAGCCTGGTACTTCGCGGCAGGACGACTTGATTCCCGCCCCTGCGCCGCGACCGCTCCCTGGCTGGTGCAGACGCTCCAGGCCCATCGTCTTCGCTTGCGCTGCACCAGGACCACCTCGAATATCGGAAACTCCGGTCTGACCATTGCTGCCGCTTCTCGCCCAATATCCCACCAAACAAACTTGAACCCGGAGGATTGACTTGTGTCTTCACCCATTTGGGTGAAGAGGGAGATTGCGCCTACCGGGGCAAAGTCTGATCGAGACCGTCGCGTGTAAGATCAGGCCGGGCGATGAGGGGATATGTCCGCCGATGGAAACAGTCTAGCCGCCGCGCAATGCCTTGCCGGCGAGCAAGCTGACGAGCTCCTGCTGGCGGGACAGACCGGTCTTTGAAAGCACGGCTTTGAGCTGCGAGCGCACTGTCTCTCGCGCAACGCCGATTGTTGCTGCGAGTGCATCGATCGATTCGGCCTGTGCAACGCCACGTGCGACCTGGGCCTCTGCCGGCGTCAGGTCGAAAAGCCCTTGCAGGACTTCCGCACTCGGTACAGCGCCGCGATCGACCGGGGTCACGACGAGCATGAAGGTGGCTCGCGTGAAGATATCGCGTGCCAGTCCGCGCACCGGGATGACATGCAGGACCATCGGTACGCGATCCATCGCCGCTGCGATGGCAACCGACTCAACTACCCGATTGTTGCCAAGCAACGGAGTTCCCACTGCTGCCAGGAACAACTCGTCCGCGGCAGCATCGGTCAAAGTCAGCCGCTCGGCGCGGTCGTGGAACAGCGACGGCATCAGCGCTTCGAACAAGCCGTTTGCCGCGAGCAATCTGCCGCGTTCGCGCAATACCGCTCCGGGCAGCCCGATCGCCTGCAACGCATCGGCTTGCGCGCGCGCGTGCTCGAAACCAAGGCGGCTTGCGGTCAGGGACGCCCGAGCCAGATGCGGCCTCAAATCATCGAGGAACGAGACGACGTCGCGCGGCACCGGTCCATTGTCCTGGTGTCGCGGCATGACGATCGCGATCGAATCGCCACTCGGTATCGGGATGATTGTCCCGGCTCTGTAGCCGATCCCATGCCTGCGGTAGAAATTGCAGTACACTTCATTGGTCGCAATCTCCTCGTCGGACAGGAGGTCTCCATCATTGAGGAAGCCGGCGTAATTGAGAGCGGCGGCACGCGGCAGCAACGGATCGCGCTCACTCCATCCCTCCGTCAGGAAAAGGGGCATGGTCTGGTCGAAATTATTGGAGTTGACCGCACTGATATAGCCGTCGCGTACTGCGAAAAGCAGGCCGCCATTCCCGCCGATAGCGATACCGATTTCACTGAGGACCTCGGGCCACAATGACGGTATCAGCCCGGCCTCGTAGATGCGATCAATCAGACGATCGAGATGCCCAGATCCACTCATGTGCAGTGCGAAGGAGCCAATGGCGCAATTATAGCTGGATGACCAAGGGACGCAATCAGCCCCATGGAGCGGGGACCCGGATCCTGCTGTAAAACGAGTTGGCTCCTCATCCTTGCCGTGGTGGCCGCCCAGGTGGCAGGAGTGAACAGCTGCCCCGAAGGGAGCGCGGATGGTTCCAGCAGCCCGCATGCACGTCAGTTCGTGACTCGTAGCTGACTTATGCACTCCGGCAGGAGGCTACTCGGCGGGTGCGCTCAAAGGTCGGCGCATCTCTTCCAGCGACTGACGGAGAATTTGCATCGCTGAGGAAAGGAACAGACCCGCCATCAGCGCCGCGACAATCAGGTCAGGCCATTTCGAGGCCGTGAGCCAAACGGCTCCCGCTGCGACCATCACGGCGACGTTGCCGATGGCATCGTTCCGCGAGCACAGCCAGACCGACCTTACGTTGGCGTCACCATCCTTGTACTTCATGAGCAGAAGGACGCTCGTGACGTTTGCCGCGAGCGCCAGGAAGCCTACGGCACCCATGATCTCCGCTTGCGGAATGCCAAGGATCAGCACGTGATAGGCCGTCGATCCAAACACCCACAAGCCCATCAGGAACAGAGATAGCCCCTTGAACAAGGCCGCCTTGGCACGGGTTATCGCCGTCGTGCCGATAGCAGCAAGGGTGATGCCGTAGGTCAGAGCGTCGCCCAAGAAATCCAGCGCGTCCGCTTGCAGCGCCTTCGAGCCAGCCAGATGGCCACCGCCGGTTTCAACGATGAACATCCCGGCATTTATCCCGATGACCAACCAGAGCCGTCGCCTGTAATCCGCGGAAAGACCTTCGAACCTTGCTTCACTGCCGCAGCAACCACCGCAACCAGACATATGGCGCCTCCGCTTTGGGTGAATATGGGAGGATTTGCCGCAACGTGCAATATTTCAGGGTCATTGGACCACAACCTCATCGCCTCAGACAACTGGCCTCAGCCGCGCCGCGACAGAAAATCCAGCACGCCGTTCTTGTAGACCTTGTCGCCGACCGCGCGCATGTGGTCGCGGTTGGGAATGTCGAGCACTTCCGAGCCTGGGATGATCGCGCCGAGCGCGCTGGCGGAGCCGGCGACGTCGTCGGTCGAGCCGACCGCGATCAGCACGGGCACGTCGATGCGCGCGGCTTCATCCCGGGTCATGAGGTCGCGCGTGCCGCGCAGGCAGGCGGCGAGCGCACGATGATCGGAGCGGGTCTGGTCGGCGAAGGCACGGAAGGTGCGCCCCACGGGATCGGTGACCTCGTCCAGCGAGGGCGCCTCAAGCGCTTTCGCCACGTTCTCGCCAGGCCCGGTGCCCTCGATCAGGCCGCCGATGCCGATGCCGCCGAGGATCGCCGAGCGCAGACGCTGCGGCTCGTTGAGGGACAGCCACGCCGCCATCCGCCCGCCCATCGAATAGCCCATGATGTCGGCCTGCGGGATGGCGAGATGATCCATCAGCGCGAGCACGTCGCCGGCCATCGCCGGAATCGAATATTGCGCGGGCTCGTACAGCTTGGCGCTCTCGCCATGGCCGCGATTGTCGAGCGCGATGACGCGGCGGCCGTTCTTGCGCAGCTCCGAGACCCAGGTCGGATAGACCCAGTTCACGTTCTTGCTCGAGGCAAAGCCGTGCACCAGGATAATCGGATCGCCCTCGCCTTCGTCGAGATAGGCAATTTCAACGGCGCCGTTGTGAAAGCTCGGCATCATCAGTTCCGTGAGGTCTTGAGGGGAATGGTTGATCTTAGGCCGTGATGGCGCCGTTCGCCAGAGCGGCTTCGGCCGCGATCTGCGTCCGGCGCAGCCGGCGCGCCCTCTTGCGATCGCACCAGGCCTGGGTCAGGCGCTCGGTGGTCGCCTTGATGGAAGAAAGAAGACCGAACAGCGTCAGCATCGCGCCGAACAGCCACATCGCCAGATCGAAGGCGCCGCCGATCAGCAGCAGCGCGCCGCGGCCGAGCAGCTTCATGATCGCACGCGTCTTGCTGCCTTGCGCTTCCGCAAGCCGCGCCGCGCGCGCGACATCCTTCGGACCTTCGGCGATGCGCAGCGTATCCATCGCCCCGCGCGTGCCGGTCTTCCCGGCGACGCGCGTGACATCCTTGCCGAGCCGCACCAGCGCGCCGGCCTTCTCGGCCCGGAACGCGGCCTTGATCGCGCTCACCGTCTCGCCCGGACGGAGCACCGATCCCTTGGCGACCGCATTCCGGAGCATCGGCGCATCGACGACCTCGCGCGCGGAGCGACCGGCCCATACTGCGAGCCCCTCGCCGAGCCGCCCGACCTTGCGCGCATCCTTCACCAGCGTCAGTCCGGCGCGCACCGGCGCCGCACCACCGACGGACACGTAGGTTGCCGCCGTCACCGCAAGGCCGGCGGCCGCAAGCCCGAGCACGAGGCGATCGGTGTCCTCGCCCATGGCGAGGTGCTTGCCCTCGCGGACGATGTCCCTGATGTCGCCGAACACGAAGAGATCGCCGGCCACAGTTCCCGACAGGCTTGCGACGTCGTCCGCATTGCCGGTGACAAGGCCGGTGGCAAATCGCTTGGCAAATTGCGAAGTGGAATTCTCGGCCTTGACCGCATCTCCGACGCGGCTCAGGAGGTCGTCCGGCAGCGCGATGTTGCGATCGCGCGCGAGCGCGACGAAACTGTCGGCGAGATCGGCATCACCCGCGGCGAGCGCGGCCTCGATGTTGTCCTGAACCACCCGGTCGTTCTGCCGCAGCAGCGCATCGAGCTTCAGCTCGGACAGCACGGCCGGATCGTCCTGGGCGGCGAGGATCGCGCCGGCCTCGCGGGCATGCGGCGCGACCTGCACGAGCATGAAGCCGCATGCCGCGATACCGGTCAACGCTGTGCTGATTCGCAGCCACTTCATGTGGAAAAGCCTGGCGGTCCTGAGGGTCGTTTGCGCCTGATGATTCGTGTCTTTCGCCGCAATTGCGCTCGTCCACAGACATAGTATGCCAAAATTGCGACACAACGTCCCCGACGAAAGAAGGGCTTCTCTCAGGCCTCAAGATTGTGTCGAATTTGCATGAGCAAATGAGCATGGGGCGATTGCGGAGCTTTCGGTTCCGCCGGACTAGCAATCATCTGCACCCGCCAGTATGGTCCGCGGCGCCTTAAAGATGCCGCGTCAGTTCTTGATTGTGTCTGCCGCCATTGCCACTCCAGGATGAGTTACGATGTCCGACCATGTCGTCCCGCACTTCCACAACGATGCCGGTGTCCCCGTCATCGAGATCGGCTCGCAAGAGTTCATGTGCGTGGGCGCCAACCCTCCGTTCGACCATCCGCACGTCTTCCTCGACCTCGGCAACGACAACGAGATCATCTGCCCCTATTGCTCGACGCTGTACCGCTTCGCGGCCGACCTGAAGGCGGGCGAAGCCCGCCCGCCGGAATGCGTCCTGAAGGACAAGGTGGCCTGACCGCGCCCACCGGTTAAGCGGTGGCGCTCTCCCGAACGATCGTCATCGCCGGTGCCGGCATCGGTGGACTGACGGCCGCGCTGGCCCTCGCGGCCCGCGGTTTCCGCATCGTCGTGCTGGAAAAGGCCGAACGCCTCGAGGAAGTCGGCGCCGGTCTGCAGCTCTCCCCCAATGCCAGCCGCGTGCTGGTCGAGCTTGGCCTGACCGAGCGCCTCAAGCTGCGCGCCGTCGTCCCGGACGCGGTCTCGATCATGAGTGCGCGGGCCGGCGGCGAGCTGTTGCGCATGCCGCTCGGTGAAGCCGCTTCGCTGCGGGCCGGCGCGCCCTATTGGGTCGTGCACCGCGCCGACTTGCAATCGGCGCTATCAGGCGCCGTTGCCGATCATCCCGACATCGACCTGAGGCTGGGCGCGACCTTCGAGGACGTCGCGCCTCACGCAAAGGGACTGACGGTGGTCCATCGCAGCGGCACGATCCGCCGCAGCGATCTGGCCAGTGCGCTGATCGGCGCCGACGGCATCTGGTCGACGGTGCGCCAGCATCTGTTTCCCGAGGTGCAGCCACGCTTCTCCGGGCTAATCGCCTGGCGCGGCACGCTGGACGCCACGCAACTGCCAAAGGACTACACCGCGCGCCGGGTGCAGCTCTGGATGGGGCCGAATGCCCATCTCGTCGCCTATCCGATCGCTGGCGGACGCCAGATCAACGTGGTCGCGGTGCTGCCGGGCACCTGGAACAGGCCGGGCTGGAGCACGGCCGGGGATCCCCTGGAGGTGATGGACGCCTTCGCCGGCCCACGCTGGCCCCCGGCGGCGCGCATGATGCTCGCCACGGTCGACAGCTGGCGGAAATGGGCGCTGTTTGGCGTGCCCGACGGCTGCCCCTGGAGCAAGGGCCCGATCGGCCTGCTCGGCGATTCCGTGCACGCGATGCTGCCGTTCGCAGCGCAAGGCGCCGGCATGGCGATCGAGGACGCCGCCGTGCTCGCGCGGCATCTGAGCCTTGAATCCGCCGAGAGCATCGCGGGCATCACCGCGGCGCTGACGCAATACGGCCGCGCGCGCCAGGCGCGGGTGCGGCGGGTGCAGCGGACCGCGCGGCAGCAGGGCCGCATCTATCACCTGAGTGGGCCGCTTGCGGCCGCACGCGATCTGGCGATCCGCGCGCTCGGCCCCGACCGCATGCTGGCGCGGCAGGACTGGATCTACGGCTGGCGGCCGTGATCGGCGCGCCTCCTCAGCGGCCCGCCTTGCCGGATTTCGATGCAGGTTTGGCGGCGGCCGTGGTCGATGCCGCAGGCGGCGTCGCCTCGGGCGGCGACTCGCGGCATCTGTTGCGGCGCCAGGCGTCCTCGGCCAATTGGGCCTGCCCGCGCACCGCGACATAATCGTTGCGATAAGCGAGCTCGGACACCACCGCGCCCCCTGCCCCGGTCTCGGCCTTGTCCATCAGCGCTTGCAGATCGGCGGTGCGCTTGGCGAGCGCCTTGCGCTCACCCTCCAGCTGCTTGCAGTCGTACAATTCGTATTTGGCGGGATCGGCAAAGGCCGGTGCGACCGTCTCGCTCATGCTGGCGCAGCCGGACAGCGCGGCGCCGCCCAGCAGCAGCGCGAGGAGCGCGCCAAAGCCGCGCGGGAAAGAAGCAAACGAAGCAGCCATGCCGGATCAATAGTCCCGTTGGATTGAGAATGCCTAAAGCAACACCCCGTGTCCGGATTGAGGCTTTGCCTTGTGCGCCCGGCTCGCTTAAGGAAGGACGTCCCCGGCCCACGCAAAGCACCAATTTCCAGACGCCCGGGGATGGACTTAAGTGTTTGATCTCGTTGGATCAAGCGGGCATGGCGGAATTGGTAGACGCAAGGGACTTAAAATCCCTCGGTGCGCAAGCGCTGTGCCGGTTCGACCCCGGCTGCCCGCACCACGAGATCTGACGCTCGCCCGGCCGCCGCCGCCTCAAGCGGGCCCGCAGCCATGACGCGCGCCGAGCACGCAACCGCTCGTTTACCAAGCCACCCTTCCGCGTGCGGAACGCGGGCGGCGCGACCGGCCTTTACTCCACTTTAGATCGTCTTCGCCTAAAGCGAGCGATGTCTGCCCCGTCGATGCAGACCCAGGGACACGCAGGGCCTGGAGCGGCTGGCTTCGATGGTGAGAGCTCCGATGGACGCGCGCGAGGATTGGTCCCGGTCCAGGATTGGCGGAATGCAAGCGGCGCCCGCACCTCACCTTCACGGGGTCGAGGTCTACGTCTTCCTGATCGCCTTCCTCGCCGTATTCTACCTGTCGAACGGACCGCTTCTGCTCGGCCATTACGATCTGGGTTGGCACCTCGCCGCCGGAGACCTGATCAGGCAGCGGGGCGAAGTCCCCTTGCAGGATCCGTGGGCGTTCACCGTCGGCGACAAGCGATGGTACAATCTATCCTGGCTCTGGGACGTGATGGCCAGCGCGCTGTATCAGCAGGCCGGCCTTGCGGGGATCGTCCTCATGGTCGTCGCCTGCGGCGCGGTCATCGCCGGCTATCTCGCCTTCTGCGGTCTCGGCAGCGGCGCTTCGGCCCCCGCGGTCTGCATTGCGGTGTTCGCCGCGTGCCTGCTCTACCCCTGCTACGAAGCCTCGCCCAACATGTATCTGGCGGCATCGCCGAACATCGCGACCATGTTGTTCGCGGTCGTCTTTTACGGGGAATGCCTGCTGCGGCGGCGATGGTTCCTGTTGCCGCCGATGATGATCGTCTGGGTCAATCTGCATGGCGGCTTCATGCTCGCCTTTCCGATTCTCGGCGTCTTCGCCGGCGTCGCCTTGCTGCGGCGGGACTGGACAGGCTTGCGCAATGACTGCCTGGCTGGCGTGGGGTGCTTCATCGCGATCTTCGTCAATCCGCTGGGATGGCATGTCTATGACGGCGTGACGGCGACGCTGGGTCATTTCGTCCAGGCCGATATCAGTGAATGGCGGTCCTATTTTCACAACATGGAGCTGCCGGGGAGCCTTCCCGGCATCGCCTATGCGCTGACATTCGTAGCCCTGGAGCTGCGCTACCGAAACTCCACGCGCGTTCCGCTCGAGGCGCGCGTGCTGGCGTGGCTCTTCCTGGTTCTGGGTCTGTATCAGTTCAGATACACCGCGTTCTTCTTCATCTTCGCGAGTGTCCCGATGGCGCTCCACATCGACCGGCTGCTGCCGAAGCTCCGGGGCCTCGAGGTCCGGCGCGCGATGCTGGCCGCAGGCGTCGTCGGTGTCCTGTTGCTGCCCGTCACGTTCATGCAGGTGAGACCGGCGCTGGCATTGCCCGACATGCTCTCGGAGCAGGATGCCCGCTATCTCGAGACGCACAGCTCGCGCGGGCGCCTGCTGAACCACTGGAACGTCGGCGGGCTCCTGATCTTCAGAACCCAGGGATCGGTGCCGCTCTTCGTCGACGGCCGGGCGGCGACCGCCTACCCCGACGCGTTGCTGCGGGACTATCTCGCGCTGGTCCGATGGGACATCGACGCGGCGACCTGGGACAAGGTGATCGGCAAGTACAAGATCGATGCGGTGCTCTGGATCAGAGCACATGACCAGCTGCGGCACTTCCTGGTCGGCGAGAGGGGCTGGAAAGAGGAATATACCGGCGCGTATGTCAGCCTCTACACAAGGCAAGAGGCCGCTTCCAGGTAAGATCAGCCCTGCCGGGCTCGCGCAAATCGCGAGCTGGCCGAACTGTCGATGAACACGCCCGCGACCGATGCCAGGGTCGGCCCGAGGGGCTGACTGCTCACCAATTCTTGTCCGCACCTGCTCCGCCTGCCAGCCATCCCGAAACATGGGTTGTGCAACGCAGCATCGGCGGCCGATAAGGCCCTTGAAATCGAGAGGTGAGCTTCTTGTCTGACGTCAATGCCGACGATTGGGTGTCCGCGGGACACCGCCCCATGCGCTTTCCGGAATTCGTCATCGTGATCGCGTCCATCATGGCGCTGAATCCGCTGGCGATGGACATGATGCTGCCGGCGCTGCCCAATATCGGGGCTGCCTTCCAGATCCCCGTCGCCAACCATCTCCAATTGGTGCTCTCGACCTTCCTGATCGGATTCGGCGCCGGCCAGTTCGTCATGGGGCCGCTGTCGGACCGCTTCGGCCGCCGGCCGGTGCTGCTCGGCGGCATGGCGGTCTATGCGGTGGCGAGCGTGCTGGCGGTCGCAGCGCCCTCGTTCGAGACGCTGCTGCTGGCGCGCGCGCTACAGGGACTGGGCACCTCGGCAACGCGCGTGATCGCGACCTCGATCGTGCGCGACTGCTATGTCGGCCGCCGCATGGCGAGCGTGATGTCACTCGCCATGATGGTGTTCATCGCGGTGCCCGTGATCGCCCCTTCGTTCGGACAGGCGGTGCTGCTGGTGACGGCGTGGCGCGGCATCTTCGTGGTGCTGATGCTGTATGGCCTGTTCGCGCTCGCATGGTGCGTGCTGCGACTGCCTGAAACCCTGCCGGAGTCCGAGCGAAGGTCGCTGGCGCCTGCCGACGTGCTCTCGGCGTTCCGGCAGACCGTGACCAACCGCCAGACCATCGGCTATGCCACGGCGGCCGGCAGCGTCATCGGCGCGCTGTTCGCATATGTCTTCTGCGCGCAGCAGGTCTTCACCGACATCTATCACCTCGGCCATTACTTCCCGCTCGCTTTCGCCGCGATCGCCGCCGGCACTGCGATTGCCGGCTTCCTCAACGCAAGGCTGGTCGGGCGGCTCGGCATGCGCGTGATCTCGCACGGGGCGCTGACGCTCTACACGGTCGTATCCGTCGTGATGCTGCTGACCGAGTGCCTCGGCATGCTGCCGCTGAGCCTGTTCATGGTGCTCTCGGCCCTGATGATGTTCTCGTTCGGCATGATGGTCGCGAACTTCACCGCGCTCGCCATGGAGCCGCAGGGCCACATCGCCGGCACCGCCTCCTCGCTCTACGGCTCGATCACGACGCTGATCGGCATCGTGGTCGGCATGGCCATCGGACAGAGCTTCGACGGCACGCTGCTGCCGTTCTCGGTCGGCTTCTTCCTGTCGACGCTCGCCGCGCTCGCGATCGTGCTGGTGGTCGAGAAGGGACGGCTGTTCAGGCCGCATCATCGCCCCATCGCTTGAGGAACTTCCCGGACCTCTCGATGTTGTACTGCAGCAATCGAAGGGATCGGTGAGATGGAACAAGAGAGCAGAGCGGATCAGCCCGCGTGGGAGACCGAGCGGCCCGCCCCGGGGGAAAGATCCGAGGAGCGGCCGGACCGAAGCCTGCCATTCGCAAGTGAAGGCCTCGAGCAGGTGCGCGACAGCCACTGCTGATTGAGTCCGATATCGTCGCATAGAAAAAGGCGCCGCGGTTCCACCCGCGGCGCCGTTCGCTTTTCAGGCGCAGGCGCGGTTGCCTACTCCGATTTGTCGACGTTCCAGAACAGCGGCGTCGCCGGGCCGTCGAGCACGCCGGTCAGCGATTTGCGCCAGCCGCTCGGCAGGAGGTACTGCCCGAGCGGGATGTAGATCACCTGCTCATAGGCTTCCTTCTGGATGTCGGCCGCGATCTTCTTCTGCTCGTCGATCGAAGGCGCGCGGACGAAGGCGTCCTTGAGCTGCTCGATCTTGGGATCGTCCGCCCAGCCGAACCAGCCGCCCTTCTTGCCCTGGCCGCCGATCGAGAGGTTGGCGATCGGGTTGGACACGTCGGGCGCAACCCAGTTGGTGAAGAACATGTTCCAGCCGCCCTCCTTCGGTGGCTTCTGGCTGGCGCGGCGGCTCACCACGGTCTGCCAATCGGTCGCTTGCAGGTCGACCTTGAAGCCGGCCTCGCGCAGCAGCTGGGCCGCGACGATCGGCTGCGCCTTCAGCGTCGTGACGTCGCCCGGTGCCATGATCACGATCGGGGTGCCGTCGTAGCCGGACTCGGCGAGCGCCTTCTTGGCTTCCGCCATGCCGTTGCCCTTCACCAGCGTCTCGCCGCCGACCTCGGTCGCAAACGGCGTGTCGCAAATGAAGAACGCCCCGCAGATCTTCTGATACTTGGCATTGCCGACCAATGCGTCGAGCACGTCCTTCTGGTTCATGGCGAGCAAGGCAGCACGTCGCACTTTCACGTTGTCGAACGGCGGATAGAGGAAGTTCATCCGGCCGAGCGTCTGATAGCCGAACTTATTCAGGACCTCGATCGTGATCTCCTTGTTCGCCTCCAGCACCGGCAGCATGTCGTAGGGCAGGTTCTCCATGAAATCGATGTCGCCCGACTGCAGCGCGTTCACCGCGGTCTGCGAGTCCGGCATGGTGATCCATTCGACGCGGTCGACCTTCGCCACCTTGCCGCCGGAAGTCCAGCTCGCCGGCTCCTTGCGCGGCACGTAGTCGGTGTTCTTGACGTAGACCGCCTTCACGCCCGGCTGGAATTCCGACTGCAGGAACTTGAAGGGACCCGAACCGATCTGCTCGGGAATCTGCTTGTCCGGCGGCGTCTCGGCAAGGCGCTTCGGCATCATGAAGGCGACACGCGAGGACGGCTTGCCGATGGAGTCGAGCACAAGGCCGTAAGCCTCCTTCAGCTTCAGCGTGATGGTCTTGGCGTCGGTCGCCTCGATGCTCGCGGTGAAGTCCATGAGCTTCTGGCCCATGCCGTCGACCGCGGCCCAGCGCTTCAGCGAAGCGACGCAGTCTTCCGCCGTCACCGGCGCGCCGTCATGCCATTTCAGGCCGTCGCGCAGCGTGAAGGTGTAGGTGAGCTTGTCATCGGAGATCTTCCAATCCGCCATCTGCGGCTGGATCTTGAAGCTCGAATCGGGTGCCACCAACGTGTCGTAGACCATGTAGCCGTGGTCACGCGTGATGTAGGCCGTGGTGAAGATCGGATCGATGATGCGCAGATCGGAATGCATCACCGCGGTGATGGTCTTGCCGGCCGCGAGCACCGGCGAGGCGAGCGCCGTCGAAAGCGCGACGACAGACAGCGCAAGTTTGGAGGCAAACGCGCGAGGCCCCCGGCGCATGAAGTGCAACATAAAAAGTTTCTCCTGACGTGAAACTGTTCAAAGGCGGGTTATTGATTGAGCATGTGGTTCGTTCCTTGGGCGAACTAACCCCATGCAATGCCTTTATCTTTCGAGACTTGCAGACAGTGCCGAGCGCGTCAATCCGGTTTCGCTGCAGGCCCTGGCGGCGTGGGCACGGGCTCCACAACGATCGGTTTGGCACTACAACACTCTCCGCTCGTCTCGCCCGCGGCGATGCAATGCGCGTTCCATCTTTCGAAGCTTGAGAGACATTGAGATGAATCCAGCCAATCTTCCCTTCGATTCCGAGGCCATGCTCGAAGGCCTGCGCACCTGGGTGGAATGCGAGAGCCCGACCTGGGATGCCGACGCCGTCAACAGGATGCTCGATATCGCAGCGCGGGATATGGCCATCATGGGTGCGACGATCGAGCGCATCGCAGGCCGGCAAGGCTTTGGCGGCGTGATCCGCGCGCGCTTTCCGCATCCGAAACAGGGCGAGCCCGGCATCCTGATCGCCGGACACATGGATACCGTCCACCCGGTCGGCACCATCGAGAAGCTGAAATGGCGGCGCGAGGGCAACAAGTGCTACGGCCCCGGCATCTACGACATGAAGGGCGGCAACTACCTTTCGCTGGAAGCGATCCGGCAGCTGGCGCGCGCATCCGTCACCACGCCGCTGCCGATCACCGTGCTGTTCACGCCGGATGAGGAAGTCGGCACGCCTTCGACACGCGACATCATCGAGGCGGAAGCCGCGCGCAACAAATATGTGCTGGTGCCCGAGCCCGGCCGTGCAGACAACGGCGTCACCACCGGACGTTACGCCATCGCACGCTTCAATCTCGAGGCGACGGGCCGGCCGAGTCACGCCGGCGCGACGCTGTCGGCGGGACGCTCGGCGATCCGCGAGATGGCGCGGCAGATCCTCGCGATCGACGCGATGACGACGGAGGACTGCACCTTCTCGGTCGGCGTCGTCCATGGCGGGCAATGGGTCAATTGCGTTGCCACCACCGCCACCGGCGAAGCGCTCTCCATGGCCAAGCGGCAGGCCGATCTCGATCGCGGCGTCGAGCGGATGCTGGCGCTGTCAGGCACCACCAACGACGTCACCTTCAAGGTGACGCGCGGCGTGACGCGCCCGGTATGGGAGCCGGACGCGGGCACGATGGCGCTGTATGAGAAAGCGCGCAGCATCGCCAAATCTCTCGGCGCGGAATTGCCGCATGCGAGCTCCGGCGGCGGCTCCGACGGCAACTTCACCGGTGCGATGGGCATCCCGACGCTCGACGGCCTTGGCGTGCGCGGCGGCAACGGCCACACGCTGGAGGAGTATATCGAGGTCGAGAGCCTCGTTGAGCGCGGTCGTTTGATGGCGGGACTGCTGGCGACGCTGGAGTGACGGTGCAGCTATTTCGTAGCTCTTCGGTAGGGCGGGCAAAGGCGCGTAGCGCCGTGCCCACCATTCTGCCAAATGGAGGAACGGTGGGCAGGCTCCGCTTTGTCGTACTGCGTCATAACTGCCGTCGTGGTGCTGGGGCTTTGCTGCCGCAGCAGGGACATCGCGGCATGTTTTGGGCGAGCGCTTTGATCAACCGCGCACGTAGAGCCTGTGAGCCATTTCCGCATTCGATGTAAAGGGGGTAGCGCCCGGCCCGTTGATGTCGGGGGCCATCATTGTCGGACCGTCGGGTATGGCCGTGCTGTCTATGCTTTTGCGAGCCGGTGT
>Ga0209758_1001799_pt1 | contig 23675 bp, 23 predicted proteins | sample AraplaMF_Col_mMF_FD_184258 | JGI IMG/M metagenome (GOLD analysis project Ga0209758, IMG submission 184258) | Arabidopsis root microbial communities from the University of North Carolina, USA - plate scrape MF_Col_mMF (SPAdes) (version 2) | ecosystem: Host-associated > Plants > Roots > Endosphere...
CTCCGGTCCCTCTGCGGCGGTATGGAATTTAACTCCGTGGAAATGAGCACGGATGCCATACCGGGTTGTGTGCGACACACGCACGCCCCGCCCGAAGGCGAGAGGGAGACCATTTTCTGCGCAGCCCGTGACGATCCGCCTGCATGACGGCAGATCACCACGGCACCGGTCCCGCCTCGCCGGTCATGCGGGCCGGTGTAGCCGAAACGGGACGGGTGGATTGTAGGCACGGGGTTGAGGGGCGGGGATGAAATTCTGGGCAAGACATTGAAATTGCGATCCACAGAGCTTGGATCTTGCCCCTCACCCTAACCCTATCCCCGTTTTACGGGGAGAGGGGACTTGCCATGCACAATGTCGAGATCGGAGAGGGCAGTGCGACCTGTTTCCTTCTCTCCGTCAAATCGTAGGAGGTGCCAGCTCAACGCCTGCACGCAGGCAAGAAATTAAAATCATAGGATCGAACGGGATCGGTCAACCGTCCGTCCAAGATCGCAACAATCGTCTCCAGAACAGGCGCCATATCAGTCAGCACATCGACATTCCAAAACCGGGCGACACCCCAGCCTTCCGCAGACATGAAGGCATCACGTCGCCTGTCGTGATCGCTACCGGCATGCTGACTTCCGTCGACTTCGATAACCAGGTAGGCCTTCCGGCAGGCAAAATCCGCGAAGGGGCCTATGGGGAGTTGCCGGACAAACTTGAAGCCATTGAGCCGCCGATTCCTGAGTTCGCTCCAGAGCTTTTCCTCGGCATCATTTTCCGACTGTCGAAGCGCTCGTGCCCGGGCTGTCTTCTTTTCTTTTGCACCTCTCAACGCTGCTGCTCCAGATGCCGTATCTGAGAGAAGGAAATATACGGCTACAGAATTTCGCAAGTACAAAAATGCCCCTCACGCTAACCCTCTCCCCGTTTTACGGGGAGAGGGGACTTGCCCTGCACAAGCTCGAGATTGCGGAAAGGCAGTGCGGCTTGGTCCTTCTCCCCGTCTCGACGGGGAGAAGGTGCCGGCAGGCGGATGAGGGGCATTTACTGGTTCACGCGCTTACGCTGCGCTCATCGCATAGACCCGCAGCCGGTGCCCGTCCGGATCGGTGACGACGAACGTGTAGCCGAAATCCATTTCCACCGGGGTCTGCAGCACGCGCAGGCCGCGGCTCGTCCATTCGGCATAGGTCTTGTCCACGCCGGCGGCATTATCATGCTTGATGCAGATCTCCGAAGCGCCGCTGCCGGCCGTTACCGCGGGCTCGGCGGTGTGGCGCGACCAGAGGCCGAGCTTCATGCCGGTGCTCAGCACGAAGAGGGCAAAGGTCGGGGACCTTTCCACTGGTTCGGCGCCGAAGAGCGACTTGTAGAAATCCGCGCTGGCAAGCGGATTATCGACGAAGAGGATGGTGAAATCGGGGTGGATCATGTCAGTTCTCCTTGTGATGCAATTGCCTTCGCGGAATTGCTCTTGGTTGGGACTGACTGGAGATTATCGCATCCTACTGTCAGATAATGGCAGCAGCGATCACGGCTGGGCGGGAATTCCTTCCTTTTCCCGCCACTCCTTCAGGAGCACGGGACGGCGGCGCGGATACCGTTTTTCCGTCCAGACCGCGGAGGCGATACGGTCCGTGCGGAAATGCCGAAAGTCCTTTCTGAGTTCGCACCAGGCAATCATGACCCTGACGCTGTCGAAGAAGCCGAGTGCGAACGGCCAGACGTTGCGATGGGTCAGGGCTGCCTTTTCGTCCTCGTAAGCGAGTTCGAGGATGTGTTCGGCGCGGATCGCCCTGCGGATCAGGGCAAGATCGGCTCCGCCGTCGTTTCGCCGCGGCGTGCCGACGAGCAGCGTCGAATTGTCGAGTTCCTCTTTCAGATCCGGCGGCAGGACGGCGGCGATCTTGGCGAGCGCATCGACGGCGCCGGCGGCAAGGCGCGGATCCGCGGTCCTCGCCACCCAGCGGGAGCCGAGCACCAGCGCCTCGATCTCTTCTTCCGAAAACATCATCGGCGGCAGCATGAAGCCGGGTCGCAGCACATAACCAAGACCCGCCTCGCCTTCGATGAAGGCACCCTGCGCCTGCAGGCTGGCGATATCGCGGTAAAGCGTGCGCAGGCTAACGCCTGTCTCGGCGGCGAGTTTGGCGCCGCTGACCGGCTGACGATAGCGCCGGAGCGTCTGGAGAAGCGCCAGCAGGCGCTCGGAGCGGGCAACGGTCATGAAATTGTGCCCCTTGTCTTTGCCGGCCGCTGGCCTGGGCCTTGCCGCTCGGCCCCGCTGTTACGCTTCGGGCGCTCGTCTTGCGGGATGTTTTACCGGATCATTGCGTCGAGTTCGCCGGACCGCCCGGCGCTTCGCTTTGGCTCAGCGCGTTCGTCCTTCGGAATGATTCACTGGATCATTCCGTCGGCTTCGCCGACCAGTCCTCACCCCACTCGATCCAATCACGCAGCAGGCGATGGGCGATGGCGCCCTTGACCGGCGCGAAAAGCGGGGCGTCCGGCCCGGCATCGAGCATGGCGGCGACTTCGGCCCGCTCGAACCAGCGGACATCGGCCATTTCCTGCGGATCGATCCTGATCTCGGTGGATTTTGCCTCGGCATAACAGCCGATCATCAGCGAATGCGGCATCGGCCAGGGCTGCGAGGCATGGTAGCGTACCCGGCCGGTCTCGATGCCGGATTCCTCGAAGGTTTCGCGGCGCACCGCATCCTCAATCGTCTCGCCCGGCTCCACGAAACCGGCGAGGCAGGAATACATGCCCTCCTGGAAATGGTGGCTGCGGCCGAGCAGGCAGCGGTCGCGCTCGGTATCGATGGTGAGCATGATCACCACCGGGTCGGTGCGCGGAAAGGTCATGTGCTGGCACTGGGTGCAGACCCGCTTGTAACCGCCGATCCTGGTGTCGGTCGGCGAGCCGCATTTGCCGCAGAACCTGTTGGCGGCATTCCAGTTGAGCAGTGCAACCGCCTGGGCGATCTCGCCCTGCAGTTCGCCTTCGATCAGCTGGTCGCGGAAAAGCGCCCGGGCTTCTGTCGGCTTGTAGTGGCCTGCCAGTTCCTCGGCCGGGATCAGCACCGGGACCGCGATACGCGGCTCGCCGGTCTCGTGATAACCGAGCAGAACGGCATTGTCGAAATCCGGCTTCAGTCCCGCAAGCTCATAGGGCGAAAACAGCGGATCGAGGATCTGACTGTCATGCTTGAGGATGACCCGGCTGCCGGTGAAGGCGAGGATATGGGCGCCTTCCACCGCAAGCGCCTTTTCGACGCAGTCGTCCTCTCTGTATTCGGCCCGGCGATCCAGCTTGTTGCCGGAAAAAGCCGTCAGCGTGCTCGGTTCGGGATGGGGTGCGTCGGTGTCGAAAAGGGTCACGGTCATGAAAGGGCTTCAACCAGTTTGCTGAGGAAATCTTGTTTCTGCGATTCGCCGTAAGGCTGCGCCTGGCCGAATCCCCAGATGGGGCCGGGCCAGTTCGCGTCGCCCTCGAACCTTGCAATGACATGGACATGCAGCTGGCGGACGATATTGCCGAGCGCGCCGACATTGATCTTGGTGGCGCCGGTCACGGTCTTCAGGGCGCCGGCCACCCTGTTGACCTCGGTGGAGAGCAGCGCCTGCTCTGCCGGTGAAAGGTCGAAGATCTCGGTCATGCCCGGACGCTCAGGCACCATGACCAGCCAGGGCCAGCGGCTGTCGTTCTGGATGCGGAGCTGGCAGAGGCCGAGCACGCTCACAAGATCGGAATCGCGGGCTATCCTGCCGTCCAGTTCGAATTCGCTCAAACTTTCCTCCCTTGTTTTTCTGTTCGATAGCAGTTTTTTACAGGGTTGGCTTGCATTTGGAAGCGTTATTGACGATATGGACGGTGGGAGGTTGGTGGTGGACGAGCCACTCGCCAACCGGGTCAGGTCCGGAAGGAAGCAGCCCTAACGAGCCAGGCACGGGTCGCCGTGCCAGCCTCCCACCCTTTTACTTGTACTACCATCTTGGTCAGCTTCCGGCCCGGTCAAGACCGTGCTCAGGATTGGCCCGCGCAGGCTGGCAGGACTGAATGAGCGATACCGGGCCTACATCTCCAAGCACTCCCGCGGCGAATGCCACGACCGGCAGCGGATACCGGGTGCTCGCCCGCAAATACCGCCCCAAGGATTTCTCCGACCTGATGGTCGGCCAGGAGCCGATGGTCAGAACGCTGACCAACGCGTTCGAGACCGGCCGCATCGCCCAGGCCTATATGCTGACCGGCGTTCGCGGGGTCGGCAAGACGACGACCGCCCGCATTCTCGCCCGTGCGCTGAACTACAAGACGCCCGAGATCGACAAACCGACCATCGACCTGCGTATCCCCGGCGAACATTGCCAGGCGATCATGGAAGGCCGGCATGTCGACGTGATCGAGATGGATGCCGCCTCGCATACCGGCATCGACGATATCAGGGAGATCATCGAGCAGGTGCGCTACCGGCCGGTTTCGGCGCGCTACAAGGTCTATATCATCGACGAAGTGCACATGCTCTCGACGCAGGCCTTCAACGGCCTGTTGAAGACGCTCGAAGAGCCGCCGGAACATGTGAAGTTCATCTTCGCGACGACCGAAATCCGAAAAGTTCCGATCACCGTGCTGTCGCGCTGCCAGCGCTTCGACCTGCGCCGCATCAGCGCCGCCGATCTGGTCGGCCTGTTCACGACGATCCTCGAGAAGGAAGGCATTCCGGCCGAACCGGAGGCGCTTGCGATGGTCGCGCGCGCGGCGGAAGGTTCGGCCCGCGATGGCCTGTCGCTGCTCGACCAGGCAATCGCCCATGGCGGCGGCCAGGTGATCGCGGAGACCGTGCGCGGCATGCTGGGGCTCGCCGACCGGGCCCGTATCGTCGATCTGTTCGAGCATATCGTTCGCGGCGACGTGACGGCGGCGCTTTCGGAATTTGCGGCGCAATACGAGGCAGGCGCCAATCCGGTCGTGGTTTTGACCGACCTTGCCGATTTCACCCACCTGACCACCCGTTTCAAATATATCCCCGACGCCGCCAACGATCCTTCGCTGAGCGAGGTGGAGCGCCTGCGCGGCCGGGAATTTGCCGAGGGCGTGGCGGTCAGCACGCTGTCGCGGATCTGGCAGATGCTGCTCAAGGGCATTCCGGAAGTGGAAAACTCCTCGCGGTCTGCGGGGGCTGCCGAAATGGTGTTGATCCGGTTGACGCATGCGGCCCATCTGCCCTCCCCGGAAGATGCCGCCCGCCGTCTGGCGGATTTTTCCAATGGCGACGGCCAGCGTTCGCCGGTTCAAAACGGCAATGGCGCCAGTGGGGGTGGAAGCCGGCCGGTTTCACCGCCGCAATCGCCGGTCAATGCACGCGGCACGGAAATGTCCGCCCCGCGCATTCCGGCCGGCGGGCCGACCGCCATGCTGCAGGCCGTGCCGAACACCATGCCGCGGGACATGCCTCTCGGCCGCACGCAGGAGCAGCCCGCCGAAAAGCCCGTGCCCAGAGTGCCGGTCAGGTCGCTTCAGGACATCGTCGAACTCTGCACCCAGAACCGCGATCCGAAGCTGAAGGCGCTCATCCGCAATTTCGTGCGGCTGGTGAAGCTCGAGCCCGGCCGGCTCGACATGCGGATGACCGACGGCGGACCTGGCACGCTGCCCGGCGAACTCGGCGTCAAGCTCAAGGAGTGGACCGGCATCCACTGGGTCGTCAGCCTCAGCAAGGAAGAGGGCGAGCCGACGCTCGTGGAAGCCGACAACAATGCCCGCGAGGCGCGGCTGACAGATGCCCGCGCCGACCCGGACGTGGCGGCGATCCTCGCCCAGTTCCCCGGCGCCAGGATCACCGACGTGCGCATCCGGGTCACGGAAGAGGATGAAAACGAGACCGAGGACCTGCCGGCGCCGGCGACCGCCGAATCCGAAGAGGGCGACATCCTGCCCGGCGACGATATCGAACTATAAGAGAAGAGGACGAGAGAGATGCGCGACATCATGGGCATGATGGGCAAGGTCAAGGAAATGCAGGCCAAGATGGAAAAGATGCAGGCGGATATCGCCACTCTTGAAGTCGAAGGCACGTCCGGCGGCGGGCTGGTGACCGTGCGCCTGAACGGCAAGGGCGAGATGCTGGCCTTGAAGATCGATCCGTCGCTGTTCAAGGAAGACGATGTCGAGATCCTCGAGGACCTGATCGTTGCCGCCCACAAGGCCGCCAAGGAGCGCGCCGAGACGATCACCGCCGAAAAGACCAAGGAACTGACCGCCGGCCTGCCGATCCCGCCCGGCTTCAAGATGCCGTTCTGATCCGGCCGGATGCAGGGACAGAGATGATAGTCGGCTAGATTTGCCCCTCACCCTAACCCTCTCCCCGTTCTGACGGGGAGAGGGGACTTGCCCCGCTCGGCGTTGGCGATCGAGGCAGGCCGGTGCGCCATATCCCCTTCTCCCCGCGTGCGGGGAGAAGGTCCCGGCAGGGGGATGAGGGGCACGAACCAGCAGGGAGGTTTCGATGACATTCACATCCATGATCGTCTTTGCCGGCGCGCTGTTCATCGCGGCCGGCACGCCCGGGCCGAGCATCGCGGCGCTTGTCGCGCGGGTGATCTCGAAAGGCACGCGCGGCGTGTTTCCGTTCCTGTTCGGGATGTGGGTCGGGGATGCGGTGTGGCTGACGGTGGCAGTCGCGGGTCTTTCGGCGATCGCCGAGACGTTCAACCACGTCTTCATCGCCATCAAGTGGCTCGGCGTCGTCTATCTTCTTTACCTCGCCTGGAAAATGTGGACGGCCTCGCCGGATACGTCGGAAGCGCAGCTGCCGGAAGCGCGGTCCAGCCTGAAGCTGTTTCTCGCGGCGCTTTCGGTGGCGCTCGGCAATCCAAAGATCATGATGTTCTACATCGCGCTCCTGCCGTCGATCATCGACATCCATGCGATCACCACGCTCGGCTGGGTGGAGCTCGTCGCCTGCCAGTTCCTGGTGCTGATGACGGTCAATATTTCCTGGATGCTGCTTGCCGGAAAGGCGCGCGGCTTCCTGAAGAGCCGCCGTGCGGTCAGGATCGCCAACCGGGTCTCGGCCGGCGCGATGGCGAGTGCCGCGGCGGCGATCGCGACCCGCTAGTTCTCGAATGTAGGCCGCCAGCGGCTGCCGATCGGCGCCGCCAGGAAACGGGCCCTTTCCGCGTCGGACAGGCTTTTGCCGACGGCGGCCAGCATTTCCGCGATCGTCACCCGCTCGCCCGCATAATGTTCGTGACGGACGGGATCGCCGGGCGAGACCATGCCCGCCGTGACGACCCGGCAATAGATGCCGGGACGGCCGCCGTTCTTGTAGGTCTTCACGAATGTCGGGTCACCCATCTTCACCGCGAACGTGTTGCAGGGAGAGCGGGCACAGCTTGCTTCGAGGACGACCTCGCCAATGTAAAAACGATCGCCGGCGGCGACATCGCGGTTGTCGAGGCCTTCGACGACGAGGTTTTCGCCGAACGTGCCGGGCGGAAGGTCCCGGCCGAGCTTTCCGGCCCACCAGTCTAGCGTCAGCGACCCTTCGAGCAGGATCGCCTGGTCCTCGCCGCCATGGTGTTTCGTATTGCAGACCGCATCGCCGACGAGGCCGAGCCTGTCGATCATGACGGCGGCGCTAACCGGCGACTTGTAGATGCCGGTCCTGAAACTCTTGCCCGGCAGCTTTTCCGGGCGGCCGAGGCAGATGGCGAGAAGTTTCATCAGCGGTCCTTCCGCGATTCCGTTTTTCAAGCATATGGGCTAAAGGGAGAACATGGCAAAACGAGTCACCGGCCCCGAAATCGAAAAACTCATCCAGCTTCTGGCAAAAGTCCCGGGGCTTGGGCCACGCTCGGCCCGCCGGGCGGCACTGCATCTGATCAAGAAGAAAGAACAGCTGCTTGGGCCGCTTTCGAGCGCCATGGGCGAGGCCTATGACAAGGTGAAGATCTGCTCGCGCTGCGGCAATGTCGACACCGCCGATCCCTGCACCGTCTGCACCGACGTCCGCCGCGACCAGACGATGCTGATCGTCTGCGAGGACGTGTCCGACCTCTGGGCGCTGGAGCGGGCCGGCGCGATGAACGCCGCCTATCACGTGCTCGGCGGCACGCTTTCGCCGCTCGACGGCGTCGGGCCGGACGACCTCAACATCCGCGGGCTGATCGACCGGGTCAACGAGGGCGTCATCCGCGAGATCATCATCGCCGTCAACGCGACGGTCGAGGGGCAGACGACGGCCCATTATATTACCGACCAGCTTTCGGGGATCGACGTGAAGATCACGCGGCTGGCGCATGGGGTGCCGGTGGGCGGGGAACTCGATTATCTCGACGAGGGTACGCTGACGGCGGCGCTTCGGGCGCGGACGGCGATTTAGGCCCGGGAGGCTTGAGCATGTGGAACCTTATCCCTTCCGGTTTGTCTGCTGGAATGAGGAGGATGGCTTTGAGCCAGCTCACCCCCCTCTGCCCTTCCGGGCATCTCCCCCTCAAGGGGGGAGATCGGCCAGAGGCGAGCTCTTCGCTTCCCCTTGCACGCCCTGCACCAACCTCCATCAAGAGACATGCCCTGCGACGCTTCCAATCGCTCGCTTTGATTTGGGCAGGGCGTCCACCCCATCCGATCTCCCCCCTTGAGGGGGAGATGTCCGGCAGGACAGAGGGGGGTGTCCCCGGACGAGTGGCTGCATTGTTTTTCGCTGCAATCACGGCCCTCCTCCCCCTCCCCGCGCTCGCCCAGAACCGGCCCGATGTCGAAAAGCAGTTCCAGCGATGGATCGCGAGCGATCTGGGCCCGGCGGCGAAAAAGGCCGGGATTTCGGAAAAGACGCTGAAAGCAGCCTTTCAGGGCGTAACGCTGAACTGGGACCTGCCGGACCTGGTGCCGCCGGGATCGACGCCGCCGAAACAGCAGGACCAGAGCCAGGCGGAATTCTCCTCCCCCGGTGCCTATTTTTCGGAAAAGCGGTTGCAGGGGCTCGCCGAGACCGGCCGGGGGCTGACCTCCACCTATTCGGCGACCTTGAAGAAGATCGAGGCGGCCTATGGGGTGCCGGGCGAGATCGTCGTCGCCATCTGGGGCCGGGAATCCGGCTTCGGCAAGGCGCGGCTTCCCTATTCCGCCGTGCAGGTTCTGGCGACCAAGGCCTTCATGTCGACCCGCAAGGACATGTTCCGCGAGGAGCTGATCGCGGCCTTGAAGATGATCGAGCGGGGCGATGTGGATCCGGCGACGATGAAGGGGTCCTGGGCCGGCGCGCTCGGCCAGCCACAGTTCATGCCGTCGAGCTACCTCAAATATGCCGTCGATTTCGATGGTGACGGCCGTCCCGACATCTGGAATTCGGTGCCGGACGCGCTCGCCTCGATTGCCCATTACCTGCAGAAGGAAGGCTGGCAGCGCGGCCGCGACTGGGGGTTCGAAGTGACGATCCCGGCAAAGGTCTCCTGCGCGCAGGAGGGCCCCGATCTCGCCAAGCCGATCTCGGCCTGGGCGGCGACCGGCATCACCCGCATTTCCGGCAAGGCCTTTCCCGCAGCCGACCTCAAGGCGGACGGGATGATGCTCGTGCCGGCGGGGCGCAGCGGGCCGGAATTCGTGGTGACCCCGAATTTCTACGTGATCAAGGAATATAACAACTCGGATCTCTATGCGCTGTTCATCGGCAATCTCGCCGACCGGATCGCCTCGGGCGCAGGCCCCTTCCAGGCAGCCTGGGGCGATGTCGGCAAGATGCTGCGCTCGGACGTGCTCGCCATGCAGAAGGCGCTTGTCGCCAAAGGCTACGATGTCGGCAATGTCGACGGACTGCCGGGCTACAAGACCCGCCGTTCGCTCGGCGACTGGCAGTCGAAGAACGGCATAATTCCGACCTGTTTTCCCGATGCTTCGCTGAAAGGTAAGATCAGGTAATCAATGGTGCAGGTCGGGGGGCGACTTGTGGAAAATGTCGTCGCTCGGCGGGATCGCCTGGCGCTCGATCATCCGGTGGACGCGCGGGCCTTCCTCGCCCCGATGAAGATTGCGGATCGCATCCCAGGCCTCGGCATCCGCCTGGGTGCGGCGCTGGTTGTGGCGCACGTAATCGGCCCAGGTGGCGGTGTGATAGGTCTCGGTCCAGATTTCCGGATGTTCCAGATCGCGCATCAGCGCCCATTGCCGCGCGCCGTCGCGGATGCGGATACGGCGCCGGTTCGACATCAGCGACAGGAACTCCGGAACGTCCTCGTCGGCGATGATGTAGTCGACCATGTTGACGATCGGTCCGCTGCGCGGCTGCAGGTCGAGGCCTAATAGCGGCACGTTGAACCGGTTGAGCGGATCGAGATTGGCGTCGCTGAACTGAGGCAGCGGCAGGCGCATGCCGATCACGGCGCCAAGCAGCATGACAAGGCTCGACAGCGTCAGAGCGATCGAAACGCCGAACGTATCGGACAGGACACCCCATACCCAGCTTCCGCCGGCAATGCCGCCGAACGTCGCCGTCTGGTAGAAGGAAAGCGCCCGGGCGACCACCCAGCGCGGCGTCGAAAGCTGCACCGTCGTGTTGAACAGCGACAGGGCCAGCACCCAGCAGGCACCGGGCACCAGGAGGACGAGCGCGGTGAGCACCGTACTCGAACTCATGCCGATGACCGCCGCGCTCGCGGAGAAACCGAGGAAGGACAGGCGGACGATCGATTCGCTCGACAGCTTTTCGCGCAGCCGCGAATTGGCCATCGCGCCGCCGATCGCTCCGACTCCGAAGGCTCCGAGCATGACGCCGTAGGTCAACGGGCCGCCGGAGACGAGGTCGCGCGCGACGATCGGCAGAAGCGCCAGGACGGCGCTTGCCGAAAGGCCGAAGACAAGGCCACGGAACAGGACGTTGAGGATGTTCGGCGACATGAGGACGTAACCGAGACCGGCCGAAAGCGCCCGCAGAAGCGTCTCGCGCGGCAGCGCGCTGTCGCGGCTTTCCGGTTTCCATCGGATCAACGCGTAGATCAGGGCGAAATAGCTTACCGAATTGGCGGCGAACGCGGCGGCGGCACCTGCCGCCGCAACGATCGCGCCGCCGATCGCCGGGCCGACGCTGCGGGTGATGTTGAAGCCGACGCTGTTGATCGTGACTGCCGCCGGCAGCACCTCGCGGGGCACCATATCGCCGACGGAAGCCTGCCAGGCCGGGTTGTTGAGCGCCACGCCGCAGCCGAGCAGGAAGGTGAAGGTCAGAAGCAGCCAGGGCGTCAGAAAGTCGAGGTAGGCAAACAGCGTCAGGGTGATCGAGACGATCAGCATGAAGAACTGGGCCGTCAGCATCAGGCTCCGGCGGTTGACGTTGTCGGCAAGCGCGCCGGCAATCAGCGAAAAGAGCATGATCGGCAGCGCCGTCGAGGCCTGGACCAGTGCGACCATGTCTTCGGAATCGGTGATCGACGTCATCATCCAGGCCGCGCCGACGGCCTGGATGAGACTGCCGAAATTGGAGGCGAGGCTGGCGATCCAGATGGTTCTGAAGGTCGGGTGCCTGAAGGGAGCCAGGGTCGATATCCGATCGGGCACTTTGTCCTCGTTCTTTCGTGCGTCGTTCCAAACGGTTATAGACCCGGCAGAACCAAATTCCAGCCGCCAGGCCCCCAGAATATGCGACTCTTGCAATCGGGGGGCTGAAAGCGTATATGCAGCCCATATTCTTGATCGTCCGATGAAGAGTGGGCCCCACCGGACCCGCTCTTTTTTGTTAGGCGATCACTGTAACCCAGACATTGGGCCCAGCTATGGGGCAATGATTGCCGGAGAGCTTATGCCGCAAACCGAATACGAGCCGCGGCTCATCATCGAGACCGGGCTGGACCTGAGGGTCGCCGAAATCATCGAGCCGGTCCTGACCGCCATGGACTATCGCCTGGTGCGCGTCCGGATGCTGAACCAGAACGGCGCGACGCTGCAGATCATGGCCGAGCGCAACGACGGGACCATGGATGTGGACGGCTGCGAAGCGGTGTCCGTGGCGATTTCGCCGGTTCTGGATGTGGAAGATCCGATCGATCGGGAGTATCATCTGGAAGTGTCCTCGCCGGGCATCGACCGCCCGATGGTGCGCAAGTCGGATTTTACCCGCTGGCTCAACCATCTGGTCAAATGCGAAACGTCGATCATGATCGACAATCGCAAGCGGTTCCGCGGCAAGATTACGGAAAGCGATACGGACGGTTTCACGATCGAGCGGGACCAGGTCGCCTATGGCGAGGAACCGCGGGTGACGATCCCGTTTTCGGCACTGGCCGAAGCAAAGCTCATCCTGACCGACGATCTGATCCGCGACGCGCTTCGGGCCGACAAGCTCGCCAAGGCACAGGCCGCGAACCAGAACGGCGAAGACGACGAAGAAGAATAACCGAACCAACCCGGTGCCGAGAAGCACCCCCTCGCAAGCATGCGAATGACGGAGACCAACGACAATGGCAGTGAGCGCAAACCGGCTTGAACTTCTGCAGATCGCAGATGCTGTAGCCCGCGAAAAGGTCATCGACCGCGAGATCGTGCTGGCTGCGATGGCCGACGCCATCCAGAAGGCTGCCCGCTCCCGCTACGGTTCGGAAACCAACATCCGCGCCGACATCAATTCCAAGACCGGCGAAATCCGCCTCCAGCGCCTGCTTGAGGTCGTCGAGCACGCCGAGGATTACGGCACGCAGATCCCGCTGGCGCTGGCGCTCGACCGCAATGTCGACGCCAAGATCGGCGACTTCATCGCCGACCCGCTGCCGCCGATGGATTTCGGCCGTATCGCCGCCCAGTCGGCCAAGCAGGTCATCGTCCAGAAGGTGCGCGAAGCCGAGCGCGACCGCCAGTTCGACGAGTTCAAGGACCGCGTCGGCGAAATCGTCAACGGTACCGTCAAGCGCGTCGAATACGGCAACGTCATCGTCGACCTCGGCCGTGGCGAAGGCATCATCCGCCGCGACGAGATGATCCCGCGCGAAAACATGCGTTATGGCGATCGCGTCCGCGCATACGTCTACGACGTGCGCCGCGAACAGCGTGGCCCGCAGATCTTCCTGTCGCGCACCCATCCGCAGTTCATGGTGAAGCTGTTCACCATGGAAGTGCCGGAAATCTACGACGGCATCATCCAGATCAAGTCGGTCGCCCGCGATCCGGGTTCGCGCGCCAAGATCGCGGTGATCTCGAACGACTCGTCGATCGATCCGGTCGGCGCCTGCGTCGGTATGCGCGGTTCGCGCGTCCAGGCCGTCGTCGGCGAGCTTCAGGGCGAAAAGATCGACATCATTCCGTGGTCCCAGGATCCGGCGTCGTTCATCGTCAATGCGCTGCAGCCGGCCGAAGTCGCCAAGGTGGTTCTCGACGAAGACGCAGAGCGCATCGAAGTCGTGGTTCCGGACGAGCAGCTGTCGCTCGCCATCGGCCGCCGCGGCCAGAACGTCCGCCTCGCCTCGCAGCTGACCGGCTGGGACATCGACATCATGACGGAAGCCGAGGAGTCGGAGCGCCGCCAGAAGGAATTCAACGAGCGCACCAACCTCTTCATGGACGCACTCGACGTCGACGAGATGGTCGGCCAGGTGCTGGCATCGGAAGGTTTCGCGCAGGTCGAGGAACTGGCCTATGTCGACCTCGACGAAATCTCCTCGATCGACGGTTTCGACGAAGACACCGCGACCGAAATCCAGACCCGCGCCCGCGAATATCTCGAGCGGATCGAAGCTGAGATGGACGCCAAGCGCAAGGAACTCGGCGTCGAGGACGAGTTGCGCCAGATCGACGGCCTGAACGGCCAGATGCTCGTGGCACTCGGCGAAGACGGCATCAAGACGATCGAGGATTTTGCCGGCTGCGCCGCCGACGACCTGGTCGGCTGGAGCGAGCGCAAGGACGGCGTGACCAAGAAGTTCGAAGGCCTGTTCTCGAAGTTCGACGTTTCCCGCGTCGAAGCCGAGAACATGATCGTCCAGGCCCGCCTCGCAGCAGGCTGGATCACCGAGGAAGATCTCGCCAAGAGCGCCGAAGAGGAAGCTGACGTCGAGGAGGCGGACGCCGCAGAGCAGGAATGATCCCGCTCGCCGATGAGCCGGACGCAACCGAAAACGGACCTGCCGATGATGACCTGGACGAGATCGTCGTGAACGACCGTACCTGCATCGTCACCCGCGAGGCGGGATCGCCGGAAACGCTGATCCGCTTCGTGGCCGGCCCGAACGGCAAGGTCGTGCCCGATCTGAAGCGCCAGCTTCCGGGCCGCGGCTGCTGGATCAAGGCTGAACGGTCGCTCGTCGACCGTGCGGTCGCCAGGAAGCTTTTCGCCCGGGCTCTCAAGACCGAGGCGAAGGCGGATGCGGATCTCGGCGCGCTGGTTGACCGCCTGCTCGCCGCCGATCTCGTCGGCATGATGAACATGGCGCGCAAGGCGAGCCAGTTCGTCACCGGCGCCATGAAGGTGGATGCCGCCGTTCGCTCGGGCGCGGCGCTTGCAGTGTTCCATGCGACCGACGCGGCCGCCGATGGAGTGAGGAAAATAGACCAGGCCCGCAAGGCCTGGAAGCTCGGCTCGAATGCCGAGGAAGACATTCCGTCCTTTTCGCTCTTCACCGGAGCGGAATTGGACGAAGTGATGGGTCAGAATGCTTTTATCCATGCTTGCGCGCTTGCAGGGCAGGCGGGTGAGGGTGTAGTGAAGCGCGCAACCATGCTCGAAAGGTACCGAGATGTCGGTCAATCCGGAGCAGATGGCGGCGCTGGCCAGCGAAAACTATGACGCGGTCACCGGCGAATGCCGGCCGCCATTTTGGATGTACGGATTAAACGACAGGTTCTGATGGCTTCCATCCGTTCCTGTCCGAAGGAACAGGAACGGAATGACCGACAACAAAGACGACAAGACACTCGGCGTAAAGAAGACCCTTACACTGAAGCCATCGGGGATGAGCCAGGGTACCGTCCGTCAGGACATGGGTCGCGGTCGCACCAAGGCGGTCGTCGTCGAAACAGTGAAGCGGCGGCCGACCCGGCCGATCGACGAAAAGCCGGCAATCACGCCCGCAGCCGTACCTGCGCCCGCGCCGCGGGTGGTAGAGGCCGTTGCGCAGCCGGTCGCGCCCCAGCGCCCGCCGCAGCCGCAGGCGGCTGCTCCCGCGCCGCGCATCCACCAGCCGGGTGCCCCGAACCAGCGGCCGCAACAGCCGCAGCACGGCCAGCGCCCGCCGCAATCCGGCCAGCCACAGCGCCCCCAGCAGTCCGGCCAGCCGCAGCGCCCGCAATCCAGCCAGCCGCAGCGTCCGCAGCAGCGTCAGGGCGCCGTATTGCACGACCTCTCCGCAGGCGAGATGGAGGCCCGTCGCCGTGCGCTGATGGAAGCGCAGGCACGTGAAGTCATCGAAGCCAAGCAGCGGGCCGAGGACGAGGCGCGCCGCAAGGTCGAGGAAGAACGCCGCAAGGCCGAGGAAGCCGCCGAGGCTGCCCGTCGTGCCGCCGAACCCAAGGTCGAGCCGGTCGAGCCGGCCCCCGCCGAGGCGCAGGCGCCAGCCGCCGCCCCCCCGGTTGCCGAAAAGCCGGCCGAACGCGCCGCCGGAGCTCCCGCCGGCCGTCCGGCCGATGCACGTCCGCAGGCTCCGCGGCCTGCAGCACCCGGCGCCGCACCTGCGGCACTGCCGGTTGCCGGCCGCCGCAAGGGCGCCGACGAAGAAGATGACGATCGCGGCCCGCCGCGTGGGGCGCCTGGCCGTGGCCGGGTCGCCGCTCCGGCGCCCGCCAAGGTTCCTGCCCGTCCGAAGACCGAGGACGAACGCCGTCGCGGCAAGCTGACGGTGACCACGGTCAGCACGGACGAGGACGGCAATGCCCGTGGCCGTTCGATGGCCGCGACCCGCCGCCGGCAGGAGAAGTTCCGCCGCAGCCAGATGCAGGAAACGCGCGAAAAGGTCATGCGCGAAGTCATCCTGCCGGAAACCATCACCATTCAGGAACTGTCGCAGCGCATGTCCGAACGCGCCGTCGACGTCATCAAGTACCTGATGAAGGAAGGCCAGATGATGAAGCCGGGCGACGTCATCGACGCCGACCTCGCCGAACTCATCGCCTCGGAATTCGGCCATACCGTCAAGCGCGTTTCGGAATCCGACGTCGAAGAAGGCATCTTCAACGTGAAGGACGATGTGGGCGAGATGGTTTCCCGCCCGCCGGTCGTCACCATCATGGGTCACGTCGACCACGGCAAGACCTCGCTGCTCGACGCCATCCGCCATGCGAACGTGGTCTCCGGCGAAGCCGGCGGCATCACCCAGCACATCGGCGCCTATCAGGTGGAGCAGAACGGCCAGAAGATCACCTTCATCGACACGCCCGGCCACGCCGCCTTCACGGCAATGCGTGCCCGCGGTGCGCAGGCCACCGATATCGCCGTCCTGGTGGTTGCGGCCGACGACAGCGTGATGCCGCAGACGATCGAATCGATCAACCACGCCAAGGCGGCCAACGTGCCGATCATCGTGGCGATCAACAAGATCGACAAGCATGAAGCGAACCCGGCCAAGGTGCGTCAGCAGCTGCTGCAGCATGAAGTGTTCGTGGAATCCATGGGTGGTGAAGTGCTCGACGTCGAGGTTTCGGCGAAGAACAAGATCAACCTCGACAAGCTCCTGGAAGCGATCCTGCTGCAGGCCGAAGTTCTCGACCTCAAGGCCGACCCGAACCGGACCGCCGAAGGCACCGTCATCGAAGCTCAGCTCGATCGTGGCCGCGGCGCGGTTGCGACCGTGCTCGTCCAGAAGGGTACACTGAAGCCCGGCCAGATCATCGTTGCCGGCGACCAGTGGGGCCGCGTTCGCGCTCTGGTCACCGACAAAGGTGAGCACGTCAAGGAAGCGGGTCCGGCCATGCCGGTCGAAATCCTCGGCCTGTCCGGTACGCCGGCTGCCGGCGACCGGTTCGCAGTTGTCGAAAACGAGGCACGCGCCCGCGAGATTTCCGAATATCGCCAGCGTCTTGCCCGCGACAAGGCGGCGGCTCGCCAGTCCGGCCAGCGCGGTTCGCTCGAACAGATGATGAGCAAGCTGCAGAACACCGGCTTCAAGGAATTCCCGCTGGTCATCAAGGCCGACGTGCAGGGTTCCGTCGAAGCGATCATCGCGTCGCTCGACAAGCTCGGCACCGACGAAGTGCGGGCCCGCATCGTCCATTCGGGCGCCGGCGCCATCACCGAGTCGGATATCTCGCTTGCCGAGGCATCCGATGCGGCGATCATCGGCTTCAACGTCCGCGCCAACGCCCAGGCCCGTACCGTTGCCGAGCGCAACGGCATCGAGATCCGCTACTACAACATCATCTACGATCTGGTGGATGACGTGAAGGCGGCGATGTCGGGCCTGCTCTCTCCGGAACGTCGCGAGACCTTCCTCGGCAATGCCGAGATCCTGGAAGTGTTCAACATCACCAAGGTCGGCAAGGTCGCGGGTTGCCGCGTTACGGATGGCAAGGTCGAGCGTGGTGCAGGCGTGCGCCTCATCCGCGACAACGTCGTCATCCACGAAGGCAAGCTCAAGACGCTCAAGCGCTTCAAGGACGAAGTCTCCGAAGTGCCGATGGGCCAGGAATGCGGTATGGCCTTCGAGAATTACGAAGACATCCGCGCCGGCGACATCATCGAGTGCTTCCGCGTCGAGCATATCACGCGTACGCTGTGACGCCCGGCGATCAGCCTCAGCAATTTCAGGAGCCGTCCGTGACCTTCACGGGCGGCTCCTGGCGTTTTGAGTATTCGGTTTCCCGTGAAGAGCTGATGGCCGGGACCGAATTGCTCGCCCGTTACCAGAGCAGCAGGCGACAAGTCCGGCCGCGGCCAAGCGGCAGGATTGCAAGAATCGTCCTGACTTGGAGCCTTCTCTTCGTGCCGCTCCTCGTTTTCATCGCCTTCACCTATGTCGATGATTTCCTGCGATGCTTGAAAGGTGAATGGCAGACGAGCCTTATCGACGGGGTAACGCCTTCGATGACGGCCATCGCCGGCGCGGTGCTGTTGGCACTGCTGATGATCAAGCCGCGCGGTTCCGCGCTGCCCGCCCCGGTCATCCGGCAGGTGGAACACGACGTCTATCACATCACGGCGACCAGCGATGCCACGGCGCTTCGTTCTTACGCGGAGGGCATGACCGTAGACCTCGATGCAAGGGATCTGCAGGACATCGTTGATCTCGACGGCTGGCTTTTGATCATGCACCGCGCCGGGCCAATCCTGTTGCCGCGCCGCATCTTTCCAAATGACGAGACCGCGGAGAGGTATATCGCCTTCATTCGCAGCCTCATCCGCCGCCGCTGGAGCAATCCCTGGAGATCCGCCCAACAGGCGGCTGGGTAATATTCCAATTCGTGTCTCGCCGGCGGACTTTGCTGCGTGACAAAAATTTTCAGCTTCTAACGTAGCGCTCGCGACGGTAAGCATCTGCCCTATATCCGCATATTCCAGTTTCTGAGGAGGAAGACATGGCTATTTCATTCGATCTGAGCGGCAAGACGGCAATCGTGACGGGCGCGAATACCGGTCTCGGTCAAGGCATCGCTGTGGCACTCGCCGAAGCGGGCGCGGATGTGGCACTTGTCGGCCGTTCGTCGATGGCGGATACGGAAGCGGCCGTGGCGGAAGTCGGCGGGCGCTCCGTCGCGATCCAGGCGGACCTTTCGACGCTCGAACCGGTCAACCGGGTGATCGAGGAAACGCTCGCTTTTACCGGCCGCGCCGATATTCTCGTCAACAATGCCGGCATCATCCGTCGTGCCGATGCGGTCGACTTCACCGAAGCCGACTGGGATGCGGTGATGGACGTCAACCTGAAGACGGTCTTCTTCCTCTCCCAGGCTTTCGCAAAACACCTGATCGGCGAAGGCAAGGGCGGCAAGATCATCAATATCGCCTCGCTTCTCTCCTTCCAGGGCGGCATCCGCATCCCGTCCTATACCGCATCGAAGAGCGGCCTTGCGGGCCTCACCCGCCTGCTTGCCTGCGAATGGGCGGGCAGAGGCATCAACGTCAACGCGATCGCGCCCGGCTATTTCTCGACCAACAATACCGAGGCGCTGCGCAACGATCCGGACCGCAATTCGGCGATCCTCGGCCGCATCCCTGCCGGCCACTGGGGCAAGCCGGAAGAGCTCGGCGGCGCAGCCGTCTTCCTCGCCGCCCCGGCTTCGGATTACGTTCACGGGATCGTGCTGCCGGTCGATGGCGGCTGGCTGGCGCGTTAACAGACGTCGGGCGCTCTGTGAGCGGCCTGTTTTTCAGGCACAACGGCAATCACTCATGCGCGGCAAGCATGGCAAATGCCCGCCGCGCGTGAATTTGATCGATTTTCTCAAGATTTATTAGTTGCCATTTCCAGTCATGTTTATTATCCGGTAACTGCATTATCGCTGGCCGGGTAACAAGGCCGCGATGTCCCGTTTCCGGCGATCGAGACCGCTTGCGCAAAGCGCCGTCGATACCGCCGAACAGTCCGGAGTATCGTTTGCCATGCCTGTCGTCCTGAAGCCCGCATTCTCCACGCGCCAGCCGACCGGGAAACGGCTTCTATCAGGCTCGATGCTGCTGGCTGCCGGTCTGCTGGCCGCCAGCGCCGTGTTGGCGCAGGCACCGGCTCCCGAGGCCACCCAGCCCGCCGCGCCGCAATCGGCAGCGCCAGCCCAGCCCCCGGCTTCGGCACCTTCTGCAACGCAGCCTGCCGCACCCTCGGTGCAGCCTGTCGCACCGGCGCCGCAGACGCAGGCCGCGCCGACTACATCGCGCATGCCGACCGATCCGGCGGCCACCCCATCTGCCTCCCAGTCCTCACCGGCGACGAACAACAGCCAACCGGCTCCGCAGGCCGCGACACCCGCTCCGGCCCAGTCTCCAACGGTGGCACCCACCATGGCGCCAGCTCAGGCGCAAACGGCCCCTGCACAGCCTGCAGCTCCTTCCGCAACTGCGCCGGAAAGCAGCAATTCCGGTCAACCGGCAGCCCAGGCGCCAGCAGCCCCGGCAACGCCTGCGGAACCGTCTGCCGCCCAGCCCGCACCTGCGGCACCGGCGCCCCAGCCGACCACGCAGGAGCCGACCGCGCAGGAACCGGCCTCGCAGCAGCCGCTCGATCTGCTGACGCAGTTCCTCGAGCCGGAGCGCCGCGCCGACCTGCCGCATGATCTTTCCCCCTGGGGCATGTTCCTGGCCGCCGACTGGGTGGTGAAGGGCGTGATGATCGGCCTCGCCTTCGCGTCGCTTGTCACCTGGACCGTCTGGCTCGCCAAGACGCTTGAGCTTGCAGGCGCACGGACGCGCGCCGCACGGACGCTGAAAGTCATCCGCAAGTCACGCTCGCTCGCCGATGCCGTCGATGCCGCCGAGGGCCGCGGCGGCCCTGCCGCGCTGATGCTGCGCGCTGCAGCAGAAGAAATGCAGCTTTCCGAAGCCGCGCTCGACCATGCCCATGCCGACGGCGTCAAGGAGCGTGTCTCCTCCGTTCTGTCGCGTATCGAGGCCTATGCCGGACGCCGCATGTCGCGCGGCACCGGCGTGCTGGCGACGATCGGCTCGACCGCGCCTTTCGTCGGCCTGTTCGGCACCGTCTGGGGCATCATGAACTCGTTCATCGGCATTTCGGAATCCAACACGACCAACCTTGCCGTGGTTGCGCCCGGCATTGCCGAGGCGCTGCTCGCCACCGCGATCGGCCTCGTCGCCGCTATTCCGGCCGTCGTCATCTATAACGTCTTCGCCCGCTCCGTGACCGGTTATCGTCAGCTGCTCGCCGATGCCGCCGCCGGCGTCGAGCGGCTCGTCAGCCGCGATCTCGATTTCCGCAAGGTGCCGCCGGGTGGGCGAGCCAAGGCGCCGATGTCGCTGGTCGCAGGAGGCTGATCGACCATGGCCGGCGGTATCCGCGAAAATCACGGCGATGAGCTTGCCGAAAACCACGAGATCAACGTGACGCCGTTCATCGACGTCATGCTGGTTCTCTTGATCATCTTCATGGTGGCCGCGCCGCTTTCGACCGTCGACGTCAATGTCGACCTGCCTGCCTCCACCGCCAAGCCGGCGGAGCGGCCGGACGAACCGCTCTACCTGACGGTCAAGGAAGATCTGAGCCTCAATATCGGCAATGATCCTGTCGCCCGCGAACAGCTTGCGACGACACTCGACCGCGTGACCGAAGGCAAGAAAGACACCCGCGTCTTCCTGCGCGCCGACAAGGCGGTCGGCTACGGCCAGTTCATGGAGGTCATGAACCTGCTGCGCGATGCCGGCTATCTGAAGATCGCGCTGGTCGGCCTCGAAACGCTGCCGGCACCGCAGGCAGCTCCGGCCGCGCCGGGCCAGACGCCGGCCCTGCCCTCGGCAGCACCCCCTGCCTCGCCGCAGCCGGCACCCGCAGCGGGAACGAACCCATGAGCCTCGTCGTCTCGCAGACCGGTCCGGGCGGACGCGTCGGCGAGCTGGCGCTGTGGGGCGCCGCCGGCCTGATCGTCCTGACACTGCATTTCGGCGCGGCGATCTATCTGATGCGGCATGCGCCCGAAGCGCCCTCCGACAATTCGCCGCCGGCCGCGATCATGATCGAGCTGGCAGCCGAGCCAGAAGCTGCGAATCCCGAAGAAGAGCAGATTACCCAGGACGTGCAGGAGCAGGAACTGGTTCCAACCGAGCAGAAGGAACCGGTGGAGACCCCGCCGGAGCCTATCATCGAGCAGGCGCAGCCGGAGCCCGAACCGCAGCCCCTGCCCGAACCCGTCCAGCCGCCGCAGGAAGTTGCCGAGCCTCCTCCAGTCGAGCCGCCCCCGCCGGAAGTCGCCGAGATTCCTGAACCGACGCCGCCCGAACCGGTGATCGAGGAGCCCCTGCCGGAACCGCCGCCGGAGCCGGAACCGCAGGTGACCGAGACCATTCCCGAGCCGCCCCCGGAACCCGTCGACCCGATCGAGGAGCAGATGACGGCTGCGATGGAGAATGTCGAAGTGCCGCTGCCGGCTTTCCGCCCACTGCCACCGCCGGTCGCTGAAAAGCCGCCGGAGGAAAAGAAACCCGAGCCCAAGAAACAGCAGCCGAAACGGGTCCAGCAAAAGCCGAAGCAGCTGCAACCGCAGGCCCAGCAGGAAAGAGCCGAAGCCAAGGTACAGGCAAAGGATTCCGACCGCACGGCCGCCAACCGAACCTCCACCGGCTTCTTCTCGCAATCGGTCACGCCGGCGCAGTGGAAGTCCCGCGTCGAGGCGAAGATTGCCCGCACGGCGCGACGCTGCCCGTCGAGCGGCAATGGCACGGCCACCGTGCGCTTCAGCTTCGACGGCAGCGGCAACGTGACCAACGTCTCGCTGTCACGCTCTTCCGGCGATGCGAAGATCGACGACTATATCGTCGGCGCCGTGCGGCGGGCCTCGCCCATCCCTGCCCCGCCCTCCGGCGTCGCAAGTTTTCTCGATCAGGCGCTGACATGCCGCTGAGGCATGTCGCGCAAAGGTCATTTTTGCGCTGACAGATCGCTTATATTCGGATTATATGCAGTGCAGCATTTCTGACCTGATCCGGATATCCCCATGCATATGACCATCGCGGAAACCGAAACGCTCGTGCGGAGCGTTTTCGAAGCCAATGGCGTTCTGCCCGAGACCGCCCTTTCCGTCGCCTTTGCGCTGGTGCATGCGGAAGCGGCCGGCCAATATGGTCACGGGTTGCGGCGCATTCCGGCCTATATCGGTCAGGCACGCAGCGGCAAGGTGGATGGCAAGGCGAAGATCGCCTCCTGCCGGCCGCGGCCGGCGGTGCTGTCGATCGACGCGGCACTCGGTTACGCCTATCCAGCCTTCGATCTTGCCGTCGACGAACTTCCGGTGATCGCGCGCGAGCAGGGTCTGGCACTCGGCCTCGTGCATCGCTCACACCATGCGGGCGTCATGGCGCTGACGGTCGAGCGGTTTGCCGAACAGGGGCTGGTGGCCTTGATGTTCGCCAATGCACCGGCCTCGATGGCGGCCTGGGGCGGTCGCAAGCGGCTGTTCGGCACCAATCCGATCGCCTTTGCGACACCGGTCGCCGGTGAAGAACCGCTGGTCATTGATCTGGCGCTCTCGACCGTTGCGGCCGGCAAGATCATGGCCGCGCGGCAGAAGGGCGAAGCCATTCCGGAAGGCTGGGCCTTCGATGCGGACGGTCAGCCGACGACCGATCCCAATGCAGCGCTCAAAGGCCTGATGGCGCCTTCCGGCGGCGCCAAGGGCGCCGCACTGGCACTGATGGTGGAAGTGCTCTCGGCCGGCCTTACGGGCGGCAATTTCTCCGGCCAGGCAAGCTCCTTCATGGAGCCCAACGGCGCACCGCCTTCCGTCGGTCAGACGCTGATCGTCATCGATCCGTCCTCCGGCACCCAATCCGCCGCGGGCCGCATCGCCGAACTTGCCGAAGAGATCGCGTCGGAAGATGGCGTTCGCCTTCCCGGCCGCCGCGGCCAGTCCTCGCGCCGCAAGGCGATCGAACATGGCCTCGAGGTCGATGACGATCTCATCGCGATGATTTCGGCGCTGGCTAGCTCCGAAGCGCCGCAGCCGGCGATTGTCGATAGGCCAGAAGCGCCGGTACAGAAGCGAGCATAGCCGACGCGCCGAGCAGCAGAAGGGCTGCGCGGATATCCTCACGGGTGAAACCGACCGGCAGGATGATG
>Ga0209758_1001800_pt1 | contig 23667 bp, 17 predicted proteins | sample AraplaMF_Col_mMF_FD_184258 | JGI IMG/M metagenome (GOLD analysis project Ga0209758, IMG submission 184258) | Arabidopsis root microbial communities from the University of North Carolina, USA - plate scrape MF_Col_mMF (SPAdes) (version 2) | ecosystem: Host-associated > Plants > Roots > Endosphere...
TCGGCCCCTATGTGGTGCCGGCCTATGATTCGACGTTCACGGCCCTGTTCACCAATTTGCCGATCGTGACGCCGTATCGCGGGGCAGGGCGGCAACACGGCGTGTTCGTGATGGAACGGCTGCTGGATCTGGCCGCGCATGAATTGGGGATCGATCGCGCCGAAATCCGGCGGCGCAACCTGATCCCGCCGGATGCGTTTCCCTACGACAACGAGATCATCTTCCAGGATTTCGCACCGCTGCAATATGACAGCGGCAACTACGAGCCGGTGCTCGACATGGCCCTGGAGGCGATCGGCTACGGCACCTTCAAGGACCAGCAGACCCGCGCGCGCGCCGAAGGCCGGCACCTCGGCGTCGGCGTGGCGTGTTATGTCGAGGGCACCGGCATCGGCCCTTATGAAGGCGCAAAAGTCCAGGTGCAGTCCAATGGCAAGGTCTCGATCGCCACCGGCATCGGCACCCAGGGCCAGGGGCACTTTACCAGCTTCGCCCAGATTGCCGCCGAACAGCTCGGCGTCGCGGTCACCGATGTCGACGTGGTCACCGGCGACACCGATCAGTTCTATTGGGGGGCCGGCACCTTCGCCAGCCGCGGCGCGGTGGTGGCCGGCAATGCCGTCAACGAGGCGTCGAGGGCGGTGCGGCAGAAGGCGCTGAAACTCGCCGGCGAGCTGTTCGAATGCGCCGAGACGGATCTGGTGATCGAGGACGGCAAGGTCTCGATCGTCGGTATTCCGGAAAAGTTCGTTACGCTCGGCGATCTCGCACGGCAGGCCAACCCGATGCGCGGCGCGGTCAAGCCCGGCACCGAGCCCGGCCTCGAATCGACGCAATATTTCGGCCCGCCGCGTGGCGCCACCGCCAACGGCGTCCACGCCATCATCGTCGAGGTCGATCCCAGGACCTTCGACATGAAGATCCTGAAATACGTCGTGGTGCATGATTGCGGCACCGTGATCAATCCGATGATTCTGGCCGGCCAGATCCATGGCGGCGTGGCGCAAGGCATCGGCAACGCGTTTTATGAAAAGCTCAGTTTCGACGACCAGGGCCAGTTGCTCAATGCGTCGCTGGCGGACTACCTGCTGCCGACCGCGCTGGAAGTGCCGCGGATGGAGCTCGGCCACACCGTGACCAAGTCGCCGCTCAATCCGATGGGGATCAAGGGCGCGGGTGAAGCCGGCGCGATCCCGGTCGGGCCGCTGGTGGCGCAGGCGATCGAGGATGCGCTGGGGTTGCCCGCGCGCGGCGTCGAGCTGCTGGAGATTCCATTGAGCCCGAGCCGGCTGTTCGAGCTGACGAAGGGGGCGAAGCCGCTGCCATGATCCTGATCACCGGCGCGGGCGGCAAGACCGGCAGGGCCGTGATCAAGGCGCTGATCGCGCGCGGCGCGGAGGTGCGGGCCCTGGTGAGAAGCCCGAGCCAAGACGCAAGCCTGAAAGCGCTCGGCGCGCACCAGGTCGTCATCGGTGACATGCGCGATCCGGAAATCCTCGCGCGGGCCATGCGCGGCGTCGCCGCCGTCTACCACATCTGTCCCAATGTCAGTCCGGATGAAATCGGCTTCGGCAGGGCCGCGATCGCCGCCGCAATGGCCGCCGCGGTGCGTCGCTTCGCCTACCACTCGGTGCTGCATCCGCAGATCGAGGCGATGCCGCACCACTGGAACAAGCTGCGCGTCGAGGAGATGCTGATCGGGTCGGAACTGTCGTTCACCATCCTGCAGCCGACGGCTTACATGCAGAACACCCTGGCCGAATGGGACCGCATGCTCGGCGACGGCGTGTTTCGGGTGCCCTACCCGGTCGAGACGCGCATCAGCCTGGTCGATCTCGACGACGTGGCGGAAGCCGCGGCCACGGTGCTGACCGGTGACGGACATATCGGCGCGACCTATGAGCTGGTCGGCACGCCTGCGCTGAGCCAGATCGAGGTCGCCGAAGCCTTCGGCCGCGCCCTGCAAAAGGACATCCGCGCCGTGGCAGAACCGGTCGAAGCGTGGCGTGCGCGCGTGGGCGCCATGAACGGCTATCAGCGCGACACGCTGACAAAGATGTTTCAGGCCTACGCCCGCGACGGGCTCATCGGCAACCCCAACGTGCTCAGCTGGCTGCTGGGGCGACCACCAATCTCATTGACGGAATTCACCGGAAGGATCGCACGCGGTCACGCGTGAGGCGGCCAGCCGATCGGGTGCATCTGTTGCACGACTTTCATCGCCGACAGGATCAGCGGCTCCTCGAAGCGCGGGCCGACGATCTGGATGCCGACCGGCAGGCCGTCGCCGGTCTTGCCGGCCGGTACCGCGCCGCCGGGCAGGCTCATCAGGGTGATGAGAAAGGAGCCGGCGATCCAGTCGGTGTAGTTGTCGAGCTTCTTGCCGCCGATCAGGGTTGGAAAGTTCATCTCGACCGGAAACTGTTTCACGGGCGACTGCGGCGTGATGAGAAGATCATACTGCTCGAAGAACTTTGCAAAGCGCAGGAACAATTCCATCCGCTTCTGCTCGGCGGCGGCAAAATCCAATGGCGTGACCTTGAGGCCGGCCTTGACGTTGCCCTTGAGATTGACGCCGAACTCTTCCAGGCGCTCGAGGTTGGCGAACTGCTGGCCGACCATCCACAGCCCGCGCCAGGCCTGATAGGGCTCCTTGCCGTCGGCGATGTCGAACTTGATCTCCTCGACCGTGGCACCGGCGTCGCGCAACGACATCGCGGTGGCGCGGCAGATGGTGTCGATCTCGGCATCGACGCCGATGCCGGAAATATCCGAGACATAAGCGATGCGCAGGCCCTTGAGGTCACCGGCCTTGGCGACGACGGCCCGCGCACTGGCCCAGGGCGGCGCCACCGAGATCGGCGACTTGCGGCTGAAGCCGACCAATGCGTCGAGCATCAGGGCGGCGTCCTCGGCGGTGCGCGCCAACGGGCCATGGACCTGGCCGGGATCCCAGGCCAGCGGCATCGGATAATTCGGCGTCAGCCCGGGCGTCGGCCGGATGCCGACGATGCCGTTGAACGACGCCGGCATGCGGATCGAGCAGCCGAAGTCGGTGCCCTGCGCCAGTGGCACCATGCCGGTGGCCACCGCGACCGCGGAGCCGCCGGACGAGCCGGACGGGCTGAGCGCCGGATTCCACGGATTGCGGGTGACCCCGAACACGTCGTTGAAAGTGTTGGCGCCGGCGGCGAATTCCGGGGTGTTGGTCTTGCCGAGCACGATGGCGCCGGCCTTCTTGAGGCGCGTCACGGCTTCGGCATCCTCGGTCGGCACGTAGTCCTTGAACAGCGGCGAACCGAAGGTGGTGCGGATGCCGGCGGTCGGCGTGATGTCCTTGATGACCACCGGCAGGCCGTGCAGCGCGCCGAGGGTGTCGCCGCGGATCACGGCGGCTTCGGCCTGTTTCGCCGACGCGCGGGCGGTGTCGGCCGCCAGGGTGACGATGGCGTTGAGTTTCGGGTTGACGCGCTCGATGGTGGCGAGATGGGCGGCCAGGACTTCGACCGGGCTGACGGCCTTGGTCGCGATCAGAGATGCGAGTTCGCACGCGGATTTGCGGCTGAGGTCGTTGGTCATGCGGACGTCTCCTCAAAGGAACCGTCATGCCCGGGCTTGTCCCGGGCATCCACGTCTTGCGGCAGGCGCTGCAAAGGCGTGGATGGCCGGGACAAGCCCGGCCATGACGAACATTTTGTTTGTCAGCTACTTCCCCGACCAGTGCACGAAGCGCCGTTCGATGGTCAGGAACAAGAGGTTGAGCCCGTAGCCGAGCGCGCCGGCGGCGAAGATGGCGGCGTACATCGCGGGCATGTCGAACATCTGCTGCGCTTCGAACACCCGCTGGCCGAGGCCGTCGACCGAGCCGATGAACATCTCGGCGACGACGACGATGACCAGCGCCAGCGACACGCCGTTGCGCAGGCCGACGAAAGTCTGCGGCAGGGATTCCAGCAGCATGACGTCCCACAGCACCCGGACGCGCGAGGCACCCATGACGCGGGCGGCCAGGATTCTCGTCTTGCGGGCGTTCATCACGCCATAGGCGACGTTGAACAGGATCACCAGCGCGGCGCCGAACGCGGCGACGGAGATTTTCGTGCGGTCGCCGACGCCGAACAAAACCAAAAACAGCGGGAACATCGCCGAGGCCGGCGTCGAGCGGAAGAAATCGATCAGGAATTCGACCGAACGATAGAGCTTCTCCGACGACCCCAGCAGGATGCCGAGCGGAATGGCGATCAACGCCGCGATGATGGTGGAGTAGATGGTGCGCTCCACCGTCTTGACGAAGTCGATGCCGAGCTTGCCGTGGAACATGCCGGCCCACATCGCCTTGAAGGTGGCGATCGGCGACGGCAGCAGCACCGGATCGACGACCCGCATCCAGGTGGCGAACGACCATATCGCCAACAGCACGATGACGCCGACGAAGGGCAGCAGGACCTGCATTCGCTTCCAGTTCATCGCCTCACCCTTTACGCACTTCGCGCTGGAATATCTCCAGGCAGTGCGCCTTGATGTTGATGAACTCGGCTTCGGTCATGGTCTTGTCGGTGCGCGGCCGCGGCGCGTCGTAATGCACGAACTCGACCGGACGCGCCGGGTGGCGCGACAGCAGCAGGATGCGGTCCGACAGATACACCGCCTCCTCGAGGTCGTGCGATACCAGCACCGTGGTGGTGTTGGTCTCGACGAACACCCGCTGCAGCTGCTCGCGCATGAACAGCGTCATCTCGTAATCCAAGGCCGAGAACGGCTCGTCGAGGAACAGGATTTCCGGATCGACCACCAGCGCGCGCATGATCGAGACCAGCTGCTGCTGACCGCCGGACATCTGGTAGGGATAGAGATTGAGATCGATCTTGACGTTGAGATTGGCGACGATCCTCTCGACCCGGGCGGTGCGCTCGGCTTTCGGCACGCCCATCACCTTGAGCGGATAGGCGACGTTGTCGAAGGCGCGAAGCCATGGGAACATGGCTTCGCGGTAGTTCTGGAACACGTAGCCGAACTTGATCTTGTTGAGCGGCTGGCCGTCGAACAGGATTTCGCCGGAATCCATCGGAAACAGGCCGGCGATCATGTTGATCAGCGTGCTCTTGCCGCAGCCGTTCGGCCCGAACACGCTCATCAGCTTGCCGCGCGGGATGTCGAAATCGAAATTGTCGTAGATCGTCGCATCCGAGAACCGCTTGCTCAGGCCGCGGATGGTGACGTGCGGCGCGGTCCGCGTCGCCGCGGCCCGCGCATTCTCCGATAACGGCATTGCCGCAGCTGCCTGCACGGTCCCGTCCTCAATACTTGTAGAGGAATTTGGTGACGTCCAGCTTCTCCGGAACGACGCCGATCGAGGTGCCGAAGTCGGAGAGCTTCTGCAGATCGCCGACCTGTTTCGGCGTCATGTCCTTGGCCATGGTGTAGCCGAGCATCGACACCATGTCGACGACGTTGTCGGGAGTGAAGGTGTTGTTGGCGAGATACTTGCGCGCGTCGTCGGGGTTCTTGTTGATGTAGTCGACCGCCTTGCTCCAGGCCGTGGCGAAGCGCTTGGCCACGTCCGGCCGCTTCGCGATGAAGTCGGAGGTGATGGCGCAGCCGGCGGCGTAGGCGTCGGCCTTCTCGTCGCCGAGAATGTATTTCGAGATCACGCCGGCCTCCAGCGTGCGCGCCACGCCGGCCTTGATCATCATCGAGGCGTTGGGCTCCAGCGTATAGCCGCCGTCAAAGGTGCCGGCCGCCATGGCGTTGACGTGCTGGCTCATATCGAGCTGGTCGGCGGTGTAGTCGCCCTCCTTGAGGCCGTTCTTGGCGAGGATCGCCTTGGCGGTGTTGAGGTTGGCGGGGCCAGGGGCGGTCATCAGCTTGGCGCCCTTGAGGTCGGAGATCTTGTCGGCCTTGAAACCATTGCGGACGACGAACTGCTCCATCTTCCAGACCGGGGTCTGGCTGTTGAGCGCAATGTACATCGCCACGCCGGGCTTCTTGACGTTGGCGTTGAGGCCCTCGAGGGTGACCAGAACGGCGGAGACCTCGATCTGGCCGGTGATCATCGCCGCGACGTTGGCCGGGCCGCCCATCAGCTTGATCATCTCCGGCGCGATGTTCTCCTCCTTGAAGAAGCCCTTCTCGACGGCAACGAAATAGGGCAGCGACGAGCTCAGCGGAAAGACGCCGACGACGACCTTGTCCTGTGCCGCCGCCCGGCCGGTTCCGGCCCCAACCAGGGCGACCACCGCCAACAGCGCGAAAACAATCCGAGATAACGATTTCATGCCTCAAAACTCCTGTTAACCAACCTCGCGAGCACGCTCGCGCCTGAATTACGCCGCTGGATGCGACGATTGATCAATTTAGAGGCAAGACTCGTGCCGGATTTCAGTCATCGAGCTCCACGATCGCGATGCACGGACCCCCGCCATGGGGTCCCTGATGCATGGCATCGACCGACACGAAGACCGCCGCGTCGCCGATCGCCGTCGCCGCCACCCCGCCGACCACCGCCTTGATGTGGCGGTGCCAGGACACGTCGGAGTCGTCGAGCATGATCTGGCGCCGCCCGCGCAGCTTGCCGGTGCGGTCGGCCTCGCATTTCATGAAGCAGTTGACCAGCTTGCCATCGAGGTCGCTGGATCGCGGCCGCTCCGGCAACGCCAGCCCGGCGTCGCGGATCGAATCGTAGATGCCGTCGATGTCGAGCGCATCCTTCATCACCGAATGGCCGATCTTGTAGCGTCCGCCGGCGCCGGGCTTGTTGCCGAGCAGCACGATCTGGGCCTGCGTCAGCTCGACGCCGGACGAGCACGACGCCACCGACGAATACAGGTCGAGGTTCTTGCAGATCTCCTCGGCCTTCGGCATCTTGATTTCGCCAAGCGCGACGGCGATGCCGAGCGCGGTGGTGCCGTTCGAAACGCCCATCGATTCATGAACCTCGCAGAACACCGTCTGGTGGCGGCTTTCCGCGTCCGCAATCGAATCGATGGTCAGGAGCGGCGTCTTGGTCTGGACGTAGTGCACGTCCTTGGGGTCGGTGATCCCCGCGTCCTTCATCGCCGCCTTCACGGCATCGGCGACTTTTTGCACCATGGCCGGGCGGCCGATGTCCTCGGGCAGCAGTTCGACGCTGAGTGCGGTGCCGATGACGAGGCGCGACTGCGAGGCCGGGCCGGTCTTGTCGTTGCGGGCGAACACCGTGGCATGCGGCGTGATGACGCCGTCGCAGCCGCCGGACCACACCATCGGGACGTTGTGAATCTCGGCCTCGGAGCGCTTGCCGTGCTTCAACAGCACCCGGCGGAAGGCCTGGTCGGCGAGAATGCGGGTGAAATCATTGACGCCGCCATTGCCCTCGGTCTTGCCGATCACGGCGATGACCTGGTCGGCGGTGAATGTGCCGGCCTTGATCAGATCCTCGACGCCGCTGGCGTCCTGCACGGTTTTCAGCTCGACCTTCGCAACTTCAATCGCCATTCGTCACCTTGGTTGGTTGTCGTCATAATGCATCAACGTTCGTCATGCCCGGGCTCGTCCCGGCCATGACGGTGGAGAGACCGTTTCATCGCATCCGCGGCAAGTGCTCGCCGCGCAGCATCTTTTCATAGCCTTCGCCGCGGTCAATCATCGCAATCGTACCTGGGCGCGCCTTGCGCAGTTCGTCGCGGCGGCGCGCGGTCGCGGCCTGATCGATTTTCGGGTCCGCAGCGGTACTATCGCCCGCCAGGACCACGCCGTAATCCGCCGCAGCACTTTCGCGTGAGACCCGGCCCTCAACCAGATCGCGCGCGATCAGCTCCAACTCGCGCTCCAGTGGATCGCCCCAGCCGCCGCCGCCGGTGGTGACCACCTTCACCACCTGCCCCTTCAGGACCGGCTCGCCGTCGACCAGACCGCCGAGTTCGCGGCCGGCGCCTTCGGCATCCACCGTGACGCAGAACGGCTGGCCGGCCTTGCCGCCGTTGAGGCCGTAACAACCGAGCCGCACCCGGTCGGCGGTGACGATGGTGCGGCAATCGACCAGCGCGCGGTAGTGTTTTTCATAGCCCTGTCCACCGCGGCGCAATCCGGCGCCGCCGGAATCGGTGCGCAGCGCCAGCTTTTCGACCAGCAGCGGGAACCGTGTCTCGGTGAATTCGGCGGGCTGGTTGCGCGAATCCGGCACGATGTGGATGGCGTCGTTGCCGTCGGCGTAGTAGCGCCCGCCGGAACCGCCGCCGAGCACCTCGCGCGACAGGAAGGATTTGCCGTCCTGATCGGTGCCGAAGAAGCCGGTGTAGCGGATGGTTTCCTGATCGGCCGGCATGCGGCCGTCGACCGCCTGCGCCACCACGCCGGCCAGCAGGCCGAGACAGCGCAGCAGCACGAATGAGCGGGCATTGGTCGCCGCCGGCCATTCCGGCGTGATCAGCGTGCCCTTCGGCGGGAAGATCACCTCGAACACGTCGCAGACGCCTTCGTTGACGTGGATCTCGGCGGCGCGCTCCGGCGTGTCGGCGAGGTTGCGCAGGATCGGCGCGATCCACTTGATCAGGAAGGCGCCGTCGGCGTAATCCGCCGGCCAGTTGATCGGGCCACTCGACTGCGGATCGGTGCCGTTGAAGTCGAGGGTGAGCTTGCCGCCCTTCTTGGTCATCTTCAGCGCCAGCTTGTGCAGCTTGGGATCGGTCAAGCCGTCGTGCTCGACGTAATCCTCCCAAGCGTATTCACCGTCGGCGATCCTGCTCAGGAGTTCGTTGCGATAGATGTCGCGGCACTTTTCGAGAATCGCCTGGAAGCAGGCCTCGACCTGATCGCGGCCGAAGCGGGCGAACAGCCCGGCCATGCGCTGCGCACCCATCAGGCAGGCCTGGATTTCGCTGTCCAAATCGGCCGACAGCATTTCGGGGACGCGGGTGTTGCGGCGGACGATGGTGAATACCGCGTTGTTGCGCACGCCCTCGCTGTAGATCTTGACCGGCGGAATCGCCAAGCCTTCCTCGAACACGGTGGCGGCGGTGCCCGGCATCGAGCCGGGCACCCGGCCGCCGATGTCATCGTGATGGCCGAACGCCTGGATGTAGGCGACCACCTCGCCGTCGTGGAACACCGGCACTGTGCTGCAGAGGTCCGGCAGATGGCCGATGCTGCCTTCGGTCAGGTAGGTGTCGTTCATCAGGAACACGTCGCCGGGCTTCATGGTTTCCGGCGGAAAGTCGCGCACCACGCCGTTCGGCATCGCCGAATAGGAGCGGCCGGTGAGCTTGCGGCAATAGCGGTCGAACAGCCCGACGCGGAAATCGTGGGCCTCGCGGATCATCGGGCTGCGCGCGGTGCGCTCGATGGCGTATTCGATTTCGGCCTCGATGGAATTGAGCGTGCCTTCGACGATCTGCAGCACGATCGGATCGACCGCGGTGGCCTCGCGCAGCGGCGCGGTCGGCCAAGGATGGATTCGAGGATGGGCCTGATGCGCGTTCATGACGTCACCTTTGAAGTCTTCGGGCGGATCACCAGGATGCCGTGTGGATCGACTTCGACCACCTGGCCGGGAAACACCACCGTGGTCGAGCCGAATTCCTCGATCACGGCGGGTCCGTCGACCGGCTTGCCCTGCGGCAGCAGCGCGCGGTCGTAGACCGGCGTGTCCTGGAACGCGCCGTCGAAATACACCGCGCGGCTGGTCTTGGCCGCCGGATTGCCTTCGCGTCTGGCCAGCTTCGGCATCTGCGGCCGGTCGATCAGGCCGAAACCGGAGACGCAGAGATTGACCAGTTCGATCTTCTGCTGGCCGGCATAGTTGTAACCGAACGTCTTGTGGTGGGCGGCGTTGAAGGCGCCGATCAGGCCGGCGAGGAACGCCGCATCGAAGGCGCCGCCGGGCGCGGTGACGCGCACCTCCATCGACTGGCCGGCGTAGCGGATGTCGGCTTCGCGGACCAGGCGAATACGCGAGGCCTCGATGCCGTCGCGCTGCAGCGTCGCGGATGCCTCGCGCTCCAGCGCCGCATAGCGCGACGCCACCTCGGCAAGGTCGATGGAGTCCTCGTGCATCACCTTGGTGACGATGTGATCGGTGCGCCAGTCGACCGCCAGGAGGCCGTAGGCCGAAAGATTGCCCGGATTCGGCGGCACGATACAGGCCTTCATGCCGAGCAGGTCCATCACCGCCGGCGACTGCGCCGGGCCGGCACCGCCGAACGACAGCAGGGCAAAGCTGCGCGGATCGATGCCGCGCTGAATGGTCATCTGGCGGATGGCATTGGCCTGGCTCCAGTTGGCGATCTCGATGATGCCGCTGGCGAGCTGCTCGACGCTCATGTTGCCCGGCAGCCGCTGCGCCAGCGCCGCGATGCCGTCGCGGGCACGCGCGACGTTGAGCGCGATGCCGCCGCCGATCAGCGACGGCGGAATCCGGCCCAGCACCAGGTTGGCGTCGGTGATGGTCGGCTCGTTGCCGCCGTTCGGATAGCACATCGGCCCCGGCTCGGCGCCGGCGCTGCGCGGACCGACCTTGAGATGACCTTCGCGGCTGATCCAGGCGATCGAGCCGCCGCCGGTGCCGATGGTCTCGATGTCGATCATCGGGATCCGCACCGGGAACGGCCCGACCGAGCCGCCATTGGTGACCTGCGGCCGGCCGGCCTCGATCAGGCAAAGGTCGGTGGAGGTGCCGCCGGCATCGAGCGTCACGAGATCGGGAAAACCCGCGATTTCGGCAATGACGGCGCTGCCGAGCGCACCGGCCGCCGGGCCGGACAGCGCCGTGGTGATCGGCTTCTTCACCACCTGATCGGCGCTGGCGACGCCGCCGCTCGACTGCATCACCAGGAACGGCTTGTCCTGCAGGCCTGTGCCAAGCTCGTGGTGCACGCGCTTGAGATAGCGCTCCATGTGCGGCTTGACGAAGGCATCGACCAGCGTGGTGACTGCGCGCTCGTACTCGCGGTATTCCGGCAGCACCTCGCAGGACAACGACAGCGTCGCCTCCGGATATTCCTCGGCGACGATGGCGGCGGCGCGCCGCTCATGGGCGTCGTTGGCATAGGAGTGCAGCAGACAAATGCCGATGGCGCGGATCCCCTTGGCCTTGAAGAACCGCGCCGCTTCGCGCACCGTGGCCTCGTCGAGCGGCCGCAATTCCCGGCCCTTGAAATCGAGCCGGCCCGAGACTTCGCGAACGAACTGCAACGGCACGATGCGGTCCGGCTTGACCCAGAAATAGGAATTGCCATAGCCCTCGGGCACCGACTGCCGGGCGATCTCGAGGATATGGCGGAAGCCGGCATTGACGATCAGCCCGAGCGAATCGATCGCTCCCTGCAGCAGCGCGTTGGTGGCCACCGTGGTGCCATGGGCAAGGCCCGCGACATCCGCGGTGGTGCCGCCGGCGGTGGCGAGGATCTCATTGACGCCCCGCACGAGACCGATCGCGGGATTGCCGGGCGTGCTGGCGACTTTTGTCACCTGGGTGGCGCCGGACACCAGATCGACCGAGACGATGTCGGTAAAGGTGCCGCCGGTATCGATGCCGATCCGGAACCGGGGAGATGCAGAAGAATGGGACATGCCGGGCGCCGCTCCACGCTGAGTTCGCAGCCCAGCATGGGTCCGGTGAACGGGTGGAGTCAAAAACTGAATATTGATGCGGCTATCGGAAAATCAGATGGCGGTGCAATAGTGCATGATCCCTGCGCTCCGCGCCCCATAGCTCTCACGCCGCAACGTTCGTAAACAAGCTGGTGCACACCGCGAGCAGAACCCGGCCAGGACGACCATGACCCTCAAGCAAACCGGCCGACTGACCGACACCCCCACCCACATCGAGACCGACGTCCTCGTCATCGGCTCCGGCGCCGCGGGCATGTACGCGGCGCTCGAAGCCGCGAAGGCCGGCGCGGCGGTAGTGCTTGCCGATCGCAGCCTGATCGGGCGTGGCGGCGCCACCGTGATGGCGCAGATGACGGTCGCCGCGGCGTTGGGGGAGCAGACGCCGGACCATTGGGAGCATCATCTGTCGGATACGCTCGGGGCCGGGCGCGGACTTTGCGACGAGCGGCTCGCCGCGCTGTTGTGCGAGGACGGCCCGCGGCGGCTGCGCGAGATGGACGGCTGGAAGGTCGGCTGGGCCCGCGAGGACGGCCATATCAAACAGGCACAGGCGCCGGGCCACGACCGGCCGCGCTGCGCCTATGTCGATTTCCTGGCGACCGGACCGGCGGTGTCGCGCACGCTGCGGTCGCGGCTGATCGCAGCGGGCGGCGTCCGCCGCATCGGCGATCTGTTGATCGTCGACATCGCGGTCCGGGACGGCGAAGCCTGCGGCGCGACGGCGCTGCATCTGCCAAGCGGACGCATCGTGACGATGGCCGCCAAGGCGGTGGTGATCGCCACCGGCGGCCTGACCGGGCTTTATCGCCGCAACAGCGCGTCATCCAACATGGCCGGCGACGGTTATGCGCTCGGCCTGCGCGCAGGCGCCGAACTGATCGACATGGAATTCGTCCAGTTCTTTCCCATCGGTCATCTTGCGCCGAGGCTGGTCGGCATGGATCCGATCATGTGGGATCCGTTCCGCTACAAGCTCGGCGGCAAACTGCTGAACGCGCAGATGCGCGAATTCGAACAGGACTACGCAACGGCCGACGGCCGCAGCGACGGCCGCTACGTGCTGACGCGCGATCTGGCCACCTATGCCATCACCAAGGAAGTGGAAGCCGGCCGCGGCAGCCCCGCCGGCGGCGCCTATCTCAGCTTTGCGCATGTGCCCGAGGCCGAGATCCGCGGCGCCTTCGGGCCGGTGGTCGACCGGCTCGCCGCCAACGGCATCGATCTCGCCCGCCAGCCGGTGGAGGTGGCGCCGATCGCGCATTATCACATGGGCGGCCTGCGGGTCGACCAGACCTTGCAGACCCGTGTGCCGGGACTTTATGCGTGCGGAGAAGCCGTCGGCGGCGCCAACGGCGCCAACCGGCTGTCGGGCAACGCGATCACCGAGGCCTTTGTGTTCGGCGCCCGCGCCGGCCGCAGCGCCGCACTGCGGGCATCGCAAAGCGTGGCCGACTGGCAGCCGGAGGCCGCACATGCCGCCATCGACCTGCTGCGCAGCGCGACGAAGCGCGACGCGCCGAACCTCGCGGCGATCGTCGTCGAACTGAAGGCGATCATGGCCGACATGGCCGGGCCGTTCCGTACCGAAGCAAAACTGCGGTCGGCCGCCGAGGCGATCGAGCGGTTGAAGGCCGAGGTCGGCGGGGTGCCGATCTCGTCCGTGGCAACCTTCGATCCGGTGCTGGTCGACTGGCTCGACCTGCGCAACATGCTGCTGGTGGCGCAATCGGTTATCCGGCCCGCACTGGCGCGCACCGAGAGCCGCGGCGCGCATCAGCGCGAGGACTTTCCGACGGTGGACGACACCTGGTCGGTCAATCAGACCGTCGCACTTTCGAACGGCGAGATTCAGCTTGGCCGCAGCGCAGTGATCGCCGGGAGGGCCGCGGCATGAAGGCAACGCTGGCCATCCAGCGCGGCAGCCCCGGTGAGCCGCCACGTATCGAGACCTTCGAAGTCGGATTCGAACCCGGCCAGTCCGTGCTCGACGGCCTGCGCCGACTGAGGGCGGAAGCCGATCCGTCGCTGGCGTTTCGCTTTTCGTGCATCAACGCCAACGCCTGCAAGGAGTGCATGATGCTGATCGACGGGCAGGTCGGTTACGCCTGCACGGCGCGGCTGAAGGAAGGCGTGACGGCCCTCGCGCCGTTGCCGAAGAAAGCGTTGATTCGGGATCTCGTCAGCGAGATCGCTCCGCCCGACGAGCGGCTTTGAGCGCGGCGGCGGCCGTCGCCACGCTCTGATCGTGGCGGGATTCGGGCGCGCCCGCCGGACGTCAGCCCCGAAGAAGATCGTCCGCCCGCAACAATTCTTTGCTAACATCCTGACCGGGCACATCAGCGGGGCAGCAACTGACGCAATCAGGGAGGCAGTACGATGAATATGAGGCCGGACCCCACATTCCACGCATCGCCGAAGCTGGCGATGGAAGCGCCGCCCGAAACCTTCGCCTACACCCTGCTGCTGAGCCCGGATTTCTCCAAGCCCGACGCGCTCGCGGTGATCGACGTCAAGCGCGGCTCGCCGACCTTCAGCCAGATCGTGCACACCGTGACGATGCCCAACAAGGGCGACGAGTTTCACCATTTCGGTTGGAATGCCTGTTCGTCGGCGCTCTCGCCGCTCACCGGACATGCTTTTGTCGAGCGCCGCTATCTGATCATTCCCGGGATCCGCTCGTCGCGCATCTACATCATCGACACCAAGCCCGATCCGACCAAGGCGGCCATCCACAAGATCATCGAACCGGAAGAGATTTTCAAGAAGACCGGCTATTCACGGCCGCACACCGTGCATTGCGGGCCGGACGGCATCTATGTCTCGACGCTCGGCGGCGGCGGCAAGGATGGCACCGACGGCCCGCCCGGCGTCTTCATCATGGACTGCGAGACATTCGATGTCCTGGGACGCTGGGAGATCGATCGCGGGCCGCAGACCCGGCATTACGATTTCTGGTGGAACCTGCCGCGCGACTACATGGTGACCAGCGAGTGGGCGCTGCCGCCGCAGTTCGAGAACGGCATCGTGCCGGAGGACCTGCTCGGCAACAAGTACGGCCATCACATCCACTTCTGGGATTTGCGGGCGCGCCGCAACGTCCAGACCATCGACCTCGGCGCCAATCACCAGATGGCGCTCGAGGTGCGTCCGGCGCACGATCCGGTGCGCGAATACGGTTTCCTCGGCGTCGTCGTCGATACCACCAACCTGGAAGGCTCGATCTGGACCTGGTGGCGCGAGGGCGGCAAATTCCATATCGAAAAGACCGCGACCATTCCGGCCGAGCCGGCGCCGAAGGACAAGCTGCCGCCGCTGCTGCAGGGTTTTGGCGCGGTCCCGCCGCTGGTGACGGATATCGATTTGTCGATGGACGACAAGTTTCTCTACGTCTCCTGCTGGGGTACCGGCGAGATGCGGCAATACGACGTCAGCGATCCGCGCAAGCCGAAACTGGCCGGCTCGGTGCATATCGGCGGCATCGTCCGGCGCGCATCGCATCCGAACGGCAAGCCGTATGCGGGCGGTCCGCAGATGGTCGAGATCAGCCGCGACGGCAAGCGTGTCTACTGGACCAACTCGCTGTATTCGACCTGGGATGATCAGTTCTATCCCGACGGCGTGCCCGGCGCGGAAGTGATGGCCAACGTTGGTGCCGGCGGCGGCCTCGAACTCGACCGCGATTACTGGGTGAGTTTCCCGGACGGCTACCGGGCGCACCAGATCCGGCTCGAAGGCGGCGACTGCTCGACCGACTCGTTCTGCTATCCGTCGGCCTGAGTTTGCACGGCGTGGACTGGACGCCGGCCGGGCTCTGGCTTGCGGTGATCGCGAGCGGCCTCTATCACGGCATCAATCCCGGGATGGGATGGCCGCTGGCGGTCTCCGCCGGCCTGATGGACAAGCGCCCGCGCGCGCTGCTGGCGGCACTCCGGCCGCTGGCAGCCGGCCATCTCCTCGCCGTGCTGCTCCTGATGCTGCCGTTTGCGCTGCTGCTTGCCGTCGCGATGTGGCAGCGGCCCATCCAGATCGGCGCCAGCCTGCTGGTGATCGGGTTCGGCGTGTTTCGCCTGGTCAACCGGCGCCATCCGCGCGCGCTGAGGCGAATCCCGCCGAGCCAGCTCGCGCTGTGGTCGTTCGCCATGGCGATCGCCCATGGTGCCGGCTTGATGCTGGTGCCGATCTATCTCGGACTCTGCCAGGATGCCGCGCTCGACAAGGCGCATCAGGCCACGAGCGCGCTGATCAACGCCAATCTCGGCATGGCGGTCATGGTGGCGATCGTCCACACCGCGGCGATGATCACCGCGGGCGGCGTGCTGGCCTGGCTGGTGTTTCGCTATCTCGGGCTGACATTCGTCTCGCGCAGCTGGTTCAACCTCGATGCGGTGTGGGCGCTCAGCCTGATCCTGGTGGGCGGCGTCGCGCTCGGCATCATCCTGATGGATTCAAGTTGAACGAATTTTTCGCGGCCACGTCACCAGCCCGCCAGAGCCTTTCCGGTTCAGATTGAATCAAAACCGGGCTCTAGATTCTTGTTTTGACGCGTTCTCTTCACGCGAACCGGTATCCACCCCCGGATCAAGTCCGGGGGCATGCTTCGCTCGAAAACGCCATAGCGGTGCCGGAGTATCGCACCACGACACGAACACCTCCGCGAGCAACCAATGCTCATCAAATCTTAAGGATGATGCGCTTCGGTTTGCCGGGAACGGGCCAAACCAACGGTTTGGACACCATCGAAGCCGTAGCCTTGCCGACCGCCTGGTGTCTGGTCACCCGGCTCAAGCGTGGATGGCTAAAGCCGCAAGGTCAGACGATGCGCGCCTGCGATGATACCACGATCGCCACTCCGGAATTCCTGCTGGCAGCGCTGGAGCAGGCCATTGAAGCCATGGTGATCGTCGACGGTCTCCACCAGGTGAGCCACTTCAACGCCGCCGCGGAACGGATATGGGGCATGTGCCGCGCCGACGTGCTCGGCCACAATGTAAGCTGTCTCGGACTGCCCGAGCTGGATCGGGCCGACGATACGGCAAGCCGCAGCACAGAGTTCACCATCAAGCGCGGCGACGGCAGCCGGGTCCGTGCCGCGGTTTCGCTGTCGCGCGTCGAACGCGGCGGCGAGAGGCATACCCTGGCGCTGGTTCGGGACGTCTCCGTCGAGACCGAGCAGCGCGCCCGGCTGACGCTGATGTCCCAGGTCGCCGACAAGACCAACCGCGCGGTGGTCGTCACCGATCGCCACATGAAGATCGTCTACATCAACGCCTCGTTCGCCGCGCTGTTCGGCTATTCGCAGGCAGAGGCCGAGGGACGGCGGGTCAGCCGGCTGCTTGCGGGCCGACATACCGACCGCAAGGCGCTGGGCAGGCTGCGACGCCAGACCGGACCGGACGTCGGCAAGGAGGCGGAGATCCTCGCCTACGACAGAAACGGCGACGAAATCTGGGTTTCGGTGACCCTCAACGCGTTCCGCAACGAGCAAGGGCGGATCAAATACTGGTTCGCCCTGCTGACCGATATCGGCGAGAGTAAGCAGTTGAGGTCACTGCAGCAACTGATCATGAGCGCGCTCGCCGACGAGGTGCCGATCGCGGAGATAGCCGACCGGCTTTGCCGGCGCGTCGAGGCGATCGCGCCCGATGTCGTATCCTCGCTGCTGCACATCGACGCCGCTGGCCTGCTCCATCCGCTGGGCGGCCCCAGCCTCCCCGAGGACTATTCCCGCGCGCTGGATGGCATCGCGATGGGCCCGGACGTCGGTTGCTGCGGACCCTCGGCCTACTACGGCGAACCAGTGCTGACGATGGACATCGACAGCGATCCGCGCTGGCAGCTGTACAAGGCCCGGCCGCTGGAACTCGGCCTGCGCGCCTGCAGTTCGATGCCGATCAAGGGCAAGGACGGGCGCGTGATCGGAACCTTCGGATTCTATTTCAGGGAGCATCGCGGCCCGAGCCGATGGCATCAGCGCATCGTCGAGGCCTGCGTCCATCTCGGCGCACTGGCCATCGAGCGGCTGGAGGCGCGAGGCCAGATCGCACGGCTGGCCTATCACGACACGCTGACCGGCCTGCCGAACCGCGCGCAACTGCGCGAGCTGATCGAGCAGGCGATCGCGCATTGCCCGGCGGGGAAGCAGGTTGCGCTGGTATTCCTCGACCTCGACCACTTCAAGGACGTCAACGATACGCTCGGACATTCGGCCGGCGACGCGCTGCTGGTCGAGTTGACGCAGCGCCTGCGCGGCCAGATTCAGCCGGGCGACATCCTGGGACGGCTGGGCGGCGACGAATTCGTCATCCTGTTGCCGAATTGCGACGCGGCCGGCGCCTCAAAGATTGCTACAAACATCACCGCGGCGCTGACGTCACCGTTGCGGCTCGGCAACCGGCAGGTGCCGATTTCCGCCAGCATGGGCGTGAGTGTCTATCCTGACAGTGCCGGCGACATGGACATGCTGATGCAGCAGGCCGATGCCGCGATGTACAAGGCCAAGCAGGCGGGCCGCTCCACCCATCGCGTCTTCAGCGCCGATATGAACCGGTTCGCCGAGCAGCGGCTGAGCCATATCGCCGCGCTGCGCCGCGCCATCGCCGACGACGCGCTGAAACTGCATTATCAGCCGCAGACCAGAACGCGCGACGGCGCCCTCCACGGCGTCGAGGCGCTCGCGCGCTGGCACGACCCGGTGCTCGGCGAGGTGTCGCCGGCGAAATTCATCCCGTTGGCCGAGGAGTGCGGCCTGATCGAGCAGATCGGCCTGTGGTCGATCCGCGAAGCCTGCCGGCAGATGGCGGCGTGGCGCGATGCAGGACTGGACGTGCCGCGCATGTCGGTCAACCTGTCACCAATCAACTTCCAGGCCGCCAACCTCCCGGCAACGGTGGCGGAGATCCTCGCCGGCCACGGCCTGGAGCCGGACGCGCTGATGCTCGAGATCACCGAAGGAGTGATCATGAACGAGCGCTCGATCGCAATCGAGACGATGACGGCGATCCGCGAACTCGGCGTCGGGCTGTCGCTGGACGATTTCGGCACCGGCTATTCCAGCCTCAGCCGGCTGGCCCACCTGCCGATCCGCGAACTGAAGATCGATCGCAGTTTCATCCGCGACATCGAACGCGATGGCAGCGTGCTGGCGATCGCCACCGCCATGATCCGCGTCGGCCAGAGTTTGAACATGACCGTCGTCGCCGAGGGCGTCGAAACCGAGGGACAACGCAAGCTGCTGGCCGAGCTCGGATGCGACGTGGTTCAGGGATTTCTGTTCGCCCCCGCGCTGGCGCCCGATGCGTTCGCGCGATGGCTGATCGACCATGCCGCAACGCAGGCAGCCGCGATGCTGCGGCAGGTTGGGCGGGCGTTGGCGGCGGCACCGGCGGAGGCGGCAGGTCCGGCTTCCACCAAACGGCCGGCTTAGCATTTCTTATAGAACGCCGTGATGTCCGGGCTTGTCCCGGCCATGACGAGTGGAGAGAGACCAGATAGCATCTGACGCCTCAACCTGCTTTCAACATATCCCTCAGCTTCAGCAACGCCGCCTCCTTGCGCCGCGACATCGGCTGCCGCCTTCGGAACAGGCTGAACGCGACGTTGCGCGCCGGGGCGATCGACAGCGCTTTCAGGAGGCCGAGCGCCATCTCGTTCTCGGCACAGGCGCGCGGCACGATGGCGATGCCGCCGCCGGACTGCACGATGATCTTGATGGTTTCGATGTTGTCGACCACGGCAAGGATATTGGGGCGGATGCCCAGATCCGTGAACAGCGACATCACCACCTGGCCGTAGCCGACGCTCAGTTCGCTCATCACGAACGGTTCGGCGAGCAGGCGGCCGATATCGACCGGCTGCTTGGCGCGGGCCAGCGGGTGTTTAGGCGGCAGGATCAGCGCCATCTCGGCATCGATCAGCCGGTCGAACACCAGGCCGGCCGGCAGCCGGTCTGGATCGGATTCGATGGCGATGCCGGCGTCGATGCGTTCCTCATGCAGCTCGGTGAAGATATTCTTGGTCGGCGCGGTGAGGACTTCCAGCCGCACGCCGGGCAGGTCGTTCTTCAGGTTGCCGAAGATGCGCGGAATGAAGATCTGCGCCATGCCGGAGCCCATGGCGATGGTGATGGTATCGGACAGCGCCCCCTTCAGCCGTCGGGCGGTGTCGGACAGCGTCAGCAGGTCGCCGACGACGCGTTCGGACTCGTAGAGAAAGGTGCGGCCGCGCTCGGTGGCCTCGATACCGCGCGAGGTGCGGCGAAACAGCTCGAAGCCGATTTCCTCCTCGAGCAGCTTGACCTGCTCGCTGACCGCCGACTGCGAGATGTTGAGCCGCTTCGCGGCCTGGGTAAAACTGCGCTCCTTGGACACCGAAAGCGCGTAACGCAGTTGCCGGAAATCCAAGCGGGCAATCCTTCCGATTCAGTCGAGCGACGGCCGACCATGGCACAGCCCGCCGGTCATTTCGAGCAGGTCGCCCGCCTCAGGCGGCGCGCGAACCGGCATTGAGCTGCTCCGACATGAATTCGAGGAACGCCCGCAGACGGCGGGATTCCTTGCGGCGGCCCAGAAATGTCGCGGACACCTCCAGTGACGGGCTCTGCCAGTCGGTCAGCACCTGGACCAGGCGGCGGTTGCGGATGTCGTTCTCGCACATGATGTTCGGCAGAATGCCGAGGCCGACGCCGCCGATCACCAGTTCGCGGGCGACGCCGATGTGGTTGACGGTGACACGGCCGGCGACGTCGATGATCTTGTCGCCCGAGGCGCTGCGAAAGGTCCACACCCCTTCGGTGCGCTGGTGCTCCGTGACGATGCAGTCGAACTTGCCGAAATCGCCGATATCGGCCGGAGTGCCGTGGCGCTGCAGGAACGCCGGGGCGGCATAGACGCCGCGGCTGATGCTGGCGAGATGCCGGACGCCGGACTGCATGTCGCGCAGGGCGCCGAGCTGGACGGCGACGTCGTAAGGCTCCTCGGACATGTCGATCCAGCGGCTGTTGGCATCGATCACGAGATGGATCTCGGGATAACGGATGGCGAAGGCGGCGATGGCCCGGCTGAGCCAGGCGATGCCGAAATCGACCGGCATGCTGACCCGCAGCGTGCCGCGCAATTCGGTCTGCATCCGCACCGCGCCGAGCCCGGCATCCTCGATCTCACCGGCGATGCGCTCGCAATGCTCGTAAAGCGCCTGGCCGATGTCGGTGGTGGCGAGCTGGCGGCTGCCCTTCTTCAACAGCACCGCGCCGGCCTGATCTTCGAGAAAACTCAGCTTGCGGCTCAGCGTGGATTTGGGAATCCCGAGCTTTCGCGAGGCCTTGCTGATGCTTTGCGCATTCACGACCTCGTAGAACAGCACCAGGGCGTTGAGGTCCATTTTTCGCGTCATGGTTGCGATCCTGACGGGGCCGGACAACTGCAAGCCGCGTTGGCTCGGCCCGACCCGAATTTCTGGATACGTTCCAAATCTGGAACGAACAGAAGCTAAAAATGCGCTATCGTTCCCCGTTTGGCAAGGTTAGCGTCTCCCCCAGACAATAAGCGGCGACCACGCTGCCGGTCTTGCGCCTCGCGCAAGGTCAGAAAAACGCGCCGGGCAACTGCCCCGGCACGACGGGTTCGGGGAGGGCTATCAATGAGCGGAAACTTGACGCGGCGCGATTTTGTCCGCGCTTCAGCTGCGGCCGCCGGCTCGATGGCGGTGCAGGGCCCCCGACGGGCCTCCGCCCAATCACCGGTGGCGGTGCGCTGGGCGTCGCTGCAGCCCGGCTTCACGGTGCTGCCGGTGCAATACATCCTCGCCAACAAGCTTGGCCAGAAGAGCGGCATCGAACTGCCGGATCCGTCGCCGTACACCGCGGTGTCGACCTATTATAATGACTTCATCGCCGGCAATTACGATGTCTGCATCGGCAGCTGGGACACGTTTGCGTCGCGCTACCTGGCCGGCGTTCCGATCAAGTATCTCTGCAGCATCACCGACGCCAACATGATCGCGCTGCTGGCGCCGAAAAACGGTGTCGCCGACGTCAGCGCGCTGAAGGGCAAGACGGTGGCGGCGCTGCAGTCCACCGGCACCTACCGGATGGTGAAGGCGCTAATCAAGGAAGCCAACGGCTTCGACCTCGAAAAGGAAGCCACCGTCCAGAACGTCGACAACCCCGCCGCCTCCGTCACCATGGTGATGGCCGACCGCGCCGATGCCGGACTGTCGTGGGAACCCAACATCACCACCGGATTGCAGAAACGGCCTGATTTGCGGGTGATCTTCAATGCCGGCGAGGCGTATCAGAAACTGACCAACCGCACCCTGCCCTATTTCGGCGTCGGCGTGCGCAAGGAACTGCTCGACAAGTATCCGGGCATCGCCACCCGGCTCGACACCATCTTCGGCGAATGCCTCAGCGGCATCAACGCCGACACCTCCAAGGCCGTCGACCTGTTCGGCAGCCGCACCGGCATCGCGCCCGAGGTGATGAAGGAAGCGATGGGCTCGAAGCGGCTGACCTTCACCTACCGGCCGATGGACGATTCCGCCGCGCGCATCAATGTGATCAAGGCCAGCGAGTTCCTGGCCCGCAACGGCCTGTTGCCGAAGGCGGTCGACGACAATTTCTTCGCGGTCTGACGGCACCCCATGAGCGCCACCACCCCACCCGAAACGCTTCGCCAACCGGTCGCAACGCCGATCGACCAGAGCATCGCCAAGCCGGGGTCGATCGCACCCGGCCTGCGCACCGAGGCCAACCGCGACGTCTTCGCCACCGTCGTGGTGGTGGCGCTGATCGTGGTGCTGATGGAAATCACCAGCCGCTATGTGCCCGACTACATCATGCCATCGCCGGGTGCGGTGCTCAAAGCGACCCAGGAGCTGTTCTTCTCCGACGCCTGGCACGTGCTGGTGACCCTGGTGCGGCTCGCCATCGCGGTCGGCTTTGCCATGCTGGCCGGCGTGCTGATCGGTCTCGTGATGGGCGTGGTGCCTTGGCTGCGGCCGTATCTGAAGGCCATCGTGGTGATCGACACCGGCATCCCGGCGCTGTCGTGGATGCTGATCGCGGTGTTCTGGTTCAAGAATCCGGAGACCCGGATCTTCTTCATCCTGACCGTGATCCTGCTGCCGTTCTACGCCCTCAACATCTACGAGGGCGTGCGCGCGCTGCCGAAGGAACTGGTCGACATGATCGAGAGCTTCCGGCCGTCGCGCTGGCAGACCCTGCGTTACCTGATCCTGCCGCACATCGTCGCCTACATCTTCCTGACCACCAAATCCGTGATCGGCTACGCCATCCGCATGGTGATCTTCGCCGAGCTGGTGGCCTCGGCGGTGGGCATCGGCTCGCGGATGAACCTCGCGCAGTCGACCTTTCGCATCGACCAGGTGTTCGCCTGGACCTTCTTCCTGGTGATCCTCAACCTGGTGCTGCAGACCGCGGTCGGCGCGCTCGAGAAACTGGCGCTGCGCTGGCGGCCGGAGGCGACGGTCCGATGAGCGCGGAAAACCTCATTGAAGTGCGCGGCGTCACCAAGACGTTCGGCTCGTATCTGGCGGTCGACAACCTGTCGCTCGAGGTCAAGCGCGGCGAAATCGTCGTGCTGCTCGGCCAGACCGGCGCCGGCAAGACCACGGTGCTCAACCTGGTGATGGGCACCACCGCGCCCGACCGCGGCGACATCCGCGTCGCCGGCGTCGATCCGCACGCGCAGTTCAAATCGCTCAAGGGCAAGCTCGCGGTCTCGTTCCAGACCGACCGGCTGCTGCCGTGGCGCACCGCGGTGGAAAACGCCGAGCTCGGCCTCCTGATCCTCGGCTGGTCCAAGAGCAAGGCCCGCGAGCGCGCCCGGGAATGGCTGGCGCGGGTGCGGCTCGACGGCGCCGAAGACAAGTATGTCCATGAGCTGTCCGGCGGCATGCGCCAGCGCGTTGCGCTGGTGCGGGCGCTGGCGCTGGATCCCGAGATCATCTTCCTCGACGAGTCCTTCAGCCAGCTCGACCATGTGACGTCGCAGACGCTGCGCCGCGACTTCTACCAGATCGCCCGCGAGTTCAAGAAGACCTGCCTCTTGATCACCCACCGCATCG
>Ga0209758_1001801_pt1 | contig 23664 bp, 22 predicted proteins | sample AraplaMF_Col_mMF_FD_184258 | JGI IMG/M metagenome (GOLD analysis project Ga0209758, IMG submission 184258) | Arabidopsis root microbial communities from the University of North Carolina, USA - plate scrape MF_Col_mMF (SPAdes) (version 2) | ecosystem: Host-associated > Plants > Roots > Endosphere...
GCTGTCGCCCACCATCGAGGCGGTGTAGGCGCTGATCCACCTCAGGACGTTGCCGTCGCGGTGGGCGGGCAGCTCCGGGGCGTGCGGCTCGGCAAAGGGCGCGGTCACGGTGGTCAAGGCGTTGGCCCTCTCAGACGCGGAACGGGAATCCGTACATGTGCAGGGCGACGTGCTCGCGCCCCTCGGTCTCGCCGGCCGCCTCGGCGGCACGGCCCTTCGCGTCGTACTTCCTGGCGAGCGCCTCGAGTTCCTGCCGCAGCTCGCCGAGTTCGTCGGCGGTCAGGTGCAGCCACGACTCGTTGTCCACGGCCGCGGTGTTCCACTCGGGGGTCCAGGTGGGGCGTTCGTCGAGGTAGCGCCGGTAGAGGTCGGACCGCTGGTCGTGGAAGAGCCGTGAGGCCGCCAGGTGGGCCGCGGCCCTGCCCGGTTCGCCGCGGAAGTCCGCGTCGTGGATGCTCACCCCGTCCGAGGCCGCCCGCCACCAGCGTTCCCGGCCGTCCCCGCTCTGCGGCTCGGCCTCCTCGATCAGCCCGTGTTCGGCGAGTTTGCGCAGGTGATAGCTGATCAGCGAGACGGCCTCGCCGACGCTGTCCGCGAGTTGGGAGGCGGTGACGGCGCGCTGCGCGCAGACCAGCCGGTACAGGTTCGCCCGCAGCGGATGTGCGAGCGCCTTCAGCGTGCCCACATCCGTGATCCGGCGGTTCTCCTTGCTTGGCATGTCACCACCGTAGATACGAAAGAAAAATTGCACAACAAATTTTGCGCAACTTTCCTTTCGCTTCTGCCGCACAAGAAGCCCCGGCCACCCGGGGAGCGGCCGGGGCTCACATCGGACCAGGTGTCACCTCACCGGGTGACCTGCCGCCCGCAGGGTCTCCTTCACCTCGGCGATCCGCAGGTCGCCGAAGTGGAACACGGACGCCGCCAGGACGGCGTCGGCACCCGCGGCGATGGCGGGCGGGAAGTCGGCGGCCGCGCCGGCGCCGCCGGAGGCGATGACGGGGACGGTCACGTGCTTGCGCACGGCCGCGATCATCTCCAGGTCGTAGCCGTCCTTCGTGCCGTCCGCGTCCATCGAGTTGAGCAGGATCTCGCCCGCGCCCAGCTCGGCCGCCCGGTGCGCCCACTCGACCGCGTCGATGCCGGTGCCGCGCCGTCCGCCGTGAGTGGTCACCTCGAACGAACCGGACGCCGTGCGGCGCGCGTCCACCGACAGCACCAGGACCTGCCGCCCGAACCGCTCCGCGATCTCGCGGATCAGGTCGGGGCGGGCGATCGCGGCCGTGTTGACGCCCACCTTGTCGGCGCCCGCCCGCAGCAGCCGGTCGACGTCCTCGGCCGTGCGGACGCCACCGCCGACGGTCAGCGGGATGAACACCTGCTCGGCGGTGCGGCGCACCACGTCGTAGGTCGTCTCACGGTTGCCCGAGGACGCGGTGATGTCCAGGAAGGTCAGTTCGTCGGCGCCCTCGGCGTCGTACACCTTGGCCATCTCGACGGGGTCGCCCGCGTCCCGCAGGTTCTGGAAGTTGACGCCCTTGACGACCCGGCCGTTGTCCACGTCCAGGCAGGGGATGACTCGGACCGCCAGGGTCATGAATCCACGGCTCCTCTTGCTGCTTCTAGCCTCTGAAGGCTTCCAGTTCCACTTCGACCAGGATGCGGGGGTCGACGAAGCCCTCCACGACCAGCAGGGTCGCTGCCGGGCGCACGGAGTCGAAGAGCTCCTTGTGGGCCCGGCCCACCTCGTCGACGTCCCGCAGATGGGTCAGATACATCCGGGTCCGGATCACCGACCCGGGACCCAGCCCGAACTCGGCGATCGCCTCGAGTGCGCCGGTGAACGCCACCTTGGCCTGCTCGTACGGGTCGCCCTCCCCGTACAGCACCGAGCCCTTGAAGGCCGACGTACCGGCCACGAGCACACGGTCGCCCGCCGCGACGGCACGTGCGAACCCGAAGGACTCCTCCCAGGGACTTCCGCTCTGCACGCGCCGTACGGCATCGGACGTCATGACGACACTGCCTCCAGGGCCTCTTCCAGGGTGAACGCCTTCGCGTACAGGGCCTTCCCGACGATGGCACCCTCGACACCGAGCGGGACGAGATCGGCGAGCGCCCGCAGGTCGTCCAGGGAGGAGACACCGCCCGAGGCCACGACCGGGCGGCCGGTGGCGGCGCAGACGTCCTTCAGTAGCCGCAGGTTCGGGCCCTGGAGCGTGCCGTCCTTGGCGATGTCGGTGACGACGTACCGCGCGCAGCCCTCCTTGTCGAGGCGCTCCAGCGTCTCGTAGAGGTCGCCGCCGTCACGGGTCCAGCCCCGGCCCCGCAGGGTGGTGCCCCGCACGTCGAGGCCGACAGCGATCCGGTCACCGTGCTCGGCGATCACCTCGGCGACCCACTCGGGCGTCTCCAGGGCCGCCGTGCCGAGGTTCACCCGGGTGCATCCGGTCGCCAGGGCGGCGGCCAGGGTCTCGTCGTCCCTGATGCCGCCGGACAGCTCGACCTTGATGTCCATCGCCCCGGTGACCTCGGCGACGAGCGCACGGTTGTCACCGGTGCCGAACGCGGCGTCCAGGTCGACCAGGTGCAGCCACTCGGCGCCCGCCGACTGCCAGGCGAGGGCGGCCTCCAGCGGGGAGCCGTAGGAGGTCTCGGTCCCGGACTCGCCGTGCACGAGGCGGACGGCCTGGCCGTCGCGGACGTCGACGGCGGGGAGGAGTTCGAGCTTGGCCATGGTCTACAGGGTTCCGATCCAGTTGGAGAGCAGCTGTGCTCCGGCGTCGCCGGACTTCTCGGGGTGGAACTGCGTGCCCCGCAGGGCGCCGTTCTCGACGGCGGCCACGAACGGCGCGCCGTGCGTCGTCCAGGTCACCTTGGGGGCGAGCAGCAGCCGGCTGCTCGTCTCGAACCGCCAGTCGTGGACGGCGTAGGAGTGCACGAAGTAGAAGCGCGCGTCCGCGTCCAGGCCGGCGAACAGCTCGGAGTCGGACGGTGCCTCGACGGTGTTCCAGCCCATGTGGGGCACGATCTCGGCCTGGAGCGGCTCGACGGAGCCGGGCCACTCGTCGAGGCCCTCGGTCTCCACACCGTGCTCGATGCCGCGCGCGAACAGGATCTGCATGCCGACGCAGATCCCCATGACCGGACGGCCCCCGGACAGGCGGCGGTCGATGATCCAGTCACCGCGCGCCCGCTTCAGACCCTCCATGCAGGCGGCGAACGCGCCGACGCCCGGCACCAGGAGGCCGTCCGCGTTCATGGCGGCGTCGTAGTCACGGGTGATCTCGACATCGGCTCCCGCACGGGCCAGCGCACGCTCGGCGGAGCGGACGTTGCCGAAGCCGTAGTCGAAGACCACGACGCTCTTCGCAGGGCTCAATTCCACACCTCCAGCCGGAGGACGCCGGCGACGAGGCACAGACCCGCGCTGATCGAGAGCAGCACGATCAGGCTCCTCGGCATCTGCTGCTTGGCGAAGGAGATGATTCCGCCGACGAGGAAGAGGCCGACGACGATGAGGACGGTGGACAGTCCGTTCATGGCTTTACAGCGCGCCCTTCGTGGAGGGGAGGATGCCGGCCGCGCGGGGGTCGCGCTCGCTCGCGTACCGCAGCGCCCGTGCCAGCGCCTTGAACTGGCACTCCACGATGTGGTGCGCGTTGCGCCCGTAGGGCACGTGCACGTGCAGCGCGATCTGGGCCTGGGCGACGAAGGACTCCAGGATGTGCCGGGTCATCGTGGTGTCGTACTCGCCGATCATCGGCGCCATGTTCTCGGGCTCGGTGTGCACGAGGTACGGGCGGCCGGACAGGTCGACGGTGACCTCGGCGAGCGACTCGTCCAGCGGGACCGTGCAGTTGCCGAAGCGGTAGATCCCCACCTTGTCGCCGAGCGCCTGCTTGAAGGCGGCGCCGAGCGCGAGGGCGGTGTCCTCGATGGTGTGGTGCGAGTCGATGTGCAGATCGCCGTCGGTCTTCACCGTCAGGTCGAACAGACCGTGCCTGCCCAGCTGGTCGAGCATGTGGTCGTAGAAGCCGACACCGGTTGCGATGTCGGTCCTCCCGGTGCCGTCGAGGTCGATCTCGACGAGGACCGAGGTCTCCTTGGTGGTGCGCTCGATTCTTCCGAGGCGTCCCTCGCGAGTCATGCGCTGTACTCCTTCTTCAGTTCGCGTACCGCGTCGAGGAACGCGTCGTTCTCCTGTGGCGTTCCGGTGGACACCCGCAGCCATCCGGGCACGCCGTTGTCCCGGACCAGGACACCCCGGTCGAGGATTCCCCGCCAGGCCTCGTGGGCGTCGGCGAACCGTCCGAACTGCACGAAGTTCGCGTCGGAATCCGTCACGTCGTACCCGAGCGCGCGCAGTTCCGCGACGAGCCGGTCCCGCTCGGACTTCAGCTGCTCGACGTACTTCAGCAGCGTGTCGGTGTGCTCAAGGGCGGCCAGGGCGGTCGCCTGCGTGATCGCCGACAGGTGGTACGGCAGCCGTACGAGCTGGACCGCGTCCACGACCGCCGGGTGGGCGGCGAGGTAGCCGAGGCGCAGGCCCGCCGCCCCGAAGGCCTTCGACATCGTCCGCGACAGGACGAGGTTCGGCCGGCCCTCGATGAGCGGCAGCAGCGAGTTGCCGTGGCTGAACTCGATGTACGCCTCGTCCACGACGACCATGGAGGGCTTCGCCGCCTGCGCGGCCTCGTACAGGGCGAGGACCGTCCCGGCGGGGACCGCATTGCCGGTGGGGTTGTTGGGGGTCGTGACGAAGACGACGTCCGGCCGGTTCTCGGCGATCGCCCTCTCGGCCGCGGCGACGTCGATCGTGAAGTCCTCCTCCCGCGGGCCCGGGATCCAGCCGGTGCCGGTGCCGCGCGCGATGAGCGCGTGCATCGAGTACGACGGCTCGAAACCCATCGCCGTGCGGCCGGGCCCGCCGAAGGTCTGCAGCAGCTGCTGGATGACTTCGTTGGAGCCGTTGGCCGCCCAGACGTTCTCCAGGGCGACCTCGTACCCGCCGGTCTTCGTCAGGTACTCGGCGAGCCTCGTGCGCAGCTCGACGGCGTCCCGGTCCGGGTAGCGGTTGAGGTCACGGGCGGCGTGGCGCACCCGCTCGGCGATCCGCTCGACCAGCGGCTCGGGCAGCGGGTACGGGTTCTCGTTGGTGTTCAGCCGCACGGGGACGTCCAACTGGGGTGCGCCGTAAGGCGACTTCCCCCGCAGTTCGTCCCGTACGGGAAGATCGTCGATTCCGAAGCTCACTTGCTCTCAGGCACCTTCCAGCCGAACCGGGCCTTGATCGCGGCGCCGTGCGCCGGCAGGTCCTCCGCCTCCGCGAGCGTCACCACATGGTGGGCGACCTCGGCCAGCGCGTCCTTCGAGTAGTCGACGACATGGATGCCGCGCAGGAAGGACTGGACGGACAGACCCGAGGAGTGGCAGGCGCATCCGCCGGTCGGCAGCACATGGTTGGAACCGGCCGCGTAGTCGCCGAGGGAGACCGGCGCCCAGGGGCCGACGAAGATCGCGCCTGCGTTCCGCACCCGGTCGGCCACCGCTGCGGCGTCCGCCGTCTGGATCTCCAGGTGTTCGGCACCGTAGGCGTCGACCACCTTGAGGCCCTCCTCGACGCCGTCGACGAGCACGATCGCGGACTGCCTGCCCGCGAGCGCCGGGCGGATCCGGTCCTCGATGTGCTTGGTGGCCTCGACCTGCGGCTGAAGTTCCTTCTCCACCGCGTCGGCGAGGTCCACCGAGTCGGTGACCAGGACGGCGGCCGCCAGCGGGTCGTGCTCGGCCTGGCTGATCAGGTCCGCGGCGACGTGCACCGGATCGGCGGTGCCATCCGCGAGGACCGCGATCTCGGTGGGACCGGCCTCCGCGTCGATGCCGATCCTGCCGGTGAAGTAGCGCTTGGCCGCGGCGACCCAGATGTTGCCGGGGCCGGTGACCATGGTGACTGGCGGGCACGACTCGGTGCCGTAGGCGAACATGGCGACCGCGGTCGCACCGCCGGCCGCGTACACCTCGTCGACACCCAGCAGGGCGCAGGCGGCCAGGATCGTCGGGTGCGGCAGTCCGCCGAACTCGGCCTGGGCCGGAGAGGCGAGGGCGACGGACTCGACACCCGCCTCCTGCGCGGGCACGACGTTCATGATCACGGAGGAGGGGTAGACGGAGCGGCCGCCCGGCGCGTACAGCCCGACGCGGTCCACCGGAACCCACTTCTCGGTGACGGTGCCGCCGGGTACGACCCGGGTGGTGTGCGCGGTGCGGCGCTGCTCGCGGTGGACCAGACGAGCACGGCGGATGGACTCCTCCAGGGCCGCGCGCACGGCCGGGTCGAGCCCGTCGAGCGCCGCACCGAGGGCCTCGGCCGGGACCCGTACGGACTCCAGGCGCACACCGTCGAACTTCTCGGCGAAGTCGATCAGCGCCGCGTCGCCGCGATGATGCACGGCCTCGCAGATCGGGCGCACCTTCTCCAGGGCGGCCGAAACGTCGAAGTCGGCTCGGGGCAGCAGGTCACGCAGGGCAGGCCCTTCGGGGAGGGCGTCGCCGCGCAGATCGATTCGGGAGATCACAGGGCTAATTCTCTCAGACGGCGATGGCCCGCTGGACAGCCGTATCAATGGCTGATACGGAGCGTGGCCGGCCGGGCGGATTGCGTGGCCATCGGGGGCGGGTGGCGGGGCGCCCCGCCCGCGCGGCGCCCGCGCGTGTCGGAGCGTGGGCGACACGCCCGGCGCTGGTCGGCAAGGGGAGCGCCCGGCGGCCCGCTCACGACCCCGGCGAACCGGGCTCGAGGCGTCCGCCCGCCGGCGGACCCGCCGCATGCCGGAATGTGGTCCGGTCCGCCCCGAACGGCCACCCGGTCCACACCGGCGCCGGGATCCGGCCGAACTGCCCGGCGACTCCCGCGACCGCCGGGGCGCACCCACCGCTCCGGCTCGGCCCCTGCACGCCCCGTCGTCCGCGATCCGGAATCCGCGTTCCGGCACCTGGGATCCGATCGGCCCGGGTCCGCCGCTCCCGGCTCCCGGCCCTCGTGCGCGGTGGCGCCGGGACGGTCCGCCGACCGGCCCCGGGCCCCCTCGACCTCCGGCGATGCGGTTCCGCGATCCGCCACGGCGGTGTGACGGGCCTCCGGGATGGCCGGATCGGGTGACCGGCACCCCAGCCGGAAGATCGCCTTCACCGATAGCGTTCGGCCGGTCACACAGCGGGCATGAACGGTCGTACGTGACCCGTGAGTAGCCGGGGAGAAGGGAAGGTGCCGTGACCGAGGGTGCCGGCGTCCACGACGGGGACCTGCCGGAGGACCTGACCGCGACAGAGGCCGGGATGTGGCAGGCCTTCCGCAACGGCAGCGAGTACGACCTGCGCAGCGGGGACGCCGCAGCGGACGATCCGCACGGCGGCGTCCCCTGGGGAGCCCACCGCTCCGTGCGGGCGCGGATCGTGGCCTGGCTGCTCCTCGACGGGCCGCACGCGCTGGCGGGGCGGGTCTCCTCGCTCAAGCTGACCGGTGTGCGGATCACCGACACGCTGGACCTGGCGGGCGGCACGATCGTGCCCTACGTGGAGCTGATGGGCTGCAGGTTCGAGAAGGAGGTCCTGCTGCCGGAGGCCCGCTTCACGACCGTACGGCTGGTGGACTGCTCGGTGCCGCGCCTGGAGGCGGCACGGCTGCAGACCGAGGGTGATCTGCATCTGCCCCGCTGCCGCTTCCACAACGGCGTGCGGCTCACCGACGCGCACATCGGCACCGATCTGCTGCTCAACCAGGCCGTCGTGTACCGGGACCGGCGCGGCCGTTCGATCACCGCGGACGGGCTGACCGTCGGACAGGACCTCCAGGCCGAGATGCTGGAGTCGCACGGCGAACTGAGCATGCGCAGCGCGACCGTCGGCGTCTCCCTGAGTCTGCGCGGCGCCCGGCTGACCAACCCGTACGGCCGGCTGGCGCTGAACGCCCCGCAGCTGACGGTGGAGCGCTCGCTCTACCTCACCCCGGCGGGCGTCGGCAATCCGCTGCTGACCAGTGGGACGACGCCCGCGCGCGGGACGCGGGTACAGCGGTTCGAGTGCCGGGGCGGGATCCGGCTGGACGACGGGCGGTTCGGGGACGCCGTCGACCTCGAGCAGGCCCTCTTCACCCTCGAGGACGACCAGGAGCTGTCCCTGCGCCGGATCCAGACCCCGGAGCTGCGCTTCCTGGGCGAGGGACCCGAGCGGGGCAAGGTGGTCCTCTCGGGCGGCCGGATCGTCACCCTCGTCGACCGATGGACGAGCTGGCCGGTCACCGGCAACCTGCACATGGGCGGTTTCACCTACGAGAACCTCGTCCCGCAGGACGCCTTCCCGCTCGCCCGGCGTCTGGAGTGGGTGTCGGCGGCGACCGCCGAGTACAACCCCGAACCCTATGAGCGACTCGCGACCGTGCTGCGCAATTCCGGGGAGGACGAGGACGCCCGCGAGGTGCTGCTCGCCAAGCAGCGGCGCCGACGCGAGACGCTGCCGCTCGGGGCCAAGCTGTGGGGGTACGCGCAGGACTGGACCGTCGCGTACGGCTACCGGCCGGGCCGCGCGGCGGTGTGGATGGCGGTGTTGTGGGCGGCGACCTCCATCGCGTTCTCGCACGCGAGCCACCCCCCGGTGAACAAGGACGGCCATCCGGCGTGGAACCCCTCCCTGCTCGCCCTGGACCTGCTGCTGCCCGTCATCGACCTCGGCCAGGTCGGGCAGTGGCAGCTGAGCGGCGGCTGGCAGTGGCTGTCCGCGGTGGTCATCCTGCTGGGCTGGATCCTGGCGACGACCATCGCGGCGGGGGCGACGCGGCTGCTGCGGCGGGGCTGACCGGGCAGCGGCCGGACGGCATGCACATAGGGGCCCAACAGCACCGAAACAGCCTTCTTTTACCTACTCTTGACTATTGAGAGTACAACTAACTACGGATTAGGTTTTCACCCTGGCGCGTTCCCGACCTGCGGCTTTTCAATGGTCGACACCATGTCACTGCTGCGCGCGTTCATCCGTACGACACGGATGACCCGTTCCTCCTCCCACCTCGCTCCCGGACTGCCGGCGGACGCCGAGGTGCTGCTCGACGCCCCCGACGAGCACCTCGCACCGGCGCTGGTCGCGGCGGCCCAGGGCGACCACGGCCCGGCGGCCAAACTGCTCGCGACCACACGGGAGAACGCCGAGTGGGAGGACCGCGACCGGTATGTGACGCGGCTCGCCGATTTCGCCCGCTTTCGCGGCGAATGGTTCGAGGAGTGGTGCGCCGTCTCCCCGGACGACCCGGACGCGCTGCTGGTGAAGGCGGAACTGACCCTGACGCGCGCGTGGGAGTCACCCGACCGTGCCGAACTGCTGCGGCTGACGGGCCCGTTGATCGCGACCGCCTGCGAGGGCGATCCGCGCGACCCCGTGCCGTGGCGGATCGCGCTCGACCACGCACGGGGCACCGAAGCGGGCCACCGGGAGTTCGAGCGCCTGTGGGGCGAGGCGGTTCACCGCTGCGCGCACCACTACGGCTGCCATGTGGCGGCCCTGCGCTACCTCGCCTCCTCCTGGCACGGATCGCACAGCGAGTGCCTCGACTTCGCCGAGACCGCGGCGCAGGACGCGCTGCCCGGCTCCCTCGTGCAGGCGCTCCCCGTGCGTGCGGCCTTCGCCTATCTCGCCCACGGCGGCGGCACGGCGGTGGGCCGCGAACGGCTGGACGCGGCGGCGGACCGGGCGATCGCGCTGTCGGCTCGGTACGCGGCCGCCGACCCGTGGCCCGCGGAGGTGCGCAACCTCCTGACGTTCGTCCTGGTCGGGCTGGAGCGCTGGGAGGACGCGATGACTCAGCTGCGCATGATCGGCCCGTACGCCACCTCGTTCCCCTGGGACCGGGTCGACGACGATCCCCTGGGCCTGTTCCTGCGGCTGCGGGAGGGCGTCGGCCGCGAGGTGTCGGCCGGCCGCCCCGGACGTCCGGCCCGGCCGCTGCTTCCACGAAGTGGGCATGCCGGGCCCACGTCGTCGCGCGACCATTAGGCTTTCCCGTCGTGACCACCGTCCGGCTCCCGCTCTTCCCCCTGAACTCGGTGCTGTTCCCGGGACTCGTGCTCCCGCTGAACGTCTTCGAGGAGCGCTATCGCGCCATGATGCGCGAACTCCTGAAGACCCCCGAGGACGAACCGCGCCGCTTCGCCGTCGTCGCGATCCGCGACGGCCACGAGGTGGCTCCCAGCACTCCGGGCATGCCCGACCCGACGACCGTGCCCGACCGGGGACCCGCCGCGGGTTTCGGCGCCGATCCGGCCAAGGCCTTCCACAGGGTGGGCTGTATCGCGGACGCGGCGACGGTCCGGGAGCGGGCCGACGGCACGTTCGAGGTGCTGGCGACGGGCACGACCCGTGTCCGTCTGCTCTCGGTGGACGCCTCGGGGCCGTATCTGACGGCCGAGTTGGAGGAGCTGGCGGAGGAGCAGGGCGACGAGGCGGGCGCGCTCGCCGAGGGTGTGCTGCGGGCGTTCCGGCAGTACCAGAAGCGGCTCGCGGGCGCGCGGGAGAGGTCGCTGTCGACGGGTGCGGATCTGCCGGACGAGCCGTCGGTGGTGTCCTACCTGGTGGCGGCCGCGGTGATGCTGGACACGCCGACGAAGCAGCGGCTGCTCCAGGCACCGGACACCGCCTCCCGCCTACGCGACGAGCTGAAACTGCTTCGCTCGGAGACGTCGATCATCCGTAGTCTGCCGTCGTTGCCGGCGTCCGAGCTGACACGGACTCCGACCAGCCTGAACTGAAGCACGACATGTGGGGAACGGCCGGGATGGCGAAGAAGACCAAGAAGCAGCAGCCCGGGGGCACCCCGGCGACGGTGGCGCTGACCTCGGCCGGAGTGGGGTTCACGGTCCACTCCTACGAACACGACCCGTCCCACCCCTCCTACGGCGAGGAGGCGGCGGAGGCGATGGGCGTGTCCCCCGACCGGGTCTTCAAGACGCTGGTGGCGGACGTGGACGGCGCACTGGTGGTCGGGGTGGTCCCGGTGGCGGGATCACTGGACCTGAAGGCGCTGGCGACCGCGGTGGGCGGCAAGCGGGCGGCGATGGCCGACCCGACCCTGGCGGAGCGCACGACCGGGTACGTGCGGGGCGGCATCTCTCCGGTGGGCCAGCGCAAGAAGCTGCGCACGGTGGTCGACGACTCGGCGTCGTCGCACGCCACGATCTGCGTCTCGGCGGGCCGCCGCGGCCTGGAGGTGGAATTGGCCCCCGCCGACCTCGCGAGGGTCACAGAGGCGATCCTGGCGCCGATCGCGCGTGCGTGAGCACTCGACGGACGGCCGTTCCTCGGCTAGTACGGAAACATGTCGAAGAGGACACGCAAGCGCAAATGGCGCATGAAGAAGGGTCACGCCAATCACGGCCACCGGCCGTCGTGACCACGTCCCGCAACAAGATCAGCGCCGGGCGGCTCGGCTGAGCCGGCCCGGCGCCACGGCGTCCCCGGGGGGTCACGCCGCGGGCGGCCCCCCGTAGGAGGTCGCGTACGGTTCCGGATCACGCGGACCGAACAGACCCGTCAGACCGAGGTGCACCACCAGGGCGGCCAGCGGCCACGCCAGCACCGCCCCCTTCGCGCCCAGCTTCAGGGGCGCGGAGAACGTCACTCCCTTGCCCACGGCCTTGGCGTGGGCGATCACGTTCTGCGTGGGTCCCAGCCAGACCCCGACACGCCAGGCGAGCACGGAGCCGAGCAGTCCGCCCAGAGCGAGCGCCACGACCAGCGGGACCCCGCCGCGCCGGCGCACCAGGAAGACGACCAGGGCGCTGACGGCGCCGAAGGCGAGCGCCAGCAGGGTGAACGTCCCGTCCACACCGATGGCCTGCTCGCCCTCGGTGTCCTTCAGATAGACGACCCAATTCTTGTCGACCAGGTCTCCCACCAGCGGAACACGCGGCGCGAGCCACGCCCACAACAACCCGAGCACCACCCCGGCGAGGGCGACGCACACCGTGATGACGGCCGCCTCCAGCACCTCGGTCTTCATTCCGGGCCCGTCCGTCTTGAACGCGGGCGTGGCTCCGTGCGGGGCGGGTCCGGCTCCCGGAGGGGCGGACACGGCTTGCCACCCGTGATGCGCAGAGTGCGGTGACTGTTCATGCGGCGGCGGAGGAGGAGTCAACGGAGCGGTCACCTTCACATCCTGCCAGTCGTGTCGGTCAAAGGCGTCACCGGACGGCCGCTCGGCGGTACGCCCAGGTCGCCAGGGCGAGCGAGGCCACCCCTACGGCGGCGCACACCCCCAGGTCACCGAGGACGAGCGCCCAGTCCGGATCTCCGCCGAAGGTCCGCGCGAACGCCTCGACACCATAGGTCGACGGCAGGGCGTCCCGCACGAGCTGCACGACCTCCGGCATCCGATGGGCCGGCAGCACGCCCAGCAGCAGCGCCGCCGACATGCCCAGCTGGCCGAGCAGCGTCGCCAGTTCGGGGCGCGGCGCGAGCAGCCCGAGCGCGGCGCCGAGCCCGGCCAGCGCGGCCCCGGCCAGCGGGATCACCGCGAGCAGTACCCACAGATGGGCGAACGGCAACCCGAAGAGCACACACCCGAAGACGGCGGTCACCACCGTTCCGGGCACGGTGAAGGACGCGTACGCCCCGGCCGCCCCCAGGACCACCGCGGAGGCGGGCACCGGCAGCGTGGCGTAGTGGTCGAGTCCGCCGTTCGCGCGCAGCTGGCCGAAGTACTGCGCCAGCAGGTTCAGCCCGACGTAGGCGACCACGAGCACGGACGAGCCGGCCACCACCGACCGCGCGTCGTCCCCGCCGGACACGACCCCGCGCAACATGATCATGATGCCGATCGACTGGAACGTCGCCACGAACAGCAGCGGGATCCGTGCGACCCGGGCCCGGGAGAGCTGCGCGCGGTACACGGCGGCCAGGGACGGCCACAGCCGCGGCCGCGGCCCGAGGACCGCGGCTTCCTCCGCGTCGTCGTCGGCCACCCTGACGCCGGGCAGAACCTCGGCGGGTACGACACTCACGTCGCGCTGCTCCTCTTCGTTGCTGCCGCCCCGCCCGGCACGGACGCGGCACCCCTTCCGCTCCATACGGACCCGGCGACCCGCGCGCTCATGCCTTCACCAGCCCCTGGGTGCTGCCGCCGAGCGCCAGGTAGACGTCCTCCAGGCTGGGGGTGGCCAGTGTGAAGTCGTCGAGGGCGGCGAAGGCGGCACCGCCCGTCACGGTGGCGACGGCCGCGCGCGCCTCCTCGGGGGCCATCCGCAGCGACCAGCGCCGGCCGGACTCCACGGCGCGGGCGCGCAGTGCCGCGACCTCGGGCACCTCGAGCGGCGCCTGCTCACGCCACACGAGTTCGACCCGCACCTCGCCCGCCACGCGGTCCTTGAGGCCTGCCGGCGTGTCGCAGGCGATGACACGTCCCCGGTCGAGGACGGCGACCCGGTCGAGAACGGTCTCCGCCTCGATGACGTTGTGGGTCACGAGCACGACGGTGCTCCCACGCTCGGCGCGCCGCCGGTTCACGGCGGCCCACACGGCCCGCCGGGCGACGGGGTCCATCGCGGTGGTCGGCTCGTCGAGCACGAGCAGCGGACGGTCTCCCACGAGCGCGGCGGCGAAGCACGCGAGCCGGCGCTGGCCGCCGGAGAGCTTGTTGAGCGGTCGGGAGGCGATCGATGTGAGACCGAGTTCCGCGAGGACGTCGTCCCGCTCCTCGCGCGCCCGACGCACCTCGAGCCCGCGCAGCCGCCCCGTCGTCTCGGCGGCGAGCGACACTGTCAGCTCGTCGAGCGCGGTGGACTCCTGCCCGAGGTAGGCGAGGATCCGCGCCGCCCGCTCGGGGTGGCGCACGATGTCGTGTCCGAGGATCTCGATACTGCCGCGGTCGGGACGCATCAGACCGGTCAGCTGGCGTACGAGGGTGGACTTTCCGGCGCCGTTCGGCCCGAGCAGCCCGAAGATCTCACCGCGGCGGATGTCCAGCCGTACGTCGTCGGTGGCGCGCACCTCGGGGGACCCGGGCGCGCCGCGTCGGCCGCGTACCGCCGGATAGGTCTTGGTCAACCCCCGCACGGCGCACACGACGGCGCCACCCTGCCGTTGTGCCTGTGCGGTGCGCGTACTCACAAGGGACGAGGGTACGGGGTACCGCCGGTCGCCCGGTTCCCGGGGCCCGTCGGCCCCGCGTGCTTCAGGGCCCGGCAGGTGAGTGCTCCGTCGCGGTGCGCTGGTCGATCTCCCTCCAGAACCCGGCCCGGATCGCGTACCGGTCACGCTCGTCGATCTGGTCGTCCTTGTGCGCGAGCAGCCCGAACCGCGCCGCGTAGCGCAGCAGTTCCCCGTCGATGCGGTGCGGCACGCGCGGATACATGCCCGAGAGCTTCTGCAGCTGCGTCTGGTCGGCGAGTCGCCCGATCCACCGCCGCGCGAACACCTGCCCCACCTCGTAGGGGTCTCCGCCCACCGTGGTGATGTCCTCCTCCCGGTCGGCCCAGCGCTGCTCCGCCGTCGTCAGCTGCGCCAGTGTCGGCAGCGAGGCGGCGTCCGGCGGCTCGGCGGCGACGGGCCGGTCCACCCAGCCCTTGTCGGAGGACCACCGCAGGGTGGCCCCGGCGGGCTGCTGCACGGGGGGCGCGCCGTGCGCCCTCAGGGTCGCCAGGTCCTTCGGGGTGGGGACGCCCTTCGGGGCCGAAACCCGCTCCTGGGTGCCGTTCGGCGAGGCGGACGCCGTGATGTGCTCGGGCTGGGCGGCGGGCCGCTCCGCCGTGGTGGCGAGCGCCGACTCGGGCAGCGGGGCCGACAGGATCGCGGCGATCTCCGGGCGCGGCGCCGGCGGGGGCGCGCACACCCCGCCCAGTTCCTTGGCCCGCACGGCCTTGGTGATCCAGGTCCGGTCGAGCACACGCCGTTCGTCGGCCTCGGCGACCAGGTCCTCGGACTGGTTGTAGTCGCCGTCGGCCGCCTGGACGGCCCACAGGTGCACGGCCACCCCGTGCTCCTTCGCGGCCATCATGCCCGGCAGCAGATCCCCGTCGCCGGTGACGAGCACGATGTCCGAGCAGGCGCGGTTGCGGGCCAGCTCGGTCAGTTCCGCGTGCATCGCGGCGTCGACGCCCTTCTGCGCCCACCGTCCGTCGCTGCGGGTCAGCGCGCCCAGGCGCACGGTCACCCGGGGCATCACCCGCAGCCGGCGGTGCTCCGGCTGCGGCACCCGGTCGGGGGCGCCGTCGAACCAGTAGATGCGCAGCAACGGCCGTTCGGTGTCCGACTCGGCGCGTTCGCGCAAGCCCAGGATGAGAGCCGCGTGGTCGACGGTGATCCGGGACCTCGAGGGCTCCCCCGCGAGCAGGCTGGCGGCAGCCCCGAGCAGATACCCGGCGTCCACCAGGACGATGCAGCGGTCCACGCGTTCCACCCTCTTTCCGGGAGGTTTGCTTCGGGCTTCCTTCGAGTCTGCCCGACCGCCGGGAGGTTAACGGCCCGAACTCGATCTTCGGCGTGGCGGAATGCGGTCACGGCCCCTCCACTGCCTTTGTCACGGACGGTAATTGCACGAAATGCGTTCTTTATCAGCCTATGTGAATCTGGTCCCGGCCCTGGCCCCTAGATCCCCCACAGGAGGCATCACCATGGCCAAGAACAAGAACCGCAAGCAGGCCGGCACGCAGAGCCGCTCCTCGCAGCCCGAGCAGGCACAGGACCAGTCGCACAGGCCCGCTTCGGAGTCGCACGATTCCCCGATGCCGCAGGCCCAGGGCAGCCCCGCGGATGTCGCCCGTAAGAAGCAGAAGAGCTTCGGCCACAACTGAAGCCTGCGCCAGGGCCGTTGAAGCCCCGGAACACAAAGAGGGGCGCACCCGTCCTCGGGTGCGCCCCTTGGGCGCAGCGGCTCGGCTCACCGGGCCGCGGCCGCCTCGCGGCCGACGGTCAGCCGGCCAGGCAGGAAGGGCCGAGCAGAACCTTCAGATCCCCGTAGAGCGCCGGATCCGGCTTGACCCGGTGCCGGTCCAGGCGCAGGACGGTCGTCTTGCGCGGGCCCTGGAGCTTGATGCGGACCTCGCTGTCGCCCTTGTGCTGGCTGAGGATCTCACCGAGCCGACTCACCATGGGAGGCGTCACCCGGGTCGCCGGGATGGTGAGCACCACGGGCGCGTTGGTGCCCGCGTTCGACAGGTCGGGAACCATCAGCTCCATCGCGACCAGCCGGGGCACGTCCTCGCGCTTGTCGAGGCGGCCCTTCACGAACACGACGGCGTCCTCGACGAGTTGGGTCGACACGAGTTGGTAGGTCGCCGGGAAGAACATGCACTCGATGGAGCCCGCGAGGTCCTCGACCGTCGCGATCGCCCAGGCGTTGCCCTGCTTGGTCATCTTGCGCTGCAGGCCGGAGATGATGCCGCCGATGGTCACGACCGCACCGTCCGCGTGCTCACCTCCGGTGAGCTGGGCGATGCCCGCGTCGGCCTTGTCGGAGAGCACGTGCTCCAGGCCGAAGAGCGGGTGGTCGGAGACGTACAGACCGAGCATCTCCCGCTCCTGGGCGAGGAGATAGGTCTTGTCCCACTCCTCGTCCGTGAACGCGACGTCGAGACCGAAGCCGGGCTCGTCGCTCTGCTCCTCGCCGAGACCGCCGAAGAGGTCGAACTGCCCCTCGGCCTCCTTGCGTTTGACCGCGACCACGTTGTCGATCATCGGCTCGTACTGCGCGGTGAGCCCCTTGCGGGTGTGCCCCATCGTGTCGAAGGCGCCCGCCTTGATCAGCGATTCCGTGGTGCGCTTGTTGCACACCACCGCCTCGACCTTGTCCAGGTAGTCCGGGAAGGTGGCGTACTTCCCCTTGGCCTTGCGGCACTTGATGATCGACTCGACGACGTTCGTACCGACGTTGCGCACGGCGGAGAGGCCGAAGAGGATCACGTCGTCGCCCTGGGCGGCGAAGTTCGACTCCGACTCGTTCACGTTGGGCGGGAGCACCTTGATGCCCATGCGACGGCACTCGTTCAGATAGACGGCCGACTTGTCCTTGTCGTCCTTGACCGAGGTGAGGAGCCCGGCCATGTACTCGGCGGGGTAGTTCGCCTTCAGATAGGCGGTCCAGTACGACACGAGGCCGTACGCGGCCGAGTGGGCCTTGTTGAAGGCGTAGCCGGCGAAGGGGACCAGTACGTCCCACAGGGCCTGGATGGCCTCGTCGCTGTAGCCGTTCTTGCGCGCGCCGGTCTGGAAGATGGTGAAGTTCTTCGCCAGTTCCTCGGGCTTCTTCTTGCCCATGACGCGGCGGAGGATGTCGGCCTCGCCGAGCGAGTAGCCCGCGATGATCTGGGCGGCCTTCTGCACCTGCTCCTGGTAGACGATCAGGCCGTAGGTGACGTCCAGAACCTCCTTGAGCGGCTCCTCGAGCTCCGGGTGGATCGGCGTGATCTCCTGCTGGCCGTTCTTGCGCAGGGCGTAGTTGGTGTGCGAGTTCATGCCCATCGGGCCCGGGCGGTACAGGGCCGAGACGGCGGAGATGTCCTCGAAGTTGTCCGGCTTCATCAGTCGCAGCAGGGAGCGCATGGGCCCGCCGTCGAACTGGAAGACACCGAGGGTGTCACCGCGCTGAAGCAGATCGAAGGTCTTGGGATCGTCCAGCGGGAGGCTCAGCAGGTCGATGTCCGCGCCCTTGTTGGACTTCACCATCTTGACGGCGTCGTCCATGATCGTCAGGTTGCGCAGACCGAGGAAGTCCATCTTCAGCAGGCCGAGCGACTCGCAGCTCGGGTAGTCCCACTGGGTGATGGTCACGCCGTCGGTGTGCCGCACCCAGACGGGCACATGCTCGGTGATGGTCTCGCTGGACATGATCACACCGGCCGCGTGCACGCCCATCTGCCGCACCAGGCCCTCGACGCCCTTGGCGGTGTCGATGACCTTCTTCACGTCCGGCTCGTTCTCGTACATCCCGCGGACCTCGCCCGCCTCCGAGTACCGGGGGTGGCTGGGGTCGGTGATGCCGGACAGCGGGATGCCCTTGCCGAGGACGTCGGCCGGCATGGCCTTGGTGATGCGGTCGCCCATCGCGTACGGGTAGCCCAGCACCCGCGCGGAGTCCTTGATCGCGTTCTTGGCCTTGATGGTGCCGTACGTGCCGATCATGGCGACCTTGTCGGCGCCGTACTTCTCCGTCACGTACCTGATCACCTCGACGCGCCTGCGCTCGTCGAAGTCGATGTCGACGTCGGGCATCGAGATGCGCTCGGGGTTGAGGAACCGCTCGAAGATCAGCCCGTGCGGGATCGGGTCCAGGTCGGTGATGCCCATGGCGTAGGCGACGATCGAACCGGCCGCGGAACCACGGCCGGGGCCCACCGCGATGCCGTTGTTCTTGGCCCACATGATGAAGTCGGCGACGACGAGGAAGTAGCCCGGGAAGCCCATCGAGATGATGACGTCCATCTCGTAGTCGGCCTGCTTCTGGCGGTCCTCGGGGATGCCGCCGGGGAAGCGGCGCTCCATGCCGCGGCGGACCTCCTCCTTGAACCAGGTGACCTCGGTGTAGCCCTCGGGGATGTCGAACTTGGGCATGAGGTCGCGCTTCTCGAACATGCCCGCCGTGTCGACCATCTCGGCGACGAGGAGGGTGTTGGCGCAGCCCTCCTGCCAGGCGTCCGAGGAGTCGACGGCGTACATCTCGTCCGTGGACTTCAGGTAGTAGCCGGTGCCGTCGAACTTGAAGCGGTCCGGGTCGGAGAGGTTCTTGCCCGTCTGGATGCACAGCAGGGCGTCGTGCGCTCCCGCCTCGTGGGCGTACGTGTAGTGCGAGTCGTTGGTGACCAGCGGCGGGATGCCGAGCTTCCTGCCGATCTCCAGCAGGCCGTCGCGGACCCGGCGCTCGATCTCGATGCCGTGGTCCATGAGCTCCAGGAAGTACTTGTCCTTGCCGAAGATGTCCTGGTACTCGGCGGCTGCCTTCAGCGCCTCGTCGAAGTGGCCGAGGCGCAACCGGGTCTGCACCTCGCCCGAGGGGCAGCCGGTGGAGGCGACGATCCCCTCGGACCACTGGGAGATCGTCTCCTTGTCCATGCGCGGCCACTTCTGCAGCCAGCCCTCGGCGTACGCGTCCGAGGACAGGCGGAAGATGTTGTGCAGGCCGGTCCTGTTCACCGCCCACATCGTCTTGTGGGTGTAACCGCCGGAACCGGAGACGTCGTCCCTCTTCTGGTGCGGCTGGCCCCACTGGATCTTGCGTTTGTTGCGCCGGGACTCGGGCGCGACGTACGCCTCGATGCCGATGATCGGGGTGATCCCGGCCTTCTTCGCGGAGTGGAAGAAGTCGTACGCCCCGTGGAGGTTGCCGTGATCGGACATGGCGATGTGCGTCATGCCCATCTCGTTGCACGCGTTGAACATGTCCTTCAGCCGCGCGGCACCGTCCAGCAGCGAGTACTGGGTGTGGACGTGCAGGTGCGTGAACGGCGGCTTCGACACGGCTTCGGCCTCCAAGGAGAACGGACGTCAACGGGGGTCCGACAGGCTGCGGACAGTCTGGGGGACAGCGTCGAAGTCTATGCCTCGGCACTGACACCCGACGGCCTTCCACGCGTACCTTCATCCGGGGGACACGGACCGCGCACCCGCGCCTTCACGGGGCGGACACCGGCCGTGCGCCCGTATCTTCATGCGACGGACACGGGCCTGACCGCCCGTGTCCTCGTGCGAGGGTCACGGGCACTCCCGCGTACCGTCGTCCGTTGGAAGGGGACGGACGACCCCGTCCCACACGTCACGCACCACCTGCACCTGGAGGCACCCAGCGATGTCGGTCCCGCAGCTCAGCGCCGAGCAACGCGGCGAGGAGATCCTCGCCGTCTTCGACACCGCCTTCGGCGAGCTGCTCGCCGCCGACCCGGCCGCGTTCCGCGTGAAGTTCCGCAAGATGGCGGCTTCCGCATTCGCGTTCTACCGGGGCACGGCGTGCCTCTTCTACCACGACCTCGACTCCGAGAAGCGCGGCGGTCCGTACCTGGACGACCGCACCTCCCGGGTGTGGATCCACGGCGATCTGCACGGCGAGAACTTCGGCACGTACATGGACTCCACGGGCCGCCTGATCTTCAACGTGAACGACTTCGACGAGGCCTACGTCGGCCCCTTCACCTGGGACCTGAAGCGCTTCGCCGCCTCCATGGCGCTGATCGGGTACGCGAAGGCCCTCAGCGACGAGCAGATCACCGAGCTGGTGACGATCTACGCCGCGGCCTACCGCGAGCGCATCCACGCCCTCGCGACCGGCGCCAAGCGGGACGAGGTGCCGCCCTTCACGCTGGACACCGCGCAGGGCCCGCTCCTGGACGCGCTGCGCGACGCCCGCTCGCTGACCCGCTTCGGGCTGCTGGACTCGATGACGGAGATCCGCGAGTTCGAGCGGCGGTTCGCGCCCGGTGGCGGCTCCATCGAGCTGGACGCCGCCACCCGCTACAAGGTGCTCGCCGCCTTCGACGGCTATCTGGAGACGCTGCCGGAGTCGTCCCTGGCGCGCCCGGACTCCTACCGCGTCAAGGACGTGGTCGGCCGCCGCGGCATCGGCATCGGCTCCGCGGGCCTGCCGTCATACAACATCCTTCTCGAGGGCAACAGCGACGCTCTGGAGAACGACGTGGTGATCTACATCAAGCAGGCCCAGACCCCGGCCGTCTCCCGTCACATCAGCGACCCGGCGATCCGCGACTACTTCCAGCACGAGGGCCACCGCACGGTGATCTCCCAGCGGGCCCTGCAGGCGCACGCCGACCCGTGGCTGGGCTGGACCGAGCTGGACGGCTCGGGCCAGCTGGTCGCCGAGGTGTCGCCGTACGCCGTGGACCTCGACTGGGGCGACATCGACGACCCGGAGGAGATCGCTGCGGTCGTCGCCGACCTGGGCCGCGCCACGGCAGCCATGCACGCGGCGGCGGACGACCAGTCCGGCGAGTCCCTGGTGCCCTTCTCCACGGAGCGGGCCATCGACGCCGCGATCGCCGCCGACGAGGCGGGCTTCCCGGAGCTGCTGGCCGACTTCGCCCACGAGTACGGGGCACGCGCGCGTACCGACCACCAGATCTTCGTGGACCTGTTCCGCAACGGCCGGATCCCCGGCCTGCGGGCCTCCTAGCAGAAAGGGCGCACAACGCTCCCGTAACACCTGGCCCCCCTTTAAGGGCCCCTTACGGGAGCGCATGCGACACTCTCACCGCTATGGACATATCCGGGACCCAGCTCAGAGCCGTGCGCGCGGCGCTGTTCACGGCCGTGGTCGTGACGCTCAGCACCGCGTCGCACGTGCTGCTGTCCGAGGTCCCGCTGCCGATGGGGACGGTCGCCGCGATCGCCGGCGCCGTCTTCGTCGTGGCCTACGCGCTGGCGGGCCGCGAGCGCGGCTTCGGGAAGATCGCGGCCCTGCTGGTGCCCCTGGAGCTCACCGCGGACACGGTGTTCACCGCGGGTCAGCACGCCTGCTACGGCAGGGCGGGCGGCCCGGTCACCGGTCCGCTTCGCTCGGTCGGCCTGGACGTACTGTGCAGCGGCGGCACCGTGGGCACACCGCTGACCCGGGTCACCGGCACCGGCACCGACCGGGTCGCGGCGCTGCTCGCGCACGCGGATCCGGCCACCGCCTGGCTGCTGCTCGCCGCGCATGTCGGTGTGGGGCTCCTCGCGGCCGCCTGGCTGCGCAGGGGCGAGCGGGCGCTGGCCGACCTGCTGCGCGCCGCGGCCGCCACCACCTTCCGGCCGCTGCTGGTCGCCGTCGCCGCGGTCTCGGTGCGGCTCTCCCCCGCACGCCGGGCCCCGCGCCCCGCCCACCGCGCCGTCACCGCGCGTACCCGCCTGTTCGTGCACTCCCTGGGACGGCGGGGTCCCCCGCGCTCGGTCGCCTTCGCCTGAACCACCCGAGCACCGGAAGACCCCCCACCTGATCCCGCGCACCGCACGTGCGCACATCCCCATGGAGAGCACCCGATGAGCAAGCGCAACGCCCAGGAGGCGAAGACGGCGGCCCGAGAGCGGCTGCGTCAGGAGCGCGAGCGCCAGGCCAAACGCGACAAGGCGAAGCGGCAGGTCATCGTCGCCGTCTCGGTCGTGGCGGTCCTGGCCGCCGCCGGCGGCATAGGTTACGCCGTCGTCCAGAACAACAAGCCCGGCTACTGGGAGGCGGCCAAGGACGACAAGCTCGTCAAGCCGGCCAACACCAGCGGCACCAACGGCACGACCGTCGTCATCGGCAAGAGCACCGCCCCGAAGACCCTCGAGATGTACGAGGACCCGCGCTGCCCGATCTGCGCCCAGTTCGAGCAGACCGTCGGCGCGACCGTGAAGAAGGACGTCGACGACGGCAAGTTCAAGATCCAGTACGTCGGCGCCTCGTTCATCGACAACAATTCCCAGGGCGAGGGTTCCAAGAACGCCCTGAGCGCCATGGGCGCCGCGCTGAACGTGAGCCCCGAGGCCTTCCTCGAGTACAAGACGGCGCTCTACTCCAAGCAGTGGCACCCCGACGAGACCGACGACAAGTTCAAGGACGACAGCTACCTGATCAAGGTCGCCGACACCGTGTCCGCCCTCAAGGGCAACGCCGCCTTCCAGAAGGCCGTGAAGGACGGCACCTACGACAAGTGGGCGCTGGACATGTCCGACGTCTTCAACAAGAGCGGTGTGCAGGGCACTCCGACCCTGAAGATGGACGGCAAGACGATCACCGGCTCCGACGGCCAGAACGCGCCCATGACCGTGGCGGAGTTCACCACGGCGATCGACAAGGCGACCCAGGGCTGACCCCAGGCCCCGGCGGTCCGACCCCGGGGTCCGGCAGACAAAGAGCGGGCGAACTTTCCACGTTCGCCCGCTCTTTATGCGTACCGGTCAGTAATCTGATCGGCCGTGACCAGTCGATACAGATCGTCCGAGAGTGGCAATTCCCTCTCCCCGCGCCGCCGTACGGTCGTCAAGGCCGCTGCCGCCACCGCCGTCCTGGGTGTTCCGATCGCCGCCGCCCTCCCGGCCCGTGCCGCCACCGACACGCCCGCCTTCCTGCACGGCGTGGCCTCGGGCGACCCGCTGCCGGACGGCGTTCTGCTGTGGACCCGGGTGACGCCCACCGCCGAGGCACTGCCCGGATCCGGGACCGGCCCGGACACCGAGGTCGGCTGGGTCATCGCCAGGGACAAGGCGCTGACCGACATCGTCGCCAAGGGGTCCGTCACCGCCGCCGCCGCCTCCGACCACACGGTCAAGGCCGACGTTCGCGGTCTCGCGCCCGCCACGGACTACTGGTTCCGCTTCTCCGCCGGCGGCACCGACTCCCCCGTCGCCCGCACCCGCACCGCCCCGGCCGCGGGTGCCACGGTGCCCGGACTGCGTTTCGGCGTGGTCTCCTGCGCCAACTGGGAGGCCGGCTACTTCTCGGCGTACCGCCACCTGGCCGCCCGCGGCGACCTGGACGCATGGCTGCACCTGGGCGACTACATCTACGAGTACAAGAGCGGTGAGTACGGGACCCGCGGCACGGTCGTCCGCCCGCACTCCCCGGCCAACGAGATCATCACGCTCGCCGACTACCGTGTCCGGCACGCCCGTTACAAGACCGACCCCGACCTCCAGGCCCTGCACCACAAGGCGCCGGTCATC
>Ga0209758_1001802_pt1 | contig 23663 bp, 17 predicted proteins | sample AraplaMF_Col_mMF_FD_184258 | JGI IMG/M metagenome (GOLD analysis project Ga0209758, IMG submission 184258) | Arabidopsis root microbial communities from the University of North Carolina, USA - plate scrape MF_Col_mMF (SPAdes) (version 2) | ecosystem: Host-associated > Plants > Roots > Endosphere...
TGGGCGCCTGCACCACGCTGCTGCTCGCCGGCTATTCCATCAACATGCTCTCGATGTTCGGCATGGTGCTCGCGGTCGGCATCCTCGTCGACGACGCCATCGTCGTGGTCGAGAACGTCGAGCGCATCATGGCCGAGGAAGGCCTGTCGCCGAAGGAAGCGACGCGAAAGGCCATGTCGCAGATCACCGGCGCCATCATCGGCATCACGCTGGTGCTGATGGCGGTGTTCGTGCCGATGGCATTCTTCCCGGGCTCGGTCGGCATCATCTATCGCCAGTTCTCGGTGACCATGGTGGCCGCGATCGGCTTCTCCGCCTTCCTGGCGCTGTCGCTGACGCCGGCGCTTTGCGCGACGCTGCTCAAGCCGATCGCCAAGGGGCACGGCCATTCGACCAACTTCGTGTTCAGCCGGTTCAATCATCTGCTCGAGGCCTGCCGGTTTCGCTACGCGAGCACCGTCGGCTTCTCGCTGAAGCGCACCGGCCGCCTGATGCTGGTCTATGCCGCGCTGCTGGTCGGCCTGTCCTGGGCCTTCGTCAATCTGCCCGGCGGCTTCCTGCCCGTCGACGACCAGGGCTTCGTCACCACCGACGTGCAGACGCCGTCGGATTCGTCCTACGGCCGCACCGAGGCCGTGATCGAGAAGGTCGAGAAATATCTTGCCGCGCGGCCCGGCGTCGACAACGTCACCTTCCTCACCGGCTTCAGCTTCTCCGGTCAGGGCATGAACACCGCGCAGGCCTTCATCACCCTGAAGGACTGGTCGGAGCGCGGGCCGAAGGATTCCGCCGCAGCGATCGTCAACGACATCAACCGCGATCTCTCGTCGATCCGCGACGCGAAGATCTCGGCGCTGCAGCCGCCGCCGATCGACAATCTCGGCAACTCCTCGGGCTTCTCGTTCCGCCTCCAGGACCGCGGCCAGAAGGGTTATCAGCAATTGATGCGCGCCGCCGACCAGTTGATCGCGGAGGCCAATGCCAGCCCGGTGCTGCAGAAGGTCTATGTCGAAGGCCTGCCCGAGGCGGGGGTGGTCAATCTCGTGATCGACCGCGAGAAGGCCGGCGCGTTCGGCGTCACCTTCGAGGACATCAACAACACGATCTCGACCAATCTCGGCTCGAACTACATCAACGACTTCCCGAACCGCGGCCGCATGCAGCGCGTCGTGGTGCAGGCGGGCGCTCGCGACCGCATGCGGACCGAGGATATCCTCAATTACAACGTCAAGAACAGCCGCGGCCAGCTGGTGCCGTTCTCGTCCTTCGCCACGGTCGAATGGGCGCGCGGGCCGACGCAGATCGCCGGCTTCAACTATTATCCGGCGGTGCGCATCTCCGGCGAAGCCAGGCCCGGCTTCACCTCGGGCGACGCCATCGCCGAGATGGAGCGGCTCGCGGGAAGATTGCCGCGCGGCTTCGGCTATGAATGGACCGGGCAGTCGCTGCAGGAAAAGCTGTCCGGCTCGCAGGCGCCGTTCCTGCTCGCGCTGTCGGTGTTCGTGGTGTTCCTGTGTCTCGCCGCGCTCTATGAGAGCTGGACCATTCCGCTCGCGGTGCTGCTCACCGTGCCGCTCGGCATCGTCGGCGCCGTGACCGCGGCGATGCTGCGCGGCCTGCCCAACGACGTCTATTTCACCGTTGGCCTGATCACCATCATCGGCCTTGCCGCCAAGGACGCGATCCTGATCATCGAATTCGCCAAGGACCTGCGGAAAGAGGGCAAGCCGCTGGTGGACGCCACCATTGAGGCCTGCCGGCTGCGCTTCCGCCCGATCCTGATGACCGGCCTTGCCTTCATCTGCGGCGTGCTGCCGATGGCGATCGCCCATGGCGCCGGCGGTGCCAGCCAGCAGGCGCTCGGCAGCGTCGTGATGGGCGGCATGATCGCCGTGGTGATCCTGGCGCTGTTGATGGTGCCGGTGTTCTTCGTCTCGGTGCAGCGCGTGCTGGCGGGGGATCGGGAGCCGGTCGCGGCGAAGGAAGGCGAGCCCCACGGCCCGCCGGCGCGGGCACACACGAGCCATTGAGGCGCTCTTCCGTCATTCTGGGCGCGCGCAGCGCAAGCCGGAATGACAGCGGAATGTGGAGCGCGAGCTCCCGCCTTACGCTGCCTTCCGCAAAATCTTCACCAGCTCCCCGTGCACGTACTCATTCCCGCACACGACGTCCCCGGTCACCAGCGCATCGCCGGGCGTGTTGATGTCACTGACGGTGCCGCCGGCTTCGCGCACCATCAGCATGCCGGCGGCGATGTCCCAGGATTGCAGATTGCGTTCCCAATAGCCGTCGAGGCGGCCGGCGGCGACGAAGGCGAGGTCGAGCGAGGCGGCGCCGAAGCGGCGAAGCCCTGCGACGCGGTCCTGGATCGCCGTCATCTCGCGGCGGAATTCCTCGTGGTCGCCGCGGCCGATATGAGGCAGGCCGCAGGCGACGACGCATTCGTTCAGCTGGCGGCGGCCGGCGACGCGCAGACGCTGGTCGTTGAGGAAAGCGCCCTTGCCGCGCTCGGCGATGTAGAGCTCGTCATTGGCGGGGTTGTAGATCACGCCCGCGATGATCGTGCCCTCGCGCGACAGCCCGATCGAGATCGCAAATTGCGGGATGCCGTGCAGGAAGTTGGTGGTGCCGTCGAGCGGGTCGACGATCCAGGTATGGCTCTTGTCGCTGCCTTCCCGCGTGCCGCCTTCCTCGCCGATGAAGCCGTAGCCGGGGCGGGCCTTGGCGAGATCCTGATAGAGCATCTCCTCGGCGCGCTTGTCGGCGAGCGAGACGAAATTCGCCGGCCCCTTCAGCGAGACCTGGAGATGCTCGATCTCGCCGAGATCGCGCTTGAGACTGCGGCCGGCCCGGCGCGCAGCCTTGACCATGACGTTGATAGTGGCGGAATACAGCATGAGCTTTCGGTCTTGATCGGGGGAAAAGGGCGGGACATCGCGCCTGTTTGACGCCTTGGGTGCCCTGCAAGGGGCCCAACGTCAAGTCATTGGGTCAAGTCATTTGTTTCCGAGCCATTTCTTGGCGGCGGCCTCCACCTTGGCGCGGTCCTCGGCCGGCAGGTCGGACAATTGCTTGTCGAGCTCCGGGTCGCCCTTGCCGGCGGTCTTGGCCACCAGGTGCCATTTGAAACCCTCGACCTTGTCCATGGTCGTGCCAACGCCGTTGATCAGCACCCACGCCAGCCGGTTCTGTGCGATCGCGCTGCCCTGGCGGGAAGCCTTGCGGAGCAGGGCGACGGCGGCCGGCTGGTTCTTCGGCGTGCCGGTGCCGTTGAACATGGCGATGGCATATTCGACCTCGGCGTCGACATTGTCGGCGAGCGAGGCGGCCTGAAGCAGCCGCACCGCGCGTTCCGGGTCCTTCGGAACGCCGGTGCCTTCCTTGTAGAAGGTCGCGAGCGCGTATTGCGCCTCGGCCAGGCCGGCATCGGCGGCCTGGCGCAGCAGCTCGGCCGAGCGCTTGACGTCCTGCGGCAGGGTCTGGCCATCCAGATAGAGCAGAGCGAGGTTATAGGCCGCCTTGGGCTCGCCGAGCTTGGCGGCGGACGCCATCAGCTTGACCGCCTCGCCCTTGTCGACCGCGCCGCCGCGGCCCGAAATGCGCAGCATCGCGAGCGCGAACATCGCCTCGCGGTCGCCGGCGTCCGCGGCGCGCTTGTACCATTCGGCCGCCTTGGCATAGTCGCGGCGAATGCCCATGGCGTTGGAATAGAGCTCGCCCAGCATGGTCATCGCCTTGGGATCGCCGGCTTGCGCGCGGGCGGTGGCGAGCTCGAACGCCGTCTTGTACTGGCCGCGCTGATAGGCGCCGTACACCAGATCGGCGTTGGAATTGTCGGTCGGCGGCGCCGGGATCACCGTCGGGGTCGGTGTCGGCTTGGAGGACGGGGCCGGCTTGGGCGAGGCCGAGGGCTTCGGCGCAGCCTCCTTCTTCTTGGCGGGGGCGGGCGGCTTGGGCTGCTTCTGCTTCTCAGGCGCAGCGCTCGGTACGGTGGCCGGCGGGGTGATCTGGAGCTGCGCGGCCGCCGGTACCGTGAGCAGCAACGTAGCCAGCATGGTGATGCAGGGGAGCTTCATGTCGGGCGCTAGCCGTGCTCGCCGCCGGCAGGATTCTGGTTGGCCGTCGCCGTCGCGTGCGCCTTCTTGATCGCGGCGTCCGCCTCGATCAGCGCGGCCTTGGGCCCGCGCGGATCGGACCAGATGAAGTCGCCGACCAGCACGAAATCGGCGCCGCTGAGGGCGAAGTCGTGGGCTTCTTCGAGCGACATGGCAAAGCCGACGCAGGGCGGCTCGAACAGCTCGGCCCACCAGTCCAGCCGCTCGGCGATCGCTTGCGCCGAGGGACGCTGGCCTTTCGCATCGGGCTCGCCGAACAGCACGTAATCCGCGCCCATCTCGCCCGCATCCATGGAATGGTGCCGCGTCGTCAGCCCGCCGACGCCGGCGATGCGATCGGGCTTGAGCGACGGCAGCGCCTCCTTCAGCGCCGCGATGCCGGGCAGGTGCGCGCCGTCAGCGCCGCCGCGCGCGACCAGCTCGGCATGGCCCTCGACCAGCAGCGCGGCGCCCGCCTTCTGCACCGGCGGCGCCAGCGCCTTGATGCGCGAGATCATGCTGCGCTGGTCGGTCTCCTTCAGCCGCAGCAGCACGGCCGCGATGTCGGCAGAGGCGAGCAGGCCCGGCAGCTCGGCGAGAAGCGCGGCGGGATCATCGACGACAGGCGTCGCAAGGTAAAGGCGCGGCGCCGGGCGCGGCGGAGGCGGTTTGTTCGACAAGATCTAGGCTGCCTTCTGTTCCAGGCTGCTTTGCCACTCACCCTTGGCGGCGAGGCCGTTCATTCGCGCGCGATGGCTGAAGGCGCGCTGGCCGGCCGCGACGTTCTCGGCCTTGCCGGACCAGGCCTTCTGCGGCGCCGCCTGCAGCGCGCGGCCGTAGGAGAAGGTCAAGCCCCAGGGCAGCGGGCCGAGCTTGTGCATGGCGTTGAGATGCGCGGTTGCCTCTTCATCCGACTGGCCGCCGGAGAGGAAGGCGATACCGGGCACTGCCGCGGGCACGCAGGCCTTCAGCAGCCGGATCGTCTTCTCGGCGACTTCCTCGACGGAAGCCTGCTTTGCGCACTTCTTGCCTGAGATCGCCATGTTGGGCTTGAGCACCATGCCTTCGAGCGCGACGCGCTGGACGCGCAATTCCTGGAACGTCTTGTTGAGCACGCGCCCCGTGACCTCATAGCAGCGATCGATGTCGTGGTCGCCGTCCATCAGCACCTCGGGCTCGACGATCGGCACGATCTGCGCGGCCTGGCACAGCGCGGCATAGCGCGCCAGCGCGTGGGCGTTGACGCTGATCGCGGTCATCGAGGGGATGCCGCTGCCGATGTCGATCACCGCGCGCCATTTGGCGAAGCGCGCGCCGCGCTCATGGTATTTCTTCAGCCGCTCGGCGAGCTTGTCGAGCCCGACGGTGACGAGCTCTCCCGGACACATCGGCAGGGCCTGCGTGCCCTCGTCGACCTTGATGCCGGGAATGGCGCCGCTCTGTTCGATCAGCTTGATCAGCGGCGTGCCGTCCTTGGCGTCCTGCCAGATCGTCTCGTCATAGAGGATCACGCCGGAGATGTACTGGCTCATGGCGTCCTTGGCGCGGAACAGCATCTCGCGATAGTCGCGGCGGTTCTCTTCGGTCGAGTCCACGCCGATTGCGTCAAAGCGTTTCTTGATGGTGCCGGAGGATTCGTCGGCGGCGAGGATCCCCTTGCCGGGTGCCACCATGGCGGTCGCGATCCTGTTGAGCTCAGTCAGATTCATCGAGAGGTCCTCCCAAAACGATTCTGCCCTTGCCCGTGAAAATAGACCGTTCTCGGGCAATTGCCGAGCTAACGTTCGTCGCAGGGTAAAAGGGGGGAGGAAGTACCGTGCCACAACAAAACTGTCATTCCGGGATGCGCCGAAAGGCGCAGGCCCGGAATCCATAACCCCAGGCCGTGGTTATGGATTCCGGGCTCGCCGCTTTGCGGCGCCCCGGAATGACGGAGAGAGCATCTCGGCTTTACGCCACCTTCGCGATCGCTTACGCCACCTTGGGATCCAGCTCGCCCTTGGCGTAGCGCTTGGCCATCTCGGCGGTGGTCAGCACCTTCTTGATCTTGGCGGCTTGCCCCGCGGTGTTGAACTCCTGCAGGCGCTGCTTGCACAGCTTGGTCATGGCCTCCATCGCCGGCTTCAGGTACTTGCGCGGATCGAACTCTTCCGGGCTGTCCTTGAGCACCTTGCGGATCTGGCCGGTCATCGCCATGCGGTTGTCGGTGTCGATGTTGATCTTGCGCACGCCGTTCTTGATGCCGCGCTGGATCTCGCTCACGGGCACGCCCCAGGTCGGCTTCATCTTGCCGCCATAGGCGTTGATGATGTCCTGCAGCTCCTGCGGCACCGAGGACGAACCGTGCATCACGAGATGCGTGTTCGGCAGCTTGCGGTGGATCTCCTCGATCACGTTCATGGCGAGGATGTCGCCGTCGGGCTTGCGGGTGAACTTGTAGGCGCCGTGGGACGTCCCCATCGCGATCGCGAGCGCGTCGACCCTGGTCTCCTTGACGAACTTCACGGCCTCGTCCGGATTGGTCAGGAGCTGGTCGTGGCTGAGCTTGCCTTCGGCGCCGTGGCCGTCTTCCTTGTCGCCCATGCCGGTCTCGAGCGAGCCGAGCACGCCGAGCTCGCCCTCAACCGAGATGCCGCCGAGATGGGCCATGTCGGTCACGGTCTTGGTGACGCCGACATTGTAGGCCCAGTCCCCGGGCGTCTTGCCGTCGGCCTTGAGCGAGCCGTCCATCATGACCGAGGTGAAACCGGCCTGGATCGCGGTCATGCAGGTCGCCGGCTCGTTGCCGTGGTCGAGATGCACGCAGACCGGAATGTGCGGATAGATCTCGGTCACCGCGTCCATCATGTGCTTGAGCATGACGTCGTTGGCGTAGGAGCGCGCGCCGCGCGAGGCCTGGATGATGACGGGCGCGTCGACCTGGTTGGCCGCGTCCATGATCGCCAGCGCCTGTTCCATGTTGTTGATGTTGAAGGCCGGTACGCCGTAATCGTTCTCCGCCGCGTGGTCGAGCAGTTGACGTAACGTGATCCGAGCCATCTGTCTTTTTCTCCCGTTGGGGCCTTTCGAGGCCGCGATGTTTGCCGACTTGAGTTACTTGACGCGCAGCACCTCGACGCCGGGCAGGGGCTTGCCTTCCATCCACTCGAGGAACGCGCCACCGGCGGTCGAGACATAGGTGAAGTCACCGGCCACATGGGCCTGGTTGAGCGCCGCGACGGTGTCGCCGCCGCCCGCGATCGAGACCAGCTTTTTGGCCTTGGTGCGCTCGGCAGCGTGCTTGGCGGCCGCGACCGTGCCGCGGTCGAACGGCTGCATCTCGAACGCGCCCAGGGGGCCGTTCCAGACCAGCGTCGCCGCGTCGTCGATCGCGGCGTGGACGCGGGCGACCGATTGCGGGCCGACGTCGAGGATCATGCCGTCGGCCGGGATCGCGTCGAGCCCATAGGCGTGCGAGGGCGCGTTGGCGGCGAAGTGATAGGCAACGGTGGCGTCCACGGGGAGGATGATGGCGCAATTGGCGGCGTCCGCCTTCTCCATGATGCGCAGCGCGGTGGCGCTAAGATCCTTCTCGGCCAGCGACTTGCCGACCGCGACGCCTTGCGCGTGCAGGAAGGTGTTGGCCATGCCGCCGCCGATCACCAGCGCGTCGACCTTGGTCACGAGGTTTTCGAGCAGGTCGATCTTGGTCGAGACCTTGGCGCCGCCGATGATGGCGATAACAGGCTTGGTCGGCGAGCCCAGCGCCTTCTCCAGCGCGTCGAGCTCGGCCTGCATGGTGCGGCCGGCATAGGCCGGCAGCTTGTGGCCGAGGCCTTCGGTCGAGGCGTGGGCGCGGTGCGCGGCCGAGAACGCGTCATTGACCCAGATGTCGCCGAGCTTTGCCAATTCCGCGACGAAGGCCGGATCGTTCTTTTCCTCTTCCTTGTGGAAGCGGGTGTTTTCGAGGCAGAGAATGTCGCCATCCTTCAGACCGGCGACGGCCTTGGCCGCGGGCTCGCCGATGCAATCGTCGGCGAAGGCAACCGGCTTCTTCACCACCTTCGACAGCGCCTCGGCGACGGGCTTGAGCGAGTCCTTGGCATCGCGCCCCTTCGGCCGGCCGAAATGCGCGAGCAGGATGACCTTGCCGCCCTTGTCCGAGATTTCGGTGATGGTCGGCGCGACGCGCTCGAGCCGGGTCGCGTCGCTGACGCGGCCATTGTCCATGGGCACGTTGAGATCGACGCGCAGCAGCACGCGCTTGCCCTTCACGTCGACGTCGTCGAGGGTGCGGAATTTGTTGGTCATCGGAGAGCCCTTGTCCCGGGCGCATCGCGGCGCGAAGTGCCGCTGTGCAGAACCGGGACCCATGTTGCAGCGAGTCCCGCGGTTGAGATGGGTCCCGGATCTGCGAAGCAGCGTTTCACGCTGCATCGCGTCCGGGACACGAGAGCGGAGTTAGATCACCTTCGCCATCGCGGCGGCGGTGTCCGCCATGCGGTTCGAGAAGCCCCACTCGTTGTCGTACCAGGACATCACGCGCACCAGCGTGCCGTTCTGCACCTTGGTCTGGTCCTCGTGGAAGGTCGAGGAGTGCGGGTCGTGGTTGAAGTCGATCGAGACGTTCGGCGCATTGGTGTAGCCGAGGATGCCCTTGAGCTGCTGCTCGCTGGCGCGCTTCATTGCCGCGTTGATCTCCTTGGCGTCGGTGGCGCGCTTGGCGACGATCTTGAGGTCGACCACCGAGACGTTCGGGGTCGGTACGCGGATCGCGACGCCGTCGAGCTTGCCCTTCAGCTCGGGCAGCACGAGGCCGATCGCCTTGGCCGCACCGGTCGAGGTCGGGATCATCGACATCGCAGCCGCGCGGCCGCGATAGAGATCCTTGTGCATGGTGTCGAGCGTCGGCTGGTCGCCGGTATAGGCGTGGATCGTGGTCATGAAGCCGGTCTCGATGCCGACGAGGTCGTTCAGGACCTTGGCGACCGGCGCCAGACAGTTGGTGGTGCAGGAGCCGTTGGAGATGACCAGGTGCTCCTTGGTCAGCGTTTCGTGGTTGACGCCGTAGACGATGGTGGCATCGGCGCCGTCGGCGGGCGCGGAGACCAGCACGCGCTTGGCGCCGGCGGTCAGGTGCGCGGAGGCCTTGTCCTTCGAGGTGAAGATGCCGGTGCATTCCATCGCGATGTCGACGCCGAGATCCTTCCAGGGCAGCTTCGAGGGATCGCGCTCGGCGGTCACCTTGATCTTGCCGCCGCCGAGGTTGATCGTATCGCCGTCGACGGTGACGGTGCCGGGGAAGCGGCCATGGACGCTGTCGAAACGGAGCAGATGGGCGTTGGTCTCGACCGGGCCGAGGTCGTTGATGCCGACGACTTCGATGTCCTTGCGGCCGGACTCGGCGATAGCCCGCAGGATGTTGCGGCCGATGCGGCCAAAACCGTTAATTCCAACGCGGACTGCCATGTTTCGTCTCCTTCAATGACCGTTGTCATCCCGCACAACGCGCTACTACGCGCCTGCGAGGGTTTTTTAGGGGCGGACGCCCGGTTCAGCCGGGCGGTGCTTGATCATATGAGAGATTACGTAGTCCTTTTTTGCGGCAAGCTCAACTCTCAGGAAACGCGCTTCAGCACAGCGTTAACCGCGGCCTCGGCGGTAATACCGAAATGCTTGTAAAGCTCCTTGGCAGGGCCGCTTTCGCCGAAGGAATGCATGCCGATGAATTCGCCGTCCTGGCCGATCACGGCATCCCAGCCCCAGCGCACGGCGGCCTCGATCGCCACCTTCACCGGCGCGTTGCCGATGATTGCGGCACGTTTCGCCTCTGGTTGCGCTAACAACAGCTCGAGCGAGGGAACGGAGACCACCCGTGACGCGATGCCGCGTTCGGCGAGCTGCTTCTGGGCGGCGACCGCGATCTCGACCTCGGAGCCGGAGGCGAACAGCGTCGCCTTGGCTTCGCCTTGGGCAGCGACCAGTTCATAGGCACCGGCGGCGCACGGATTGTCGTTCGGCGCGGTGGTACGGAGCTGCGGCAGGTTCTGGCGCGTCAGTGCCAGCACCGTCGGTCCGTCCACGCGGTTGAGCGCGAGCTCCCAGCACTCGGCGACCTCGACGGAATCGCAGGGGCGGAACACGCGCATGTTCGGAATGGCGCGCAGCGCGGCGAGATGTTCGACCGGCTGATGGGTCGGGCCGTCTTCGCCGAGGCCGATCGAATCGTGGGTCATCACATAGACGACGCCCGCGCCCATCAGCGCGGCGAGGCGCATCGCAGGCCGCGCGTAGTCGGTGAACACCAGGAAGGTCGCGCCGTTCGGTGCGAAGCCGCCGTGCAGGAAGATGCCGTTCATCGCGGCGGCCATGCCGTGCTCGCGGATGCCGTAGTGGATGAAGCGGCCCTTCGGCGTCTTGGCCGAGAACGCGGTCGCCGATTTCGCCTTGTTGTTGTTGGAGCCGGTGAGGTCGGCCGAGCCGGCGAGGAATTCCATCGGCATCGCGGCGGCAATCACTTCGATCACCGCTTCCGAGGATTTGCGGGTTGCCGCATTCATCGGCTTTTCCAGCAATTCCTTCTTGTAGGCGCGCACGGCCTTGGCGAGCGAAGCGGGACGCTCATGGCGCAGGCGGCGCTCGAACTCGGCGCGCTTGCGGCTGCCGAGCTCGCCAAGGCGCGTCTCCCATTCCTGGCGCGCGGCGGCGCCGCGGCTGCCGGCTGCACGCCACGCCTTCAGCACGTCGTCGGCGACCGCGAACGGCTCGAGCGAGATGCCGAGATTTTCCTTGGCGGCCTTGAGCTCCTCGGCGCCGAGGGCTTCGCCGTGCACCTTCGAGGTGCCGGCCTTGTGCGGCGCGCCGAAGCCGATGGTGGTGCGGCAGGCGATCAGCGTCGGCTTGCCGGATTTCTTCGCGCGCGTGATGGCATCGGCGATCGCTGCCTGGTTATGGCCGTCGATCTTCTCGGCGGCCCAGCCCGCCGACTTGAAACGCTTCACTTGGTCGACGGAATCGGAGATCGAGGTCGGGCCGTCGATCGAGATGCCGTTGTCGTCGTAGAGCACGATCAGCTTGTTGAGCTTCCAGTGGCCGGCCATCGCGATCGCTTCCTGCGACACGCCTTCCATCAGGTCACCGTCGGAGGCGAGCACATAGGTGTGGTGGTCGACGATCTTCTTGCCGAACTCGGCGGCGAGCATCTTCTCGGCGAGCGCCATGCCGACCGCGGTGGAAATGCCCTGGCCGAGCGGACCGGTGGTGGTCTCGATGCCCTTGGTGCGGAAATTCTCGGGGTGTCCGGGGGTGAGCGAGTCGACCTGGCGGAACTGCTTGATCTGGTCCAGCGTCATCTCGGAATTGCCGGTCAGATACAGCAGCGAATAGAGCAGCATCGAGCCGTGGCCGGCGGAGAGCACGAAGCGGTCGCGATCCGGCCAGGCGGGCGCGGCGGCGTCGAATTTCAGGAACTGCGTGAACAGCACCGTGGCGATGTCGGCGGCGCCCATCGGCAGGCCGGGATGACCCGATTTCGCCTTCTCGACAGCGTCCATCGAAAGGCCGCGGATCGCGTTGGCCATACGGGAGTGATCGACCTGCGTCATGTCTGAAATCCGTCTGAAATGAGGCGCTTGGAGGCGGTGTACGCCCGCGCGGGAGGAGCCTGGCGGCCACTGAAGGTCGGGGCTGGGATAGCACCTCGGTTCCGGGAGTCCAAGGCAATCAAACGCCGATTTGGCCGCAAAAGTTGCCTCTGTGGAGATCGCTTTTTCGTCGCCTGCGTGCGCGGGAGGAACTGACGGATCGGGACGACCTGCTTTCCCGATTGATCGGTGCATAGTTTCGCGGCGGCGTTGCGCTCGGCTAGCTTGCCACGTAAATTTCTGCTTCTAACCGCTTGCCGAACCGAGTCTTTTGCCGGGCGGCAAGCCCCAGGAAAAGGCCACTGGGCAAAGGCCACAGGTTCCGCCGCTGACTACATGAACGATCGCGTGTCCAACAGTTCCGCCATGACGGAGTCCTCCGCGGTCGAGATCGAGATCGCGACCCGCAGGCTGATGGCGGCGCTCGACGCGCTCGAAAGCGCGGTGGAGCGGCGGCGTGACGCCGATCGCGACGAGAACGAGCTCGCGGCGCGAATCCAGGCGCTCGGCGCCGACCGCTCGCGACTCGCCGACGAGCTCGACGGCGCGCTGGTGAAGGCGCGCAAGCTCGAGCGCACCAACCGCGAGATCTCCGACCGGTTGGATTCGGCGATCGTCACGATACGCTCGGTGCTCGATACCGGAGAGGACGGATGAGCCACATCAACGTCACCATCAACGGCCGGCAATACCGCATGGCCTGCGAGGAGGGCCAGGAGGTGCGGCTGCTCAAGCTCGCAGAAAGCCTGGAAACACGCATCCAGTCGCTGCGCGGAAAATTCGGCGAGATCGGCGACGCGCGCCTCACCGTGATGGCCGCGCTGACCGTCTGCGACGAGCTGGTCGACGTCGGCAACCGCGTCCGCACCATGGAGCAGGAGCTGACCGAGCTCAGGGATTTCCGCAACGCCGCCGTCGAGCGCGCCCGGATGACGCAGACCGCTGTGGTGAACGCCCTGAACGCCGCCGCCGAGCGCATCGAGAAGTCGACCCAGGTGCTGAACCGCACCGTCGGCAACGGAATCGCGATCGGGTAGGAGCCACGGGTCGCAGTTAGTTTGCTCGATGTCTCTGCAAGCGCCTTACCCTCCCCTGGAGGGGGAGGGTCGATCGCGCGCAGCGCGAGCGGGGTGGGGTGATCTCTCCACACGGGCAGTATTGGTTGTGGAGAGACCGTCACCCCACCCCGTCTCGCATCGCTGACGCGCTGCGAGCCGACCCTCCCCCTCCAGGGGAGGGTAAGATCCTTGAGTGTCGCGCGATCGCGAACCTGCGCCGGGCTGGCGATTCGTCAGTATCGTTGTTACATTGCCTTCGCGAGGCTGCGACGCGCGTCAGGAGCCATATATCCCCGGGGCCTTATCGATCCTTTAGGGAACTGTCCCTGGCCGGGCCCGTGGGCCCGGACATATGGTGCCCACCTACTTTCGTAGGGAACTCCGGGATCGAGTGCTTCAACGGCGTACGCGGCTTCGCACTGTTTGCTTTTCGGTCCGTGTCTGTCGAAATGACTGCGGCAAGCTCAGTAGGTGTCATGCCCCCCGAGTGCGCAATTGCGCACGGGGCGGGGCATCCAGTACGCCGCGGCCTTTGTGTGATTCACCACCGCCTCTGGGATACTGGATCGTCCGCATGCGCGGACGATGACAGCGGAGCAAGGCTCCGCGTTCGGAGCAAGCGCACATGACCAACACCAAAGCCGAACTCCGCGCCAAAGCCCTGGCGGCGCGCGACGCGCTGAGCGAGAAGAAGCGCGCTGCCGCCGCCGCAAAGCTCGCCAAGCGCGGGCTGCCGTTCGAGCTGCTGCCCGGCAGCATCGTCTCCGGCTATTCGCCGATCCGCAGCGAGATCGATCCGATGCCGTTGATGAAGGCGCTTGCGGAGCAGGGCGCGAAGCTGGCGCTGCCTTGCGTCACCGCGCGCGGCCAAGCGCTGATCTTCCGCATCTTCCATCCGAACGATCGCCTGATGCTCGGCCCGCTCGGCATTCCCGAGCCGTCGCCGGCGGCCGCTGAAGTCATTCCGGACGTCATGCTGACGCCGCTCGCGGCATTCGACCGGCTCGGCCATCGCATCGGCTACGGCGCCGGGCATTACGATTTCACCTTCGCGCATTTGCGCAAAGCCAAGCAGATCGTCGGCATCGGGCTGGCTTTTGCAGCGCAGGAGATCAAGGCGGTTCCGGCACTATCGCACGACGTGGCGCTGGATTATGTGCTAACGGAATCGGACGTGTTCGATTTCCGGAGTTCTGAAGTTGCGCATTCTCTTCGTGGGTGATGTCGTCGGCCGTAGCGGGCGGAGTGCCATCGCCGAATATCTGCCCGGCATGGTCAGGGACTGGTCGCTCGATTTCGTCGTCGTCAACGGTGAGAATTCCGCCGGCGGCTTCGGCATCACGGAGGCGATCTATCAGGAGTTTCTCGATGCCGGCGCCGACGCGGTGACGCTCGGCAACCATTCCTGGGACCAGCGTGAAGCTTTGGTGTTCATCGAGCGCGCCGAGCGCCTGGTGCGTCCGGCCAACTATCCGCGCGGCACGCCCGGCCGCGGTGCCGCTCTGGTCGAGACCAAGACCGGCAAGCATGCGCTCGTCGTCAACGCGCTCGGCCGCGTCTTCATGACCCCGTTCGACGACCCCTTCGCCGCGCTGGAGCGCGAGTTAGGGGCCTGCCCGCTCGGCGTTGCTGCCGACGCCATCGTCGTCGATTTCCATTGCGAGGCGTCGAGCGAGAAACAGGGCATCGGCTTTTTCTGCGACGGCCGCGCCAGCCTCGTCGTCGGCACGCACACCCATGTCCCGACCGCCGACCACCAGATCCTGTCGGGCGGCACCGCCTACATGACCGATGCCGGCATGACCGGCGATTACGATTCCATCATCGGCATGCAGAAGGAAGAGCCGCTGCGCCGCTTCACGTCGGGAATACCATCTGCCCGCTTCGAGCCGGCCGCGGGCGCGGCGACGCTCAGCGGCGTCGCGGTGGAAACGGATGATGCGACGGGCCTTGCGCTCAAGATTGCACCAGTGCGCATGGGCGGCCGGCTGGAGCCGGCAACGCCGAAGTTCTGGTTGAGCTGAAATTTATCAAGCGGCATTGTCGGTGCCCACTCTCCCCTTGTGGGAGAGGGTGGCTCGTCGCGTAGCGACGAGCCGGGTGAGGGGTATCTCTCCGCGCGCGAAATTGCCTACTGCGTTCGTGGATAGATACCCCTCATCCGGCGCTTCGCTAGCGCAGCGCCGCAGCGGACCGAACCATGAACGGCTGTTACCTATCCATCCGGTCTGTTTTGTTACCCATCCATCCGCTGGACAGTGGTCTTCGCGGCGAGATCTACTCCGCCGTCTGCTCCCTCAGCTCCGCCACGTCCTTCGCCGTCAGCTTCGAGCCCTTTGCACCGAACCGCGCCGTGACATAGTTCGCCACCGCCGCGATCTCGTCGTCGGTATACGCCTTGCCGAACGCGGGCATCGACAGCGCGCCGTCTGGCGTGTGGCGCTTGGTGCCCGAGAGCACGATCTGCGCGACGTTGGTGGCGGCGGGGTCGTTGACGGCCCAGGTGCCGGTCAGTGTCGCCATCGGCGAGACCGGGCTCTCGCCGCTCCAGCCGTGGCAGCTGGCGCAGGCGCTGGCGAACACCTGCTTGCCGCGGGCGTTCGCCGTGACGCCGTCGCGGTGCGAGGCGGGGGCGACCGGTGCCGTGGTGGCGGGCAGGTCGGGCGAGGGCTGCGGCGGCACGCTGCGCAGGTAAGCAACGATGCTGCTGATGTCTTCGGGGGCGAGCTTGCTCAAGCTGTGGTCGACCGCCTCACCCATCGGGCCCGAGGCCGAGCCATGACCCGGCGCATGGCCGAGCGACAGATACGAGATCAGATCCTGGTCGCTCCAGTTGCCGAGACCTGTCGCCTTGTCCGAGGAGATGTTGAAGGCGCGCCAGCCCGCCGTGATGGCGCCGGCGAACTTCCTGCGGTTGTCCAGCGCGAAGCCGAGATTGCGCGGCGTGTGGCACTCGCCGCAATGCGCCAGCGCCTCCGCGAGATACGCGCCCCTGTTCCATTCCGGGCTCTTCGAGGTGTCGGGCGCAAAGCGCGTGTCCGGATTGAACACGGCCGACCAGAACATCATCGCCCAGCGCTGGTTGAACGGGAACGACAGCGTGTTGTCGGGCGCCTTGGCGCGCACCGCCGGCAGGCTGAACAGATAGGCCTTCACCGCCAGCACGTCCTCGTCGGTCATGAAGGTGTAGGACGTGTAGGGCATCGCCGGATAGAGCCGCGCGCCGTCACGGCGCTTGCCGTGCTGGACCGCGTTCAGGAAATCCTGGTCGCTGTAATTGCCGATGCCGGTGTCCTTGTCCGGCGTGATGTTGGTGGAATAGAGCGTGCCGAACGGCAGCTTGAAGGCGAGGCCGCCGGAATAGTCCTTCCCGCCCGGCTTGGTGTGGCAGACCATGCAGTCGGCGGCCTTGGTGAGATATTCGCCGCGCTCGACGATGCTAGCCTTCTCGAGCTTGGCCGGCACGCCTGTCGGCTTGCCGGCGCGGTAATCCGCCAGCGCCACTTTCGTGCCGCCGGCGAAGTCGAGCGGGCCGGGCCCGCGGATGATGAAGACGCCGACCGCTGCCGCGACGATGGCGATCGCGACGACGTTTGTGAGGATACGCATCTTGCCGCTCATGCCTTTCTCCCCGCAGCCAGCAGTTTCCGATCGATCGGCAGGCGCCGCAGCGCCACGCCGGTTGCGGCGTAAATCGCGTTGCGCAGCGCCGGCGGTCCGGCCGTCGTGCCGGTCTCGCCAATTCCGCCGGGTGCCTCGCCGCTCTTGACGACGTGAACCTCGATCTTCGGCGTCTGGTTGATCCGCAACATCCGGTAGTCATTGAAGTTGGATTGCTGGACGCGCCCCTTCTCGATGGTGATCTCGCCATAGAGCGCGGCGGTCAGGCCGAAGATCAGCCCGCCCTCGACCTGAGCCACGATGGTATCCGGATTGACGGCGATGCCGGTATCCACCACCGAGGTCGCACGGCGCAGATTGATCTCGCCTTGCTCGTCGACCTCAGCCTCCACGACGGTTGCAATGAAAGTCCCGAACGACGGCTGCAAGCACACCCCGCGTCCGACGCGCGCGGGCAAGGGTTGACCCCAATTGGCTTTCTCTGCCGCGAGATTGAGGACGGACAGGAAACGCGGCTGATTGGCCAGCATGCCACGGCGAAACTCGACCGGGTCCTTGCCCGCCTTGCGCGCCAGTTCGTCGATGAAGCATTCGACCGCAAACACGTTGTTGTTGGGGCCGACCCCGCGCCAGAACCCCGTTGGTATCGCCGGCGGTTCGGCCCGCACATATTCGACGTGGACATTCGGGATCTCGTAGGGCACGTCGGTGGCGCTATCGATCGCATCGATATCGATGCCCTTCTGGAACGCCGGCGGCAGCCAGCGCGCGATGATCGCAGCGCCGGTGATCTTGTATTTCCAGCCGACGATCTTGCCGCCGGACAGGCTCGCTGCGATCGTGTCGCGATACACCGGCCGATAGACGTCGTGCTGAATGTCTTCCTCGCGGGTCCACACCACCTTGACCGGCCCGTCGACCTGTTTGGCGATGCGAACCGCCGCGACCACCATGTCGGGCTCGAGCTTGCGGCCGAAGCCGCCGCCCAGCAGGTGGTTGTTGACGATCACCTTCTCGACCGGAAGCCCGGCGGCCTTCGCCGCCTCGGACTGCACACGCGCCATGATCTGCGTTCCGGTCCAGATCTCGCATGAATCGGGCTTGCAATGCACCGTGGCGTTCAACGGCTCCATCGTTGCGTGGGCGAGAAACGGCAGCTCGAACGAAGCTTCGAATTTTTCGCCGCTCGCGAGACCCTTGGCGATGTCGCCGGTTGATTTGGCGACCACGCCGTCCTTTGCGCTGGCGGCGCGCAAATCGTCCCAGATCGCTTTCGAATTGATCTTTGCGTTCGGTCCCTCGTTCCACTCGATGTCGAGCGCGTCCAGGCCTTTTTTCGCCGCCCACATGTGATCGCCGACGACGGCGACGAGATCGTCGAGCACGACGATCTTTCGCACGCCCGGAATCTTCTTCGCGGCACGGTCATCGACCTTGCCGACCTTGCCGCCGAACACCGGGCACTGCGCCAGCGTCGCGAATTTCATGTCCGGCACGATGGCGTCGATGCCGTAGACGGCCTTGCCGTTGACCTTGTCGGGGGTGTCGAGCCGCTTGAACGGCTGGCCGATATAAACGAAATCCTTGGGGTCCTTGAGCGTGGGAGCCTTGGGCGGCGTCTGGCCTGCTGCGGCGGCGGCCAGCGCACCGTAGGAGACGGTCCGACCGCTCGCCTTGTGGGTCACCTCGCCTTTCGATGTCGTGCAACTGGCGGGATCGACGCCCCATTGTGCAGCCGCGGCCTGCACCAGCATGGCGCGCGCGCTGGCGCCGGCTTCACGTAGCGGCTTCCAGAACGCCCTGACCGATGTCGAGCCTCCGGTCGCCTGAATGATGAAAATGGGATTGCCGTACAGTTTCTCGTTGGCGGGGGCGTGCAGCAATTGGAGCTTCGACCAGTCGGCGTCGAGCTCCTCTGCCAGGATCATCGAGATCGCGGTATAGATTCCTTGTCCCATCTCGACTTGCGGCATTACCAGCGTGGTCGCACCTTCCGGGTCGATGCGGATGAAGGCATTCGGCGCGAACTTGCCGTCGGTCTTGTCCTCCGGCTGCACCGGCTCGTTGACGGCAGCGCGCAGCGGCAGGTGGAAGGCGAGCAGGAAGCCGGTGGCGAGGCCGCCGGTCAGAGCTGCGCGGCGGGAGATGCTGTGATGTGCGTTCATGGCGAATCTCAGGACTGGCGGCCGTTGGCGGCCTGCTTGATGGCCTCGCGGATGCGCACATAGGTGCCGCAGCGGCAGATGTTGCCGGCCATGGCGGCGTCGATGTCGGAATCGTCAGGCTTCGGCGTTGACGCCAGCAGTGCTGCGGCGGACATGATCTGGCCGGACTGGCAGTAGCCGCACTGGATTACTTCGGCCTCCAACCAGGCCTTCTGCACCTTCGCGCCCGACGGCGTATTGCCGACCGCCTCGATGGTGGTGATGGCGCGGTTCTCGACCGCGCTGACCGGCAGCACGCAGGAGCGAACCGCCTTGCCGTCGACATGCACCGTGCATGCGCCGCACTGCGCGATGCCGCAGCCGAACTTGGTGCCGGTCATTCCGAGGATGTCGCGCAGCACCCAGAGCAGCGGCATTTCAGGTGGCGCGTCGAAGGATTTCGTTTCGCCGTTGATGGTGAGTGTCGTTGCCATATGCATTCCCTTGCTCGGCGATCGCGTCGACGAATGTTGCGCGACCATAATCATATCGATGCGAAACGATGAAGCGTCGAAATTTCCGGCAATGCATATTTGCGCGAACGAGGCGTGAGGCCATGACATTCACGAATTTGTGCGGCGATCGCTGCAAAGGTTTTGGGCTAGTTGATATGATAATCGTCATGTTTTGATCCATTTTCGTCGCTGCGACATCGGCCGCCGCAGATGATCGTGCGAACGCGCAAAATCATGCGATGACGAAACTCGTGCGATTGGGAAAGTGGGGCGGCGGGGAACGGCCGACATTGTTGTGCCCTCTCCCCTTGTGGGAGAGGGCGGCGACGTCAGTCAACGCGAATACGTTTGGGGTGAGGGGTCTCTATCCGCGTATGACCCTCGTCATTATCGAGCAGTTCTGCCCGCGGAGACAGACCCCTCATCCGGCGCTTCGCGCCACCTTCGCCCACAAGGGGAGAGGGAAGAGGGGGCAATTTCGGAATAGTCGCAATATGCCCCTGTTTTGCCTGACGGGTCAAGTGTGGGGCGCATCTCAGCACTCGAACCGCCTCCACGTCGGGAAGAGGCGAACCGCGACCGGGTCTGATTTCATCGCCCGCCAGGCGGCCGCCTAAGCCATTGATTCCGCACAACCCGGCTACTGTGCATGGGGTTGTTTTCGAACTTTTTGTCTTGGCGAGGCCGGAGCGCGGTCGCGCAGCAACCGTCAGCCCTGCCGAAAGCCCATCCGGAAGGCGCCCCAGTGCTTCCCCCGCACCATGATCGGCGAGGACAGGTCCTTCATCAGCACGAACTGCCCGCCGCCCATGTCGCGGCGGTAGGTCTGGAGCAGGAACGGCTTGGTGTTGCCTGCGACCTTCTTCACCGTGCGGTCGTTGAACAGGCGGCGGTTGCGGCAATTGGCGTTGTTCCAGACGGGGTCCTTGCCCTGCGGCAGGCGGTAGTTCGGATTGTGGGTCGGCAGATAGCCGCTCCGCGCCCAGGCGACGCAATAGACGATGCGCGGATCCGATTTCTGGATCGGGTCCTGGATCGCGGGCAGCACGCGGTCGGTGAATTCGACGTAATTGGTGAGGTACTGCTTCGGATCGGTGCCGGGAATTTCGCGATAGGTCTCGTCGAGCAGCTGGTCGAGCGTGATGTCGCCGCGATCGATGGCGGCTTCGAACTCGGCCGAGATCCGCCTCGCGGTGTCGACCACCACGCGGATCAGCGGTGTGTCCGACGTCTCGACGCCACTGTCGGCGATCAGCGCGATCAGGCCTTCGGAGGTGTCGAGCAGCTTCGCCACCCGCTCGTCGGCATTCTTGAGGTCGCGCGAGGAGAGATCGACGCCCTTGGCGAGCTCGTTGAGCTCGCTGATGACGGTGTCGCAATGTCCGAGATTGGAGGTCGCCGCGCGCGTGACGCTGCCGATTTCCGCTTCCACGGATGCGAATCCCTGTTGAACGCGCGAGATGATGCCGGAGATCTGCCGGGCGCCTTCGCCCGCGGTCTTGGCGCGCTGGGAGGCGTCGCTGCTCTCGCCGATCAGGCCTTCGATCTGGCCGTCGAGATCGCGCACGGTGTCGGAGATCTGATGCGTGGCCTGGCGGGTGGCTTCCGCGAGGTTCTTCACTTCGCTTGCGACCACCGCGAAGCCGCGGCCGGCAGTGCCGGCGCGGGCGGCCTCGATGGTCGCGTTCAGCGCGAGCAGATTGGTCTGCTTGGCGATCGCCTCGATCGAGCCGGACACTTTGGCGACCTGCGCCAGCGCCGAGCCGACCGCGCTGAGGCGCGCCTCGATCCGCTCCACCGCGGCGACGAGCTCGGAGATGTGGCTGACCGCGGTGTCGACGGCGCCGCGCGACTGCGCGATCTCGCCGACCGCCGCTGACGTGGTGGTCTGCACGGCCTGCGATGCATTGGCGATGTCGTGGTTGGCCGAGACCATCGTCTCGGCCGTCTTCTGCAGGTGATGGAAACGTTCCGACTGGTTCGCGACGCGGTTTGCGACTTCCTGGACGTTGCCGGCAATATCGGCGAGTTCTACGCCGAGGCCGCCGATGCGGTCGGCGAGCTGATCAATCAGCCGTTCGGCCAGCGTGCGGTTGGATGCGGTGTCCAATACTGCAAGTTGTGCGGCGGACATGTCTTGGGCTTCCTCCAATCAGAGCCGTTCGCCGGCCTTCCGCGGCATTCCCATTCCAGCTGCGACTTAGAGGATGATTCGGGGCGGCGTCTTGCCTGAGCGTGCACTACAGTTTGTAGGCGGTGCGGAATCCGCCCCAGTGCCGGCCCTGCACGCGGATCGGGACGTCGATCTCGCGCATCATCACGGTGGTGCCATTGCCCATGTCGCGCGCATAGGTTTGGACCAGGTACGATCGCAGGTTGCGCGCGGCGGCGAGCCCCGCCGGATCGTTGAATATCCGCCGGTTGCGGCTGTTGGCCGTATTCCAGGCGACGTCGCCCGGCCGCTGCGGATGCGAATAGATCTTGTTGTGCACCGGCAGGAATCCGTTGCGGTCGACCATGGCGCAGAACGCCATGCGCTGGTCCTTCGCCAGAAAGGCTTCCTGGAACGGCGGCAGGGCCCGGTCGGCCCAGTCGAGATATTTCGTGCGGTATTGCTGCGGATTGGTTCCGGCGATCTCGGCATAGTCGGTGTCGAAGAGGTCGTCGATCCTGACTTCGCCACGCGCAACCGCCTGCTCGAAGATCCTGGTGAGCGCGTTGCCCGCCTCCATCGCGCGGGTGACGAACTCGGTGTTCTCCTCGTGGATCGACCAGAGCTTGTCCTCGATCTTTTCGCGGAGCTCGGCATCGGGGCCGGCGAACTGCGCGTGGGCGCCGGCCTTGGACTGCTCGATCACGCGCAGGCGACAGGCGCCGACGTCTTCGAGGGTGCCCTCGATCATCGCTTGCGGTGCGAGACGGCTGGCGTCCGCGCCGCCGATCAGCACGCCGTCCATCGAGATTTCATAGACCGGCATCACGCCGCGCACGCTCTCGAACTTGAGATGGCAGGGCAGCCGCTCGGTCTTGCGGCGATCGTCGTGCTCGCTCTGGCGCAGCAGCACGGCGCAACGCGACTTCAGCTTTTGTGCGAAGGTGGTGACGGCCTTGCCGGCACTGGCGACGTTCTCGCCGTGGCTCTCGGCCGCCTTGGTCGCGGCATCGATCTCGGCCGCGCTCTCGCCGACCGAGACGATGAACTCCGAGGCGCTCGCGGCATTGCCGGAGACTTCGCTGGTGGTGGCGTTCTGTTCGGCAACCGCCCCGTTGACGGTCTCGAAGACCGGGCGGATCGCCTCGATCGCCTGCGAAATGCGGTGCACGGCATCCGCAGAGCCGGCGGCGTCGCGCTGGAGCGCGTCGATCTTCCTTGTGATCTCTTCGGTGGCGCCCTGCGTCTGCACCGCGAGCGCCTTGACCTCGGTCGCGACGACCGCAAAGCCTCTTCCCGCAGCGCCCGCGCGTGCGGCCTCGATCGTCGAATTGAGGGCGAGGAGCGTCGTCTGCCGCGCGATCTGCGCGATCAGATTGACGACGTTGCCGATGGCGGCAGAGGATTCGCGCAAGCGGTCGACATTGGCGCGGGCTTCCTGCGCCGCGGCGCTGGCCTCGTCGGCGAGCTTGCCGGCCTCGCGAACCTGCGCCCCGATTCCGAGCGCGGACTGGGTGAACTTGTCGGCGGCATGGGCGAAGGTGGAGGCGGTCGATTGCGCGGCATTGGTCCGGCCGGTCAGGGCATCGGTGCGGTCGCGGATGGCGGCAAGCGTCGCCGCGGTTGCCTCGGCGCCGCCGGCCACCGAATTGGCGGCGCGTTCGAGCTGGCGGATCATGGCGCCGAGCTCGAGTTCCAGCAGCTCCAGGATTTCCCGCGCCGAATCAGTCTCGGCCGCGGGAGCCGGCTCGGAATGGGCCACCGGCTGCGGAGCCGCCGGGGCGGTCGCGGGCGCAGCCTGGTCCGGCAGACGCTTCCGAAATAGTCCGAACGCCATCAGTTCTCTCTTGTCGGGGAACGGTCGGGCGCTATTTTCGCAGGCTGGAATGAAATCAGGGTTAACAATGCCCGATCTCTAGGCGCCGGCCATTACGGCGGCTATCTTTACAGTGCTACCTTGGAGCAGCAGATCCCTTTGATTCCGGTGGGGTGGCGGCCTATAAGGCCGCGCTTCCCACGCTCACCTTTGGCTGACGATTTCCCAAGAGACCACGCATGGCCGGACATTCCCAATTCAAGAACATCATGCACCGCAAGGGGCGGCAGGATGCCCAGAAGTCGAAGCTGTTCGGCAAGCTGGCGCGGGAAATCACGGTCGCCGCCAAGCTCGGCACCCCCGACCCCGCCATGAACCCCCGTCTGCGCGCCGCCGTGATCGCGGCGCGCCAGGAGAACATGCCGAAAGACAATATCGAGCGCGCCATCAAGAAGGCGCTCGGCAGCGACGGCGAGAACTATGACGAGATCCGCTACGAGGGCTACGGCCCCGGCGGCGTCGCCGTCATCGTCGAAGCGCTCACCGACAACCGCAACCGCGCCGCCTCCGACATCCGCTCCTTCTTCACCAAGTCCGGCGGCAATCTCGGCGAAACCGGCTCGGTCTCCTTCATGTTCGAC
>Ga0209758_1001805_pt1 | contig 23641 bp, 22 predicted proteins | sample AraplaMF_Col_mMF_FD_184258 | JGI IMG/M metagenome (GOLD analysis project Ga0209758, IMG submission 184258) | Arabidopsis root microbial communities from the University of North Carolina, USA - plate scrape MF_Col_mMF (SPAdes) (version 2) | ecosystem: Host-associated > Plants > Roots > Endosphere...
GATCGGGAGTTCAAGCAGGCCTATGCCGATATCTTCGACGGCGCCGCCGTCAATTCGGCGCTGCAATATTCGGTCAGCGAAGGCTACAAGCCGCTGCGCGAATGGCTGGTCGGGCAGATGGCTGCTCTCGGCATTCCTTGCGAACTCGACAATGTCTTCATCGTCTCCGGTTCGCAGCAGGGCCTGGATTATCTCGGCAAGCTCTTCCTGTCACCAAACGACACCGCGCTCGTGGCATGGCCGACCTATCTCGGCGCGCTGCAGGCCTTTAACGCCTATGAACCGGCCTACGACCAACTGACGCCGAACGGCAACCGGACGCCCGAGTCCTACCGCGCGGCCGCTTCCGCTGCCGGCGGCAAAGTGAAGTTCGCCTATCTCTCCGCCGACTTCTCCAATCCGACCGGCGAAACCGTCGATCTTGATGGCCGCAAGAAGGTCCTGGCGCTGGCGGAAGATCTCGACATCGCCGTCATCGAGGATGCGGCCTATCAGTCGCTGCGTTACGACGGCGATCCGATCCCGCCGATCCTGGCGCTCGAAATCGCCGAGAAGGGCCATATCAACGATACGCGCACGATCTATTGCGGCAGCTTCTCGAAGACGCTGGCGCCCGGCCTTCGCGTCGGCTTCATCGTCGCCAATGCGCCCGTCATCCGCAAGCTGGTGCTGATGAAGCAGGCGGCCGACCTGCATTCTTCGACGATCAACCAGATGGCGATATCAGATGTCGCCGAGCGCGGCTTCGATGCGCAGGTCGCCAAGATCAAAACCGCCTACAGCCAACGCCGCGACTGCATGCTGGCCGCACTCGAAAAATACATGCCTGAAGGCATCAGTTGGACGAAGCCGGAAGGCGGCATGTTCATCTGGATTACGCTGCCGGAGGGCATGGACGGCGCCAAGCTGCTGGCGAAATCACTCGAAACCGCCAAGGTCGCCTTCGTGCCCGGCAAGGCTTTCTTCGCCGATGGTTCCGGCGCCAACACCTTCCGCGTCAGCTTCTCCTGCGCCAACGAGCAGATGATCGAGGACGGCATCGGCCGCTTGGGCGCGCTGATCTCAGCCGAAATCGGCGGCTGATCCAGGCTGTCAAGGGGCGGGCGCCGATCAGAAGATCGTCGTCCAGCCTTCGTTCGCCGTCTCGCTCTTGCCGTAGCCGACCCGGTCCGCTACGGCGCCGTCGGCATTGCGCAGGATGATGTCGCCGCCCCTGTTGGCAAGCTGCGGGCCGCCGGCTGCGGCATCGAGCGCTATGGTGCGCAGCTCGCCCGCGCTCAACGACCCCGATAGCGTCTGGGTCCTGCCGTTTTCGTCCTCCAGCTTCCAGCCGTCGAGCGACGCCTGCATGTCGGAGCGGTTGATGATCGTCACTGTTTCGGCCTCGGTGCCGCCTTCACCGTTCACCGGGTTGATCAGCGCGGCGACGATGCGCAACGACGAGGCTACGATCGGCTGCGGCCGGCGTGTGCCTTCGCCGCGGCCCTGGCCGCCGCGACTGTCGGAAACCGGATGGCCGGTCGCCGCATCGGTGTTCCAGTTCTGCGACTGGAAGCAGAGGAAGATCGCCGCCCATTCGTCGGTATCGTTGAAATGGACGAGCAGGGCGCCGTCCTGGTTCGGCCCGTTGGTGGCCTTGAAGCTGCCGCCGTCGCCCTGGTTCATGTGAATGTCGTGGATGCCGTTGCCCGGCTCGAAACGGAAATATTGGTCCGGCTTGTTGTTCTCAGGACCCCAGGCTTCGCCGAAGGCGTAGAAATGCACGTCGGAATCGGCAATGCCTTCCTGGACGATCGGCTCGATGAAGTCACGCAGGTCGTTCTTCGGCCCGGAGAGCTGGAAGGGCGCGACATTCATGTCCTCGCGCTCGATCAACCCGCCGCGGACATAATCGATGGCAAGCTCCGGACGGTCGTTGCGGATGTCGGTCAGGCCCATCGGCAGCGCCTCGAGTGCCTCCGTCAGCGACGAATGCTTGAAGTCGACGATATTGGCGTAGAGCAGGTCGTGCGGCGATTCCTTGGAGCGGACGTTGAGCGCGATACGGTAGCTGATGCCGTTCGCCTCAATGCGGATTTCGATATGGGGATCGTTGTCGTCGTCGAGGGCAAGGGCGCTCGCCGTACCCTTCAGGACCTTGTAATTCTTCAGCATGGAGAACCTCGCAGCGGGTGGCGGGGTTTTACGATAACACGGCGAAAGTGCATCTTTTGTGACGTCTGTCTTTCGCCGTGCAATGCTTGATCCATGATCGGCTATTGCTGGAGATGCGGACCGAAAAGCTCGAGATCGGCTTCACCAAGCCGGTCGCTAACCGTATTCAGCTGGTGCCAATAGGGATAGATCACTGGCGGCAGGCTGACCGCGTCGAGGCGCTTGCGCTCCTCGTCCGTGAGTTTCAGCTCGGCGGCGGCGATGTTGTCACGGAACTGGGCTTCCGTGCGGCCGCCGATGATGACCGAGGTGACCGCCTTGCGGCCGATCAGCCAGGCGAGCGCCACCTGTGCGGCCGAGACACCGCGCTCTTCGCCGATCGCGACCAGTGTCTCGACGATGTTCCAGAGGCGGTTCTCATCACGGATCGGCGGTTCGGTCCAACCGGCGAACTGGCGCGTGCCTTCTGGCGCTGCCTGGTTGCGGCGATGCTTGCCGGACAGCAGGCCGCCGGCGAGCGGGCTCCAGACCAGTACTCCGAGGCCCTGGTCGATCGAGATCGGCAGCAACTCGTATTCGGCGTCGCGCGCTTCCAGCGTATAGTGGATCTGCTGGCTGACGAAGCGTTGGTACCTGTGCTCGTTGGCGATGCCGAGCGCTTTCATGATGTGCCAGCCGGAATAGTTCGAGCAGCCAACGTAACGCACCTTGCCCTGCCTGATCAGGGTGTCGAGCGCTTCCATCGTCTCTTCGAGCGGCGTCTGGCCGTCCCATTCATGCACCTGGTAAAGGTCGATGACATCGGTCTTCAGGCGCTTGAGGCTCGCCTCGCATTCGCGGATGAGGTGGTAGCGCGACAGGCCCTGGTCGTTCGGGCCGTCGCCCATGCCAAAGCGGGCCTTGGTGGCGAGCAGCACGCCCTGCGGCCGCTTGCCGGAGAGCACATCGCCGATGATGTTTTCGCATTCGCCTGCTGAATAGGCATTGGCGGTGTCGATCAGGTTGATGCCGGCATCGATGCATATATCGATCATCTTGCGGGCCTCGGAGACGCCGAGGTCGCCGACGGTCTTCGCCCAGCCGACGCCTCCGAAGGTCATCGTGCCCATGGTCAAAGTCGAAATCTTCAGGCCGGAACGGCCGAGCAGACGATATTCCATTGAAATTCCTCCTTCATCGAAACGTGAGTGACGTAGCGCAAAGCCCGGCAATGGCAATCGCCGGGTGTTCACGCCTGTGTGAGATCGCTTGCGCGCGAGGATACCAGATGATCGCCTCTTTCACAGGGTTGAAGGCAACGCCGGCGAGATTGCGGGAAAGGCGATCGCCCCGCTTGTCGGCACAGCCGGTGGACATCAGCGAGGGTTGTGAAACCGGGGCCCGGTGGGCTGCGGCGCGCTGTCACATCTCTGTCAACGACCCCTAATAAGGGAGGGGTATCGAAATCGAGGATCCTTCCCATGAAAACGATCGTTTCCGCCGCAGCACTTGTCGCTGCGAGCCTGTTTGCCATTCCGGCTTCGGCCGCAAACCTCGTTCTCTATACCAGCCAGCCGAACGAGGACGCGCAGGCGACGGTCGACGGCTTCATGGCCGCCAATCCCGATATCAAGGTCGACTGGGTGCGCGACGGCACGCCGAAGATCATGGCGAAGCTCCAGGCCGAGATCCAAGCCGGCAACCCGGTCGCCGACGTCCTCCTCATCGCCGACGTGGTGACGCTGGAGCGCCTCAAGGAAGACGGCAAGCTCCTGGCCTACAAGTCGCCGGAAGCGGCTGAGTACGACGCCGCGCTCTATGACGCCGACGGCTATTACTACTCGACCAAGCTGATCACCACTGGCATCATCTATAACACCTCGGCCGCGATGAAGCCTGCGAGCTGGAAGGACCTAACGAAGCCGGAAGCCAAGGGCCTGGTCACCATGCCGAGCCCGCTTGCCTCGGGTGCGGCCCTGATCCACGCCCAGACGCTTGCCGCCGTTCCCGGCCTCGGTTGGGACTTCTACAAGTCGCTTGCCGAAAACGGTGCGATCGCGGCCGGCGGCAACGGCGCCGTGCTGAAGTCCGTCGCCTCGGGCGAAAAGGCCTACGGTATGGTCGTCGACTACCTGCCGATCCGCGAGAAGGCCAAGGGCGCGCCGGTCGAATTCGTGTTCCCGAGCGAAGGCGTTTCGGCCGTCACCGAGCCGGTCGGTATCCTTGCCAGCACGAAGAACGCCGATGCCGCCAAGAAATTCGTCGATTACGTGCTCTCCGAAAAGGGCCAGGAAGGCTTCCTGAAGCTCGGCTACATCCCAGCCCGCAACGGCATGAAGCTGCCGGAAGGCTTCCCCGCGCGCGACACCATCAAGGTCCTGCCGATCAAGGCCGCAGACGCTCTGAAGAATACCGATCAGGATCTCAAGACCTTCTCGGGCATCTACGGCTCGAACTGATCCTTTCATGCACGGATATATCAAAACCGGAAACAGCCAGCCCGCCTGGCTGTTTCCTTTTGTCGTCATCGTCGTCCTGATCCTCAGCGTGCTGCCGCTCGCCCGCCTCGCCATGGTCGGGATAGCGGCCTTTGCCGATGGCGGCGTGATGACGGTTCTCGGCGAAGCCTCGCTATGGTCGGCGACCTATTACACGGTCGTCACCGCCATTCTGGGCACGGTGATCTCGCTTGTTATCGGCTGCCTCTTCGCCTTCCTGCTGACGCTGACCGATATCCGCGCCAAGGGGCTGCTCAGCTTCTTCTTCGTGCTGCCGATGATGATCCCGCCGCAGGTGACGGCGCTTGCCTGGGTGCAGATGTCAGGCCCCTCCAGCCCGCTGTTGAAGGCGCTGCATATCGCCCCGCCGCTCGGCTCGCCGCAGCCGCTCTATTCGGTGGGTGGCATCGCGCTGCTTTATGGCGTGCAGCATGCGCCGCTGGTCTACCTGGCGCTTCGGGCCGGGCTGATGACGCTGCCCCGCGACGGCGTCGAGGCAGCACGGCTTTCCGGCGCCTCCAGCTTGCGAGTGTTCCGCGATATCATTCTGCCGCTGTCGCTGCCCGGCATCATCGCGGGAGCGGCGATCTCCTTCGTCTCCTGCACCGGCAATTTCGGTATTCCCGCCATTCTCGGCATTCCGGCCTCGATCTTCACGCTGCCGACGTTGATCTTCACCAAGTTTTCCGCCTTCACCAGCCGTACCTTCGGCGACGTCGCCGTGCTCTCGGCGATCATCGCCGTCATCTCGGTCGTCGGGCTGATGATCCAGGACCGGGCGCTGCGCGGCCGTGACTATCGTGTCATCGGATTATCCGGGGCGAGTGCCGCCTTCGAACTCGGCGTCTGGCGGTTTGCCTTTACGCCGCTCGTCTGGGCGATCCTGTTCTTCATGCTGGCCGCGCCTTTCTTCGCGCTTCTTGCCGGTGCGCTGGTGCCGGCCTATGGCGTGCCGCTCACCTTCAAGACGATGTCGCTGCATGCTTTTGAGGAGATCCTGTTCCGGCAGGCGGTGACGCGCACGGCTTTTATCAATTCGCTGTCGCTTGCCGGCGCCACTGCGCTTTGTCTCCTCGTGGTGACGGTGCTTGCGGCCTATGCGCTGACGCGGCGCAAGGATGTGGTTTCCCGTATCGTTTCCAGCCTGATCGAAATACCCTATTCGCTGCCCGGCATCGTCATGGCCGTTTCTTTCATTCTGGTGTTCGCTGCACCCATCCCGATCCTGCACGTCTCGCTTTACGGCACGATCTGGATCATCCTGATCGCCTATTTCTCCTCGTTCTTCGCCGTCAGCCTGAAACCCGTGGTCAGCGCCTTCCACCAGCTCGACCCGGCGCTCGAGGAGGCGGCGCGGCTTTCCGGCGCCGGCTTTTTCCGCCGGCTTGCCGATATCATCGTGCCGCTGATTGCGCCGGCCGCCGGCGCCTCGGTCATCCTGGTCTTCCTGATCGCCTGCAACGAGCTGACGATCTCGGCGCTGCTCTGGTCGGCCGGCACCCAGACGCTCGGCGTCGCCATCTACAATCTCGACGATAGCGGCAGTTCCGACCTTGCGTCGGCGCTCTCGGTGCTCGTCGTCCTCATGGTCGTCGTGCTGATGCTGCTGCTTGAGCTTCTGGCCAAACGACTGCCGAAAGGAGTGGTCCCGTGGCGAGGCTGATCCTCAACCAGCTCGGCAAGGATTTTGGCAGCGGGCGGGCCGCCGTCAGCGGCTTTTCGCTGGAGGTGCGCGAGGGCGGCTTCCTCGCGCTGCTCGGGCCTTCCGGCTGCGGCAAGACGACGGTGCTGCGCATGATCGCCGGTTTCGAGACGCCGAGCGATGGCTCGATCCATCTCGGCGAGCGGTTGCTTGCCGATGCCGCGCAGTCGCTGCCGCCGGAAAAGCGCAACATGGCGATGGTCTTTCAGTCCTATGCGCTGTGGCCGCATATGAGTGTCGCCGACAATGTTGGCTACCCCCTCAAGGTGCGCGGCATCTCGGGCGAGGTCTACCGGGCGAAGGTGCGCGACGCGCTCGGCACGGTGCGGCTTGCCGATTATGCCGAACGGCGGCCGGCCGATCTCTCCGGCGGTCAACGTCAGCGCGTGGCGCTCGCCCGCTGCCTGGTGACATCGCCGGACGTGGTGCTGCTCGACGAGCCGCTTGCCAATCTCGACCGGCACCTGAAACAGGAGATGGAGGAAACCTTCCGCGAATTCCACCAGCGCTCGGGCGCGACTATGATCTACGTCACCCATGACCAGAGCGAGGCGATGGCGCTTGCGACCGACGTAGCCGTCATGTCGGAGGGTCGGCTGCTGCAAGTGGCCCCGCCCGCTGAAATCTATGCCCGGCCGGAAGGCCGCGTCGTTGGCGGGCTGATCGGGCGAGGCGCGATCGTGACGCTGCCTCGTCCCTTCGGCGATGGCAGGGCGCTCGACTGGCCTGCGCTGGAGCCGATGTTTGCTGCTGCTGCCGGGGCAGCCAGTGGCGACAGGGTGGATGTCCTCGTCCGGCCGGAGGATGTCGTCTCCGGCGAGAATATCGCCGCCGGCGAGGGGATCGCGGCGACGGTCGAGTCCGTTCTCTTCGAGGGTGAGCGTTACGCGCTGAAGCTGGTCCTCGCCGATAGTCAGGTGCTGCGGGCCTATACCCGCTTTCCCGTCCGAACGGGTGACAGCCTCCGGCTATCGGTGCGCGCGGCGTGGCGGCTTTGAGGCGCCGCACTCAACCAGAATCATTCGTTCTCCGAACATTGCCAGCGGATGACGCGGCAGCTGCCGGTTTGTTTTCGGCAGCTGCGGATTGCCTGACGCTGGGCCTCACGGTTGTCGTAACCCCAGCCGGAGCCCCAGCCGCCGCGATGGCCGACGGCCACCGCGCCGCAGGCATTGCGGAACCAGATGGCGATCCGGCAGTCATTGGCGCTGCTGTGGCAATTGCGCCGGGCAACGATTTCGGCGTCGCCGCGATTGTCATGGGCATAGGACCAGCCGAGAGCGCCTATTGATGGCGAATAGGCGATGGCACCGTAGCTGTCGGCAAGTGCCGGGCCGGCGCCGGCGAGGACGGTCAGAATCGCCAGCGATGCAGAAATCCGTTTCATGAAATGCCTCCCGCCGGAACTGGTGAATGTCGTCCGGGACGAATTATTCGGGGCTTGCTGGAGAATGTCAGCGGCCTAAGTCACAGGCAATCGCGTCCGGGGCTGCAAGAGGGGTGGTTGTCCGCATATTTCTTGGCCTCGCCATCTTTTCCTGCGGCTTCTGCTGGTTAAGGTACTCCCCGCAACCGGATCCTTCCCATGTCGCTTCGCCTCGCCACCTTCAATGTCGAAAATCTCCTGACCCGTTTCGATTTCACCGGTTTCCGCAACCAGCTGCGCCAGGACCGGGTCATCAAGCTTTTCCAGGTGTCGAGCGAGGGCGTCTATCAGCAGCTCGAGCAGGCCCGCGTGATCGCGGCGACCGACGACACGCGGCAGATGACGGCGCTTGCGATCGCCGACGCGGATGCCGATATCCTCTGCCTGCAGGAAATCGACAATATGGCTGCCCTTCAGGCCTTCGAATACGGCTATCTCTTCCGGATGGTCGGAAATGGTTACCGGCAGAAATACCTCGTCGAAGGCAATGACAGCCGCGGCATCGATGTTGCTGTCCTGATGCGCGAGGAAACGCGCGACGGCCAGAAGATCGAGCTCAGGGACATCAAAAGCCATGCGATGACGACCTATCGCGATCTCGATCTTTTCGACGAGGAGCTGGCGCTCACCAACCGTATCGACGACAAGATCTTCAAGCGCGATTGCCTGGAGCTCGATCTTCTGATCGGCGGCCGGCCTTTTTCGCTCTACGTCGTGCATTTCAAGTCCATGGGCAATCCGCGCGACGGACTGGACGGGCGGCAATCGACCATGCCGATTCGCCGCGCCGAGGCGCGCGCCGTTCGCCGCATCATCGAGGATCGCTTCGGGGCGGATCAGGCCGGCACGAAGAGCTTCGCTATCTGTGGCGACATGAACGATTATCAGGAGCGCATCGATGTCATCGGCCGCCGGGGCGCCGGCTATCGTTTCGAGCATCAGGATGAGGCCGAAAGCGCACTCGACGTTTTCAGCCGCGATGGCTTTGCCGAAAATGTGATGCGCCGTCGCACCGCCCTCGACCGCTGGACGCTCTATCACGCGCGCGGGCCGCAGGAGCAGTGGCTCTGCCAACTCGATTATCTCTGGCTCTCGCCAGCACTCGCCGCCCACAATGTCGGCCGCCTGCCGGAAGTCATCCGCAGTGGCCAGCCTTACCGCACCATCTTCCCGCCGGGGCAGGAGGTGGAGCGTTATCCGCGTACCGGCTGGGACAGGCCGAAGGCGTCCGATCATTGCCCCGTCGTTATGACACTGGATCTCCCATGAATGCGAATTTGAACGCGAATTTCACCAACAGCAATATTTCCGATGATTTCGCCGGCTGGCCGCCGGAGGCGACGGTCTTCCCGATTGCCGGGGTGGATCTGAGCATCCTGCCCGGCCCCCATCCTTTGGTCGCCGCCGAGGAAGCAGCGATCCGCGAGAACTGGGCGCGGGAGACCGCCGCCAATCCGGCGCTGTTCGACGGGCGCATGGTGTTTCAGCAGCGGCTCTCGCTCAGTGAAAACGGGATTGCGGGCAAGGGCCATGTCATTCCCTTTTCCGCCTTCATGTGGTGGCGCCGACAGCCGCAGCGTCAGGGCGGCGTTCACATCTTCGCCTATCCGGTGCTCGAAACCTCGGACGGCGCGCTGGTGGCGATCCGTATGGGCGCCCATACCGCCAATCCCGGCCAGGTCTATTTCGCCGCCGGCTCGCTGGAGCCGGAGGATATCGTCGACGGGCGTTGCGACATCGAGGCGAACATGCGCCGCGAGGTCCATGAAGAAACCGGATTGGATCTTGGCCGTTCGGTGGCGGGGCAAGGGCTCTTTGCCAGTCATTCCAACCGAACGGTGACGGTGTTGCGGCTCTTCCGCTTCGATATGACGGCGGACGAGATGGTCGAACGGATCGAGAGCCACATGCTCGTCGCCGAGGATAAGGAGATCGCGGGTGCAGCGGCGATCCGCTCGGCCGATCATTCGGCGCACCCCTATAATATCGCCATGCTGCCCGTGATCGACTGGTATTTCGGCAAGGTCGAGCGGAGTTGATCTATGCCGCCTAAAGCCGTGTAGCGTTTTGGGATAACGACATGCATCACGTAAAGATCGAAAGCGCGACATGTGAATCCGGTTGGCGTGACGCGTTTTAGCGCCTTGCACTCGCTCGTCCGGTCGGGCAGGTTGGCGGCGCGATGACGATTCAGGGAGGCCGATGTGGCGCGGAGCTACAGCGTCTATGACGTGTTCACCGATCGAAAGCTTGCGGGCAACCCGCTGGCGGTGATCTTCGACGGAGACGATCTCAGCGACGAGGCAATGCAGGCGATCACCCGGGAGATCAATCTCTCGGAGACGGTCTTCGTGCAGCCTTCAACCAACCCCGCCTATGCGGCGCGTCTGAGGATATTCACGCCTGGGCGCGAGTTGCCGTTTGCCGGCCATCCCACGGTCGGCACGGCGGTGGCGCTGGCCGAACGGGCGCACGGTGCTGCGACGCGCGATCTCGTCACGGTGCTCGAGGAAAATGTCGGGCCGGTGCGTTGCGCGGTGCGGCTGAGGGAGGGCGAGGCGAGCTTTGCCGAATTCGACCTGCCGCGCAAATCGCAGCCCGCCGTCATGCCGCTCGACAAGCTCGGCATCGCCGATGCGCTATCGCTGAAGGTGACCGAGATCGGCTTCGAAAATCACGTCCCGTCGATCTGGAGCGCCGGCGTTCCCTTCCTGCTCATTCCGGTGCACGATGTCGGCGCCACGCAGCGGGTGGAATTCGATCCGCAACTCTGGGAAAAGATCGTGCCCTTTGTCGATGGCGCCCTTGCCTCGGCTTATGTGTACTGCCGTGGCGGCGTCAACCACGTGGCAAAGTTCCATGCGCGCATGTTCGCAAGCGGCATGGGCATCGTCGAAGATCCGGCCACCGGCTCGGCGGCGGCCGCACTCTCCGGCGCGATCCACCATTTCGACCGGCTGACGGACGGGCATCACCCGATCATGATCGAGCAGGGCGTAGAGATGGGCCGGCCGTCCTTCATCCACCTGCATATCGATGTCGACGGCGGAGCGATCTCCAACGCGCGGATCGGCGGCCAGGCAGTGCGGCTGGCCAGCGGCACGCTCGACCTTTGATTTCACCAGACCGCCGCGCATGCGATAGGCCGCGCGTCCGACAGGACGCGCTTAGGACGCTCTATCACTTTGAATCGGCGCATAATCCTTTCCGAAAATGGATTCGGATTTTCGGGGTTGTGCGCCGCATTTCAGCCATGCCGAAAAATCTTCGCGATTAACCAAAGAAATTTCGCCTATGCGCTGGACAAGCCTGCCGATCCTGTTTATACGCCCCGTCACACCGCGCAGCCAAGCGCGAACGGGTGATTAGCTCAGTTGGTAGAGCAGCTGACTCTTAATCAGCGGGTCGTAGGTTCGAGCCCTACATCACCCACCAAATCTCTTGAAAAGATTGACATATTTGAACACAGACCGGATTTTCCGGTCTGTGGGAAACTGTCGCGAAGCAAGCGGCATGGTTCGCGTTATCCGCAGGACTGGCCGCGTCGATCCGCGCGCCCTATCTCCCTCTCGCGTATCAGGAGGGGTCCATGAGAAGCGTTGTTTTTGCCGTCGCATTGTCTCTGCCGTTGCCTGCCTTTGCCGCAGGCGCAATTGAGGTCAAAGCGGGCGATCATAGCTGCGGCGAGCTCGCGCAGATCATCCGTCAGAATAAAAAGGTCTTTGTCCGCGTCGGCTTCGGCGGTCGCAGCTTCCGCTATCCGCCGGCCCAATGCAGCAAGGGCGAAAAGCGCACCACGACCAGTTTTCGCGATGCCGAGGGAAAGCAGTGCATGCTCGATTATGCCTGCGTCTTTGATCCTGCGTCGCCTTATAATTTTCCCTAGCGCATCGTCCTTTGTGCGTCCGAAAGGACGCACGGCGTTCTCGGCGCTTCCGGTTGAGACAGGGAGCGAGCGGGAAGTGCATGCGGCTGTGCTCAGGCGTACAGTTCGGAGGGTTTCTGGACTGGCGGCATGGGGTGCGATGCCCTAACTTCGCTCTCTCACATTCAGGAGTTTCCATGAAAAGCGTTGTTCTGGCCGTCGCACTGTTGTTTCCGTCCGCGGCTCTTGCCGTCGAGGCGGTGGAGGTCAATGCCAGGGATCACAGTTGCGAAGAGCTTGCGCAGATCATCCGCAAGGACAAGGCAGTTTTTGTGCGGATGGGCTTTGGCGGCCGCAGCTTCCGTTATCCGCCGGCTAGGTGCAATCTCGGCGACAAGTACGACACCGCACGCGTGAGGGACGCCAATGGCAAGCTTTGCGTACTCGACTACGAGTGCGTGTACGATCCGCAGTCCTTCTATAACAGAATTCCCAAATAATATCCCGATCCAGGCGCTGCCAACGCGCTGTTCGGCATGGATGACGGGTCAAGAAAAAAGGCCGGGCGAAACTCGCACCGACCTTCCTCGACCGGTCTCGATAACGACTGCCAGTACCTCCGTGGTCAGCCGTCAGAGACAGATTCAATATCCCCTAAATAGGGTTTACTTAAACATCTTCAAGAGTTCGCAGCAGAAAGGAAGCCGGCATATGGCCGGCTTCTTTCGGCCGAGCAGGCGTTACTGCTGGGCAGGGGCAGCCGGCGGAGTTGCCGGTGCTGGTGCCGGTGCGGGCGTTGCATTGTCGGGAGCGATCGGCTTGGCCGGCGCCGGCTCGGATTGGGTCGTGGAGGCTGTCGTATCCGGCGATGTGCCGGGGGTGCTCCACTGCGAATAGGCGAATGCAGCGACAGCGATCACGGCCAATGCAGCGACCCAGACAACCCACGTATTATTGTTGCGCGCGCTCGGCGTGGTGCGCAGATCCAAATTTGGGTTCAGGGGGCGGTTGGGGTCGTTGGCATTATTGGGGTCGTACGTCATGGTACTTTCTCCTCTTTCGGTGACAGAAGAATGCCGAAGTGGGCATTTTGTTCCGTTCTGGGCCGAAGCGCCTGTGTTGATTGAGTTTTCGTCCTCTTCATTCTTGTCCCGGAGGACGAGATGCCGGCCGATCGGGTGCCCTGCGGACAGCAGCCGCCGCGACCCAATGCCCTTGACATGGCGGGGGCACTTTTGCATGGTTTTCCCATGGGGTCGCGATCACCCCACGAGGCGTCATGCTGAAGAATCGCGTCCAACAGAACCGATCAACGGAGGGACGCGTCATGCCGTCATTTCTCGAAATTTCTCCCGACAAGCTCAGCCGCCTCATCGGAACTCCCGGTGCGCCTTGCATTATCGACGTTCGCACGAAGGAGGACTTCGGGCTCGATCCGCGCCTGGTGCCGGGCTCGATCCGGCGCGACCATACCGAGGTAGCGTCCTGGGCGGGCAGCGTCGATGCCGATTCCGTCGTCGTGGTCTGCCAGAAGGGCAGCAAGCTCAGCCATGGCGTCGCAGCCTACCTGCGCCATGCCGGTATCGATGCCGAGAGCCTTGAGGGCGGCTTCGAAGCCTGGATCGCAGGCGGACCGGCGGTGCCCTGGGAAAAGCTGCCGCGCCGCGACGCGGAGGGACGGACTGTCTGGGTAACGCGGGCGCGGCCGAAGATCGACCGCATCGCCTGCCCCTGGCTGATCCGGCGCTTCGTCGATCCGAGCGCTGTCTTCCTGTTCGTGCCGGCGCCGGAGGTTGTCGCCGTCGGAGAACGCTTTGGGGCGGCGCCCTTCGATATCGAAGATGTGTTCTGGAGCCACCGCGGCGAATTCTGCACTTTCGACGTCATGGTCGAGGAGTTCGGACTGGCGTCGGAACCGCTTCTGCGCCTGGCGCGGATCGTCAGGGCGGCGGATACCGCAAGGCCCGACCTTGCGCCCGAGGCGCCTGGCCTGCTTGCGGCGTCGCTCGGCCTCTCCAGGATGTATTCCGACGATCTGGAGCAGCTGGAAGCCGGGATGCTGCTCTACGACGCCTTCTTCCGCTGGTGCCGCGATGCGACCGAGGAAACCCACAACTGGCCAGCGCCGAAGAAGAGGGCATGAGATGGCCGAGATGACGGATGCTGCATCCGGCGGCAAAATGGCGGGGGAGGACGCGAATGGGGCGCATCATCACGGCGTCTCGTTTGGTGACGCCTTCAGGGTGTGGCTGCGCGTCGCTGCCTTGAGCTTCGGCGGTCCCGCCGGCCAGATCGCCGTCATGCACCGGATCATTGTCGACGAGAAGCGATGGATCGGCGAGCATCGTTTTCTGCATGCGCTGAATTATTGCATGCTGCTTCCCGGACCCGAGGCGCAGCAGCTCGCCGTCTATATCGGCTGGCTGATGCACCGGACAGCGGGTGGTCTCGTCGCCGGCTTGCTGTTCGTGCTGCCGGGGTTTCTATCGATCCTCTGTCTCAGCTATATCTATGCGGCTTACGGCAACGTCGCCATCGTCGCCGGTCTGTTTTTCGGGCTGAAGGCGGCGGTGCTCGCGGTCGTCGTGCAGGCCGTCATCCGCATCGGCAGCCGCGCGCTGAGGAATAACGTCATGGTCGCTATTGCGGCCGTGGCCTTTATCGCCATCTTCTTTCTCCATATGCCATTCCCGCTGATCGTGCTCGCGGCCGGCATCGCCGGCTTTGTCGGCGGCAGGTTCGGGCTTGCCGCCTTCCGGACGGGCGGTGGCCACAAGGCTGGAAGCGGCCCGGTGCTGTCGGATGCCGAGTCGGCGCTCGGCGAGGGCATACCGGCGCATGCGCGCCCCAATCTTGCCTGGTCGCTGCGCATGTCGGCCGCGCTGCTCGCCCTCTGGCTCGCTCCGCTCGCCGTGCTCTACGCAACCTTCGGTGCCGACAGTGTCTTTACCCAAATCGGCCTGTTCTTCAGCAAGATGGCGGTCGTCACCTTCGGCGGCGCCTATGCCGTGTTGGCCTATGTCGCGCAGGAGGCCGTGCAGCATTTCGGCTGGCTGAAACCCGGCGAGATGCTGGATGGTCTCGGCATGGCCGAGACGACGCCGGGGCCGCTGATCATGGTCGTGCAGTTCGTTGGTTTCATGGGCGCCTACCGCGATCCCGGAGCACTGAACCCGTTGCTTGCTGCCACGCTTGCGGCGATGCTGACGACGTGGGTCACCTTCGTGCCCTGTTTCCTCTGGATCTTCCTCGGCGCGCCCTTCATCGAGAAACTGCGCGGCAACATCGCGCTTGCCGGCGCGATGTCGGCCATAACGGCGGCGGTCGTCGGGGTCATTCTCAACCTCGCCATCTGGTTTGCGCTGCACACGCTGTTTGCCGAGGTTGCGACCGTCCGCCTTGGCGGCTTGCGGCTCGATATCCCCGTGCTGCAATCGGCGGTGCCCACGGCAATGGCGCTGGCGGCCGCAGCTGCCGTCGCCATCTTCCGCTTCAAGGCTTCCGTGATCGCGACGCTGCTCGCCTGTGCAACCGCAGGGATGATCTGGACGCTGGCGGTGAACTAGAGCCGTGCGTCCTTTCGGACGCACAAAGGACGCTCCAATACTTCAGACCTCCGCATCGTGCGGGACGATCCGCTAGACTAGGCTTCCGCCCCATCCGTGGGAATGCGCGTCGCGAGCATCTTGTCGATGCGCATGCCGTCCATGTCGAGCACTTCGAAGCGCCAGCCGTCGAAGAGAAAGGTTTCGCCGGCTTCGGGGATGTGCTGGAGCTGATGCAGCGCGAAGCCCGCAAGCGTATGGAAATCGGCATCCGGACGATCGCGCAGGCCCAGCCGTTCGAAGGCGTCGAAGGCCGGCATCATCGCATCGATCAGGAGCGACCCGTCTTCCCTGACGACGATATCGGGCTCTTCATTGGATCCCGGCAGATCGCCGGCGATGGCTTCGAGCAGGTCGGTCTGGGTGACGATGCCTTCGAGGCTGCCATATTCGTCGATGACGATGGCGAGGCGAACGGGTGAGGCCTTGAAACTGTCGAGCACGCGGACGACCGAGGTGCCCTCATGCAGCACCAGCGGCTGCTTGATCACCTCCATCGGCCGGACCTTGCCGCCGTCGAGAACCTGGTCGAGAAGGTCCTTCTTCAACACCATGCCGATCGGCTCGTCGATCGAGCCGCGGGCGACCAGCAATTGCTCGTGGCTGCATTCGCGGATGGTCTTCAGGATCTCGGTCTCGCTGTCGTCGGCATCAAACCATTCGATATCGAGACGCGGGGTCATGATGTCGGAGATCGGCCTGTCGCCGATGTTGAACACCCGCTCGACGAGCTGCTGCTGCACCTGGTTGAGAAGGCCGGCCTCCTGGCTCTCGGCGACCAGCAGCTTGAGCTCCTGCGGCGAATGAAACGACGATTCGCCGGTTCCGGCGCGAAGACCCACACCCCGCAGCACGAGGTTGCCCATGCCGTTCAGGGCAAAGATTGCCGGCTTGAACAGCACCAGGAAGAACCCGAGCGGACGCACCACGGCAAGCGAGGTGGCTTCGCTGCGCTGAAGCGCCAGGCTTTTCGGCGCGAGCTCGCCGAGCACGATGTGCAGCGCCGTGATGATGACGAAGGCAATGACGATGGCGACGGTATGCGCGCCTGTTGTCGCCCATTGCCCCGGCAGCCAGGACAGCAGAGGCTCGATAAGGTGGGCAAGCGCCGGTTCGCCGACCCAGCCGAGGGCGAGCGACGAGATGGTTATGCCGAGCTGGGTGGCTGCAAGGTTGGCGTCGAGATTGTCGACGGCGCGCTGAAGTGCGGAGGCATTCATCCGGCCTGCCGCGGCAAGTTCGGTAACACGGCTGCGTCTCACAGATACCAGCGCGAATTCGGCGGCGACGAAGAAGCCATTGGCGGCCACGAGAAGTAACACGGCTAGTATCCCGACATAGTCGAAGAGCCCGCCCGCGGATTCGGACATATTTCCCTACCTCTGAATTGATGCGAGTCCGACCCTACACGCTCGCACACCGGTGGCAAGGCGCAGCTGGTATTCTCGCGGAGGAGCCCGCCGTGATCGAGATCAAGGCACCGGTCTGCGGATGCGGAGCGCAGTTGTGTCGCGCACCGCATGATCGGGCTTATGCGCGTTGATGTGGAGCGCAAAAATGTGTGGCAAACGACGTGACCGGCGTCGCGCCATTCATCGCTTGGGCGCCTCGAAGAGCTCGATCGGGTTTCCGGCCGGATCGTCGAGCAGGATTTGCTTGCCGCCTATGCCCCGCACGATCTCGTTGCGGAAACGCGCGCCGGCTTGACGCAGCGCGACGACGTCTGCTTCCAAATCCTTGACCTCGATCTGGATGCGATTCCAACCGCCGGGCTCCGGCTTTCTCCCATCTGGCATTGCTTGAGATGCTCCGCCGGGTCCCGTCATGCCGCTGACGAACAGACGAAAACCGTCCCTGGTCAGGATGGCGAAACTCGGCGCGGGACGAAGTGCGACGGAGAAGCCGAGATGTCTCGTGTAGAATTCCACTGCGGCGTCGACGTCGTCGACGATGTAGCGCATGCTGATACCGGGCATGTTTTCCTCCATTGTGGTCTTCGTTGTCTTGATCTGATCGTCCCTTCGCGGGCGCGCATCCAGAACTCTCCTGTTCCTAGGATGTGTCGCTTCGAAACTCGATTATGCGCCCGTTTCAAGTTTTTTATGTATCTCGTTATGCCAAATCGCTGAGCACCTTTGGGCGAGACGAGATCGAATGGAGAGCATACCGCCTGCCGCGGGGCAACCCTCCACGACCGCGCCTTCTAGGCAATGAGCACCAGAGGCCGAAGGGCTTCAGAGGAACGAACCCAGCCGGCCGCGCTAAAACCCGATCACCGTGTATAAGCCTAACCTAAAGTATAAGCTTCGACCCGTAGCTATTGGATTTCATTACAAAAATTTAATTTTTATTTCAGTTTCAGTTCATCTTTTCGGCCCTAGTTTGGTCACGTGCCCAACATGAGGAACCCCACATGAAAAAGATTTTTGCAGCTCTTCTTTCCGCCTCCTTCCTTCTTTCCCCGATGGTTGTTTCCCAGGCCAGCGCCGACGATCATCGCCGTCCCCCCGTCGTCGTGCAGAAGAAGGTGATCGTCCGGTCGCATTGGAAGAAGGGATACCGCGTCAACGCCAGCGAACGTCGCCGGTTCTCCGATGTCAACGACTACCGCCGCTACCGGCTGGCGCCTCCGCCCCGCGGTTATCGCTGGGTGCGGGCCGATAATGACTACCTGCTGATCGGCGTCACCAGCGGCATCATCTCCAGCATTATTGCCGGCCGTTGATCGGTCGATATATGAGGAAAGGGCGGCTTCGGCCGCCTTTTTGACTCTGGGAGGGCGCGTAGCCGTTTCGCACCCTCCTCCTCCTTCATTCCTGTGACGAGCATAGGAATGAAGGAGGAGGAGGAGGAGGAAGGGCCGGCGGCAGGTATGACCTGCTTTAGGATTGCCTGCGTGAAGGTATGACCCGTTCAGCAATGATGCCGAGAAAACCTCTTGGTCTTCCGACTTCAGCGTCGGTGTCCTGCTCGTGCGTCAGCGGATGAAGCCCTTCGATCGGCGGTAGCGGCTCGCATTCGGTGCAGACGCAGCGATAGCGTTTGATTGCCTTCGCCTTCATGCCGCCTGCCGGTTCCAGCTGGCGAAAGGATCGGGCAGGTCGCGCCAGCGCTCGGGCGCGAAGGCATCTGTCCTGATAAGACAGGCGTCGAGTTCCTTCCTGATCCAGGTCTCGTCCATCGGATCGGCGCCGATAAACACGATTTCCTGGCGGCGGTCGCCCCAGACGGGGTCGAGATAGGGGCCGATGGCGCGCATGAAGGCCGGTTCCTCAGGCCATTGTTCGCGCGGCACTGCCGCCCACCAGAGGCCCATCTTGCCGGTGCGCACGATCGCGCCCGCCTGGCTGATCTCGCCGACATGGTGCGGGCGCGTCGCCAGCCAGAAGAAGCCCTTGGCGCGCACGACGCCCGGCCATACGCTATCGAGGAAGGCCTGCAGCTTTGCCGGATGGAAGGGCCGCTTCTCGCGATAGACGAAGGAGCGGATGCCGTATTCTTCGGTCTCCGGCAGGTGGTCGCGGAAGCCGTGCAGTTCCTTGTACCAGAGCGGATGGGTCTCGGCCTTGTCTATATCGAAGCGGCGAGTGCCGAGCACGTCTTTCAAGGCGACCTTGCCGAAATCCACCTCGATCAGGCGTGCATCCGGGTTGAGACCGGTGACGATCTTGCGCGCGGCGTCGCGCTCCTCCTTGGCTGCCGTGCCGATCTTGTTCAACACCACGACATCGGCGAATTCGATCTGCTCGACCAGCAGGTCGACGATGGTTCTGTTGTCGCCATCGCCTGCCTTTTCACCGCGGTCAGCAAGGAAATCGGCCGAAGCATAATCGGCAAGCAGATTGGCGGCGTCGACGACGGTCACCATGGTGTCGAGCCTTGCGACGTCGGAAAGGCTTTGGCCATTCTCGTCGCGAAACTCGAAGGTGGTGGCGACGGGCAGGGGCTCGGCGATGCCGGTCGATTCGATCAAGAGGTAATCGAAACGGCCCTGATCGGCGAGTTGGCGCACCTCCTTCAGCAGATCGTCGCGCAGCGTGCAGCAGATGCAGCCATTGGTCATCTCGACGAGCTGTTCCTCGGTGCGGGAGAGATTGGCGCCGCCGTCGCGCACCAGGGCGGCATCGATATTCACCTCACTCATGTCGTTGACGATAACGGCGACGCGTAAGCCTTCGCGATTGGTCAACACATGGTTGAGCAGTGTCGTCTTGCCGGCGCCGAGGAAGCCTGAAAGCACCGTGACGGGAAGTCTGTTGTCCATGGGAACCTCATAAGATCGTAGTTTATGTTATATCATTACATTTGATATGCCGAAAAAAGGCGGAACGGGGTTGTCCGCCTTTTTCCGGTCTCTCCTGAGCGTCGCGTGTCCGGCAGGACGCGCGGAGCGCGCATGAGAGTCATGTGCTGGAGAGGCAGTCCTTCATGCTGTCGGCGATGCCGCGCATGAGGGTGAAGTAAAGATCGGGGCCGGCCTTCAGTGTTGCCGCTTCGGGATCGAGCACGCCTGACTTGGCGCGTGTGCCTTCGATGACCACATTGACGAGGCGCGGCTCGAACTGCGGCTCGGCAAAGACGCAGGTGGCGCCGAGTTCACCGACCTTGTGGCGGATTTCCGAAACACGCTCGGCACCGGGAATGGTTTCGGGGCTGACGGTGATCGAGCCGGCGACGCGGATGCCATACCGGTGCTCGAAATACTGGTAGGCGTCATGGAAGACGATGAAGGGCTTGCCCTTGACGGGAGCGACGATACCCTTGATCTCGGCGTCGAGCGCATCCAGCCTGTCGTTTAGCGCCTTGGCGTTGCCCTGATAGGTCAGTGCATTGGCGGGATCGGCGGCAACCAGTGTCGTGGTGATCAGCGCCGCCATTGCCTTTGCATTCATCGGGTCGAGCCAGAGATGTGTGTCGAAGGCGTCGTGGTCGTGGTCAGCCTCGGCGTGATCGTGTTCGTGCTCCGGGGCGTCATCATGCGGCTCGAAGGCGCCGCCTTCGCGGAAGGGCAGCTTGAGGAGGCCGGGGGCATTGTCGAGTTCGGCGATGCTGGCATCCCGACCCAGCGCCTGCAGCGGCTTTTCGAGAAAGGCCTCGAGGCCGGGACCGACCCAGAAAATCACCCTGGCATCCTGCAGGGCGCGGGCGTTGGACGGCTTGAGATTGTAGGTATGCGGGGAAGCGGAGCCGTCGACGATCAGCTTCGGTTCGCCGACACCCTGCATGATCGCCGAAACCAGCGAATGGATCGGTTTGATCGAGGTGACGACGACAGGCGCATCGGCTGCGCGCATAGTGCTGCCGAAGAGCAGGACGGGGATCGCCAGGGCCGGGATTGCGAGGGTGGGCATTCTGAAGGCCAAAATTTTAAGGGCAGGCCCCAAGGCGCGTTTCATCAACATGCTCCGCTTGAATTGCAACTGTTATGTTATTACATCAATTGCGTTATGCTATAACGTGTGCAATAGCAGGACGCAACAGCACTTTCGGAAAATTTGATGCTCTCTCCCGCAAAGACCGCCGCTGGTATCAGGGCCGAACCGCTGGTTTCGCTTGAAAATGTCGGCATCCTGCGCAATGGCCGGTGGCTGGTGCGCGGCGTCGATTTTTCCGTCTCGCGGGGCGAAATCGTCACGCTTATCGGGCCGAACGGCTCGGGCAAGTCGACCAGTGCCAAGGCGGCGATCGGCGTGTTGAAGGCGGATGAGGGCAGGGTGGAGCGTAAGGCCGGCCTCAAGGTCGGCTATGTCCCGCAGAAGCTGTCGATCGACTGGACGCTGCCGCTTTCGGTGCGCCGGCTGATGACGCTGACAGGATCGCTGCCGGAGCGCGACATGCTCTCTGCGCTCGAATCCGCCGGCATCGCCCATATGCTCGATGCCGAGGTCCAGCACCTCTCCGGCGGGGAGTTCCAGCGGGCGCTGATGGCCCGGGCGATTGCCCGCAAGCCCGATCTGCTGGTGCTCGACGAGCCGGTGCAGGGGGTCGACTTTTCCGGCGAGATCGCGCTCTACGACCTCATCAAATCGATCCGCAATGCGACTGGCTGCGGCATCCTGCTGATCTCGCACGATCTCCACGTCGTCATGGCCGAGACCGACACGGTCATCTGCCTCAACGGCCATGTCTGCTGCCGCGGCACGCCCGAAGCCGTCAGCCGCAGCCCGGAATATGTGCAGCTGTTCGGCAGCCGGGCGGCGCAAACACTTGCCGTCTATAGCCATCACCACGATCATACGCACCTGCCGGACGGCCGCGTGCAACATGCCGACGGCACGGTGACCGATCATTGCCATCCCGATGATGGCCATCACGCGCACGGGCATGGGCATGACGGTCATGAACATGGTCACGATCATACCGACCATGCCCATCCGCACGCGCATGCAGCGGGAGAGCGCCATGCTTGATGATTTCTTCGTGCGCGCCATTCTTGCCGGCGTCGGCCTGGCGCTGACGACGGGGCCGCTCGGCTGCTTCATCATTTGGCGGCGCATGGCCTATTTCGGCGATACGATCGCCCATTCGGCGCTGCTCGGCGTCGCACTGTCGCTGCTCTTCGAACTCAATCTGACACTGGCTGTCTTTGCCGTCGCCGCCCTCGTGTCGGTGCTGCTGCTCTTCCTGCAGAAGCGCCAGGCGCTGTCGGCCGATGCTCTGCTCGGCATCCTCTCGCATGCCACGCTGGCGATCGGCCTCGTCATGGTCGCCTTCATGAGCTGGGTGCGGATCGATCTCATCGCCTTCCTGTTCGGCGATATCCTTGCTGTTTCCACGACCGACATTGCGCTGATCTGGGGAGGCGGGCTCTTCGTGCTCGTGGCAATGGTCTGGCTCTGGCGGCCACTCTTGGCTGCGACCGTCAATGCCGAGCTCGCCGAGGCCGAGGGGCTGAAGCCAGAGCGGGCGCGGCTGTTCTTCATGCTGCTGATGGCCGTCGTCATCGCCATCGCCATGAAGATCGTCGGCATCATGCTGATCACCTCGCTGCTGATCATTCCGGCGGCTGCGGCCCGGCGCTTCTCGCCGACGCCGGAGATCATGGCGGTGCTCGCCTCGCTGATCGGGGCGGTCGCCGTCGTCGGCGGGCTGTTCGGCTCGCTTACCTACGACACGCCCTCGGGTCCCTCGATCGTGGTCGCGGCGCTGATCCTCTTCATGCTCAGCCTGCTTCCCGTCAGGCGCCACCGCGCGCTCATGCAAGGACAAGGCTCATGACGACACCGCAATTGACCAAGAACCAGTCGCTGGTCTTCGACGTGCTCGAAAAGGCCGAAGGGCCGCTCAGCGCCTACACCATCCTCGACAAGCTGCGCGACCACGGTTTTCGCGCGCCCCTGCAGGTCTACCGTGCGCTCGAGAAGCTGCTTGAATACGGCGTCGTGCACCGGCTCGAAAGCATCAACTCCTTCGTCGCCTGCGCCCATCCGGGCGACGACTGCCACAGCCACGGCATCGTCGCCTTCGCCATCTGCGAAAGCTGCGGCCAGGTGACGGAGTTCCACGACCATGAGATCGACCACAGGCTGATGAGCTGGGTGCGCGGGCAGAAGTTCAAGCCCGAGAAAACGACGATCGAGATCCGCGGTCTATGTGAGGCTTGCGCGGCGTAAGTTCGGCTCGTGTTCGCTAGACGATCGCCACGCGCTCGCCGAAAGGCGTGTCGTGAACTTGCGGGTGTCGATCCGATCATAGGCATGATCTGCCGCGGAAGGCTCGATGGCCGAGGACACTATTGCCTGACGGGCGGGTATTGTGATGGCCGAGCCGCCGGGTCATCCCGCTAGGCTCGCTCCTGCGTCTGGCCGCCTTCCCGATGGCGCTTGCCATACAAAGCCGACGATCCCCAAAAAGGTGAGGCCGGAGACCGGCCTCACCTTTCACGTTTTTTCGCTGATCGGCTTAGTTCGGCTTAGATCCCGAGCCGCCTTTGCCGGAACCGCCTTCGTGCGAACCGTCATTGCCACCCTTGCTTGGGCCGTCATTGCCGCCCTTGCTCGGACCGTCGTTGCCGCCATTGCCAGGGCCGTCATTGCCGCCCTTGCTCGGACCGTCGTTGCCGCCATTGCCAGGGCCGTCATTGCCGCCCTTGCTCGGGCCGTCGTTGCCGCCCTTGCCAGGGCCGTCATTGCCACCCTTGCCTGGGCCGTCGTTGCCGCCCTTGCCTGGGCCGTCGTTGCCGCCCTTGCCAGGGCCGTCATTGCCACCCTTGCCTGGACCGTCGTTGCCGCCATTGCCCGGGCCGTCATTGCCACCCTTGCCTGGACCGTCGTTGCCGCCATTGCCCGGACCGTCATTGCCGCCCTTGCTCGGGCCGTCGTTGCCGCCCTTGCCAGGGCCGTCATTGCCACCCTTGCTCGGGCCGTCGTTGCCGCCCTTGCCAGGGCCGTCATTGCCACCCTTGCCGTGACC
>Ga0209758_1001809_pt1 | contig 23626 bp, 23 predicted proteins | sample AraplaMF_Col_mMF_FD_184258 | JGI IMG/M metagenome (GOLD analysis project Ga0209758, IMG submission 184258) | Arabidopsis root microbial communities from the University of North Carolina, USA - plate scrape MF_Col_mMF (SPAdes) (version 2) | ecosystem: Host-associated > Plants > Roots > Endosphere...
CGTCATCGGCGCCGTGATGCACAAGCTCGTGCATCTCATCTACGGCGTAATTCGTACCGGCAAGCCCTTTGATGCTAATTACCTTTCAAAAGGGCTTGCTATTCAAGACGGTATCTGACCCCGGGTTGGGGTTAGTGGCTCCAGAAGCGGACCTGTCCCTGTAGCGACACGGTGCCGTTGATGTTCAGGCTGCCCAGGCTGTTGGTGACCGGCGCGGTGGGATCGGTCTGCACGCTCAGCGATTCAAAGCCGAGGTTGGTATAGCGCACATAGCCCGGCAGGCCGATGGCGATGTAGTCGCCGCCGCCATCGGTGCGCGTCTGCACGCCAAGGTTGACGGCAAACATGTCCACCGTGCCGCGCACATTCTTGAACACGATGTAGCGATTCTGCCCGCCGCCGCTGAAACCCAGCGACAGCCGGCTGTCGCTGACCGCGCCCACCAGCGTCGGGTCGTTCAGCACCACGTGCGCCGCGAAGCTGATGCCGTCGCCGCCGCTGACCTGCGACAGTTCCTGGTCGTCCAGCGCGCGCAGCTCGCCGGCCTGCGCCACATCGGCCAGCATCAGCAGGAGCAAGGCGCGCTTCATCATTGCTTGAATTTGATATCAAGATACTGGATCTGCACCGATCCAATCCGCGACGAGCCCAGGTCCACCGTCGGCTGCCCCGGGCTCACGAACGAAATATTGTCCACCACGATACTGCCGGCCGACGCCTGTCCATTGCCATAGCGCGCATCCGGCCAGTCGATGCCGATGTGCAGGCGCGGGCCGGTTTCATCCGTCAACGCATTGATCACGCCCGGCTGCGCGGCCACATGCGCAATCACCCACGGATTGCCATCCACGCCGCCGATGTGCACGCCGCTCAGCACCATGGCCTCGCTCGTATCGTCGCGCCCGCGCGGCTGGAACGACAGCTGGCCGATATCCAGCTTCAGCGCCGCCCCAAAGGCGATGCCGTCGTTGACTTGCGGCGTGGTGAATTGCAGGCCGCCGCCATAGAACACCAGGTCCTTGACCACCACGCTGCCCTGCTCGCGCATCACGCCGTCGGCGCCCACGCCCCAGTCGTACGCCGCTTGCCAGCGCTGGTCGCCATTGGCATTGACCGGGAAAGCGATGTTGATGTAGTCGGCCAGCCCCGGTGCCGAGGGCAGGATGTCGAGCCGGTACGGATCGGAAAACGGCAGCGGATTGTCGCTGCGCGAGGCGTGGAATTTTTCCACGTAAAGCGAGGAGCCAACCGGCGTGGTATAGCTCACGCGAGCATCGCCGCTCATGGCGAAGCCGTTCAAATCGAAGCTGACGCCATCGCGCCCGCGCACGGCCGACAGCGCGTTGTCGCTCATCGGTTCCATGGCCCGCGCGGCAGGCATGCACGCGCACAGCATCAGGCCGGTCGCCAGCGCGCCGCGCATCAGCGTCCCTTCGGCAGGTTGGGCGGCGCGACGCCGTTGGTGGACAGGGCTTGCAATTTATCGCGCCAGTTCAGCCACATGCCGGCTTGCGCCGTGTCGTTGGCCGGCTGGCCGCTGGCGGTGGGGAATTGCACCGCCGTCTTCAACAGCGAGATCCAGAAGTCGCGGCTGCCGCCGCTGGCGTCGCCGGCCGTCACGCCGCCCAGTTGCGACAGCGTCAGGCAGGGCGAGGTGCAGGCGCCGTCCCAGCGCTTGCCGCCCAGCGCATCGGTGCGCGAGTCGAGCACGATGGTGCTGCCGTCGGCGGCGGTGCCGGTCACTTTCATCGAGCCGGACAAGGTGGTGATCTGTAAACCGACGTCGCCGCTGATGGACTCAAAACCGAAGCGCATGCCGACCGCCTCGCGCGAGGCGCCATCGGCCGCGTTCTTGTACACGAATTCAAAATAGGGATTACTGATCTGCACCACCCGCTGCGCGTCGGTGCCGTCGCTGCGGCCGAATTGCAGCAGCGGGATGTCGAGATCGGCGCCGCTGCCGTTGCGCGCGGCGTAAGTGTATTCGCCCAGGCGCATATTGCGCAGGTTGGCGCTCAGCGTGATGTCCGCATCGAGCGCGATCTTGCTGAAGTCGAAGCCATTCAGGCTGCTGTTGGTCATGCTGACCAGGCCCTGGCCGTTGACGGCCGACAGCTCGTCCTCGCTTAGCGGCTGCATCTGTGCCGACGCCGCGTGCACAGTGCATAGCAGGGCCGCACCCAGCATCAGCCGGCGCAATGTCTTGATCATCATGAGATGGGGAGCGGCGGTTGCCCACACAACCGCCGCCGCTCAGCTAATTAGTGAGCGAAGATCCACACGGTGGTGCCGCGCATGTCGATCTGGTTCATGGCGACCGAGCCGAACGAAGCGGCGCTGTTGCCCATCTTGATCGAGTCGACCGACACGTTCAGGTAGTGGCCGTCAGCAACCACGGTAGACGGGATGGCGATCTGCACCACGTCGCCGCCGGTGGCTGGGTTGTAGAAGGTGCCCGGGTTGGTCACGCCAGCGGCGCCGGCCGCGGCCAGGAACGAGGCTTTCGATAGGATGTCGATGTTGGCAGCGATCAGGCCGTTGACTTTGATGCCGTTGAACGATACCGAGCCGCCGCCCAGGCCCGAAGCGTCCAGCGCGTCGGTGTCGGTGTAGGTGAAGGAGTTGATCTTGATGTTCAGATTGGCTGCGATCGACACGCCATCCTGGCCGCTGACAGTGCTCAGCTCTGCGTCTTGAATTGGGGTCATGGCCGATGCCGAGAAAGCCACGGTTGCCAGGGCTGCTGCGATTGCGGTTTTGAAGAATTGCATGTGATCGTCTCCGTTAATGGTTTTATATCGGTGTGTGTTTTTTTGATACTGCGGGATCATCTTATGGTCCCGCAGTCGCTACCGTCCATGACTCCTCAGGCCAAGCTACAGGCCTGAGGAGCCGCGCCGATCAGTGCGCGAAGATCCAGACAGTGGTGCCGCGCATGTCGATCTGGTTCATGGCGACCGAGCCGAACGAAGCGGCGCTGTTGCCCATCTTGATCGAGTCGACCGACACGTTCAGGTAGTGGCCGTCAGCAACCACGGTCGATGGAATGGCGATCTGCACCACGTCGCCGCCGGTGGCTGGGTTGTAGAAGGTGCCTGGGTTGGTCACGCCAGCGGCGCCGGCTGCGGCCAGGAACGAGGCTTTCGACAGGATGTCGATGTTGGCGGCGATCAGGCCGTTGACCTTGATGCCGTTGAACGATACCGAGCCGCCGCCCAGGCCCGATGCGTCCAGCGCGTCGGTGTCGGTGTAGACGAAGGAATCGATCTTGATGTTCAGGTTGGCGGCGATCGACACGCCGTCCTGGCCGCTGACGGTGCTCAGTTCCGCGTCTTGAATCGGGGTCATGGCCGATGCCGAGAAGGCCAGGGTTGCCAGGGCTGCTGCGATTGCGGTTTTGACGATTTGCATTTGGTATCTCCGGTTGTATGAGTAGGTTTTTATCTGGGCTCACGGCCCGTGCGGCTGTCTCCGAACGCTCCGGGTAGGAGCACCGGCGCGCCGCGTCCGGTTCGTGAAAATCTTAATATTTGAATATTAATTAAATTAATCATATGAGTCGCTCCGGCCACGGGTCCAGCTTGTTGCGCTGACCGTTAAGGCCAACGACTTGGCCCTGCGAGCCATCCAGAGGGAACGCGGTGTTGTACTTTTGTCTCCTGCCGTAGCATAGGTTTCAGGCCCAAACCTAGAGTCACATTTCTAAAAAATCAGGTGCGGTGGCTCGGAAAACCATGCGTTAATGACTTACAAAAATGAAAAGACGAGTTGTCGCTTAAATAAAGCACGACCGTTCGAATCGAGAACATTGGAGACAGCATGAAATCAACGATGGGGCGCCGGACGCCTCTGGGCGGAGCTACGCCCGCACCTTCCCTCGCGCGCTCCCAAGCGCACTCCCCCGCCCGCACGCGCACGTGAGCTGAGCCATGCTGGCCTTACTGCTGGGAGTCATTGCCGCCCTGATCGGCGGCGCCGGTGTCATGTCCCGACACGAACCACAAGACCGGCCCAAGGGCCAGTACGACATGCCGCAGACCCTGTTGGGCGGCGGCGGCGCGTATGTGCAATCGGTGCAGCTGGAGCCGTTCTCCGAGCTCAAGTACAAGCACATCGTGCGGCAAGCGTTCGATTACAGCTGCGGCTCGGCCGCGCTGGTCACCATCCTCAACTACCACCTGGGTGTGATGGTCAACGAGCAGCAAGCCATGGAAGGCATGCTGGAAAAAGGCGAGAAGGACAAGATCATCGAGCGGCGCGGTTTTTCGCTGCTGGACATGAAGCGCTACGTCGGTTCGCTGGGCATGAGCGGCGCCGGCTTCAAGGCCGAGATCAAGGATCTGAAGACGCTGGACGAACCGGCCATCGTGCCGATCGACTACGCCGGCTCCAAGCACTTCGTGGTGTTGCGCGGCATCCGCGACGGCGTGGTCTACATCGCCGATCCGTCGGCAGGCAACATCGTGTTTTCGGTCGAGGAATTCGCCCGCTGGTGGGACAAGAACACCCTGTTCATCATCTCCCCGGCCAAGGACCAGAAGCCGGTCAGGCAACTGGCCCTGACCGACCAGGAACTGGGCGTGGTCGACATGGACCGCGTGACCGGCAAGGGCCGCCAGGACCCGCTCAGTAATTCCGCACAGCTGCTGATGCGCGCCGTCAATTCGGGCGCGGCCGGCACCTGGATGCACCGCAATTAACCCTCCCCAGCGCACTACTCTCACAAGGAAGCCGACATGATGTTACGCACCATCCCCTTTGCCGCATTCATTGCGCTGATCGCCCCGCCCGCCCTGGCCCAGCAAGCCACTGCCGATGCGGCGCGCGACGCGCTCGCCAAGAAAGAAGGCGAAGGCGACCAGAGCGCCCTGCTCAAGCAAACCCTGACCGCGGTCGACAAGCAATACACCCTGATCCGCCGCAACCAGCTGGCGCTGACCTATGACCTCAGCTACAGCTATGTGGGCGAAGAGCGCATCGTCACCGACATCGCCAACGGCAGCGCCACCCTGTTCAACATCGAAAACAACAACTCGCACACGGTGACCAACACCTTCTCGGCCGACTACGGCGTGCGCGACAACCTGACCGCCAACGTCACCCTGCCGCTGATCTCGCGCTACGCCGACACGGCGGCGCGCAGCGGCATGTCCAACTCCATCGGCGACATCGGCGTCGGCGCGCGCTGGCAGCCGTTCGAGGCGCGCCGCGACCAGCCCGGCCTGACGCTGACCGGCAACGTGCGCCTGCCCACCGGCCGCAGCCCGTTCAAGATCATCGCCGGCAGCGGCGAAGCCACCGGCAGCGGCGTCGGCGCCGCCACGCTGGGCGTCAACGTCAACAAGATCGTCGACCCGGTCGCGCTGTTCGGCTCGCTGAACGTTACCGCCAGCCTGCCGGCCAAGAACCTGTGGCAGGTCAACGGCTCGCGCATCCTGACGCGGGTGGCGCCGGGACCGAGCGTGGGCTTCGGCCTCGGCTTCGCCTACGCGCTGTCGTACGGCATCTCCACCACCATCTCCTTCCAGGAAGCGATTTCGGCCGGCTCCAAGCTGCGCTTTGCCGACGGCCTGGAAGCCAAGACCCATACCCAGACCTCGGGCATCCTGAACCTCGGCCTCGGCTACCGCATCTCGCCCAAGACCACGCTCAACTTCTCGGTCGGCATCGGCCTGACGCCGGACTCGCCTAACCTGATCGTGGGCATGAACGTGCCCCTGAACTTCTGATGACCATGCGACGCCTTGCCATTGCTACCGCGGTTGCCGGCACGCTCAGCGCGCCGGCCTACGCCGCGCTGACTGAAAACCTCACCACCAGCGTGGTTGCAATGGCGATGGGGAACGCGGTGACGGCCGACCCGCCGGGCATCGCTTCGATCCACTTCAACCCGGCCGGACTGGCCCGGCTGGAGGGCGACAGCGAAAGCATCCACAACTTCGTGGCCTCGATCCGCACCAGCGCCAGCTTCAAGCCGGGCGAAGGCTTCGACGTCGGCGGCTGGCGCGACGACCCACTGTCCAACACTTCCACCGGACCGGTGCGGCAAATCATGTACGTGCCGGCCTACGGCATGCCGGGCTGGCGCCTGCCGGCGGTGGCCGTGCCCGGCATCGGCATGTCGTGGAACAAGGCCGGCTCGCCGTGGACCTTCGCCACCGACAGCTATATGTCGCAGGCCATGAGCCTGGACCGCACCACCGATCCCAACGATCCAGGCCAGTACCAGGGCCGGCAGGAGCAGATCCAGCGGCTGGTGTACGCGGCGCCGTCGGTCGGCTACAAATTTTCCGACACGCTGCGCTTCGGCGTCTCGGTGCCGATCGCCCACGCCGCCTTCGTGGTCGACACCAATATGCGCTTCCCCAACGAACTGCTGGGCGTGTTCGGCCAGCTGCAGAAAGGCTGGTGTCCGGAAAACGGCGGCAACATCATCGACGTGTTCGGCTTTGGCGTGTGCGGCGGCGGCAAGGACGGCATGGTCAGCCCGTTCAAGAAAGCCGCCAATATGCGGCTGGAACTGACGGCGCCGTTCGACCCGACCATCAACTTCGGCGTGCTGTGGGAACCGTCGCCCAAGTTCGCGCTGGGCGCGGTGTACCAGGGCGGCTCCAAGACCCACTACACCGGCAGCTATGTGTTCACGACCGAGCCCATGCTGCGCAACTTCGTGCGCGGCATGAACGCCAGCCTGCTGGGGCCGATCGCCGGCGCGGTGCTGGGCTTCCCGTCCTCGATCCCGGCGGTACAGAAGGGCAATATGAGCGCCACCATTCCGTTCCCGGCGCACTTGCAGGTGGGCGTCAAGCTCAAGCCGGTGAAATACATCCAGCTGAACGTGGACGCCAGCTACGCCCGCTGGAGCGACTGGGACGCGCTGCGCTTCCAGTTCGACCAGAGCGTCAAGCTGCTGGAAGTGGCGCGGCTGTACGGCATTCCCGATTCGGGCAAGCTGATCATCCCGCGCGGCTACAAAAGCGTGGTCAACCTGGCCTACGGCCTGCAGCTCAATCCGATCGACCGCCTGTCGATCCGGCTCGGCTACGAGCCGCGCAAGACTTCCGTCCCGAACGACAAGATCGACCTGCTGGCGCCGCTGCCGAACACCAAGCTGCGCAGCGCCGGCATCGGCTTCAAGCTCAACAAGGACACCGATATCAACATCACCGGTTCCTACATGAGCGGCAAGTTCTACACGCCGGCCAACACCAGCTGCAATATGAACTGCAACACCTTCCTGAACGTGATTTACAACCCGTACGCGGGACAAAATGTGAGCGGCGATATCCACGTCCGCTACTTCGGCTTTGAATTGAACAAGCGTTTTTGATTTACCTTGAAGGAGCACGATATGAAAAAAGCCAAACACGGTCTGATGCTGCTGGCCCTGAGCGCGGCCTGCCTGAGCGCCCACGCGGCCGCGCCGGTCTCGCCGGCCAAGCAAGCACTGGTGGATAAAGTCCTCAAGCTGTGGAACATCGACAGCATCGGGCAATCGATGCTGCAAGTGCCGGTGGCCGACGCCGTGCAACAGGCGCGCGCCATGCTGCAGGGCCGCGCCGCGCCGGACAAGCGCGACGCCGCCATGAACGACATCGTCGGCGAAGCCAAGCAATTCATGGCCGACGCCACGCCCATCACCCGCGCCAGCGCCGACAAGCTGATCCCCACCACCATCGCCCCGCTGCTGGCCGAGCGCTACACCGAGGACGAGCTCAAGCAACTGATCGCCATCCTGGAATCGCCGGTGAAAAAGAAGTTTGAAGCCATGCTGCCGGAAATGCAGAAAACCCTGGGCGAAGGCGTGGCGGCCGACACCCGCGCGGTGATCGATCCCAAACTGCAAGGCCTGAAAGAAAAAATCGGCCTGCGTCTGCGCGCCGCGGTCACGCCATGACCTACTCTTCCGCCCTGCATCTGGTGCGCGGCGTGAAATCGCGCCTGGCGCAATCGGGCGTGCAAGCGGATGCGCTGTTTGCCGAAGCCGGTCTGGACGAAGGCGACGGCCTCGCTTGCGACGCCCTCACCCTGTCGGACAAGCTGAGCCACCTGTGGGAACTGCTGGTGCAGCAATCGGGCGATCCGCTGATCGGCCTGAAAATCGCCACGCCGCACCGGCTGGGCTGGCTGGGCGTGATGGGCCACATCATGCTGGTCTCGCCCACCGTGCAAAGCTCGATCGAGCGCTGCCACGGCCACACGCGGGTCGGGCTGGTGCTGCCGGGCGCGCGCCGCGACGTGCCGCAACAGCGCTACGACTTCGTCTGGTGCGTGCTGCTGCGTTCGCTGCGCTGCGCCGCCGGGCGCGACGACATCGCCCCAGTGGTGGTGGAATACAGCTTCGCGGCGCCGGCCAACGCCGCCGCGTTTGAAGAAACCTTCGGCTGTCCGGTGCGTTTCGGCATGCCGCACAACGTGATGGAATTCTCCGACACCGACCTGGTCTCGGCCCTGCCGGCCAATCCGCCGCTGACCAACGGCGGCGGCGAGCGCGTGCTGGCCACCCTGGCCACGGCCGAACCGCCGACCTTCAGCGCCAAAGTGCAGACGCTGCTGGCCAGCCTGCTGCCGAAAGGGCCGCCGCACCGCGACGACGTCGCCTCGCAAATGATGATGAGCGAGCGCACCCTGCAACGGCGGCTGGCCGAAGAAGGCACCAGCTTCACCAACCTGGTGGACGACACCCGGCGCGAGCTGGCGCGGCAATCGCTGAGCGCGGGCGAACTGTCGCTGAAAATGCTGAGCTTCCAGCTCGGCTTTTCCGAGCCGAGCGCCTTCTACCGCGCCTGCAAGCGCTGGTTCGGCATGGCGCCGTCCGACATCCAGCACCTGGCACACCAGCCGGGACCGGGGCCGGACGTGCTGCAAGCACCGGCCAAGCCGCATAAAACCGCATAAAGGAGAGCATCATGGGATGGCTATCGAACAACCAGAACAAATCGATGCTGGGCCAGCTGCTGGTCAGGCAAAAGCTGATCACCGAAGAACAGCTGGCCAGCGCGATCGAACTGCAACGCAAGACCGGCCAGCGGCTGGGCGACATTTTCGCCGAGCTCAACCTGATCACCCAGGACCACATTGAAAACGCCCTGCGCAAACAGCGGCGGCTGAGGATGGCGGCGGCCATCGCCACCTCCCTGCTGGCGCCGCTGGAAACCTATGCGGCCACGGCGCTGCCGGCGGCGGCGCTGACCGCCAGCGCGCCGGTCAGCAACCGCGCCCTGCGCGCGCTGAGCGAAGAAGAACTGAGCGACACCTCGGCGCAAGGCCTGAGCGACGAGCTGGTCAACGCCGTCAAACACGCGCGCAGCAACAACCTGGAAGTGGTGGGCGAGATGAGCAAGCTGCTCAATCCCGTGCTGGGCTTCCTCGAAGCGGACACCACGATGAAAAACGTCGTCTACGACCCGGGTAAAGCGGCGGCCACCATCAACAAAGACGGCACATTGACGCTGAGCCTGCCGTCCTCGATCGGCGAAATCGCCTTCAACAACATCCGCGTGAAAGGCACCGAAGGCAGCAGCTTCGGCAGCATCTCCATCAAAGGCATCGACCTGACCGGCACCAGCATCACCCTCGGTTTCCACTAACCAAACCCGGGGTCAGTTCTTGCAATCCAACACGAGCCCTGCCGTAGCGATCGCTACGGCAGGGCTCGTGTTGGATTGCAAGAACTGACCCCGGGTTGACGCGGCATTTGTGCGAAAATGGCGGGATGACTGTTCGCACTTCTTACATCGGCCGTTTCGCGCCTTCGCCGACCGGCCCGCTGCATATCGGCTCGCTGGTGGCCGCCATCGCCAGCTATCTGGATGCCAAGGTCCACCACGGCCAGTGGCTGGTGCGCATCGAGGATGTGGACGGCGCCCGCAATGTCGATGGCGCCGATCAGCATATCCTCGCCTCGCTGCAACGCTGCGGCATGCGGTGGGACGGCGAGGTCACCTGGCAAACCCGGCGCTACTCGCTGTACCAGCAGGCGCTGGAACGGCTGGGCGATCTGGTCTATCCCTGCGGCTGCTCGCGCCGCGAGATCGCCGATTCGCAAGTGAACCAGGCGCTTAATCCCAACCAGGCGCCGATCTATCCCGGCACCTGCCGCCACGGCCTTGCCCCCGGCAAGGTCGGCCGCGCACTGCGCCTGAAAGTGCCGCTGGAGCCGCACTGTGTGCTGTCGTTTGAAGACCGCTGGTTCGGCCACACCAGCCAGGATCTGACCGCCGAAGTCGGTGATTTCATCATCGTCCGCGCCGACGGTTATTGGGCTTATCAGCTGGCGGTGGTGGTGGACGATGGCGAACAAGGCATCACCGACATCGTGCGCGGCGTCGATCTGCTCGACTCCACCCCGCGCCAACTCTATCTGCAACAGGTGCTGGGCCTGCCACAGCCGACCTATCTGCACGTGCCGGTGGTCCTGAACGAAAACGGCGACAAGATGTCCAAGCAGACCGGCGCCATTGCCTTCGACGACGGTAGCGATCCACAGCAGTTGTTGCGCAACGCCATGCTGCCGGCCGCCCGCTTCCTCGGCCTCGATATTCAGGCGGAAACAATCGATGCTTTCTGGCGCGCTGCGGTTCCTGCCTGGGCGCAATTATTGCAAACTTTGCCGCGCCAGCCGTAAAGGCGTGCGCCGCCGCGCCCCGCTTTTGCCTACACTGAACCGATGGAAGTCGAACTCAAACTCTTGCTGGCGCCCGCGGGCAACGACTCGCTGCTGCACCACCCGCTGCTGTACAGTCCCGCGCGCGTGCAGCAACTGACCGCGCGCTATTTCGATACGCCAGACCTGCATCTGCTGCGCCACGGCGCGGGTTTGCGCGTGCGCAAGGAGGACGGCCAGTGGATCCAAACCATGAAGGCCGGCGGCAGTGTGCAAAGCGGCCTGCATAGCCGCAATGAATGGGAGGGTGTCGTCGACCGCGCCTGGCCGCGCCTCGGCAAGCTGCGCAAGCTGGTCGGCGACGATGCGCACTGGCTGGCCATGCTGGATGCCCCTCATCTGAAGGAAAGGCTGGAACCGCTGTTCGTGGTGGATGTGCAGCGTCACCTGTGGCAGGTGGAAAGCGCTGGCAACCGCATTGAGGTGGCGCTGGATATCGGCCATATCGAGCGCAAGTCGCAGCGCGTGCCGGTCAACGAGCTTGAGCTGGAATTGAAGGACGGCGATCCCGCCGGCCTGTATGCGTTTGCGCTGCAGCTGCTGGACGACATCCCGCTGCGCATCAGCAATATCAACAAGGCGCAGCGCGGCTATATGCTGGTGCGCGAAACCGGCCACGCACCATTCCGCGCGCAGGCCATGGCACTCGATGCCGGCGCCAGCCTGGCCGACGCCCTGCCCGCCGTGTTAGGCAACTGCCTGGAGCATATCCAGCGCAACGAGTTGGCGGTGGTGGAAGGACACGATCCGGAAACGCTGCACCAGATGCGCGTGGGCGTGCGCCGCCTGCGCTCCGCGCTCAGGCTGTTTGCCAAAGTCGCGCCCTGCCCGCCGGCGCTGCGGGACGATATCGACTGGCTCGGCGCAGTACTCGGCGCGGCGCGCGACTGGGACGTGCTGCTGTCGTCCACCCTGGCGCGCGTCGATGCCGCGCAGATGGAACTGCAGGCGCTGGCACTGGACACCGCGCGCGCCAAACGGCGCGAAGCGGCGCAAGCCTTGCTGTCGCCGCGCTACACGCGCCTGATGTTGACGCTGGGTTCCTGGATGCTGCAAACCGCTTCGCTGCTGGAGGGTTCGGCGGCGCAGTTTTCACGCCATAGCCTGCAGCACTTGCACAAGTCACTGGTCAAGCGCGCCAACCGCATGAACAGCGACGACACCGCCAGCGCGCACCGTACCCGCATCGCCGCCAAGCGCGCCCGCTACGCACTGGAGTTCTTCCATGAGCTGTATCGCGCCAAGGGCACGCATGCGTATCTGAAAACGCTGGCCGCCGTGCAGGACGAGCTGGGGCAGCACAACGATGTGGTGGTGGCCGCACGCCTGCTGCAGGAGCTGGCGCAGCAGCATCCGCAGTCGGCCGGGCCGATTCAGTTCGCGCGCGGCTATCTGTTGGCGCAGCAGAGCGCGCAGCCCGCCGATCTGGAGGATATCCGCAGCCGCCTGCATGCGCTGCGGCTGCCGCAGGCCAGACGCTGATCAGCGGCGCGCCGGCCTGGCGCTGACGTTCCAGCTCAGGATGCCCGGGCACCTGGCTTGCCGCACGGCGGCCAGCGTATCGTCGGCCTCGGTGCTGGCCTGCGCGTATTCCTTGCGGCCGCTGATTTTGAAATGCAGCGACGGCTCGGCCGTGCTGGCGGTTTTGGACAGCGTCGGCATGAAGTCGTGTTCGGCCAGGATCTTGCGGCAGGCATCCAGGCCGGCCAGCTTGTCGGCTTCGATCTCGATGCTGAACACCCAGCTTTCCACATAGCCGCGCGCGGCGCGCTCCGGCTCCGGCAGCATCAGGTCCGACGGCAAGGTGGCGGCGTGGGCGACGCCGGCCAGCAAGACGGCAATCAACAGCGCGGTACGACGAAACATGGGCAGTCCCTCAAATCCGGTAAAGCCCCTATGGTATCAGGCCAGCATCGGGTACAGGGTGGCCACCAGCAGCAGTGCCATCGCGATGTTGAAGATGCGGACCGAGCGCGGATCTTGCAGCACGCGCCGCATCGCCACGCCGAACATGGCCCACGCGCCGACGCAGAACACGCCAATCACGCCGAAGATCCCGGCCAGCATGGCCGCATCGCCCGCCGTGAAGCCTTGCGGCAGGTAGGTGGTCAGCGCGCTAAGGGCCATCACCCACGCTTTCGGATTAATCCACTGGAAGGCAGCGGCGCCGAAGAAGCCCATCGGCTTGGACAACGCGGCCTGCTCGCTGCTCATCGGCGCCGCCTGCGCCAGTTTCCACGCCAGCCAAAGCAGGTAGATGGCGCCGCCGTACTTGAGGATGGTCTGCAACATCGGCACCTGCTCGAACACCACGTGCAAGCCCACGCCAGTCATAAAAATCATGAAGGTGAAGCCGCAGGTGATGCCGAACAAATGCGGCAGCGAGCGCATAAAACCGTAATTCAGGCCGGACGCCATGATCATGGCGTTGTTCGGGCCGGGCGTGATGGTGGTGACGGCGGCAAAGGTGCACAAGGGCAGCAGCAATTCGGGCGACATGGCGATATCCGTGTTTAGGGTGTACTTGCATTGTACGGTCAAGTGTACTGGCGCAGGCCAGTACACTTATGCAAACAGTTTCCGCCACTGTATTGGCCGCTTTACCGATACGATTTGCGCTTGCCCAGCCGCCGCGTAAAGCCTTCCAGCTCGCGCGCCACCAGATCCTGGCCGTTTTCAATCACAAAGTCCTGGAACGACGCCGCCACTTTGGGAATGGGCTGATCGGTCAGGTGCATGATGTGCCAGTCCGCTTCCACCAGATTGATCGGCAAGGTGGCCAGCAGGCCGGCCTCGAATTCCAGGCCGCAGGCGTGCACCGACAGGAAACCCACGCCCAGCCCGGCCGCCACCATGCGCTTGATCGCTTCGTTGCTCGACACTTCGGACCCGAATTCCGCCGCATGCCCTTCCTCGCGCAGCAGCTTTTCCACCGCCGTGCGCGTGCCCGAGCCGCGCTCGCGCACCAGCAAGTTGGCCGCCATCACATCGTTGAGCGTGACTTTTTTCTTCTTCATCAGCGGATGCGACGGGCTGGCGACAAAGGCCATCGGATGGCGCGCGAACTTGGCGGCGTTGGTGCGCAGCTCGCGCGGCGGCGTGCCCATGATGGCCAGCTCGATCTCGTGCCGCGCCAGCATGTTGATGATCTCGGTGCGGTTGCCTACCTGGAGTTTGAGGCGCACGTCCGGCCGCTCCAGCGTGAACGGCACCAGCATCGGCGGCAGCAGGTGTTCGGCCGTGGTCACCGCGCCGATGCGCAGCGTACCCGAGGTCACGCCCTGCAACGCCGCCAGTTCGTCGGTGGCCTGTTCCCACAGGCGCAGGATGCGCTCGGAGAATTCGGCCATCACTTCACCGGCCGCCGTCAGCTGGATGTTGCGGCCCACCTTGCGCGTCAGCGCAATGCCGGTAATTTCCTCCAGTGTGCGGATTTGCAACGATACCGCAGGCTGCGTCAGGTGCATGGCGTCCGCCGCGCGCGACACGCTCTCGTGGCGCCCCACCAGCACCAGCGATTGCAGCTGGCGAAAACTCGCATGATACATAATGTTTCCTTATCATTTATCGAATATCTTTAATTTTTCTTTTGTTCATTCTACCTCTATATTGATAATCATCCGACATCGTTAAGCGAGACTGACATGAGCATAGACGTGATCTTCCTGGGCCTGGACGGCGTTCTGTTCGATACCGAAGCGCTGCACCTTGCAGCCTGCAATGCGGCGTTTGCCAACGCCGGCCTGTCGGTACGCTGGACTTTGCCGGCGCTGCGCGCCGCCGCCGCTACCCACGGTTACGCCCGCGCCATCGGCTCCGTTGTCGGCGTGCCGCCACTGTCGCGCGAAAAGCAGCGCGTGGCGGAACTGTACGACGACAAGCACCGCCAGTTTCATGAAGCGATCCTGTCGCGCCCACCGCAGGCGCAAGCCGCCGCGCTGGCGCTGATCGAGGACGCCGCCGCTGCCGGCTGCAAGGTCTGCATCCTGACCGACTTGCCGGCGCCGGCCACCGCCGCGCTGCTGCAGCGCTACTTCGGCGCCGATGTCACCAGCCTGTTCAGCGTGGTCGCGGGCGGCGTCAATTTCGACAGCGCCAATGGCGCCGGTCCTTACATCCACGCGCTGAACGCCGTCGGCGCAGCACCGTACAACGCCATCGCCATCGATACCGCGGTGCCGGCTCTGCGCGCCGCCGCCGATGCTGGCTTGTGGACCGTCTCGGTCGCGCCTTACGGCACGGAAGTGGTGCGTCCACGCCAGTTCATCACCTTTGACGCCCTGCACGAATTGCAGGCCAGCCCCTACACGCCGGATCAGCAGCGCCCCGCACCGGGGCTGCATCGAGCGGCATAGTTTTTTAACCTGTACTGGAGGCGCAATATGGAAACCATCGTCATCGTCGGCGGCGGTGCGGGCGGGCTCGAACTCGCCACCCGTCTTGGAGACACGCTCGGCGCCAGCGCGCGCGCACGAGTGGTGCTGGTAGACCGCTGGCCCGGCCACTTCTGGAAACCCTTGCTGCACACGGTCGCTTCCGGCAAATGCGATCCGCAAGTGAGCGAGCTGCCGTTCAGCGCGCAGGCGCTGGATCACGATTTTGAATTCGTCCAGGGCGACATGCTGTGCATGGACCGCGCACACCAGACCATTACCCTGTCGCCGCGCGACGGTGGCGACGGCGCCTGCCGCGTGCTGAGCTACGACAAGCTGGTACTGGCACTGGGCTCCGTCACCAACTTCTTCGACGTGCCGGGCGCGAAAGAACACGCGCTCACGCTGGACAGCGTGGCCGAGGCGGAACACTTCCGCCGCCGCTTCTTCGACATCTGCATCCACGCCGGCGAACACAAAAGGCCGGTGAACGTGGTTATCGTCGGCGGCGGCGCCACCGGTGTCGAACTGGCGGCGGAGCTGAGCAACACCGCGCACACGCTGGCGGCATATCGCGTGCACGAGCTGGATCCGGCGCAGGACATCCGTATCACCCTGATCGAACGCGGCCAGCATCTGCTGCCGCAGCTCGATCCGCTGCAGGCGCAGCGCGCCGCGCGCCATCTGCGTTCGCTCGGCATCGAGGTGCTGACGTCCACCAGCGTCGCCAGCGTCAGCGCCGATGCGGTGACCGATGCCGCAGGCGTTGCGCATGCGGCCGATCTGGTATTGTGGGCTGCAGGCGTGGAGGCGCCGCCGCTGTGTGCCACGCTGGGCCTGAGCGTCAATCACCTGAAGAAAATCATGGTCGATAGCAGCCTGCGCTCCGCCAACGACGGCCGCATCTATGCGCTGGGCGATTGCGCCAACTATGTCTGCCCGATCAAAGGTCCGACACCGCCGCGCGCGCAGGTCGCGCATCAGCAAGCCATGTTCCTGGCCGATCTGTTGGCGCGCAAGGACGACACGCTGCGTCCGGACTTCCGCTATCACGACTATGGCTCGCTGATTTCGCTGGGCCAGCAGGCGGCGGTGGGTGCGCTGACCGGTCCGGTCAGCGGCAGGAGCTACCGCGTCGGCGGATCGATGGCCAGCGTGCTGTATCGGCTGCTGTATCAGAAGCACCTGCTGCAACTGCACGGCACGCTGCCAATGCTGACGCATACGCTGGCGGACTGGCTGCGCGCCAAGGTGCTGCCGCCAGTGAGACTGCACCGCTAAACCGGCCTATAATGGGTCCATGACGACGATAACCTCTCTGAATCGGACCTCCCCAGCAGTTGCCAATCCGGCGACGGCTGGCGCGTACGCGTCCATTGCCACCGCCACCGGCGCGGCAGACAATGGCGCTTCCGCTGTCGTATCCCTGAGTGACGCGGCCAACCAGCCGCCAGCCAGGGCACTGCTGTGGGAAAACCGCACCCGCAGCACCGCCGCCATCCTGATGGCGCAAAACTTCAACAGCCAGCCGGCATCCGGCCGCCTGAATGGCCTGGGCGGCGAACTGCTGAGACAGATAGCCTACGACGGCGAAGACTTTTCGCAGGCGGTGCAGCAGGCGCCGGGCGGCGTGCAGGCCAATACCTACGACATGCTGGTCTCGCCGGCACAAGTGTCGCAGCACGGCATGGGAGACAACCAGATCGCGCTGACCATCACCACCCGCAGCGGCGTCAAGGTGGCGTTGAAGCTGGACGCTGGCGACAACAGCATCGCCATCGAAGCGCATAGCGATGGGAAGTTGAATGAGGTCGAACGCAAGGCACTAGGCAAGTTGGCCGAAGCGTTCCAGAAATCGATCGACGGACTGACCGAAGATCCGCCACGAATCGACGTGGCAGGCCTGACGCAGTTCGATCACAACATGCTGTCGTCGGTGGACTTGAAAGGCCAGGTCAGGACCAGCCCAACGCAAACGCAGCAACTGGAATTCCATGCCGACACCGCACAGCGCACGCTCAGCTTCAACGGCCCTGCCGGCAGCGCCAAGATCGCCGTGGACCTGAGCCAGCCCGCCAGCTGGGGCAACAAGGAGCAGCAGGCCAAGGCGCTAAACAAGTACCTGCAGCAGGTCGACCAGGCCGGCATGCGCGGGCAAGGCAATGGCGCCATGATCGCCATGTTCAAGGATGCCTTCAGCGGCATGAACAGCGATTACGGCGCGCCCGCCATCGCGCCGCGCGGCATCGTGCTGACCAGCCAGGATCGCGCCATGACCACCGGACTGGCCGACTTCAGCGCATCCTTCGCGCAGACCGAAGTGGCATCCAATCCTGCGCGCGCCACCGAGAAAGACAGCTTTGCCTTCGAACTGTCGCAAAAGACCTCCATCACCGGCACTTCGCAGCTGGATCGCGGCATCTCGCAGCAGCAGCAGTCGCATTTAAAGGCGCGCTACCATGCGCCGGTAAAAGCGGATGCCCGACTGGCACTGGACCTGTCGCCCAATTCGCAGAACTACAAATACATCACCATCGACGACTCGGCCAGCAGCACCACCAATATCGCCTACGACAAGGGTGCACTGGCCAAGGCCACGCTGGAAATGCAGGCCAGCCAGTCAATCCGCGTGCTGACATACACGCTGGGCAAACTGAAGGACGATCACACCACGCCGTCCGGCAAAACCATGACGCGCGACCTGCTGTCCACGCTGGAGCCGGAACGCGATGGCCAGCCAATGCTGAGCAATGAACAGCGCGCGCAAGTGCTGGCGCGCATCAACGACCAGATCTTCCTGCAATCCAATCCAGACGCCATTCCAAATGATTGAGTATCTCGCCCTGCTAGCCCGCTACAACGCCGACATGAACCGGAAGCTGTACGACGCGGCGGCCCAGTTGCCTCCCGGCGAACTGGCGGCCGACCGCAAGGCCTTCTTCGGCTCCTTGCACGGCACCATGAACCACTTGCTGGCGGCCGACACCATCTGGCTCAAGCGATTCAGCACGCATCCGGCCGACTTCCCGGCGCTGCAGGCCACGCACGCATTGCCGCAGCCGGCCAGCCTGACGCAATCCTTCGGCACCGACCTGCCGGCGCTGCGCGCCTGCCGCGAACAGCTGGACGCCATCATCCTCGCATGGGCGCCGCAAGTCACAGAAGCCGACCTGGCGCACACGTTTGAATACCGCAGCATGCGCGGCGACGCCTACCGCCGCCATTTCGGCGACGTGGTACTGCACTTCTTCAACCACCAGACCCACCATCGCGGCCAGGCCAGCACGCTGCTGTCGCAGGCTGGCGTCGATATCGGCGTGACCGATCTGCTGGTGTGGACTCCGGAGCTTTAATGAAAATCGCCGTCTACAGCGCCCAGCCTTACGACCGCCGCTTCCTCGACGAAGCGCGTGCGCCCGGCGTTGAAACGGTCTATTTCTCCGACCGGCTGGATCTGGACACCGTGCCGCTGGCGCAGGGCTGCAGGGCCGTCTGCGTGTTCGTCAACGACCAGCTGGACGCGCCGGTGCTGCAGGCCCTGCATGCGCTGGGCGTGCGCGCCGTGCTGCTGCGCTGCGCTGGCTTCAATAACGTCGACGTGCAGGAAGGCGCGCGGCTTGGCCTGTTCATGGCGCGCGTGCCGGCCTATGCGCCAGAAGCGGTGGCTGAACATGCTTTGGCGCTGGTGATGACGCTTAACCGCCGCACTCACCGCGCCTACGCGCGCGTCCGCGAAGGTAATTTCACTCTGGATGGTCTGCTGGGCATGACGCTGCACGGCAAAACCGTCGGCATCGTCGGTGCCGGCCAGATCGGCGCTGCCGCCGCCCGCATCTTCCACGGCATGGGCTGCAAGGTGCTGGTCAGCGATCCCGCACCGGCGCCGCAACTGGAAGGCGTGGCCGAACGCGCCAGCCTGGATACGCTGCTGGCACAGTCGGACCTCGTCTCGCTGCACTGCCCGTTGATGGACGCCACCCGGCACATGATCAACTCCGCCAGCCTGGCGCGCATGAAGCGCGGCGCCATGCTGGTGAATACCTCGCGCGGTGGCTTGATCGACACCGCCGCCGTCATCGAAGCGCTGAAGTCCGGCCAACTGGGCGCGCTTGCGATCGACGTCTACGAACAAGAAAGTACCCTCTTCTTCCACGATCACTCCAGCGACATTATTACCGATGATGTCTTCCAGCGACTGATGACCTTCCCGAATGTACTGGTCACAGGGCATCAAGGCTTCTTCACCATTGAAGCCATGCGCGAAATCGCCGCTGTCACATTCGCCAATCTGGCCTGCTTCTTGCAAGGTTCCCATTGCGCCAATGCGCTAAACATACCCGGTTAATGAAGGAAGTTCATGTCGCTCGCCTATCGCGCCAACGCCGATTTCGCCAGGCTCAATCACCCGATGCGGGTTCCCCTGTCGGCTGAAATCCACTCCCGCCCTTTCCTGCAATTGCAGGCTCCAGAGAGCATCACCCACTTCGCGCTGTACCTGCAACAGGACCAGCCCTCGCGCCAGAATCACCGCAGCAGCCAGCACCAGATACTGGAGCAGCTTTGCCTGCACTACGGCGTGGCCGGCCCGCACGAACAGGCGCGCTACTTCTTCCACGACTTTGGCCGCTTCCGCCTGAAATGGGAATGCCATACCGAATTCGCCACCTACACCTTCGTCGAACGCGGCGATGCTGGCCTGGACATCCGCACACGCTTCGAGCGCATGCCGGTGCAGCACGTACCGCAGGAATGGCTGGCAGGCCTGCATGGCAGGATCATCGTCGCCGCCCACGTCCTGCTGTGCAAGGACGCTTCGGATGACGACAGCTTCGCGACCAGCATCCGCGAACTGTATCAAGGCAAATCACTGGTGGGCAGCAGCGGCGGCGGCAATGCCGAAGTGTGGACCGATTTCCTGATCCATCCGGACGGCTTCAGCCGCTTCGTGGTGCGCGACCAGCATCTGCGCGAATTCCAGCCCGGCCGCCTGGTCGGCCGCCTGCTGGAAATCGAAACCTACCGCATGATGGCGCTACTCGGCCTGCCGCAAGCCGAAGCCACGCAACCGGCGCTGAACGGCATCGAGAACGAACTGGCCGAGCTGACCGCCACGCTGGTCAGGAACCAGGCCAACGGCGATCAGGACATGCTGCAGCGGATTACCAGCCTGGCCGCGCAGCTGGAGAAAATCTCGGTCAACAACAGCTACCGCTTCGCCGCCTCGCAGGCCTACTTCAATCTGGTGCAATCGCGCATCCAGGAGCTGCGCGAAGTGCGTATTCCCGGCACGCCGACGCTGGCGGAGTTCATGGGGCGCCGCCTCGCACCGGCCATGAATACCTGCACCTCGGTGACGCAACGGCAGGAAGGCCTGGCGAAACGTATCGCCCGCACCAATGACCTGCTGCGCACGCGCGTCGGCATCGAGCAGGAACAGCAGAATCGCAAGATCCTGCAATCGCTGGACGCGCGCGCGGCCCAGCAGCTGCGCTTGCAGCAGGCGGTGGAAGGCCTGTCGGTGGCGGCGATTTCGTACTACACGCTGGGACTGGTGGGCTACGTCGGCAAGGCTTTGAAGGCGGGCGGCACGCCGGTCAATCCGGACCTGATGACCGGCATCGCCGTGCCGGTGGTGATCGGCGGCGTGTGGTTAGGCCTGCGCCGCCTGCATCACCAGCTCTCGGCTAGGCATTGAACCGGCTCGCCAGGAAACTGGCGATCCGCGTTTGCGTCGCCTCCAGATAGGGGATGTTGATGTGGTCGGAGTCGGGCACGATTTCGTCCGCATGCAGCGCCCCCAGTTTTTCCACCAGCAGATCGGTATGCGAATGCGGCACGATGTCATCGACCGCCGCGCGCAGCACATAAGTCGGCGCCTTGAGCTGGTGCGCGTACTTGATCGATTCGAATTTATGCTGGAGCACATACTCCACCGGAATCGCCTTGAACTTGCGCTTGGCAATGGCGAGGATGGAATCGTAAGGCGTAATCAGCACGATGGAATTGGCGTCGCGCTCCATCGCCACCTGTACCGCCACGCCGGAACCAAGGCTGCGGCCTACCACCGCCATGCGCTTAGGGTCGACGTGATGGCGCTCGCTCAGCCAGTCGTACAGCATGCGGCCGTCGTCGACGAAATGTTCTTCCGCCGGGTCGCCATGCGAGTCGCCGTAACCGCGATAATTCACCGCCAGCACGGCCATGCCGGGAAACAGCTTGCCGGCGTCGCGCGCCACCCAGGACACTTCCTCCGAACGGCCGCCAAAGTACACCACGCCCGGATGCGGCCCGGCGACGGGGGGCGTCATCAGCCAGCCGGCCAGGCGCGTGCCATCCCTGGCCCGTACCACGATGGGACGGGTGCGATGCCCAGTGCTGTAAGGCTTCAGTACCTCACGCTTGCTGCCAAGAGGGTTGAACAACAGCCGCTTCTGATTTGCTGCCACCGCTGCGGTTAAACCCATCCACAGCACGCTGGCGAGACCTGCCAGGCCTGCGAATTTTTTAGAATTATTCATAGCTTCTACTCTACTCCTGTCCCGCGCGAAAAGCGCACAGCGTGGTATAGACAATACAAAGGTATAATCCCGGCTTCGCTTTTTTCATACCAAGCTGACAATGAAACCTGCTGTCGTCCTGCTGCATAGCTCCATGAGTTCCAAGTCCCAGTGGTCGGCGCTGAAAGCGCAACTGGGTGACGCATACCGCTGCATCGCGGTCGATCTTCTTGGCTACGGCGCATCGCCGTTTCCTGCCACGGCCGATGCAGCCGGCGATTATACCCACACGCTGGCGCACGAAGTGGACGCGGTCATCGCCGCCACCGCCTCCGAACTGGAGCCTGGCGAAGCGTTTCACCTGATCGGCCACTCCTTCGGCGGCGCCTGCGCGCTGCACATGGCGCGCCGCATGCCGCAGCGCGTGCTGTCGCTCGCGCTGTTCGAGCCGGTGGCCTTCCACCTGCTGCCGGCGCAGCACCCGGCCAAGGCGGAAATCGTGAATGTGGTGGAGCGCATCAGGGCCAGCGCCGCCGACCATGACGCCACCCGCATCTTCATCGACTACTGGAACCGCGCCGGCGCCTTCGACGACGCGCCGCGCAGCGCTCAGGAAAAGATGGTGGCGCAGATCGCCAAGGTGCGCCTCGACTTCCAGGCCTTGCTGGGCGAACAGGCAACGTTGTCCGATCTGTCCATGTTGACCATGCCTTCACTGGTGATGGCCGGCGAACGCAGCCCCGCTTCCACGCGCCTGCTGGTGGAGCAGCTGGGTGCCGCCCTGCCGAATGCCACCTCCGTGCAAACGCGCGGCGGCCATATGGGGCCGATCACGCACGGCGACGCAGTGAATCCCGCCATCGTCAATTTCGTCAGCGGCGCGGAAGCCACGCTGTCTTAAAGACTATCGAGATGCTGCATCAGTACGGCGGCGCCGTACTCGGCCCCCTATAGGTCGCCTATAACGATATCGATGGTGTTCTCCAGCCAGATGCCAAGGTTGGGCGTGCGCGCCTGCATCGCCGACGGCCCCAGCTCGCCCGGGGGATTGAACTTGGTGCCGATAGGGAGAATCGCGTTGAGGAAGGAGATGTCACCCGGCGGGAAGTCCATGTGCGTGCCCATCGGCTCGGACCCTTTGCCGCTCGCCTCCTTCGGCGTAAAGACCCGCAAGGCGATATCGTCCGCATGGTTGACGAATGTGATCGGCAGGTTCTTCGTCGCCAGCGTGGCCCAATACACCTTGTCGTGGAAGCCCTTGAACTCCGGGTAGTGCCACGCCAGGCCGGTGACAGCGTCGTTGTAATCCTTTTGCCAGACGTCGAACTCCACGCCTTGCGTGCGGTTCTTCCATACCCGATAAGGGCCGCGCCCCAGCCAGCGCATGGACTTCACCTCGCTCTCGGGATAGTCGAACGTGACGCCAAGCGCATCGACATAGCGGCTGGCTTCCATCTGGTAGCCATAGTTGACGCTGAGATGGCCCGCAGCCGTCAGGCGCCAGTTGACCTTGCGCAGGTTGCCGTCGTATTCCACCGCGACCATCACATCGTTGCCGTCGCGCGCGGCGCTGATGCGCTTGAGTTCCGCCTTGCCGGCAACGAGGCGCGGCCCGTTGGTCAGCGGCGCAACCACCTCGCCCTTCTTCAACTCACGCAGGTAGCCGGTCGCTTTGTCGATGACGACACTCAGCGCGCCTGCCTGCAGGCGATAGGCATCGGGCAGCTCGCTCAGCACGGCCGTTGCGGCTGGCGCGGCGTTGCTTTGCGCCCGCATCCGTTCCGCCACCTGCTGCGGGCTGGAGATCATCCACGACCATGTGTAGATCTCGCGGCCATCGCGGTCGGTGGCGGTGAAGTAGAGCGCATCCTGTTTGCTCCAGTCGCGCGGCAAGGCGATATTGGTCACGCCGCGCATGCCGGCGGCAACATCAGGCGCCTTGGCGCTACCCTGCGCCGCCACCGTGTGGCCGGCCGCAGCGCCAAAGCGCACCAGCTTCCAATTGAACTTCACCTGATTGAGGTTGGTGAAATCGTAGCGGTTCTCCAGCGTGATGCTGCCGTCAAACGTAGGCGGCAGCGACGCCATTG
>Ga0209758_1001813_pt1 | contig 23607 bp, 24 predicted proteins | sample AraplaMF_Col_mMF_FD_184258 | JGI IMG/M metagenome (GOLD analysis project Ga0209758, IMG submission 184258) | Arabidopsis root microbial communities from the University of North Carolina, USA - plate scrape MF_Col_mMF (SPAdes) (version 2) | ecosystem: Host-associated > Plants > Roots > Endosphere...
CGAAGGCGCGCGCCTACGCCTACCTGACCACGCCAGCCCAGAAGCAGATCACGCTGTCGGCCGAGAAGCGCCTGAAGGTGCTGCAGTCGCTGGACAGCCTGGGCGCGGGCTTCCAGCTCGCCAGCCACGACCTGGACCAGCGCGGCGGCGGCAACCTGCTGGGCGAGGAGCAGTCGGGCCACATCAGGGAGATCGGCGTCGAGCTCTACCAGCAGATGCTGGAAGACGCGGTCAACGAGCTGAAGGCCAACGCCGGCGCGGCCGAGGCCGCCGACCGGGGCTGGTCGCCGCAGATCAACACGGGCGCGGCCGTGCTGATCCCCGACGAGTATGTGCCCGACCTGAACGTCCGCCTGGCGCTCTATCGCCGGATTTCCGACGCCGAGAAGGCGCAGGACCGCGAAGCCCTGGCCGCGGAACTCATCGACCGCTTCGGCCCGCTGCCCCCCGAGGCCGACCAGCTTCTGAAGGTGGTCGCCATCAAGGGCCTGTGCCGCGAAGCCAACGTCTCGAAGATCGACGTCGGGCCGAAGGGCGCCGTGGTCACGTTCCGCAATGACGATTTCAGGAACCCGATGGGCCTGATCCAGTTCGTGGCGAAGAACTCGGTCGCCTGGAAGGTGCGCCCGGACAACAAGGTCGTCGTGAAGGGCGAGTGGGAGACCCCCAAGCAGCGCCTCGACGCCGCCGAGAAGGTGCTCGCCGAGCTGGCGAAACTGGCCGCCGAGGCCTGACGGGCCGGGCTTAGCGAATTTGGAAGGGATAGGGCGCAGCTTGCGCGCGATCCGAGGAGACCATTCCATGCGTCACGCCGTGCTTACCCTGACCGCCGCGGCCCTGTTGAGCGGCGCCGCCGCGCCCGCCCTGGCCCAGGCTCCGCCCGCGGACGTGAACGACACCCGCTGCCTGATGGTCCTCCAGGTGATCGGCCGCGACCCGAACCAGCGCGACCAGGCCGCCCGCGGCGTCTTCTTCTATGTCGGCCGGCTGGGCGCCCGCGGGCCGCTCTCGCGCATCGAGCCGATCATGGTGGCTGAGAGCAAGAAGATGGGCACGCCCCAGCTCCTGCAGGCCGAGCTGACGCGCTGCAGCGCCGAGCTCAACCAGCGTGGCGGCGAGCTGCAGGCGATCAACCAGAAGCTGGCCAAGGACCTGGGCCCGCCGCCGGCCGCTGCGCCCGCGCCCAAGGCGGCAGCGTCGCCCGCCAAGAAATAGCGCCGGTTGGCCTCGGGCCCCGCCCGGCGCATCCTCCGCTGAACATCCTTGGGGGAGGCGACATGAGAACTCTGATCCTGGCGACTTTGCTGGCCGGCGCGGCGGCGTCCGCGCAGGCGGCCGACGACGTGGTCCGCGACGCCAATCGCGCCGACGTGCGTTGCGTGCTCGGCATGGGCGTGATGAGCCGCAACGAGCAGTACAAGTCCTGGGGGGCGCTGGGGATCTTCTTCTTCGCCGGCCGGATCGAGGGACGCAGCCCGGATTTCGACCTGGAGGACGCGATCAAGCGCGAGGTCCGACTGATGGCGCCCAGCGAATACAACGACGAGATCAAGCGCTGCAGCGATCTCCTGGGCGAGCGCAGCCGCGCGTTCGAGGCGATGAAGCGGCAGACGCCCCGAGGCGTCGGAGGCTAGGCGGTCGCCCGCTTCGCCGCGTCGATCATCTTGCGGGCGCGAATCCACCACTCCAGCCGCTGGGCCGAGACGACACCGACGGCGAGCAGCAGGAAGCTGTCGGTCGCCTCGGCGGCGGTCACGTGCAGGACCGAGGCCTCGCCCGACAGCGCGCCGCGCAGCAGGTAGCGCAGGCCGAAGATCCCCAGGATCAGCAGCATGCCGAACGGCGAGACGCGGCTGGTCACCACATGGGTCTCAGGGTCGACGGTGAAGGTGCTGGCCCGGCCACGCCACCAGCCCAGGAGCGCACCCAGCGCGACGGCGCCGATGTCCAGCGCGAGGCCGATGGGGCCGGGCGGCGGATTGTGGCTGAACGCCAGGATGGCCATCAGCATGATGATGGCCGGCGAGATCCACAGCCGTTCGATCTTCAGCGTGCGCGCCCGCGAGTTCCGCAGGATGACGATACCGACGATGATCAGCGGGACCAGGTACGTCCAGTATCCGGCGTCCTGAGGAATTGGGGGCATCAACTCGCCTTGAGCGTATGGGCCATCGCGGCCGCTTGCTCCAAGGCGTAACCCACACTTTCCGGCGACGCCACCTCGGCGACGCCCAGATCGAACTCGACGACGAAGGGCGTGGCGCCTTGGCCGGCCTCGAAGGCCGTGCAGCCGATGACGGCGGCGATGCGTTCGCCGGCCGACCGGGCCGCGTGCAGCGGCGTGGCAGGCAGGGCCAGGGCGAACACCTCGGGGGCCAGCCGCGCGGCGGTATCCTCGACGCGGACGAGGCGGCCGATCATCGAGCCGATCTGCGGCACGGCGCGGGCCACCCAGCCACCGGCGCGCGGCGCCTTCAGGTCGGGCTTCTCGGCCACCTTCAGCATGCAGACGCTGAGCGGCCGGTTACGCTCGCGCGCCCCGCGGGCCAGCCGCATCAGGTGGCCGGCGAAGAGGTCGCGAGTGAAGAGGCCGGTGGCGGCGTCCATCAGGCCCGAGCCACGGGCCTGTTCGAGGGCGGCGCGCACGGCCTTCTGGCGGCGGAAGGCGCGGGCCAGTTCGACCACCCGCAGCGCGGTCTCGCTCTCGGGCGTCTCGGGCGAGGCCACGTCGGAGATGCCGCGGTGATAGGCCTCGGCCGCCGTGACCGCCGATTCGGCGCGCATGTAGAGGAGGGCGGGCGTGTGGTAGAGGCGCGTGTTCCGCCGCAGGCCGGCCGCGATCGAGAGCGCCTCGTGCGGATTGTCGCCGGCCCAGAGCACCACGGCGTCGAACGGCCGCTCATGCAGGTAGTCGAAGGCCGTGAAGGCGGTGAACGCGCCCACCACCTCGGCGCCGTTGCGCTGCAGGGCGTTGGACAGCGCCAGGAATTGCGGCGCGGGCTCGCCGATGGCCAGCACGCGGAACGGATGAGGGTCGGCCTCGGGCGCGTCCAGCGTATGACCGCGCTCGGCGAAGGTCTCGACGCGGACCTCGAACTCCTCTTCGGCCACCGCCGTGCGCACCAGGCTCTCCAGGCGCATCGCCGCCTGGGCGGGATGCAGCGGGGACGCCAGGGTCAGGTCGTAGCCGTGGTCCTTCTGGAACGGATCGGGCGCGCCCATCGCCATGATGGGAAGGCGGCGCGGCGCGCAGGCGGCGCGCAGGCGGTCGGCGAGGCCCACGGCGCTCTCGTCCATATCGGCAAGGTCGATGATGGCGGCCTGGATCTGGAGATCGGACAGCGCGGCCGCCGCCGCGGCTTCGCTGCGCGCGGTGACCGTGCGCCAGCCCAGACGGTCCAGCCCTTCCGCCAGGGGGCCGGCCGCGGAATCGTCGCGAGCGACAATCAATACTCGCGCCTGGACCCCTGCCGCCATATCCCCATCCAATCGCGCCCCGTTCTGTCCTAAGCACGGAATCAGACAGGGCCGGAAGAGTTGTCCCATAACCGCGCGCAGGTTGCGGAAGGGTTTCATTGTCGCAGGAGGGTGCGTCGTGGCTGTGGATTTGACGGGTAAGGTGGCGCTGGTGACGGGCGCGAGCGGCGGACTGGGCGCCCATTTCGCCCACCTGCTGGCGGCGAACGGCGCGGCCGTGGCGGTCACGGCGCGGCGCGTCGACAAGATCCAGGCCCTGGCCGACGAGATCAACGCCGCGGGCGGCAAGGCGCTCGCCCTGGCCCTCGATGTCGCCGACGCCCACGCCATCGCGCCCGCCCTCGACAAGGTTCAGGCCGAGCTGGGCGGCTTGGACATCCTGGTCAACAACGCCGGGATCGGCGGCGAGGGGCTGGCGCTGGACATCTCCATCGAGGACTTCGACCAGACGTTCGCCGTGAATGTCCGCGGCCTGTTCTTCACGGCGCGCGAGGCCGCGAAGCGGATGATCGCCGCGGGCGTGGAGGGGCGGATCGTCAACATCGCGTCCATCGCCAGCCACACGGTCCTGCCGGGCCTATCGGCCTACTGCGGCTCCAAGGCGGCGGTGGCGATGCTGACGAAGAGCCTGGCCCGGGAGTGGGCCCGCAAGGGGATCGCCGTCAATGCGCTGGCGCCCGGCTACATCGAGACGGCCATCAACGACGCCTGGTGGCCCACCGAGGGCGGCCAGAAGCAGCTCAGGGGCTTCCCGCGCCGCCGGCTGATGGACGCCACCGACCTGGACGAGGCGTTCCTGCTGATGGCCGGGCCCGCCGCCAAGGCCATGACCGGCAGCCTGATCACCGTCGACGACGGCCAGTCCCTGCCGGGCGGCGGCTGATTTTGGAGATCGCCGGCGGGTTGGCTGACCGAAGGGCAAGCCGCTTAGATCGGCGCCGATAAGGGAGAAGCGTCATGCGTCAGGGTCCGCTCACTGGGCTGAAGGTCATCGAGTTCGCCGGAATCGGCCCCGGACCGTTCTGCGGCATGCTGCTCTCCGACCTCGGCGCCGACGTTGTGCGGATCGACCGCAAGGGGCAGGGTAGGGGCTCGCCCTCCGACATCACATCCCGCGGCCGCCGCTCGGTGGCGCTGGACCTGAAGACGCCCGAGGCGGTCGAGACCTGCCTCAAGCTCATGGAGACCGCCGACGCGGTGCTGGAGGGTTTCCGCCCTGGCGTGATGGAGCGCCTGGGCCTCGGGCCCGAGGTGGCGCTGAAGCGCAATCCGAAGCTGGTCTACGGTCGCATGACCGGCTGGGGCCAGACCGGCCCCTACGCCATGGCCGCCGGCCACGACATGAACTACATCGCCATCACCGGCGCGCTGCACGCCATCGGCACCGACGAGAAGCCCGTGCCGCCGCTGAACCTCGTGGGCGACTTCGGGGGCGGAGCGCTCTACCTGGCCTTCGGCCTGCTGGCCGGCGTGATCCAGGCGCGCGAGACCGACACAGGGCAGGTGATCGACTGCGCCATGAGCGACGGCGCGGCCTCGCTGATGGCCATGTTCTACGGCTTCAAGGCGGCCGGGGTCTGGAAGGAGGAGCGGCGGTCCAACATGCTGGACGGCGGCGCGCACTTCTACGACACCTACCAATGCAGCTGCGGCAAGTGGATCTCCATCGGCTCGATCGAACCGCAGTTCTACGCGCTGTTGCTGGAGAAGACCGGCATCAACGATCCCGACTTCCAGAAGCAGCACGACCGCTCGGCCTGGCCCGACCTGCGCCAGAAGCTCGCCAACGTCATCGCCCAGAAGACGCAGGAGGAGTGGACCGAGATCATGGGCGCCACCGACGTCTGCTTCGCCCCCGTCCTCGACCTGGACGAGGCGCCGAAGCATCCGCACAACGTGGCCCGCGAGACGTTCGTGGAGCTGGGCGGAGTGGTCCAGCCGGCCCCCGCGCCGCGGTTCTCAGCCACGCCCGGCAAGATCCAGGGGCCGCCGCCCGCCATCGGAGCCCACGACCGCGAGGCGCTGAGCGACTGGGGCTTCTCGGACGGCGAGATCGACGCGCTGAAGACCGCCGGAGCGCTGGCCTAAGCTCTGCTGTAACAACGCGTTACCTGAATTGGCCGTTCAGGCGCGGTTCAGCCGGCGGGCCGCACATTGACCCCCGGATCGGACGTCGCGCTCTCCCGTCCCTCGAAGCGGCGGCCGGCCCGGATGGAAAGACACGCCCATCGGCGGCGCGCCACCTACTAACCCGGGTGGCGCGCCGTTATCATTTGGGCCAAGGCTTACCGGACCTTGAGTCGAGCCCTACTTCCGCGCGCATGAACGTCCTTCAACTGATCCGCCGTGTCCGCGCGCGGGACTTTGATCCCGTCCACGGCCTGCGGCTGGGCCTGACGGTCCTGGGCAAGGCGCTCTCGCGCCTCTGGGGCCGCGACGTGATGCTCTACAACGGTGGCGTCTCGTTCTTCATCATGCTGGCGATCTTCCCGGCGCTGGCGATCGTCATGGGCCTCTACAGCCTCCTGTCCGACCCCGCCCGCGTCGCCGCGCAAGGCGAGGCGCTCGCGCGGGTGATGCCCGACGCGGCGCGGTTCATCCTGCAGAGCGAACTGGTGCGGTTGTCGCGCGCGCCACCCGAGACGGTCTCGGTGCAGAGCGGCGTCGCGCTGCTGGTCGGCGGCTATGCCTCGCACCGCGGTTTCAAGGCGCTGCTGGCGGGCCTGTCGTTCATCCACGACGAGGACAAGCCGCGCGGCTTCGTGGGCTTCAACCTGCTCGCCCTGGCGGTGCTGATCGCAGCCCTGGCCGCCCTGGCCGTGCTGTCGACGGTCTTCTTCGGCTTCCGGATCCTGGGCGAGACGTTCGATCTGCGCCCCCTGCGCGGCGCGCCCTGGCTCTACAGCGAATGGACCTGGGCCAGCGCGGGCATGACGCTGGGCATGGCGCTGATCTACCGCTGGGCGATGTCGCGCGAGCCGGTCGAGTGGCGCGCGTCCCTGATCGGCGGAGCGGCGGCGGCGGCCCTCTGCATCTTCGCCTCCTGGGCGCTGGGCTACTACGTCGAGGACATCGCCGAGCTGGGCGTGACCTACGGCTCGGTCGCGACCGTGGTCATCTTCCTGATCTGGCTCAGCTGGAACGTGAACGCCGTCTTCTTCGGCGGCGCGCTGGCCACCGAGATCGAGCTGGCGGCCAACCGCCGCCGCGTGCCGCTGGCCTCCGAGCTGGGCGGGCTTCGCGGCTAGAGCCCGTCGTGTTCGGATGGAATCATCTGAGCACGACAAGCAGGCTCGCCCCCTTTGATTTAGAGCGCGTTTTAGGGGCGAAACCGGCGTCCACTTTCGCCCAACGCGCTCTAGGCCTTCGCCACGAGGAAGCTCAGGCCGCCCTCGACATCGGCCTGCTCAAGCACGTGCGCGCCCGCCTGCGCCGCGAAGTGGGGCACGTCGATCCGGGCGAGGGGATCGTCGGCCAGCAGCCGAACCCGCGCCCCCGCAGGCGCCGCCTCGAGCGCGCGGCGCAGGCGCAGCGTGGGCACCGGGCAGCGGTGGCCACGGGCGTCGACCAGGATCTCATCGGGCGTCATGGGCCGCCGCATACACCACACAGGGCGCGGCCGAAAAGAAGGCGGGCGGCCCCACCTGGTGGAACCGCCCGCAGCTGGTGGTGAGGGGAGGGGTGACCTAGCGGGCCAGGTGCAGCGCGGCGATCTGGCCGGCGATGCTCTGGAACACCTGGGTCAAGGTCGAGGAGTTGGTGACGTTGTAGTAGTGGTCGCGGTCGGTGGCGCAGGCCTGCAGCAGCGTGCTCGAACCGTCCTCGACGCGGATCGTGTAGATCTCGATGTCCTTGGCCTTCATGTTCGTGCAGATCAGGCTCAGCCGGTTGTCCAGCGCAGCCGTCCGCGTGTCGTCGCTGGCGCCCTGCAGCAGTGGCTGGCCGTTCGACTTGATGACCCGGCCCTGCCAGATGTACCCGGTCGCGGCGTACGTTCCGTCGTTCGGCGTATCGCGCTGGGCGATCGTGTTCTCGCCGTCTGTCATCAGGATCAGGATCTTCTGGTGCTTGGGCGTGTTGTAGGCGACGCCGTCCGCGAACGGGGCGTTCGGCGACAGCGTGTTCCAGCCCCACGACATGCCGATCGGAATGTTGGTGTTGCCGTCGGCCACCAGCGCCTGGATGTCGTCGCGGATTGCCTGGAAGCTGGTCGACAGGCGACGCATCTTCGACAGGGCGCAGCCGCGGTTGGGGCCGAAGGAGGTGCTGAGCGTACCGTTCTTCTTCCCGCCGTACTTGGTGATCGAGCCCTGGCGGACCTTCCAGTTCGTGCTGCTCGTGCCGTCGGCCACGTAGTCGTTCTGGTAGTCCGAGCCGTAGCCGCTGGTCTTGCTGTCCGGCTCGTCGGGCGCGAAGAACGGCGTGTAGAGGGTGGCCGGCGTACCCGTGGTCGGTGCGGTGTCCTGAACGTCGTAGGGGGCCTTGCGCATCTCGACGCAGCCGCCCCAGCTGGCGCCCGCGGTGGTGAACAGCGTGAAGCGGTTGGCGTGCTGCGTGCCGCTGGAGGTGGTGAAGATCTCGTCGTTGATCGGCGAGGCCCCGCTCTGGTCCATCCAGGTCGAGTTCCGATAGGTCGTCGCGTCGAGGCGCACGGTGCTGGAGAAGGGCACCAGCGAGATCTTCACGGAATCGGGCTCGACGCTCTTCTTCGAGGCCTCCTCCATCTTGGTGACGAAGTCCTTCGCCGCCTTCTTCATGTCGGCGAGCTTGGTGCCGTCATTCATGGAGGTGGTGACGTCGAGAACCAGCGCCACTTCAACCTTCACGCTGGCGCGCACGACCTCGGTGGAGGCCTCGATGCCCATGGTGCCGTCGTTCAGCAACCCGGCCACGAAAGGCCGGACGGTGAGCTCCGCGGAGGCGACGACGTTGCCGTTCGCACCGAACTTGAAGGAGCTCTGCGTGAGGTCGAAACTCGAATCGAGCTTGAGGTTCTGGTTCAGGAACCTGTCGCCGGCGACCTTGAGATCGGCGTCCGTCGTCGCGCTCGAGCGGGCGGCCGCCAGAGCGGCGGCGTCCAGCGCGTCCTGCAGCTGAGATTTCGCGCTCGTCGCGCGCGCCAGGTCGACGGCGCCGAGGCCGGCGACACAGACGGGGGCCATGGCGAGCGCCGCCACCATGGCGACGTTGCCGCGATCGTCGAAACGCCGCAGCAGGCGACCGATTCCGGCGAAGCTTGACCTGCGCATGATGTGTCCTGCGAACCGTTGTTATTGACGGTGATGACTATCGCTGGACGGCTAATCTCTCCTTATTCCGGACCGTTAAGTTCGGTTCACCTTCATTCGCAACCGGCTGTTGGTGCAACCTCGCTAGCTTCGCGCCATGTTCCGGATAAAGGCGCAGATCGCCCACGCCAGGGCGTTCCGAGACGACGACAAGGGCGCGACCGCGATCGAATTCGCGTTCATCGCGCCCGTGCTGTTCTTCGCGCTGCTGTCGCTCATCGAGCTCGGCATCATGTCGATGATGAGCACCAGCCTCGACAACGCCGTCATCGAGGCTGCGCGCCGGATCCGCACGGGCCGTGACGACGCGCCCGCGTCCGCCTCGGCGTTCGAGGACCTGGTCTGCGCCAACATGGGCGGCTCCGCCGGCGACTGCCGCGACCGCCTCGTGATCAGCGTCCAGAAATACGCGGCCTTCGCCAATGCCGGCACGGCCGCCACCAGCCAGCCCGCCGGTCAGTTCGACAAGGGCGGCCAGAACGACATCATCCTGGTCAAGGCGAACTACAAGTGGCCCGTGGTCACCCCCATGCTCCTCTCGCCCTATCCGCAGGACGGGATGGAGGTGACCCTGGCGTCGCGGTTCGCTTTCAAGAACGAGCCATTCGAATGATCAAGTTCACGCAACAGCTCTGGGCCGACCGCAAGGGCGCCGCCGCGATCGAGTTTGCGCTCGTCTTCCCGACGATCTTCCTGCTGTACATGGCCGTCGCCGAAGGCTTCCAGGCCTATGTGGCCCAACGCAACGTGGCCCACCTGGCGGCCACGATGGCCGACATCACGGCGCGCAATCGCACGATCACGACCGCGGAACTCAATGACGTCCTCGGGGCGAGCGTCTCCATGATGTACCCGTTGCCGAACGTGCGCCTCCAGCAGCGCATCTCGAGCATCAGCGCCGACGCCAGCGGGACCGCTGCCACCGACTGGACCGTGAAGAAGACCTACACGGGGACCGAGGCGCCGTCGGTGCCGAACGGCTACCTCCGGGCCAATGAGAGCGTCATCGTCACCGACGTGGTCTACGACTACGAACCGCAGTTCGGGTTCTTCCTTCCGGACACGATCCGCTTCACCCGCCACGCCTATTCGCGCCCGCGCCTCTCGGCGAAGGTCGAGAAGCTCACCTGACGCGTCGACGTCGGTGGAGCCGGCGCGCATCGCCTGCTAGAAGCCCCGCTCCGGACAGGTGGCCGAGTGGTTTAAGGCAGCGGTCTTGAAAACCGCCGTGGGTTCACGCCCACCGTGGGTTCGAATCCCACCCTGTCCGCCAGGACCTGATCTGGCGTCGCTGGATTCGAACGCACAAACCCGCCCAGCGCGCGCCCAGCGGCAAGGTCTGGCCGCGGCAATCTCCGGTTAACCCTGTCGCAAGCTTCCCCGCCGACGATTCCGGGGTGAGTCGGAGGCGGAAATGACGAAGTCCACGAACGTCGGGCGCTATGCCCGTGTTGCGCTGATCCTGCTGGCCGGGGCCTCGGTCACGGCCTGCGTCACGCCTCGCTATCCCAGCCGCGCCGACGGCCTCGGCAAACTGCCCCCGGCGACCGGGCAAGGCGAATACAAGGTCGGCAAGCCCTATCAGGTGGGCGGCGTCTGGTACGTGCCGCGCGAACAGCCCAACTACGACGAACGCGGGATCGCCTCGTGGTACGGAGACCAATTCCACCAGAAGGCCACCGCCAACGGCGAGACCTTCGACATGAACGCCGTCACGGCGGCCCATACGACCCTGCCGCTGCCGTCGATGGTCGAGGTGACCAATCTCGACAACGGCAAGAAGCTGGTCGTCCGCGTGAACGACCGCGGCCCGTTCGTCGACAACCGCATCATCGACCTCAGCCGCGAGGCCGCGCGCCAGTTGGGCTACGACCGCGCCGGCCTGGCCAACGTCCGCGTCCGGTATGTCGGGCCCGCGCCGCTGCTCGGGCCGGGCGACGGCCTCCGCTATGCCCAGGCCCAGCCGCTCGCCACCCGCCTGCCGCCCACGCTCGCGCCGCTGGCCGCCACGACCGCCGCGACGGCCGGGTCGTCTGATGACGTGATGGAGCTGGCCGCCGGCTCGCCGCAGCCGCGCGCCATGAGCGCCGTGTCGCGTCCCCCGCCGGCCGACGACGTGCAGGTCTCCTCTCTACCGCCGCTCACCGGCTCGGCAATCTCGAACGCGCCCATGGCCGGCCAAGGCCCGGTTGTCGCGTCGTCGGCGGCGACCTTCACGTCGGGCCTGCGCATCCAGGCCGGGGCCTTCTCCAGCCAGGTCAACGCCCAGCGCGCCGTGGCCCAGCTGTCGACCGCGGGGCAGGCCTCGATCGAGCCGCTGCAGCGCGACGGGATGACGCTCTATCGGGTCGTCCTGCCGGCGCCGGCCGACGAGGCCGCGGCCTACGCGCTGCGCGATCGCGTGGCCGAGATCGGCTTCGCCGAGGCCCGGGTCGTCCGCAGCTTCTAGACATCCGCGCCGAACGCGCCAATTTGGCCGCGTGACACGCGGTCGTTTCATCACATTCGAGGGCGGCGAGGGCGCCGGGAAATCCACCCAGGTGCAGCGCCTCGCCGCGCGCCTTCGCGGGGAGGGCCGCGAGGTCGTCACCACTCGCGAGCCGGGCGGCTCGCCGGGCGCCGAGAGCATCCGCGACATCGTCCTCAGAGGCGACGCCGACCGCTGGAGCCCAACGACCGAGACGCTGCTCATGTACGCCGCGCGGCGCGACCACGTCGAACGCGTGATCCGCCCGGCGATCGCGCGCGGCGCCTGGGTGATTTGCGACCGCTTCGCCGACTCCACCCGGGCCTACCAGGGCGCGGCCGGCGGTGTGGACCCGGCCTTCATCAGCGCGCTGGAGACCTACATCCTGGAGGAGACGCGCCCCGACCTGACGCTGGTGTTCGACCTGCCGGCCGAGGTGGGGCTGGAACGCGCTCACGCCCGAGCAGGCGCCGAGATGCGTTTCGAGTCGAAGGGCATGACCTTCCACGAGCGGCTGCGGGCCGGCTTCCAAGCCATCGCCGCGGCCGAGCCCGAACGCTGCGCCGTGATCGACGCGACCGCCGGCATGGACGCCGTCGAGGCCGCGGTCTGGGACGCGATCCAGGCCAGGCTGGCGGTCCATGGCTGAGCTCGAGGTCCCGCACCCGCGCGACGTCCACCAGCTGCAGGGCCAGGAGGCGGCGGAGGAGGCGTTCGAAGTCGCCCGCGCACGGGGCCGCCTGCACCACGCCTGGCTCCTCACCGGCCTGGAAGGTGTCGGCAAGGCCACCTTCGCCTACCGCGCCGCCCGCCGGCTGCTGGGCGCAGCGCCGGACAGCTACAACGGCGTGTTGGGCTCGGACGTCGAGCATCCCGTCAGCCGCCAGGTTTCCGCGCGCAGCCATCCCGATCTCATGGTGCTGGAGCGTGAGGGGCCCGACGGCAAGCCGCGCAAGGTGATCCCCGTCGACGACGCCCGGAAGCTGGCCGAGTTCTTCTCGAAGTCGCCCGCCAGCGCGCCGCACCGGGTGGCGATCATCGACGCGGCCGACGACCTGAACGTCAACGCCGCCAACGCCATCCTGAAGACCCTGGAGGAGCCGCCGCCTCGTGGCGTCCTGCTGATGGTCTCGCATTCGCCGGGCCGCCTGCTGCCAACGATCCGCTCGCGCTGCAGGCGCCTGGCGTTCCGGCCCCTGGGCGTCGAGGCGACCTCCGACTTCGTCAGCGCCCGGGCCGACGTGAACGCCGAGGAGGCGCTGCGCCTCGCCACCATGGCCGACGGCGCGCCCGGTCAAGCCCTCTCCCTGGCGGCCAGCGGCGCGCTCTCCATGGACGACGCGGCGCGCGATCTGCTCTCGGAACTGCCGCGCATCGATGAGACCCGCGCCCTCTCCATCGCCGAGAAGTTCCGCGGCGGCGAGGGACCCACCCAGTTCAACCTGCTGTTCGACCGGCTGGCCGACCGGGTCCACAAGCTGGCCACCGACCGTGCCGGCCAGGGGATCGGGCGGCTTGATCCCTGGGCGGAGGCGTGGGAGACGCTGCAGCGGCTGCCGCGCGAGGTCGAGGCCCTGAACCTGGACCGCGCCGACGCCTTGTTCACCGCGCTGACGGAGCTCCGCCGGGCCGCCCAGGCCTGAAGCCGCCCATGCTGATCGACAGCCATGTCAACCTGCACGCGCCCCAGTTCGATGAGGACCGCGACGCCGTCATCGCCCGCGCCCGCGACGCCGGCGTGCAGCTGATGGTCAACATCTCTGACCGCGTCTCGAACTGGCCCAAGGTCCGCGCCCTGGCCGACCAGCCCGACATCTGGTGCACCGTCGGCACCCACCCGCACGAGGCCAAGGAAGACCCGGATCTCTCCAGCGCAATGCTGGTCGAGTACGCCGCCGACCCGCGCGTCGTCGGCATCGGCGAATGTGGCCTCGACTTCCACTACGACCTAAGCCCGCGTGACATCCAGGCCCAGGTGTTTCGCGCCCATGTGGCCGCCGCGCGCGAGACCGGCCTGCCTCTGGTGGTCCACACCCGCGAGGCCGACGAGGTCATGGCCCAGATCCTCGAGGAGGAATACGCCGCCGGGCCGTTTCGCCTCCTGATGCACTGCTACACCTCGGGCGCGGAACTGGCACGGCGGGCGGCGGCGCTGGGCGCCTGGTTCTCGGTCTCGGGGATCGCCACGTTCAAGGCCGCCGAGGACGTGCGCGAGGTGATCCGCGAGATGCCGGCCGAGCGGATCATCGTCGAGACCGACTGCCCTTACCTGGCCCCTGTGCCGCATCGGGGCCGCCGCAACGAGCCGGCCTACATCCCGCACGTCCTGGCCAAGCTGGCTGAGATCCGCGGCTGGTCGCTGGATGAAGCCGACCGGCGCACCACGGACGCCTTCTTCGACCTCTTCGACCGGATTCCCCGGCCATGACGGCCAGGCTGGAGATCACGATCCTGGGCTGCGGCTCCTCCGGCGGCGTACCGCGGGCCGACGGCGACTGGGGGGTCTGCGATCCGGCCGAGCCGAAGAACTTCCGCACCCGCTGTTCCCTCCTCGTCCGGCGAAAGGGGGAGGGGGCCGAGACCACGGCCCTGGTGGATGCTTCGCCCGAACTGCGCATCCAGACGGCCAAGGCCAGCGTGAAGCGCTGCGACGCCGTCCTGCTGACCCACGACCACGCTGACCAGGTCCACGGCCTGGACGACGTGCGCGCGTTCTACCTGCGCCAGCAGGCGCGCATCCCGTGCTGGATGGACGCGGCGACTGACGCCACCATGAATCGGCGCTTCGGCTACATCTTCGAGGGCGAGGGCGGCTATCCCGCCATCTGCGACCGCAGGGCGATCCCGGAACACGGCGTGGCCTGGCGCGTCGATGGCCCGTCGGGCGCGATCCCGATCGTGACCTTCGACCAGGACCACGGCGGTGTGAGGTCGGTCGGCTATCGCTTTGGCGACGTTGCCTATTCCAGCGATGTGGTAGGCCTGGACGACACCGCGTTCGAGGCGCTGGCGAACCTCGACGTCTGGATCGTGGACGCCCTGCGCCGCAGGCCACATCCCACGCACGCGCACCTGGACCTGGCGCTGGAATGGATCGCCCGCGCGAAGCCCAGGCGCGCAATCCTGACCAACATGCATATCGACCTCGACTACCGGCAGCTTTTGGCCGAGTTGCCGCCGGGCGTGGAGCCGGCCTACGACGGGCTCACGTTCGAACATGAATTGCGAGCCGAAAACCCGTGATTTCACGACCGCTTAGGCTGGGATTCTTAGCGTCTGGGAACGGCTCCAGCGCCGAGGCCATCGTGGCGGCGATCGAGGCCGGCAGCCTCGCCGCCGAGCCGCGGCTGCTGGTCAGCAACAAAAAGTCCGCGCCGGCCTTCGCTTGGGCCGAGGGGCGCGGCGTGGCGACCCTGGCGATCCCGACGATCGGCGATCCGGACGCCGCGGACGCGGCGCTGGCCGCCGCCATGGCCGCCAGCGGCGTCGAGCTGATCATCATGTCGGGCTACCTGCGCCGCCTGGGACCCAAGACGCTGGGCCGCTACGCCGGGCGCATCCTCAACATCCATCCGGGGCCGCTGCCGCAGTTCGGAGGTGAAGGGATGTACGGCGCGCGCGTGCACCAGGCGGTGATCGCCGCGGGCGTGGCCGAAAGCGCCATCGTGATCCATGCTGTCGACGAGGAATACGATCACGGGCCCGAGATCGCGCGCCGCAGCGTGCCGATCCCGGCGAACGACACCGCCGAGGCGCTGGAGGATCGCGTGAAGGGCCTGGAGCCCACGTTCTTCGTCGAGACGCTGCAGCGGATCGCCACCGGCGACCTGGAGCTGCCGCGTGTTTGAGCGGCGCACGGTGCTGGTCGGAGCCGCGGCGGCGGCGCTGGCCGGATCGGCCGCGAACGCCAAGGGAGCTGAGATGTACGGACTGATCGGGAAGATGCTGGCCAAGCCGGGCAAGCGTGACGAACTGATCGGCCTGATGCTGGCCGAGACCGGCGAGATGCCGGGCTGTTTGAGCTACGTGGTCGCCAAGGACAGCGCCAACGCCGACGCCATCTGGATCACGGAAGTCTGGGACAGCGCCGAGAGCCACAAGGGCTCGCTGAAGCTGCCGGCGGTGCAGGCGGTGATCGCCAAGGCCCGGCCGCTGATCGCCGGCTTCGGGGAGAACTTCGAGACCAGCGTCGTGGGCGGCGTGGGCCTGCCTAAATAGCTCAGCTAATATTTCCGATAATCTTCCTTAGGCGCGAACTGTCATAGCGGGAACGGGCTGTCGCTGTCGCTGACTCCAAACTCTGCGACTCCGCCCTCCTTCAGCCGACGTTCTCTCATCGTTCGCGTCCCCGACCGATTTTGACTCCAAATTCTGCGACCGGTTCGGGCGGCGCATTCGTGGGCCGCCGATGTTGTTCGGTCAGAGCTTCAACGAAGCAATGCCTGTTGGCGCGAACCGCGCCAGGCGCTCACACGAATGTACCGAGCGCGCCGGCGGCAGCCGCGTAGGTCCACCGCCGTCTCAGATCAGCTGGCCAATCCACCGAGCGGTCACCAAGTGCAACAATCACATCCCTCGGAAGCTCGACGGTCAGCGCAAGCAATGGATCGACCACTGCATGCGCGAACGCCGAACGCCACCCGCCGACGTGTGCATGCGCATAGCGCGCTGATAGCCAATTCTCGCCGAAGGGTGACTTTCCACCGAGAGCTGGGTCCGGAGGCTCACTGAGGATAAGCAGCGCCATGCGGACGTAGAGGAGCCGCGTGACGGCGTCGATTGAGCACCACCAGTCGGTAGGCAGGCGATACGCTGCAGGTTTAGACCTCCGTCCGAAGAAATGCTCCTCGAAGACGGTCATCAGCGCGCCGGTGCTTCGTCCGTCCTGCCGCGTCGCCAATGCATCCACTACATCCCCGACGGCGCGCCTCAGTTTCAGAACCTCTCCCCCGTCTCCCGCCCGATCGCGTGTTGAGATCGCAGCATGCACGCGCTCCAGCATCGCTCGATCGTCGAACTTGGCCGCTTCGAGGAGCGCATCGCGATCAGGGGCCGGCGGCGTGGAAGAGCCAAAGAAGGTGGCCTCGTTCGCGATCCTCACCGGCGAGGCATCGTAGCCGACCAGATGCCGCCGGTGAACGTGGCAGGTCGTGGCGAGCGGGTGGGTCCATAGGGCCCGGACATATGGTGGGCGCCCCTCCCCCAAATCTTCCTGCAAACACCGCACACAGACCGCCCAGCATCCCGGTGGGCTTGGCCCTGCCGGCAACGGCTCCTGGCGCAAATCCGCGAGGATGCTCGTGGTGAGCTGATCAGCGGGACAGCCCAGCATCTTTGCCGCCAGGCGGACACCTTCCAGATGTCCGCGATCGAAGCCGGAAAGGCCTTGTCCCAACTCCCGGGATATCTCCTGTGTAGTGAGCAGCGAAGCCTCCGCGACACGCGCTAGCCACGAAGACAGCGCCTCCGCTGGCTGCTGGGGCGGCGCCACCCGGCTGAGGTCTGAGACCTCAAACGACCTGACGTTCATCGTCGCCCCCCCTTCTGCCGAGAGCGACCGCTTCGATCATTTCGACGGTGATGCACTCCTCCTTCTCGAGGGCGGCAGCACCGCAGCGTTCCAGCAAGTACACGGCCTGACCGAGGCTTCCCTCCGTGTACTGGTCCAGCATGTCCATGAAGGCGAGGTCGACGTTCGTGGGCCGCCGCAAGGGCATGTAGGCGATGCGCCCCTTGACGAGATCGACGGTCCACTTCTCGCGGCGAGACCAGCGGGGGAGCTCAATGACTTCGAAGCGGGTCCGCAGGTGATCGTCGGCGTCGATGACCTCCTTGGATTCATGGGACCCGAAGCCGGCCATGCAGATCGCCAGCTTGTTCGAGATGTAGCGGAGCGAATCCATCACGACGCGGCGATCTCGTGGTCGGAGCTCCACAGCGCGCTGAAGCTCTTCCAGCATGATGACGCGGACCACTCGCCCTTCGAGGTGGGTCAACACCATGGCCTGCAGCCGTGATGCCGTCGCCGCCTCCGGCCCTTTCACGTTCATCGCGGCGAGTAGATCCATGTACAGCCGCTTTTCATTGAGGTCGGCGTTCATCTCGCAGCGGAGAACGGTGTGTGGAGGGGACTGCTCGCCGACCTGGCGCCGTTCCACACGACGGATGAACTCCTTCTGGATGAAGCTCTTCCCGCCGTTGGAGTCGGCCCAGAACAGGATGGAGGGCATGCGCGTGCGGCGCGGCATGTCGAACAGCTCGAACAGCCGCGCGATGGCGGTCAGGCCGGCCGGATAGTCGACCCACCGGTCGGTGAAGATCGCCGCCTTCCGCGTCGCGCGATCTGCCAAGGCAAGATGGCGGACATCGGCGTGGATGTGCTCGAACGGGTCCTCTGGGGGCAACAGCCGCAGGCTCATTGGTCGCCTCCCGAGAACACGCCGCCCCAGTCGTCGTCCCGTTTGGGTTCAGGGGCGCCGGATAGACCAGCCCTCAGCTGTGACGCCGCGCGGCGATCGAGTTGCAGCCGCTCGGCCTGCCGCCGCTGACGGGCGTATCGCTCGGAGGCGTTCTCGATGACCGCCTCGGCCTTCTCGGCGGCTCGCCGGATCGCGGCGCGGTCGCGCTTCAGTTCGTTGGGCAGGGACCGCATGCCGAGCTGGCGTAGCCAAAGTGGTGGTGGCGGGCCCCGGTGCGGGAAGCGCATGCCGACCGGCGTGAACCCGCTGCGTAGCCGGACGTAGATCTCCGAAAACTCACGCGGGTCGTACTTCACCAGGACTTCGCGCTCGCCCCGCACATAGGCGGTGCCAAGTTCGGGGCTGTAGTACTCCTCCCTATAAAACTTGATGCCTTGCGGCCCGATGGTCCGCGTCTCCTCCGGGAGCAGATCCAAGCGGAACTGGACAGGGTCTGCCGGGTAGCGTGGGGGGCGATATTCGATCCCGGCTGTCCAGACCTCTAGGGGCGTCCTGCCGCCGAGGCCACTGTGGGGGGTGTTGTGGTAGCGCCCCAGGATCTCCTGAGCGAACCACAGCTCCAGGTCATCGACGAGGACGCGGGCAGAAGTTTCGCTGTCGTAGTCCCGGCGAGAGCGCGGGCTGTTATGCGTAGCGCCGGGAAGCAGCCTGCAGCGGCCCATCATGGTGCCGATCAAGCGTTCGACATGCGCGCCCCAGTGCGGCTTGCGCTTCTTGCGCAGTTTGGGCTGCACGTCCTGGTTCAACAGCGCGCGACGGAACGGGCGGCTCCGAAGGTCCGAGCCATTGTCACTGTGGACCACCTTCGGAAGCCCGTCCGCCGGCCACGACTCTCGCAGACCCCTCGACGCGAGCCACTCAGCCTTCGGCACCACTGCCAGCTCTATTGTCGATCCCGCGCGCAGGATCGACGGAGGATCAAGGCCGACCCAGAACGCCACGATCATTCGGCTGAAAACATCGATGACGACGGTCAGCCAGGCACGGCCAATGGGCTTCAGGTGCTTGCCGTCCAGCACGATCACGTCCGCCAGCGTGTGGTCGATCTGATAGATTTCCCTCGGATAGGCCACTTCGAGCCGTCCGGGCGTCGGCGTCGCCTTGTGCGCAGCCGCACTGCCCTCTCGGCGCGCTGCCACCACCAGTGGAGGCAGTTTCTTCAGGCGGCGCTTGACCGCCGCTCTGGTGGGCCGGCCAAAGCCCTCATCCTCGCATCGATCGCCAATCTTCTCAGTCGTGCCGACGAGCGAGGGGCGCGCGGCGCGCAGGTGGTGGTTGACGAGGTAGAAATGGATAATCTCGTCCTGCCGCGGATGAAGCCGCGACAGACCGACGGGAAAGCCACGCTTGGCAGGCGCGATGTCTCGCGTGCTGCCTTCGCCATCCAGCTTGCTGAGGTCGCGGTACAACGTGGTCGGATGTACCTCCAGCCACTGCGCCTCGACCTCGACGTCCAGCCGAGTTCGTGAGGGCATGTCCTTCAGTTTCCGGCTCGCGTGGAGACGCGCCGTCAGGTGTTCGAGCTGTTCGTCGGAAAGTCGCTCCAGGGGGTCTTCGACCCACTCGGGATCTGCCTGACCACGCATGTTCTTGGGGGCGTCGCTCATTGGGACCACCCCATCGTCAACTCGGACGAGTGCACCCGGATGAGCGGGCGCTGGCTGTCCAGCAGGATCACATCCGAGAGAGTTTGATCGACTAAGTCGCCAGTCCGCGGACCGGGAGACCGGAGCGCTTCGAGAGCTGGGAATGCTCCGAGCTCCCCATCGTGGTGATGAGGTGAAATAGGAAGGGGAACGCTGTCCAATCGGCAGCTTGCCGACGCGGAGGCGCGTCCGGTTAGATGTGATTTTTCCATAAGTCCTCGCTCCTCCGCCGTTGTGCGGCGGGATCGCGGGCGCGCGGCATCAATCAGCGCAGCAGCCCGCTTGACAGTTCAATAATGTCGGGAGAAGGTCCGGTTGCTACATCGGAACGAGGCCTGGGGATTCGAGAGAACCCTGGGCCTTTTTCTTTTCCCGCGGCGATCGTGACGCTGGGCGCTAGTTCATGCCCGCCTCCATCAGTTCGAGTTGCCGGTCCCCAAGGCAAACGCTTGGGACGGTCCGGTCGTAGAATCTCTACGCAGCGCGGACGATGACGCGATGTCCATCTGTGTGCAAGTTATGCACAGGATTTTCACTGACATTGCGCGCTCAGCCACTGATGCGAGCGTGCGAGCGGCACCCTGGTGATTATGCGCTATAGGACGTCAATTAGAACTATAGTTCACATGTACTCTACACCTGGGAGAGCGCCGCAACGTGGTGCATTGGTTACTCCGCCACAGATGTCGGTCGCACTCAGATAGATTCCAAGGGATTTGCGAGCGAACCCAACGAGTAGGCGACGATCGTCGGCCAAATCTCTTGTCGAGCTCTGCCGAGCGTTAATGAGATCGCTAGGGGTTAACTTCTTTCCGGCGGACTAAATCGATGCCTATGCGGTCGGGGGTGGAGCGTGCGCGTGGCCTCCCCTGCCGTCGGATCATCGTTAGTCAGATGGACCATAGGGAATATAGCGGATGAGCACGATGCCGGCCGTGGCCATCAGGACGCCGGCGGCGCCGGCCGCGGTCCAGGACCAGCTGAGCGCCTGTTGGTAGAGTGAGAACGCGATCGCGAGCCCGGTCAGGCCGCCTCCGCCCCATACCAGCCAGTTCGACCCGGTTCTCATGAGGAAACGATTGCGTTCATGCATCGCGCGTTCCTTCCGACCGCTGCCAAGACTACAGTGCGTCCATTCGGCCAACCACGACGAAAGCCCATGAAGGACGCAGACGACACCGAACGCGAACTCCGGCTCGAGTTGATGGGCTTGGATCGCCAACTTCAAGAACCTAGACATCCGTCTTAGGGATCAGCAGATCGCTTACCGGCCGCTCAAGGTGATGTTGCTTGCTGGCGGCTTCGCGCTGGTCGTCGTGGTGACGTTAATCTTCATCGTCTGAGGACCCGCTGTTATCGTTCGCGGACATTACCTCATCGTCGGTAAGCGCACCTCCATGGCACGCCGGCAGGGGCCGAAGTCCGAGTGGCGGCAACAGCGGACCTCGAGTTCGGGCCGTGAAGCAGACGTTCCCTTGCGGTGCGGAACTGGGATCGTGGATCAGCCAAATCTCGCCAGTCCCGCACAGGGACGATCTAGGACGAGACGGTGACAAGCTCGCCAGAGGGTGCCCCTGCGCCGCGAAGCGCCGAGCGTCCGTCTACGGCTTCGACTATCTGTGGCGAGTCCGTGGGGCCAGACTAGGAAATGCGAGTCGTGCTCGCTTTGCCGTCCGATCGAGAGCCATGTCCACATCTTGCCCCGTCTGCAGGAGCTCCGCTGAAAAGGGTTCGGCTGGCGACGCCATGCAAATCCGTTGCCCGCGTTGCGGTCCCTTCGTCATCACCGGCACCGCTCGCGCGATGCTGGGAGCGCGTCTGGATGACAACGCGAAGGCCTTCGCCAGGATCAGCCACGCGATCCGAAGCCGCACATCGGAGGTGCACTGGTTTCGCATCGACAGCGCCAACATCGATGAACTCGCGAAGGCACCGCTGCCGTCGGTGCGGGCGCAAACGCTCAATCTAATTCGCTGGCTGGCGGCGGAGGCGGACGACGACCGTCTCGCGGCCGTCGAGCTACCGGAAAATGACGCGCTCGCCGGCGTGGTGGGGGTGGTCGAAGCCGACCGTCTCGACGAGCTCCAACGTCATATGGTGCAGCAGGGTCTCATCGAATACGTCCCCGAAGACTGCCTGCGGCTGACGCCGGCCGCTTGGGATCTTCTGGAGCCGGCCACGCCCCTGGCGAACGTGGCGGCGGCAGCGCCTCCCGTGGTCACCGCGCCGGAACCCCTGGCGGTCGAGCCGTCGGACTGTCCTCAATGCGGGCCGCGGCGGCGCGCTGAGGTCGTCGCATTCTTCAGCGTGACGAACCAGGACGAGACCAGTCCCGTCTATGAGGTCGTCAACTACAAGACGCTGAGATGCTGCGGCTGCGAGGCCATCCACATCCGTCGCGACACCTATTTCTCGGAGGATGAGGATCACGAGCAGGATCCCGTGACCGGCGAATGGAACACGGTGTTGCGCCCGACCAGCACTTACTGGCCGCCGCAGGAGCGCCGTCGCAAGCCGAGTTGGATCCTGCAAGTCGAAGACGACGTGATCCATCGGCTCCTGGACGAAGTCTATGGCGCCCTCAACACCGACCTGCGCGCGCTGGCGGCTATGGGGGTACGCGCCCTGCTGGATCGGACGTTTGAATTGGCGGGGGCGGAGCCAGCGGCCGGCTTCGAGGAAAAGCTCAAGTCGCTGACTGCCGAGGGCGTGATCAGCCCTCGGGACAAGGAGACGCTTACGGTAATGACCGACGCCGGCAGCGCCGCCAGCCATCGGGGCTGGCAACCCGATCCAGAGGCGCTAGATACCATCCTCGACGCCGCCGAAGCCGTCCTGCATCGCGTTGTTGTCTTGCCCGATCATGCGCAGCGACTACGCGAGCAAGTCCCGCCGAAGCCCTCGAGGAAACCGAAGGCCAAGTAGGTTAACCCCTCCGTCTTGCGTTCTGAACGAGCCAACGGCCGGTGTGAGCGTCAACGTCGCGCCGGTAGCTGTCGAAGCGGGCCAGCAGCTCGTCCGGACGCGTAGCTGAGGTTGGCCGCCGGCCGCTCCACGTAGTGATCCGCCGCCGGCAGGGCTATCCTGCCGTCGACCTTGACCCCCGCAGGCTGCCGCCGTCGTCCGATCGTGGCGACGCGAAGGTCTACCTGCCACACCCGTCGCCAGTCGAAGCCGACGATGGCGCACGGGCGGACAAACGGCGCGCGGCGCACTATGTTGATTGATCGCAATCCCGCGAACGCCACACCTGTGAACGCCCTTGTCTGAAGCCGGTTACTCCGTCGACGCCGATGCCCGCCGGCTCGCCCTGGAAATCATCGCGACCTTGGTGAACATCAAGAAGATGGCGGCGGAACGCGTGCTGACGCCAGCCGGCGTGCCGGCGGACCTCGTGCTCAGGTTCCTCAACGAACGCGATCCAACCACGGGGGCGAAGCGGTCCAAGCGGGAGGCCGGCGCCGTCGTGCTGGACGCCCTAGCGGCGCTTGGACTCGAAGGGCGCGTCGTCCGCAACATCGTCGAGCGGGCAGCGGGTTGGACCGACTTCCATCTCGCACAGGACGAATTCCGCGCTCGGTCGGTCTCGCAGAAGGCGCGTGAGATGGTCGGCGTGCTGCACGACCTCGAGGCGCGCGAACGGTCGGAAGCGGCCCGACGCGAGGCCGAGGCCGAGCGGACTCAGGCGGAGCGGGCCGAGGCTCTGCGGCGCGAACGCCGTGGGCTGATCCGGCAGCAGAGCGAGTTGCTCCTGGCACAGTTCGACCAGGCCGTGCTGACGGGCGACCCGCAGAAGCGTGGCTACTTCCTGGAGGACTTGCTGGGGCGGACCTTCGATTTGCACGGTATCGCCGCCACCCGGTCGTTCCGCCGGAACGATGGCGGCGAACAGATCGACGGTGCCTTTGAGTATGATGGCTGGCACTACATCGCCGAATGTCGGTGGCGGGAGCGGCTGGCCGATATTCGTCAGTTGGACGGGCTCTCCGGTCAGATCGGTCGCTCAGGTCGCCAGACGATGGGCCTCTTCCTCTCCATAAATGGTTGGTCCGAAAACGTCGTCGGACTGCTGAAGCAGAACCCGGACAAGTGCATCATCCTGATGGATGCGATCGATCTCCGAGCTGTGTTGTCGACCCTCATCGACCTGCCGACGTTGCTGAAGGCCAAACTCGCGGCGCTCAGCCTGTACGCGGAACCCTACAAGCCAGCGTCGTCCCTTCTGGACTGACCACGGATCGCCATGTGAC
>Ga0209758_1001814_pt1 | contig 23603 bp, 20 predicted proteins | sample AraplaMF_Col_mMF_FD_184258 | JGI IMG/M metagenome (GOLD analysis project Ga0209758, IMG submission 184258) | Arabidopsis root microbial communities from the University of North Carolina, USA - plate scrape MF_Col_mMF (SPAdes) (version 2) | ecosystem: Host-associated > Plants > Roots > Endosphere...
GCCAGCAAGACGCGCATCTAACCGTCCAACTTCAAAAGCCGCTCTCTGCACAGGCAAGATTGCGTCAGCATGACGAAAATTGCCAGAGCGCCCTGACGTTCAATCGCCGAAAGGCAGGGCAAGCGCCTCCGTCCGCGCTTCAAGAGCGCGGATGACAGCCGCCATGTCCTCACGGCCGAAACCCAGGCTTTCGGTTTCGGCATAAAGCGCATGGCAAGCATCGAGCAGCGGCGAGGCGATGCCCGCCTGCCGGGCCGCTTCGGCCACCAGCCGGCTGTTCTTCAACACGTCCGATATCGCCGCCTGCACGGAGAAATTCCGCTCCACCAGCTTGCCGCTCTTGATGCGCGATATGCCGCTCGCTATCTGGCCGGCATCGACCACGGCCTTGAAAAGCTCCATGTCCAGCCCTTGCCTATCTGCGAAATGGGCGGCCTCCACAAGCCCTGTCACCGAAGTGATCAGGAAGATATTGACGGCAAGCTTCATCATAAGCGCATTTGGCACCGCACCGCAGACGACCACCTCCCGACACATGGGCGTCAGCAGCGGACGGACCTCTTCGACAAGATCCGCCTCTCCCGCCAGCATCGCCACGAGCTGTCCCTCCTCCGCCGGTCGGCGCGAACCCGAAACAGGCGCCTCGACATAGCGGCCGCCGGCCGAGCGGATATCCGCTTCCAGCGCTTTCGAATAGGCCGGCGTAGTCGTACCCATATGGATGACGACATGCCTGGCGACCCGTCCCGCAAAGGCTGGCGTGCCGCGCCCGAGAACCGTATCGATCACCACGTCCGTCGCAAGCATGAGGATCACGGTGCTTGCCTTGCCAAACACCTCATCTACATCGACAGCCACCTCGGCGCCGCCCGCCCGCAGCGTCTGCGCGCTTTCCAGCGAACGGTTCCAGACGATGAGGTGGGTGCCTGCCCGTACGAGATTGAGTGCCATCGGCGTGCCCATCACGCCGAGACCGATGAAGCCCGTTTTCATTGTCGCCGCCTCTCTGGGTGCCCGAAGCGAGAAGTTTACGTGCAAACGAGATGTCTGTCTTGAAGGTTAGTGCTCGGGCGCAGGCTGGCCGGAAATCTCCAGCGCCGCCTCGCGGATCGTCTGCATGAGGATCGACTGCGGAAGCGAGGGGATGGAGTCGGTACGCATCGTCAGTCCCACCGGTCCCTTCGTCTCGCCCGTATCGATCGGCAGGGCAGCCAGCACGCCGTCGGCGATATCGCGCACAACCACACCATTGGAAATGATCCAGATCGCGTCGCTGCCACGCACGAAGGCACGGCCGAAGGCATCGGAGACGGTTTCGATCTGGCTCGGCAGACTGGCGACACCATTGGCGATCAAAAAATTCTCGACCACCGGCCGGATGATCGAACCGCGGGTCGGCATCAGAAACGTATAGCGGCCGAGTTCGGCAAACAGCGCTTTTCCGGCGCTGAGCAGCGGATGGCCGGCGCGCACGGCAAAGACCACCTGTTCGGAATAGAGATGCTCGAAGGAGAAGCCTGCCATCCTTTCCGCTCCCGCGAGACGGCCGACAACAAGATCGAGATCGCCAACACGCAGCTGCTCCAACAGTACGGCATTGTCGCCGGTGACGATCTTCACCCGGCTCCAGGTATTTTCCTTCAGAAACAGGTCCATCGCCCGCGGCATGATGCGTGTCGAAACCGTCGGCAGCGCACCGATACGGATCGGCGGCGCATCGCCGAATTGCTCTTGCGAGACGGAATCGAGCCCCTGCCGGAGTGCTGTCAGCGCAGCACCCGCATGGCGCAGGAAGACTTCGCCGTACCGCGTGATGCGGATGCCGCGTCCCTCCCGTTCGAAAACCCCGACGCCGAGCGCCTGCTCCAGCTCGCGGATCGTCTTCGTCACCGCCGGCTGGCTGACATGCAGAAGCTCGGCCGCCTTCATCACGCTTTTCTGCCGCGCCACCTCGACAAAGGTCTGCAGATGACGAAACTTGATGCGGCTATCGATCATTGCTTTCATAACTCATGGGTTATCGGAAAGCCAAAAAATATCATTTTACTTAACCGGATCAACTCACCAAATTGAACATGGAGGAGATTTAAAGTGCAGTTCGCCAATATCAACGACGTAACGATCCACTACCAGGTCATCGGTGCGCCCGCTGACAGGCCGGTTATCGTCTTTGCCAATTCGCTCGGCACGGATTTCCGAATCTGGCGGGATGTGATCGTCCGTCTTGCCGGCGACTTCGCCATCATCCTCTATGACATGCGCGGCCACGGCCTCTCCGATGTCGGCCAGGTGCCCTACGCCATGGAAGATCACGCCACCGATCTTGCCGGCCTGCTCGACCTTCTGTCGGTCAAGGATGCGGTCATCTGTGGTCTCTCGGTCGGCGGCCTTATCGCCCAATCGCTCTACCAGCGCCGCCCGGATCTGGTGAAAGCGCTGATCCTCTGCGACACCGCCCATAAGATCGGCACGGACGAAAGCTGGAACAACCGTATCGCCGCCGTCGAGAAGAACGGCATTGCCAGCATCGTCGACATGGTGATGGAGCGCTGGTTCACACCGGCCTTCCGCCGGCCGGAAAACACCGCCTATGCCGGCTATTGCAACATGCTGATCCGCCAGCCGGTGGAAGGTTATGTTGCCACCTGCGCGGCGATCCGCGACGCCGATTTCACCGAAGCCGCGCGCAAGATCAAAGTGCCGACCATCTGCGTGGTCGGTGATCAGGACGGCTCGACGCCGCCGGATCTGGTGCTCTCGACAGCAAAGCTGATCCCTGACGCGCGCTACGAGGTCATCAAGGACTGCGCCCATATTCCGCCTGTCGAGCAGCCGGAAGCGCTGACGGCGATCATCCGCGCCTTCCTCTCATCCATTGGAGACAAGAACCCATGAGCGCCACCGCGTCCGAACGCTATCACCAGGGCATGGTAACCCGCCGCTCCGTTCTCGGCGATGCTCATGTTGACCGCGCGCAGGCGGCCTCAACCGAATTCGACAGGCCGTTCCAGGAGCTGATCACCGAGGCTGCCTGGGGCCATGTCTGGTCCCGGCCGGCGCTGACGAAACGCGAGCGCTCGATGATCACAATCGCGCTTCTTGCTGCGCTCGGCCAGGACGAAGAGGTGGCGATGCATGTGCGCGCCACCGCCAATACCGGCGCCTCCCGGGAGGATATTCGCGAGGCGCTGCTGCATGTGGCAATCTATGCCGGCGTGCCGGCGGCCAATCATGCGATCAAGATCGCAAAACAGGTTTTCGAGCAGATGGACGCCGGCAAGGCAGCCTGAGGGGGAGAGAATGTCCGACTTACCGAACCGCAAGCCAGAAACCGGGGCCTTCTTCGCCCGGGACCGTGCATGGCATCCACCGGCCTATGCGCCAGGCTACAAGACCTCGCTCCTGCGCTCGCCCCAGCGCGCGCTGCTTTCTCTCGATGGTACGATTTCGGAAATCACCGGCCCGGTCTTCGGCCATTCGATGATCGGCGAGATGGATAACGACCTGATCCATAATTTCGCGCGGCCCGGCGAGAGCGCCATCGGCGAACGCATCATCATCCACGGTCGGGTGCTCGACGAACGCGGCCGGCCGCAGGCCGGCGTTCTGGTCGAATTCTGGCAGGCCAATGCCGGCGGCCGCTACCGCCACAAGAAGGAAACCTATCTCGCCGCCATCGACCCGAATTTCGGCGGCTGCGGCCGCTTCGTGACCGACGAGGAAGGCCGCTATTTCTTCCGCACCGTGCGGCCCGGCGCCTACCCCTGGCCGAACGGCGTCAATGACTGGCGCCCGGCCCACATCCATTTCTCGATCTTCGGCCACGGCTTCTCGCAGCGCCTCATCACCCAGATGTATTTCGAGGGCGATCCGATGATCTGGAAATGTCCGATCGTCGGCACGATCTCGGACAAGGCGGCGATCGAGCAGCTTATCGCGCCGCTCGACTGGGGCAATACGATCCCGATGGACAGCCGCGCCTATAAGTTCGATATCGTGCTGCGCGGCCGCCGCTCGACCATGTTCGAAAACAAGCCGGAGGGGAACTGACGTGCAGGAACTCGGCTACCTCAAGGAAACCCCGTCCCAGACCGCCGGCCCTTATGTGCATATCGGCCTGACGCCAAACTTCTGCGACGTTACGGGCGTTTATGACAGCGATCTCGGCACGCAGATGGTCAATGACAAGACGCTCGGTGATCGCATCACCGTCAGCGGCCGTATTTTCGACGGCGCCGGGGCGCTTGTTCGCGACGCCGTCATCGAGATCTGGCAGGCCGACAGCGCCGGCCTCTATAACAGCCCGTCGGAAATGCGCGGCGCCGCCGATCCGAACTTCACCGGCTGGAGCCGCTGCCCAACCCGCGCCGAAGACGGTGTCTATAGTTTCGAAACAATCAAGCCCGGCAAGGTCCCCTTCAAGGACGGCCGCAAGATGGCGCCGCACATCACCTTTTGGATCGTCGCCCGCGGCATCAATATCGGCTTGCACACGCGCATGTATTTCCCGGAAGAGCAGGATGCTAACGCAGCAGACCCGATTCTCGCGCGTATCGAACACCGCGAGCGCGTGGCGACGCTGATCGCTGCCCGCGATGGCGCGAAGCTGAGCTTCGATATCTACCTGCAGGGACCAAAGGAAACGGTGTTCCTCGACATTTGAACCGTATGCAGGGACGGCTTGCGGGCAACGCTCCCTGCCAGTAGCGTTCCCTCACCCTGCCCTCTCCCCGAGGGAGAGGGAGACGCGCGATGCGGGTCCGCCTTGAATCCCTTCTTCCCTCTGGGAGAAGGTGCCGGCAGGCGGATGAGGGGGCCGCTACAAAACCGAGATGTCACATGACCACATCCCCCTTCGATCATCCCTTCCTCTCTGGCCTGCTCGGCGACACTGAAATCGCCTCTTATTTCTCGGCCGAAGCCGATATCCGGGCAATCCTGTCCTTCGAGGCGGCGCTCGCACGCGCCGAAGCGACACACGGCATCATTCCAGCGGAAGCCGCGCGAGCGATCGGCAAGACCTGCGCAGATTTTACCGCCGACATGGAAAGCCTGAAGATCGCGACCGCCAGAGACGGTGTCGTCATTCCCGATCTCGTCCGCCAGCTTCGGCAGGACGCCGGAGAAGAAGCGGGAAAACATCTCCATTTTGGCGCAACCAGCCAGGATGCCATCGACACGAGCCTGATGCTGCGTGTGAAGTCCGTCACCTTCCTTTTCAGCGGGCGACTGCACATCATCGTTACGGGGTTGGCTGCCCTGGAACGGCAGTTCGGCGCCAACCGCCTGATGGGCCATACCCGCATGCAGGCCGCAATCCCCATCACTGCGGCCGACCGCATCGCCGCCTGGCGAGCCCCGCTCGAGACCTATCGCGACCGCCTGACGGAACAGGCCTTCCCCGTGCAATTCGGCGGTGCTGCCGGTACGCTTGAAAAGCTAGGAGCCGAGGCATCGGTCGTGCGCGCCTCGCTGGCGCAGGAACTGGGATTGACCGATGAGCCGCAATGGCAGAGCCGCCGCAGCTGCATTGCCGACCTCGCCAATCTCTATTCGATGATCTCCGGCAGCCTCGGCAAATTCGGGCAGGATATCGCGCTGCTTGCCGAAGCAGGCGCAGAGATCGAGCTTGCGGGCGGCGGCACCTCCTCGGCCATGGCCCACAAGCAGAATCCGGTCGCCGCCGAAACGCTGGTTGCGCTCGCCCGATTCAACGCCACGCAGCTTTCGGCCATTCACCATTCGCTCGTCCACGAACAGGAGCGTTCGGGCGCGGCCTGGACACTCGAATGGCTGGTACTGCCGCAGATGGTCATGGCGACCGCCGCCTCGTTGCGGCTTGCAACGGAACTCACCGGGAATATCAAGCGTCTGGGGCCAGAATGATCGCCTTTGCATGAAAGCGGCAAAACCGGCTATGCAGAGGCGTTGATTTCAGGAGTGACCCCGTGACCTTTCCCCTCTTCGATCTTTCCGGCCGCCGCGCGCTTGTGACGGGCTCCAGCCAGGGCATCGGTTATGCGCTGGCGCTCGGGCTTGCCGAACACGGCGCCTCCATCATCATCAACGGCCGCAACGCCCAGAAGGCCGAGGCGGCCGCCGAGGCGATCAGGGAGAAAAAGCGCCACGCCGTCAGCGCCGCTTTCGACGTGACCGATGCCGAGGCCTGCCGCTCGGCGATCGCCTATATCGAGGCGGAGATCGGCCCGATCGACATCCTCGTCAACAATGCCGGCATGCAGTTCCGCACGCCGCTGGAGAATTTTCCGATCGACAAGTGGGACGAGCTCTTCCGCACCAACGTTTCCAGCGTCTTCTATGTCAGCCAGCCGGTTGCCCAGGCGATGATCGGCCGCGGCCGCGGCAAGATCATCAACATCGCCTCGGTGCAGGCCGAGCTCGCACGACCTGGCATCGCGCCCTATACCGCAACCAAGGGTGCCATCCGTAATCTCACCCGCGGCATGGCGACCGACTGGGCCAAACATGGTTTGCAGGTCAATGCGATTGCACCAGGCTACTTCAAGACGCCGCTCAATCAGGCGCTCGTCGACGATCCGACATTTTCCAGCTGGCTTGAAACCCGTACGCCGGCCGGGCGCTGGGGCGATGTCGGGGAACTGGTGGGCGCCTCCGTCTTCCTGGCTTCCGATGCATCTTCCTTCGTCAACGGCCATATGCTGATGGTCGATGGCGGAATTACCGCCTCGCTCTAATCCGCGACCATATTGCCGCGACGCATCAGCAAGCCGGAGAGCGAAACGCTTCCCAGATGCCCATCGCCGCGGAACTGCGAACGCAGCACGGTGGCTGCGAGCCGAAACCGCACACGAGAGAAGACGTTGGTGTCTCGTATTGTGATCTATGACGAAGACAAGCATTCGCTCCCGCGAGCGTGCTTCGCCGCCGGCCATTTCCGACGCGGTTTTCTTACCGCTTCGCGGCTTAAGCACCGCCGAAAGCAGGCGGATTTGCATTTTCGGTCGCGCGCAACCATTTAAGATGCATGATCCGCGGAAATGTCGCGACCTCGCTCAAGCCGGAACGTTTACAGAAAACAAACCATACCGGCTTGCATTCTGAGCCAAAAGCCGATTGCTTAGGAAAATCTACTTCTTCTTCGGCTAGCCGTTGGAAGAGTGCGAGGGGATATAGGCAAACCCGTGGAATTCTGCAGCTTCGCATCGGGATCGATGGTGACTACGATGGCGAAGCGGGAAAGCTGGTTTGAAGGAAGATGAGTAACGATCTGTTTCAGGTAAAATTTTGGGGCGTACGGGGAAGCATTCCCGTGTCAGGCCCGGAATTCGACCGCTATGGAGGCAACACCTCCTGCATTGAGATCCGCTGCGGCGAGCACCGGATGCTGTTCGACGCGGGCTCGGGCCTGCGTGAAGCCGGCCTGTCGCTCATTGCTGATGAAGTCCACGATGTCGATCTCTTCTTCAGCCACTGCCACTATGATCACATCATCGGCCTGCCCTTCTTCAAGGCGATCTACTACCCGTCGATCAACGTCAACATCTGGTCCGGCCATCTGGACGGCAAGATGACCACGCGCGAGATGGTCGAGCAGTTCATCAGCCCACCCTGGTTCCCTGTGAAGACCGATATCTGCCAGGCGACGATGAATTTTCGCGATTTCCACGCAGGCCAGACGCTGACCCCGCATGCTGGCGTGGAGATGCAGACCTATATGCTGAACCATCCGGGCGGCGCGATCGGTTATCGCATCCGCTGGAAGGGGCGCACCGTCTCGCTGATCTACGACATCGAGCACATTCCGGGCACTTATGATCCGGTGGCGCTGGAAATGATGAAGGACGCCGATCTCGTCGTCTACGACTGCACCTATAATGAAGACGAGATGCAGCGCTTCAAAGGGTTTGGCCATTCCACGTGGCAGCACGGCACCGAACTTGCCAGGATGGCCGGCGCGAAGCGCTTCGCCCTGTTCCACCATGCACCCTCGCGCACCGATGAACAGCTCGCTGTCATGGAAAGCCAGGCGCAGGCCGCCTTTGCTGGAGCCTTCGCCGCCCGTGACAATCAGGTCATCGACATCTGATCCTGCACGAGTGCGGCTGACGAGACCCATTCCACCGCAGGATGGCCCGAAGTCGCCTCGAAGAGCTCGGCAAGGAAATCCCACGCCGCCGCATCATGCACCAAGTGATGCGCGAGCACGCCGATCGGTTCGCTGCTGCCCTCGAACCTGTCCTGCAATTCGGCAACCAGTTCGCCGATCAGGTCTGCCATCGGCCGGCCGCCGCGCGTACCGTGCCAGTCCATGAGATCGACATGGGAATTGACGATGGCGAGCGGGCTTTCTCCCTTGACGCGTCCGTAAGTCGAAAGGGATTCAAAGCCGAGCGCCGGCAGCCTGGGAATGAGACCCTTGTCGATGCGGTTCCAGGGCGGAACCAGCATGGCTAGAAAGCGTGTCGGGTAAAGACCCTTCAGCCTCAGGAAGCCTTCGTAGAGTTCACCGAGAATGGTTTCTTCCAGACGTGATCCACCGAGTTCCTGCTTCTTGTCGTCAGGTCCGGCATGATTGTGATGCGCCCAGCCGTGAACCGCCACGCTGACATGCGCCTCGCCCGCAAGCCGCTGAGCGAGCGGTGCGCCGGTAAAGGCCGGGATGACCGCAAGCGTGACGGGGATGCCGTAGCTTTTCGTTTCGGAGAGCAGCCGCTCCAGCGCCGCCGTCGGCTCGGTCGCATCGTCATCCCGCAGCCAAAGCCGCGCCACGCGGCCAGCGGCGCGCCAGCGCTCCAGTTCCCGATACAACGGCTCGTGGATGGTGCTATCGATCATGTGCTGCTCCTGCATGATTGCATAGGATCAAATCCAGTTCTCGCGCCGCCCCAGCAAGCGAGCGTTCGTCGATGACGAATCGGCGGGCCGCGGATGCCATGGCGTCACGGCGCCCCCGGTCATCCAACAGTCCGGCAATGGCCTGCGCATAGGCTTCCATATCGCCATCAGGCGTCAATAGCCCGGTCATATCGGCCTCCACCACGGCAGGCACGCCGGCGGTCTTCTGCGCCACAACAGGAAGCCCTGCCGCCTGCGCTTCGAGATAGGCAAGTCCATAGGCTTCGCCGCAACCCGGCCAGACATAGATGCTGCCCTTCACCAGCAGCGCGGCAATCTCTTCCGGCTCCCTTTGGCCGAGCCAGTCGATACGGCCGGGCGCAAAGCCGGCAAACAGCGCCTCTACCTCAACCCGCAGCGGACCGTCGCCGATGATGCCGAGTGTCCATGGACGCTCCGCGATCATGCAGAGTGCCGTGGCGAGCATCTTGTAGCTCTCCATCTTATCGCCGGCCCGCATCATGGCCACGGTCATCAAGCGTTGCGGATCGGGGGCGGGCGTTATCGCCTCGAAGAGCGCTGTGTCGATGAAAGGCTTTACTCCGGCGATACGCGCTTCGGGAAAGACGTCTTCCAATCCTTTCCGGTCGCGTTCGGTGAAGGCGATATTGACCGCCGCCTGACGGATCGCGTCACCCACCGGCTTCTGGAAGAAGGCCCAGCCCAGCCCATCACGTTTGCGCGAGTACGAAGCTTCAGCCGTGACATAGGGAATGGCGAATTGCTCCGCGATGACGGGGCCGAGGAGATCGGGGGATTTGTAATAGGGGTGATAGCAGAACCAGAGTTCCGGCCTCGGCTCCTCCCACCATTTGCGCCGCAGCCGCTCGAGTTCGTCATCCGCCTTCGCCAGAACCTCAGCCGCCGCCTCCGGCGAGCCGGCATGGACACGGAATTCGGACACGACCTCGACAGAATGGCCAGCCATCTCCAGCGCCCTGATCAACAGACGCGCCATCAGCCGGTCACCTGAGGGCACCGGATGATCAGGCGATTTCATCGGCGCGTAGAAAGCGATCCGCATCGCGACACTCCGCGTGTGACAGTGTGTTTCCAATCGGCGCTCGCGCCGTAAGCGAAAATTTCCGCTATTGTCACTATCCTTGAACGATACAGGCAGGCATACCGAAGCGATCGTGATTAGACGAGACGATAATTCCGCCCTTTTTCGTCTTCTCTAGTGCATTTGCGATTTAAGCTTCAAGAACAGGAATTGATGACCACGGTCTGGGCCACAGGGATTTTTTCGGAGCGCGCGATCAGGAAGGCCAGGCTCGGTTCCGGCCTTGTCATGTTCGTCTTCATCATCCTGCATATGTCAAACCATGCGTTGGGGCTCGTTTCGCTGACGGCAGCCGATGATGCGCGCCGGCTGTTTCTGGCGCTATGGCGCAATCCGGTCGGCACTATCCTCTTCTACGGCTCAGTCCTCGTCCATATGACGCTGGTGCTGCGCGGGCTTTATATGCGCCGCAGCCTCGTCATGCCGAAGAACGAGATGGCACAGATCGTTCTCGGTCTTCTGATTCCGCTATTACTCATCGACCATGTCGTTGGTACACGTATCATCCATGCACTCTACAGCTATACCGACAATTACGAGACGATAGTCCGCACGCTCTGGATCAACGCACCTGATAACGGCGTGCGCCAGACTTTCGCGCTGCTCGCCGTCTGGATCCATGGCTGTATCGGCATACATTTCTGGCTGCGCTATCGGCCCTGGTACGACAATTCCTCATCGCTGCTTCTGGCGATCGCCATCCTTCTGCCGGTGCTGGCGCTGCTCGGTTTCGTCGAGATGGGCCGCACGCTGTCCGATCCCTCCTACATCGAGTCAGAATCCGGCCACTACGAAGAAACGATCAATACCCGCTATTACAACGATCCCGAGGCGCGCGAGCAAATCGCGACGATCCGCGCCGCGCTCTACGGCAGCTTCTCCGCAACGCTGGCCCTCGTCATCCTGGCACGGGCGCGCCGCAGGCTGAAAGAGCGGGCGAACCAGGTCGCCGTTCACTATCCCGGCGGCGAGACGGTTCGCGTACCCCGTGGCTTCACCGTGCTGGAAGCAAGCAGGCTTGGCGGCCTGCCGCACTATTCGGTCTGCGGCGGCAAGGGCCAGTGCTCCACCTGCCGCGTGCAGATCCTCGGCGATTATTGGACCCTGCCGCCACCCGACAAGCTGGAGCAGACGACGCTGAAGCGCATCAATGCGGCATCCGATGTGCGCCTCGCCTGTCAGCTCCGCCCGGATAAGGACTTGACCGTCGCGCCGCTGCTCGTGCCGCAGACAGAGGCTGCCCTTCCTGCCAACAGCCAGGAAACCAGCCCCGGCCGCGAGCGCGAAATCGCCGTGCTCTTCTGTGACATGCGCCATTTCACGACGCTGACCGAAACCCGTCTGCCCTTCGACGTTGTTTTCCTGCTCAACCGCTATTTCGGGATCGTCGGCAAGGCGGTGGAACAGGCGGGCGGGCGGCTCGACAAATTCATCGGCGACGGCGCCATGGCACTCTTCGGGCTCAACACCACGCCTGAGGAGGCCTGCCGGCAGGCGGTAGCAGCCGCAACCGCGATTGTTGCCGAGGTGGAGAAGCTCGCCGCCGAACTTTCCGATGAATTGCCTTTGCCGCTGCAGATCGTTATCGGCATCCACACCGGCCCGGCCGTCGTCGGCACGATGGGCTATGGGCGCGTACGCAGCCTGACGGCCGTCGGCGATACAGTCAATGTAGCGAGCCGCCTGGAGACGGCGGCCAAGGAGCTCAATGCCGCTATCGTCATTTCCGAGCCGGTCGCCATGCGCGCCGGCATTGATCCGGAAACGGTCGAAAGCTGCGAAATCAATGTGCGCGGTCGAGCGCTCCCCTTGAAAGTCTATGTCGTTCCGAGAGAGAAAGCGGTCGAACCGCTCAAGGAAAGACAATAATGTCCGGCCAAGCATGGCTTACTGCCAAATATTGGAAGCGACGTGTGCGCAAGGCGCGCAATGCGCTGGCCACACGTTTCTTTGATACCCGCACCGGCCGCCGGCTGTTGATCGAAAATATCGGACCGCGCGTCACCTCCATGACGGTCGATGCCGGCGATCACCTGATGAGTTTTTCGCCGGCGGACTATATCGGCCGCAAGGTCTTCCGGAAGGGCCATTTCGAACGCGAGGCCGTCGACCGGCTGCTCGTGATCCTGCGCCAGCGTGGCTTGCTGAAGAAGGACAGCATGCTGCTGGAGATCGGCGGCAATATCGGCACACAGACCATCTATTTTGCGCGCGCCCGGGCATTTGCCGGGATCGTCAGCGTCGAACCGGACCCGCGCAATTTCCGCCTTCTGGAACAGAACATACGTCAGAATGGACTTACAGATGCCGTGCGCCTCGTCAACTGCGCCGCCGGCGAAGGTGAAGGCGAGATCGACTTCTTCCTGAACAACGCCAATCACGGCAAGAGCAGCGCCATCCGCAAGAGCGCCGGCGATCAGAAGATCAGCGTTCCGGTGCGGTCTGTGACCGGCATCCTCGACGGCCTCGGCATCGACCAAGCGGCTATCGGCCTCGTCTGGATGGATATCGAGGGTTACGAGCCAGTTGCGTGCCGCTCAATGCTGCCGTTGCTTGCCCGCCGCGCGCCTCTCTATATGGAATTCACGCCGCTCTTTTACGGCCCCGAGGGTACGGAAGCCTTCATTCGCACGCTCGCCGGCTTCTACCAGGATTGTCTCGTGATCTTCGAGGACGGCGAGAAGGAGATGAAAGTCCGTGATCTGCCGGGCGAATTCGATCAATATAACGTGCTGTTCCTGCCGTAAGATTTATTTCCTGCGGTAGAGAAAATAGCGCCCTTCCTTGATGCCGCCGGGCAAAGGCAGGGGCAAAAGCTCAGGATGATCCAGCGGCAGGCCGCTGACGGCGATGCCGTGATGGGTAAGCACGCCAGCCATCAGTTGCGGCAGCCAGGTCAACGTCACGGCATCTATCTCGTCATGGCCGGTACCGATGTCGGCATGGGCGAGCGCGGCATCGATCCCGAGGAACGCCTGGCCGGTATCACGGATATTGCCCGTTACCATGTTTTCGGCGTTCGGCGTGGAGGCGGAATAGGAGCGAATTTCCCAATCGAAGGCGATAATGCGGCGGTCGGGAAAATGCTCGCGCAGATGGTCGTAGGTGCGGCCGTTGCCGAGGCCGAATTCGAGCACCGGCCCTTCCACCTCTTCCACCAGATCGATGATGGCATTGAGAATATCGCGTTGAGCCGTCAATCGGCGAATGAAGCTGTCGAGGCGGCTCATCTTGTCCCGTCCGTCATAAAATATGTCAGTGGTGCTACCATATCGATGCAGTGTAAGTCGATTACCGGAAACGCAAATTGCCGTTGCAGCGGCAACACGGGTCTGTGATAAACTCCGCTCCATGAACGAGATGTCCAACGACGCATTCTTCGCCAACGTGCCTGTTTTCAGCGACTTCGAAGGCGTGACCGATGAGAGCAATTACCAGCCGCTGCCCGAAGGGTGGGTGCTGGCGATGGCCGATATCGTCGGCTCGACGAAGGCGATTTCCGGCGGCCGCTACAAGGACGTCAACATGGCCGGCGCCAGCGTCATTTCCGCGGTGCTGAATGCCGTCGGCAAGGGCGACTATCCCTTCGTCTTCGCCGGTGACGGCGCGCTGATCGCCTTGCCCGCTTCGCTTGAGAAGGAAGCGCGAGAAGCGCTTGCCGCGACACAGGTCTGGGTGAAGGAGGATCTTGACCTCGATCTGCGTATCGCCATCGTACCGATCGCCGATATCCGCGCGGAAGGTCTCGATGTGCGCGTCGCCCGCTATTCGGCAAGTCCTTATGTCACCTATGCGATGTTTTCCGGCGGCGGCACGATCTGGGCCGAGAAGAACATGAAGATGGGCCGGTACGGCGTCGAAAAGGCCGCACCCGGCGCTCGGCCGGATCTGGCCGGCCTTTCCTGCCGCTGGAGCCCCATCGAGGCCCGCAATGGCGAGATCGTCTCGATCATCGCCGTGCCCGGCGAAGACGGTCCCGGGCCGGAATTTCAGGCTCTCGTCGCCGGCGTCGTTTCCATCACGGCAGAACAGAACCGCAGCGGGCATCCGGTGCCGGAAGACGGGCCGGAGCTTGCCTTCTCGATGAAGGGCATCAATCGCGAAGCGAATGCCACCGCACCTGAGGGCAGACGCCTGCGCCAGAAGCTCTTCATCCTCCTGCAGATCGGCCTGACCGTTTTCCTGCACAAATTCGGCCTCACTTTCGCCCATTTCAACGCGCGCCGCTACAAGCAGGACGTTTCTGGCAATTCGGATTTCCGCAAATTCGACGACGGACTGAAGATGACCATCGACGTCGACGCCGCCCATCTCGCGCGCATCGAGATGCTGTTGAAGCAGGCGCAGGAAAAGGGCGTAGCGCGTTACGGCCTGCACCGTCAGTCATCGGCACTGATGACCTGCTTCGTGCCGACGCCGCTGTCGCGCGACCACATGCACTTCATCGATGGCGCAGCCGGCGGTTATGCCGTCGCCGCAAGCCAGATCACCGGCAAGCAGCTTTCCGGCGTGCTCGTTACGCCTTGATGACGTGATCGGCCGTAAGGCCGAGCCTGCTGAAGACGTTTCGGGTATCGACAATCAGTTTGGCGCTCCTCGAAAGAGCCGCATAGTCGATCATGTCGTGGTCGGTCGCGATGAGAACCGCGTCGTATCCCGCAATGGTTTCCGGCGTCAGATCGATGGATTTCCGGCCCTTCAGTGCCTGATATTCACGGGTCGGCGGAATCTCCGCGACGAAGGGATCATGATAATCCGCCTTGCCGCCGCGTTCCTCGATAATTTCGATCAGGCGCAGCGACGGGCTTTCCCTGATATCGGCAACGTTCTTCTTGTAGGCGAGGCCAAGCACGAGGACGCGTGAGCGGCTGAGCGCCCTGCCGGCACGGATATCCAGCGCCTCGGCCAGTTTGCCGACGACATAGCGCGGCATCGCCGAATTGATCTCGCCGGCAAGCTCGATGAAACGGGTCGGCAGCTCGTATTCGCGCGACTTCCAGGTGAGATAGAAGGGGTCGATCGGAATGCAGTGACCGCCGAGACCGGGACCCGGATAGAAGGGCATATAACCGAACGGCTTGGTCTTTGCAGCGTCGATGACTTCCCAGACATCGATGCCCATTGCCGCGTAGACGGTCTTCAGCTCGTTGACGAGTGCGATGTTGACCGAGCGGAAGATGTTTTCGGTGAGCTTCACCGCTTCCGCCGTCGCATTGGAGGAGACCGGAACGACAGTCGAAACGGCTGCCCCGTAGAAGGATTTCATCAGCGACAGGGCTTCTGCACCGTCGCCTGCAACGACCTTCGGGATGGTCGCGGTGTGGTAATGCTGGTTGCCGGGGTCCTCGCGCTCCGGCGAGAAACCGACGAAGAAGTCGGAACCGGATTTCAGTCCGGTCTCTTCGAGAATGACCTTCACAATATCATCGGTGGTACCAGGATAGGTGGTCGATTCCAACACGATGAGCTGGCCCGGCCGCAAATGAGCGGCGATCGACCGCGACGTCGTCTCCACGAAGGAAAGATCGGGATCGCGATGTTTGGTGAGCGGCGTCGGGACGCAGATGACGATCACATCGCAATCCGCAAGGCCGGCAAAATCGGTCGTCGAGAAAAAACGCCCCGCATCGATCTCGGCTGTCAGCGCCTCATTCGTCACCGCATCGATATAGGAGCGGCGGGCATCCAGCGCGACGATTTTCTTCGGGTCGATATCGAAGCCGGTTACCGTAAAGCCGCTGCGTGCCACAGCCATCGCCAGCGGCAAACCGACATAGCCAAGGCCGATAATGCCAGCGCGCGCCGTGCGGGCCTCAATCTTCTTTGAAAGCGTCTCGAAGGTGGAAGAGCGTGCGTCCAAGGCCATGCCTCTTGCGAAAAGTGAATCCGAACGCTGATCTAATGCATGATCGCGGCAAATTAAACCCGGCCCTTTCGCAGCGCCTGTCCGCGCCGCGCCTTGGATTCATCGGCCGGGGTGGCGGACATGGTTCGGTCCGAGCCAGTTCCACAACCGAGACGCACAAAAAAAATTCGGATCCCATTGTTTCGCACTTCCGGCGTGCCTATTTTGGCAAGTGATAATGAACCACTTTGCAAAGATTGCTCGCCCGTTTCCAGGAGGTCGGAAGCCGGCGGGTGTCAGTGCCGGGTCATCGGCACATCGTTGACACGATAATACCGCTCGTACATCCTGAATTCTTTGCGATCTGCTCATCGTGAATGGGCAGGTCCGGGTTGTTTTTGCCTCTCGGGATGGACGTGCGACATGAGGATAATACCAAGAATGAGCACGATCGAATCCAGCGTATCCTCCATTTTGTTGGACCGTGTTGCTGAATGGCTGACGAATTCTTCGCTGGCCGGTGACGACCTTGAAAACATCGTGCGCGGTTTCTGCGAGCGGCTTGCGGCCGCCGGCCTGCCACTCGCGCGCGTGCACCTGACCTTCTCGATGCTGCATCCGCTCTACGACGCACTGAGCTTCACCTGGAAGCGCGCGAGCGGCGTAACCATTGAAGGCTTTCGGATGCCGGCCGGCCAGAAGCCGGATCGTTTCCTGCAGAGCCCCTATTTCCATCTTCTCGACAACAATCTGCAGCATATCCGCCGCCGCATCATGCCTGACGGCCCGAATGAATTCCCGATTTTCGAGGATCTGCGGCAGGAGAAAATCACCGATTACCTCGCCTTCGTGCAGCCGTTCGGTGACGGCTCGGTGCAGGGCATGATGGGTTCATGGTCGACCGATAGCCCGGCCGGTTTTTCCGACGACATGATCGACGCGCTGCTGCGCATGCAGAACCATCTGGCGGTCGCCGCCAAGATGGCGGTGCTTGCCAAGCTCGCCAACAATATGCTGACCACCTATCTCGGCGGCGATGCCGGCAAACGCGTGCTGAACGGGCAGGTTCGCCGCGGCGATGGCGAAACGATCCGTGCGGCCCTCGTGATGGCCGACATGCGCGAATCGACCATGTATGCCGAGAAGGAGGGCCGGCAGGCCTATATCGATACGCTCAACCAGTTCTTCGATGCGATCGCCGCACCCTTCAACCGCAACGGCGGCGAAATCCTGAGCTTCCTCGGCGATGGCTTTCTCGCGGTCTATCCCTGCGGCCGCCACAAGGACCCGTCCAAGATCGCCTGCGAGGCAGCGCTTTCAGCCGTACACCACGCGCAGGCGCGTGTTGCCGAGCTCAATAAGGATCGCGAGACGAAGGGGCTTCCAAAGATCGGCTATGGCATCGGCTTGCATGTCGGCAACGTCATGTTCGGCAATGTCGGCCTGAAGGACCGCCTCACCTTCTCTGCCTTCGGTTCGGCGGTAAACGAGGTGCAGCGCCTGCAGGTACTGACGAAGAAATATAGCCGCGAGGTCGTCGCGAGCCAGGCCTTTGCCGGCTATTGCGGCGGCGAATGGATCACGCTCGGCGAGGAAAAGCTGCGCGGCATCCGCCAGAAAGTGACGGTGCTGCAACCGCGCGCGCCGGCATCTGCCATTCACGTCGACGAAGGCTTCCGCGAAGCCGTTCAGAACGGCCTTTCGGAAGCCGAACAGGTCATCATGCTTCACCGCGACAAGAAACAGGTAAAACGCACGCCGATCGAAAAATTCATTCAGTAACCACGCGCGAACATTGCAGCCGCTTTAGCCGTTGCGCCGTATATAAGAACCCTCGCATCAAGCGCCCTGTAAAACGGGCGCTATGTGCCGCTTTTTCCCATGTCTGTCATCAACTGGACACCCCGTTTACGGTACGATAGTGTGCCTTAACGGGAACACATAAAGACTGGGGAATTTCATTGGTATGGCGTCTGCAGCCGATTTGTTGCGTGTTGAGAATCTGGATGTCGCCTTCTCCGTTTTCGGCGACCGACTGCGCGTCGTAAAGGAGGCCAATCTCCGCGTCCTGCCGGGGAAAGTGACTGCCCTCGTCGGCGAAAGCGGCTCCGGCAAATCCGTCATCAGCCAGGCGATCATGGGCATCCTGCCGGCACCGGCAGATGCAAGTGGTCGCATCCTGTTTACCGATCCGCTGGATGGCAAGGCGACGGATATCCTGGCGCTGTCGCGCGATAGCGCTGAGATGCGCGACCTGCGCGGCCGCCGCATGGCGACCATCTTCCAGGAGCCGATGACGTCGCTCTCGCCGCTCCACACTGTCGGCAACCAGATCAGCGAGGTTTTGCTGATCCACACGGACGCCGACAAGAAGGAAGCGCGCGAGCGCACCGAGGAAATGCTCGGCCTCGTCGGCTTTTCCAATCCGAAACGCACCTACGACATGTATCCGTTCGAGCTTTCCGGCGGCATGCGTCAGCGCGCCATGATCGCGATGGCGCTGATCTGCAAGCCGGCGCTGCTGATTGCCGACGAGCCGACGACGGCGCTCGACGTGACGATCCAGGCGCAGATCCTGGAACTGCTGCGCGACCTGCAGGCCAAGCTCGGCATGGCGATGCTGCTCATCACCCACGATCTCGGTGTCGTCGCCAATATGGCCGACGAGGTGGTGGTGATCTACCACGGCGAGATCATGGAGGCCGGCCCGGTCGAGGCAATCTTCCGCAATCCGCAGCACCCCTATCTCAAGGCCTTGATGGCCGCGGTTCCGCATTTCGACATGAAGCCAGGCGAGAAGCTGAAGGCGCTGCGCGAGGTTCCGGTCAATCTGGAATCGCTGATCGGCAAGAAGAAGTCGGTCGAGAAGGAAGCGCCGGGCGTGCTGCTTTCCGTCGCCAATCTTTCCAAGACCTACAAGACGCGCAAGCGCGGCTTCTTCGGCGGGCAGGAAGCGGCCGTCGTGCATGCCGTCGATGATGTCAGCTTCGATATCCGCCGTGGCGAATGTCTGGGGCTGGTCGGCGAATCCGGCTGCGGGAAAACGACGGTCAGCAAGATCCTGATGCGCGCAGTGACACCGGACGGCGGTTCGGTCCTCTTCAACGATGGCAAGGAAGTCATCGACGTCCTCTCCGTCAAGGGCTCAGAACTGCAGGAATTGCGCACCAAGATCCAGATGGTGTTTCAGGACCCCGTCTCCTCGCTCTCGCCGCGCATGACGGTGCGCAATATCCTCAGCGAACCGCTTGAAATCCATGACCGCGGCAACGGCGCCGAGCGCAAGCAGAAGGTCGAGGCGCTGATGGGCGCGATCGGCCTCGACCGACGCTATCTCAACCGCTATCCGCACAGCTTCTCCGGCGGCCAGCGCCAGCGCATCGGCATTGCCCGCGCGCTCGCCCTCGGTCCCAAGCTCATCATCCTCGACGAACCGGTCTCGGCCCTCGACGTCTCGGTTCAGGCACAAATCCTCAATCTCTTGAAAGACCTGCAGAAGGAGCTGGGGCTCACCTACCTCTTCATCTCGCACAACCTCGCTGTCGTCGATTATATGGCCGACCGCATCGCCGTCATGTGCAAGGGCCGCATCGTCGAGATCGCGCCGCGCGAGATCATCCTGCGCAACCCGGTACACCCCTACACGAAGTCGCTGCTTGCCGCCGTTCCCTTCCCGGATCTCGACCGGCCGCTCGACTTCAAGGCGCTGCAGGAAAACGGTGCAGCCGACAAGCAGAACTGGGGCAGCGTCTTCACGGCCGATCATGACGATGCCTCCGAACTCGCCTTTGCCGACCTCGGCGGCGGCCATCTGGTGCGCGCCCGCAAGGGCGCCGACGCAAAGGAGCTGGTCTGATGGTAACGCGCCGCATCTTTCTCGGCGGCCTGATCGGCTCTGCTATCGCGCCTTCGGTGCTCCGGGCACAGCAGATCGCCGAGCCAGAATTTTTGAAGGCCAGGGTCGCTGACGGCAGCCTTCCGCCAATGGCTGAGCGCATTCCGACTGAGCCGCGTATTGTCAATCTCAAGGAGATGGGCCGCGTGCCCGGCACCTATGGCGGCAATGTGCGCACCATCATCGGCGGTGTGCGCGATATCCGCTACATGACGGTCTACGGCTATTCGCGGCTGATTGGCTACGACACGAAGCTGGAGTTTCAGCCCGATATCCTGCGCGACTTCACCTCGGAAAATGACACGGTCTTCACCTTCCGCCTGCGCGAGGGGCACAGGTGGTCAGACGGGCATCCCTTCACGGCCGAAGCCTTCCGCTATTGGTGGGAAGACGTCATCCTCAACAAGGAACTGACGCCCGGCGGCGGCGCGCTGGAGCTGCGTCCGCACGGCTCCCTGCCGCGCTTCGAAGTGCTCGACGAGCTGACGGTGCGCTACAGCTGGGACAAGCCCAACCCGGTTTTCCTGTCGGCGCTTGCCGGACCTCTGCCGCTCGTTATCTATGGCCCAGGCCATTACCTGAAACAGTTCCACAAGGGCTTTCAGGACAAGGCCAAGCTTGAAGAGCTGATGAAAAAGAACCGCGCCAAGAAGTGGGCCGATCTGCACATCAAGATGGCCCTCGCTTCCCGGCCAAACAATCCCGATCTGCCAACGCTCGATCCCTGGCAGAACCGCACGGCTCCGCCGGCCGATCAGTTCGTCTTCGAGCGCAATCCGTTCTTCCACCGCGTTGACGAGAACGGCATGCAGCTGCCCTATCTCGACCGCTTCATCCTCAACGTATCCTCCTCCTCGATCATCGCCGCCAAGGCGGGTGCCGGCGAATCCGATCTGCAGGCGACCGGCATCGACTTCAACGACTACACCTTCCTGAAAGAGGCAGAAAAGCGCTTCCCGGTGAAGGTCGATCTCTGGAAGGTGGCGCGCGGCTCGCGCATCACACTGTTGCCGAACCTCAATGTCGCCGACGAAGCCTGGCGCGCGCTCTTTCACGACGTGCGCTTCCGCCGGGCCTTGTCGCTGGCGATCAACCGGCATGAGATCAACATGGTGGCCTTCTACGGTCTCGGCAAGGCGAGTGCCGATACGGTGCTGCCCGAAAGCCCGCTCTTCAAGCAGGAATATGCCGACGCCTATGTGAATTTCGATCCTGACACCGCCAACAAGCTGCTCGACGAACTCGGCCTCGACAAGCGCGATAGCGATGGCATCCGCCTGCTGCCTGATGGACGCCGCGCCGAGATCACCGTCGAGACAGCCGGCGAGAGCAATCTCGACACGGACGTTCTGGAACTCGTGCACGATCACTGGGCCAATATCGGTCTGGCGCTCTTCACCCGCACCTCGCAGCGCGACGTCTTCCGCAATCGCGCCATGAGCGGCTCGATCATGATGTCGATCTGGTACGGGCTGGATAACGGCGTGCCGACCGCCGACATGTCTCCCTATGGACTAGCCCCTACGCTGGATGACCAGCTTCAATGGCCGCTCTGGGGCATGTACTATCTTTCGGCCGGTCAGGAGGGCAAGGCGCCCGATCTGCCGGAGGCGGCCGAGCTTGTCGATCTCCTGAACCAGTGGGGCGCGAGTGCTACGACGGAAGAGCGTGAGGTTATCTGGCACAAGATGCTGTCCCTCTATACCCAGCAGGTCTTTTCGATCGGCCTCATCAACAGCACGCTGCAGCCGATCCTCAGATCGGCCAAAATGCAGAACGTGCCGGAGCACGCGCTCTACGGCTTCGATCCGACCTCCTTCCTCGGCGTCTACATGCCGGACACCTTCTGGTTCAAGGAGGCCTGAGCGATGATCCGCTATATACTCTGGCGTATCGCCGCCATGGTGCCGACCCTGCTCGTGATATCGGCGCTGGTCTTCGTCATCATCGAGCTGCCGCCGGGTGACTTCTTCGAAAGCCAGATCGCCGAACTGCGCGCCCAGGGCGAGACCGCAAACCTGCAGGAAATCGAGGAGCTGCGCCATCAATACGGCTTCGACCAGCCGGAGATCGTGCGTTACTTCTACTGGGTCGGCGGCATGCTGCACGGCGATTTCGGTTATTCCTTTGAATATCAGCTGCCGGTTTCCGACGTTGTGGGCGACCGTCTGTGGCTGACGATCCTCGTCTCCTTCTCGACCATCCTTCTCACCTGGCTGATCGCCTTCCCGATCGGCATCTATTCGGCGACCCATCAATATAGCTGGAGCGATTACGGCCTGACCTTCCTCGGCCTGCTCGGCATCGCCATCCCGAACTTCATGCTGGCGCTCATCCTGATGTATTTCGCCAATGTCTGGTTCGGACTCTCCATCGGCCATCTGATGGACCAGCAATATCTGAACGAGCCGATGAGCTGGGCCAAGGCGCAGTCCATCCTTGCGCATCTCTGGATCCCGGTCATCATCGTCGGCACGGCGGGTACCGCCGGCATGATCCGCCGCCTGCGCGCCAACCTGCTCGACGAGATGCAGAAGCAATATGTGACGACGGCGCGCGCCAAGGGGCTGCATCCGGTGCGCGCGCTGGTCAAATATCCGCTGCGCATGGCGCTCAACTTCTTCGTCGCCGATATCGGCTCGATCCTGCCGTCGATTATTTCGGGCGCCGAGATCGTCGCCATCGTGCTGTCGCTGGAAACCACGGGGCCGATGCTGATCAAGGCACTGCAGAGCCAGGATATGTATCTTGCCGGCTCGTTCCTGATGTTCCTGGCCTTCCTCAACGTCATCGGCGTGCTGATTTCCGATATCGCTCTCGGTTTCCTCGATCCCCGCATCCGTCTGCAAGGCAGGAGCACCAAATAATGTCGCCCCTACCCGCTCCCGGTGCGCCGCTGCCGCATTATGTTTCGACCGCCCCGTTCGATCCGATCGCAACGGAGACGATGACATCCGCGCAGTCGCGCATCCACCTTGCCTCGCAGAAGCAGCTCATGTGGTGGAAGTTCAAGCGCCACAAGCTGGCGCTTGCATCCGGCATTTTCCTCGCCGCCGTCTACCTGATGATCCTGATCGTCGAGTTCCTGGCGCCTTACGGGCTGCATACCCGCAACGTCGATTTCATCCATTCGCCGCCGCAGCGCGTCCGTCTTTTCGACAGCCAGGGCAATTTCGTCGGCCCCTTCGTCTATGGCCGGCAGATGACGCTCGATATCGACACGCTGCACCGTCTCTATACCGACAACCAGAACGACATCCAGCCGATCCGCTTCTTCTGCCGTGGCGATGACTACAAGCTCTGGGGCCTTGTCGCTTCCGACTTTCATCTCGTCTGCCCGGCGATCGGCGGGCAGATGTTCCTGCTCGGCACCGACCGTCTTGGCCGTGACGTGCTTTCGCGCATCCTTTATGGCGCGCGCATCTCGCTCACCATCGGGCTGATCGGTATTTCCATCAGCTTCGTGCTCGGCATCGTCATTGGCGGCCTCGCCGGTTATTGGGGTGGCGTCTTCGACCTCATCGTCCAGCGCCTGATCGAGGTGCTGCAATCCCTGCCCTCCCTGCCGCTATGGATGGCGCTTGCCGCCATCATGCCGGTGACCTGGAGCCCGATCGTCATCTATTTCGGCATCACCGTCATTCTCGGCATCATCGACTGGACAGGGCTTGCCCGCGCCGTGCGCTCCAAGCTTCTGGCGCTGCGTGAGGAAGATTATGTCCAGGCAGCCCAACTCATGGGTGCCAGCACGCCCCGTGTCATCGGCCGGCATCTCGTGCCCGGCTTCATGTCGCACCTCATCGCATCCGCCACCATTTCCATTCCGGGTATGATCCTCGGTGAGACGGCGCTCTCCTTCCTCGGCCTCGGCCTGCGGCCGCCCATTACCAGCTGGGGCATCCTGCTGACGGAGGCCAAGAGCG
>Ga0209758_1001816_pt1 | contig 23562 bp, 18 predicted proteins | sample AraplaMF_Col_mMF_FD_184258 | JGI IMG/M metagenome (GOLD analysis project Ga0209758, IMG submission 184258) | Arabidopsis root microbial communities from the University of North Carolina, USA - plate scrape MF_Col_mMF (SPAdes) (version 2) | ecosystem: Host-associated > Plants > Roots > Endosphere...
CCCATGGCGGCCAGAGCGTCATCGTCACCATCAATGACCGTGGCCCGTTCATCCGCGGCCGCGTGCTCGACCTCTCCACGGGCGCAGCCCGCGCCATCGGCCTCACCGGTGCCGGCGTCGGCCGCGTTACCGCGGAAGTCGTCTCCTGACGGCGCGCTAAAGCGCCTCACCGACCAGCGCAGTTCCCGTCATCGTCCGCGGACATTGTGAGCGGCGGGATCAGCCCGGGTGAAACAAGCCCGCCGTCTTGGGGACGGCGGGCTTTTTTGTTGGCTTTTCGTGAGGGCTCGTAGCCCGGATGGAGCGCAGTGTAATCCGGGACAGTGCCGCGTGCGGAAAGACCGCCCCGGATTGCGCTTCGCTCCATCCGGGCTACGGGCGCTCATTATTTGCTCCGTCGTTGCGAGAAGCGCAGCGACGCAGCAATCCAGAGTCCCTCCGCGGAGGGATCCTGGATTGCTTCGCTTCGCTCGCAATGACGGGGAAAGAGCGGGGCCCTACAAAAAGCTCTGCGGATCGACGTCCACTTCCAGCTTCAGATTGCCCGTCGTCTTCGGGCACACCGCGAGCCAGTTCCGCAAATAGTCCGACAGATCAAAGCCGCGCGCTGATTTCACCAGAATGCGAAAACGGTAGCGGCCCTTGATGACCGCGAGCGGGGCTTCGGCCGGGCCGAGCACCACCACGCGCTCGTCGCGTGGGGCGAGCGCAACGAGCCTGCGGCCATAGCCTTCCGCGTTCGGGCGATCGCCGGCGGAAATGATCAGGCTCGCGAGGCGGCCGAACGGCGGATAGAGCGTGCGTTCGCGCAGGTCGATTTCGCTGTCGTAAAAGGCCTCGCGGTCGCAGGCGATCAGCGCCTTCATCACGGGATGCTCAGGTTGATGGGTCTGCAGATAGCCGACGCCGCGGCCCTGCTCGCGGCCGGCGCGGCCGATCACCTGGTTGAGCAATTGCCAAGTCCGCTCCGCCGCACGCGGATCACCATTGGAGAGACCAAGATCCGCATCGACCACGCCGACCAGATTGAGCCGCGGGAAATTGTGGCCCTTGGCGACGAGCTGGGTGCCGATGATGATGTCGACGCGGCCCTCCGCGATCTCGGCAAGCTCGCTGCGCATCGTCTCGATCGAGGTGATGAGATCGCTCGACAGCACCATGGTGCGCGCGTCCGGGAACAACGCGGCGGCCTCTTCCTGCAGGCGCTCGACGCCGGGTCCGACCGCGACCAGCGATTCCTCGGCCGAGCAGTGCGGGCAGAGATGCGGACGCGGCATCGAGAAGCCGCAATGGTGGCAGACGAGGCGCTGGCGGAAGCGGTGATCGACCAGCCAGGCATCGCAGATGGTGCAGGCGAAGCGATGGCCGCAGCCACGGCACAGCGTCAGCGGCGCATAGCCGCGGCGATTGAGGAACAGCAGCGCCTGCTCGCGCTTCTCGATCGCCTTCTTGATCTCGCCGGCGAGCCGCGGCGAGATATAGCGGCCGCGCGCCGGCGGCTCGCGGCGCATGTCGATGGCCTCGATATGCGGCATGTGCTGGCCGCCGAAGCGCGAGGGCAGCGCGACGCGCTGATAGCGGTTCTTGCGCGCATTGACCTCGGATTCCACCGACGGCGTGGCGGAGGCCAGCACGACCGGAATTTTCGCGATATGCCCGCGCACCACCGCCATGTCGCGGGCATGGTAATGCACGCCCTCGTCCTGCTTGTAGGCCTGGTCGTGCTCTTCATCGACCACGATGAGGCCGAGATTGGCGTAAGGCAAAAACAGCGCCGAGCGCGCCCCGACCACGACCGGCGCTGAACCTTCGGAGATCGCCGCCCAGTTGCGCGCGCGGGTGCGTGGCGTCAGCTCGGAATGCCATTCGATCGGGCGCACGCCGAAGCGTTGCGCGAAGCGGTCGAGGAACTGGCCCGTGAGCGCGATCTCCGGCATCAGGATCAGCGCCTGCTTGCCGCGGCGATTGACTTCCGCGACAGCCTCGAAGTAGACCTCGGTCTTGCCCGAGCCGGTGACGCCGTCGAGCAGCGCGACGTGGAAGGTGCCGTTGGCCGCGAGCGCGCGCATGGCATCGACGCCGGCACGCTGCAGCGGCGAGAAATCCGGACGGCCGAACTCCGGATCGGGAGCTGGCGGCGGCGCCGGCGGCGGCATCGGCTCGACCGTCAGCGTGCCCTCATCGACCAGGCCGTCGATCACGCCGGCGGAGACGCCCGCTTCCTTGGCAGCCTCGGACTTGCCGTGCAGCAGCCGGTCCGACAGCACCTCGATCACGCGCGCCCGCGCCGGCGTCAGCCGCCTGGGGGGATCGCCTGTCAGCCGCACGCCGGGGCGCACCCGCTCGGGGCCGAGATTGTCGCCCATCCGCAGGCACATGCGCAGCACCATGCCGCGTGGGCTCAACGTGTAATTGGCGACCCAGTCGACGACCGAGCGCAGCTCGGGCTTGAGCGGCGGGATGTCGAGCTTCTCGCTGACTTCCTTGAGGCGGTTGTGGAGGCGCGGATCCGGATTGGCGTTTTCGCCCCAGACCACGCCCAGCACCTCGCGCGGCCCGAGCGGCACACCGACGAGATCGCCGGCCTTCAGCTCCATGCCGCGCGGGATCTTGTAGGAATAGGTCTGGTCGAGCGCGACCGGCACCAGCACGTCGACCATGCGGGTCGCGTTGGCGGGGGCGGCGTTGCTGCGCGAGCTGTGATCCATGGAAGGGAGAATCGGAACCTTGGGGCCTTCAGGCTAGCGCCGCGGCGCGACCTTAGCGAACGGTAAACGTGTGTGATGCGATATACTGTGCGGAATCATTACGTCCAGAGCGCATGAGCAAAGCGGCCGCCCCACCTATCGAGCTCGCCAGCGCCGATCCCTCGATCGCGCGGGAGATGACGCGCTGGCTGTCGCATCTCGGCGCCGAGCGGCGGCTGTCGCCGAAGACGCTGGAGGCCTATGGCCGCGACTTGCGGCAATGCCTGGATTTCCTGTGCAGCCATTGGGGTGAGCGCGTGACGCTCGACCGCTTCGCCGCGCTGGAGGCGACCGACGTGCGCGCCTTCATGGCGATGCGCCGCGCCGACGACATTGCCGGCCGTTCACTGATGCGCGCGCTGGCGGGCCTTCGCTCCTTCTGCCGCTTCCTCGAGCGCGAGGGCAAGGGCAAGGTCGGTGCGCTCTCGGCCATCCGCGCACCGAAGGTCGCGAAAAGCCTGCCGAAGCCGCTGCCGATGGCCTCCGCGAAGCGTCTTGCCGATGCCGACGAGCGCGCCGGCGAGGAACGCGAGACCTGGATCCTCGCGCGCGATGCCGCGGTGATGGCGCTGCTGTACGGCTCGGGCCTGCGCATCTCCGAAGCGCTAGGCTTGAAGCGCCGCGAGGTGCCGAAGCCCGGCGAAGGCGACGTGCTGGTCGTGACAGGCAAAGGCAACAAGACCCGCATGGTGCCGGTGCTGCAGAACGTGCTGGAGCTGGTGCAGGAATACGTGGCGATGTGCCCCTATCCGCTCCCCGCCGACGGCCCGATCTTCGTCGGCGCGCGCGGCGGTCCCTTGAGCCCGCGCATCATCCAGCTCGCGATGGAGCGGCTGCGCGGCGCGCTCGGGCTGCCCGACAGCGCCACGCCGCATGCGCTCCGCCACTCCTTCGCCACGCATCTGCTCTCCCGCGGCGGGGACTTGCGCGCCATCCAGGAGCTGCTTGGCCATTCCTCGCTCTCGACCACGCAGGTCTATACCGGCATCGATTCCGAGCGCCTGCTGGAAGTCTATGCGAGCGCGCATCCGCGGCGCTGACGTGGCGGATCAATTGCCGAGATATTCGATCTCGTAGACATAGTTCGAGCCGCGTCCGACCTCGACGCTGACCATCGGCCTGAATTTCTCCAGCCGTTCGTAGAGCGGCGCCGTGACCTTCACGGTCTGGCCCGCGATGCGGACGAGATAGTCCGCTCGTCTGGTGCCGGTCGACCTCCACGCACGATCGACACGGCCTTCGATCACCAGCCGCGACGTCAGGTGATCGAGCACCAGCATCCGTCCGGCATACCATGCAAGGCCGCTGCCGAGCAGCACGATCAGGATCATGAATGCGAGCGGCTTCGCCCTGTCGCGCCATGAGCCGTAAAGCGGCTGTCGCAGTTGCGAGCCGATCATCGCGAGACCGAAAACGACGAGGCCGACATGGACATCGTTCACGGCGATGATCGAGCTCTTGTCATAAAACAGCAACAGGCCGAGATAGATCGCGCAGACCACGAAGACGATCTTGCCGATGAACGGGAAAGCCGCGCTGTTGCGGGTCTTCCACAGCGCAACGGCCGCGATGACGATGAACGGCCAGAAGCAGGCTGCGATGAATTCCGCTGTGCTCATGGGACAGGACTAGAGGAGTCCTGAACGCGAAACCATTAATTGCAGCCGCCATGGCGCTTGGCACTTGCGCCGGTCGCGCGGTTCGGTCAATCGTTGGTAAATGAGCAGGAGGGATTTATGAGCGCACATGAAAGCATGGAGCACGCCGAGCACGCCGAACACGCGTCCGGCTCGAACAAGAAGATTGCGCTCCTGATCGCCGTGCTGGCGCTGTTCCTGGCGATCTCGGAAACGCTCGGCAAGGGCGCCCAGACCGAATCGATCAGCAAGAACGTCGAGGCCGCCAATCTCTGGGCTTTCTTCCAGGCCAAGAGCATCCGCCGCACCGTGGTGCTGACCGCCTCCGAGCAGGGCAAGCTGACGCTGGCCGGTGCGACCGACGACGCCCAGAAGGCGGTGGTGCAGAAGCAGGTCGACGACTGGACCAAGACCGCGGCGCGCTACCGCTCCGAGCCCGAGACCGGCGAAGGCACCGAGCAGCTCGCCGAGAAGGCCAAGCACGCCGAGCACCAGCGCGACGAGGCGACCGCGAAGTACCATCATTTCGAGCTGGCCTCCGCCGCCTTCCAGATCGGCATCGTGCTGGCCTCAGCCACCATCATCACCGGCATGATCGCGCTCGCCTATGTCGGCGGCGTCCTGACCCTCGCCGGCCTGATCATGACGGCGCTCGGCCTGTGGTGGCCGCATCTGGTGCATTTGCATTGAGACGTTGGAGCACCTTGCTCCGCTGTCGTCCCGGCGAAGGCCGGGACCCATAACCACAGGGAGTGGTTTGGCGAAGACTCGTCGTTCGGTACCGCTACCTTCCGCAATCGAGAAATCACGCGGTATGGGTCCCGGCCTCCGCCGGGACGATATTGGAGGGCTTGGCTGAGCTCAGCGCGCCTCGTGCACGCTCTTCCTGAAACGCTGGATCAGGCGCAGCGTGCGTGACGACCAGCCTTCGCCGTTGCCGGCGATCAGCTCGCGGATGCGGCGCTTGATCGGGTCGACCATCAAATGCGCCTTGGCGCGTACCCTGAGCACGAGCTCGTAGATCCGCTCGAACCAGTGCATCTCCAGGAGCTTGTCGCGCGTCACGTCGAACACGAAGGCGGTGACGCCGACGCCGAGCATCTTCGCGAACAGGAAGGTGGACACGCCGCTGAACCAATATTCGTGGGCGAGCAGCCACAGGCCGACCAGCTTGAGCGGGAACAGCGGGATAATCGGCACCGCGAAGATGATCAGCGTCATCGCCGGCGACAGCGCATCGACGCGGTCGGACAGCCATTGCTTGAAGCGCGCGAGCGGGATGGCTGCGACAACCCGCGCGACGATCGGCTCAAGATGGTCCCATAGCCATGCTTCGATCAAAAAGACGATCGCAAGCAGGACCCAGACCGGTTGCAGTAGGCGGCGCAGCATGTGTTTCCCGCCCGATTCGTCGCTGGGCGCGAGCCTACATATGGATGGCCCGCTTGCCGACTGCAAGCGCGGCCTCCTTGACGGCCTCCGAGCGGGTCGGATGGGCGTGGCAGGTGCGCGCCAGGTCTTCCGCACTGCCACCAAATTCCATGAGAACGCAGGCTTCATGGATCATTTCGCCGGCTTCCCGGCCGATAATGTGCACCCCGAGCACGCGATCGGTCTTCGCATCTGCGAGAATCTTCACGAAACCGTCGGTGGTCTGGTTGACCTTGGAGCGGCCGTTGGCGGTAAAGGGAAACTTCCCGACGGTATAGGCGACGCCCGCCTGCTTCAGCTCTTCCTCGGTCTTGCCGACGGAGGACACTTCCGGCGTGGTATACACGACGCCCGGGATCACATCGTAGTTCACGTGGCCAGCCTGGCCGGCGATGATCTCGGCAACCGCAACGCCTTCGTCCTCGGCCTTGTGCGCGAGCATCGGGCCGGCGACGACGTCGCCGATGGCATAAACGCCCTTCAGACTGGTGGCGAAATGCGGATCGATCTGGACGCGGCCGCGATTGTCCAGCGCCACGCCGGCTTCCTTCAGGCCGAGGCTGTCGGTGTAGGGCACGCGCCCGATGCAGACGAGAACGACGTCGGCTTCCAGCGTCTCGGCGGCGCCGCCGGCGGCGGGCTCCACGGTCGCCTTCAGCGTCTTGCCGGAGGTGTCGACGCCGGTGACCTTGGCGCCGAGCTTGAATGCAAAGCCCTGCTTCTCGAGGATGCGCTGGAACTGCTTGGCGATCTCGCCGTCCATGCCGGGCAGGATGCGGTCGAGGAATTCGACGACCACGACGTCAGCACCGAGACGCTTCCAGACCGAGCCGAGCTCGAGGCCGATCACGCCGGCGCCGACGATGAGGAGCTTGCCGGGGACCTTGTCCAGCGACAACGCGCCGGTCGACGATACGATGCGCTTCTCGTCGATCTCGATGCCCTTGAGGCGCGCGATGTCGGAGCCGGTGGCGATCACGATGTTCTTGGTCTCGACCACTTGCGACTTGCCGTCGGCGGAGACTTCGACCTTGCCGGTGCCGAGGATCTTGCCGGTGCCCTTGAGCACGTCGATCTTGTTCTTCTTCATCAGGAACTCGACGCCCTTGACGTTGCCGTCGATGCCCTGCTGCTTGAAGTTCATCATCGAAGGAAGATCGAGCTTCGGCGACGAAACGCTGACGCCCATCTTGGCGAAGGAGTGCCCGGCTTCCTCGAACATTTCGGAGGCGTGCAGCAGCGCCTTGGACGGCATGCAGCCGACGTTGAGGCAGGTGCCGCCGAGCGTTGCGTTCTTTTCGACCACGGCGACTTTCATGCCGAGCTGGGCCGCGCGCACCGCGCAGACATAACCGCCCGGTCCGGTGCCGATGACGACGAGATCGTAGGTAGCCATGAGAGAAAGTCCCGTGAGTTTAGCTTGATGAGGATGTGTCAGCGTCCGCGCGGCGCGTCAGCGGCCGCCGGACACATCGATAGTTGCTGCGGTGACGTAGGAGGCTTCGTCCGACATCAGCCAGATGATGGCGCTCGCGATTTCATCGGCGGTGCCGACGCGCTTCATCGGCACCATGTGGGCCAGACGATGCGCGCGGTCGGGCTCGCCGCCGGCGGCGTGAATTTCCGTGTCGATCAGGCCGGGGCGGATGCCCGCGACACGAATGCCTTCGCCCGCGACCTCATAGCCGAGGCCGGTGGTGAAGGAATCGATCGCGCCCTTGGACGCGGCATAGTCGACATAGGTGTTGGGCGCACCGAGACGGGCCGCGACCGAGGACAGGTTGACGATGACGCCACCCTTGCCGCCGTGCCTGGTGGACATCCGCTTCACGGCCTCGCGCGCGCAGAGGATGGAACCGGTGACGTTGACCGCCAGCACGCGCTGGATGCGCTCGGCCGACATCTCGTCGACACGCACGCCGCTGGTGCCGACGATGCCGCCATTGTTGACGAGCGCGGCTAACGTGCCGAACTTGTCGGCCTGCTTGAACAGATCGAGGATGTCGCCTTCCTCGGCGACATCGCATTTCACCGCGATCGCCTTGCCGTTGCCGGCCTCGATCTGGGCGACAACCTCGTCGGCCGCCTTCTTGTTGCTGGCATAGCCAACCACGACGCGGTAGCCGCGCGCGGCCGCTGCGATCGCGGTCGCCCGTCCGATGCCGCGGCTGCCGCCGGTGATGACAACGACTTTATCCGTCACGCGCGCCTCCATGGTTGGACACGCGCCGTCGCACGAAGGAGCGACGGCGCTCGCAGAGCATCAGCGATCAGAGATCGAGCACCAGGCGCGCCGGGTCTTCCAGGCTCTCCTTGACGCGAACCAGGAAGGTGACGGCTTCCTTGCCGTCGATGACGCGGTGATCGTAGGACAGCGCCAGATACATCATCGGGCGGACCTCGATCTTGCCGCCGATCACCATCGGACGCTCCTGGATCTTGTGCATGCCCAGGATGCCGGACTGCGGCGCGTTCAGGATCGGGGTCGACATCAGCGAGCCGTAGATGCCGCCATTGGTGATGGTGAAGGTGCCGCCCTGCATCTCGTCGATCTTGAGCTGGCCGTCACGAGCGCGGCGGCCGAAATCGGCGATGCCCTTCTCGATGTCGGAGATCGACTTGTGGTCGCAGTCGCGAACCACCGGCACGACGAGACCCTTGTCGGTGCCGACGGCGACGCCGATGTGATAATAATTCTTGTAGATCAGGTCGCTGCCGTCGATCTCGGCGTTGACGGCCGGGATGTCCTTCAGCGCCTGCACGACGGCCTTGGTGAAGAAGCCCATGAAGCCGAGCTTGGCGCCATGCTTCTTCTCGAACGCATCCTTGTAGTGCGCGCGCAGGGCCATGACGTTGGTCATGTCGACCTCGTTGAAGGTCGTGAGCATGGCCGCGGTGTTCTGCACGTCCTTCAGGCGGCGCGCGATGGTCTGGCGCAGGCGGGTCATCTTGACGCGCTCTTCGCGGGCAGCGTCATCGGCCGGCGACGGCGCGCGCACCTGCACGGCGGCGGCGGGCTGGTTCACCGGGGTCGGCGCCGAGGCCGCACGCTCGATCGCGGCGAGCATGTCGCCCTTGGTGACGCGGCCGTCCTTGCCGGAGCCCGGAACGGTCGAGGCATCGACACCGCTCTCGGCGGACAGCTTCCGGACGGAGGGCGCGAGCGGCGCGTCGGCCGGCGGGGCCTTGGGCGCGGCAGCAGCAGCCGGAGCAGCGGCGGCGGCCGGAGCAGCAGCAGGCTTGGCAGGCGCGGCGGCAGGCTTGGCAGCGCCGGCACCGTCGGTGATCTGGCCGAGCAGCGCGCCCACCGCAACGGTCGCGCCGTCGGCGGCGATGATCTCGCTCAGCGTGCCGGCGGAGGGCGCCGGGACTTCGATGGTGACCTTGTCGGTCTCGAGCTCCACCAAGGGCTCGTCGACGGCGACGGCATCGCCGGCCTTCTTGAACCAGCGGCCGATGGTGGCCTCGGTGACGGATTCGCCGAGCGTCGGCACACGAATTTCAGTCATGGTCTTTTCCTTAAGGAGATCGCCAGTGCGGTCGAGAATTCATACGTCATTGCCCGCGAAGGCGGGCAATCCAGTACGCCGTGACGTCGATGATCAGAACAAATGCCGCGGAGTACTGGATGCCCCGCCTTCGCGGGGCATGACTCAGTTTGAAATTGCTTAGCTCAGTGCTTCGTCCAGGAAGGCCTTCAGCTGCGCCTGATGCTTGGACATCAGACCCGTGGCGGTCGCGGCGGAAGCGGCGCGGCCGACATAACGCGGACGCCGGCTCACGCCGTTCACCTGGTTCAGCACCCACTCCAGATAGGGCTCGATGAAGTGCCAGGCACCCATGTTGCGGGGCTCTTCCTGGCACCACACCATCTCGGCCTTCTTGAAGCGCGACAGCTCGGCCACCAGCGCCTTCAGCGGCACCGGATAGAGCTGCTCGACGCGCATCAGGTAGATGTCGTCGATGCCGCGCTTCTCGCGCTCTTCGTAGAGGTCGTAATAGACCTTGCCGGAGCACAGCACGATGCGGCGGATCTTCTCGTCCGGAACGAGCTTGATGGCTTCGTTCGGCAGCATCTGGGCGTCATCGTAGAGGATACGGTGGAAGGTCGTTCCCTTCGCCAGCTCCTCCAGACGCGAGACCGCCCGCTTGTGGCGCAGCAGCGACTTCGGCGTCATCAGGATCAGCGGCTTGCGGATCTCGCGATGCAGCTGCCGGCGCAGCACGTGGAAGTAGTTCGCCGGCGTGGTCGGGTAGACCACCTGCATGTTGTCTTCCGCGCACATCTGCAGGTAACGCTCGAGGCGCGCCGAGGAGTGCTCCGGTCCCTGACCCTCATAGCCGTGCGGCAAGAGGCAGACGAGGCCGGACATGCGCAGCCATTTGCGCTCGCCCGAGGAGATGAACTGGTCGAACACGACCTGCGCGCCGTTGGCGAAGTCGCCGAACTGGGCTTCCCACAGCGTCAGCGTGTTCGGCTCGGCGAGCGAATAGCCGTATTCGAAGCCGAGCACGGCCTCTTCCGACAGCAGCGAGTTGATGACCTCGTAATGGCCCTGCTCGTTGCCGAGATGGTTGAACGGCGTGTAGCGGCTCTCGTCCTCCTGGTCGATCAGGACCGAGTGACGCTGCGAGAAGGTGCCGCGCTCGGAGTCCTGTCCGGACAGGCGGACGTGGTGGTTTTCGTTGAGCAGCGAGCAGAACGCCAGCGCCTCGCCGGTCGCCCAGTCGATGCCGGCGCCGGTGTCGATCGCCTTCGAGCGGTTATCGAGGAAACGCTGGATGGTGCGGTGAACGCGGAAGCCGTCCGGCACCTTGGTGATCTTGCGGCCGATGTCCTTCAGCGCGGCGATGTCGACGCCGGTGACGCCGCGCCGCGCATCCTCTTCCTGGTCGGCGATCTTGAAGCCGGACCACTTGCCGTCGAGCCAGTCGGCCTTGTTCGGCTTGTAGGAGGTGCCGGCCTCGAACTCGGCATCGAGCCGCGAGCGCCAGTCGGCCTTCAGCTTGTCGACCTCGCCCTCGGTGACTACGCCTTCGGCGATCAGGCGCTTGGAGTAGAGAGTGAGGGTCGAGGGATGGGCCGCGATCCGCTTGTACATCACCGGCTGGGTGAACGCGGGCTCGTCGCCCTCGTTGTGGCCGTAACGGCGATAGCACCACATGTCGATCACGACCGGCTTGTGGAACTTCTGCCGGAACTCGGTGGCGACTTTGGCCGCGAACACGACGGCTTCCGGATCGTCGCCGTTCACGTGGAAGATCGGCGCGTCGATCATCTTCGCCACATCCGACGGATAGGGCGAGGAACGCGAGTAACGCGGATAGGTGGTGAAGCCGATCTGGTTGTTGACGATGAAGTGCACCGAGCCGCCGGTGCGATAGCCCTTCAGGTCCGACAGACCGAAGCACTCCGCGACCACGCCCTGGCCGGCGAACGCAGCGTCGCCGTGCATCAAGAGCGGCATCACCGAGATGCGCATATCCGGCGGATCGCCGTGCTGGTCCTGCTTCGCGCGGACCTTGCCGAGCACCACGGGATCGACGATCTCGAGATGTGAGGGGTTGGCGGTCAGCGACAGATGGATGCGGTTGCCGTCGAACTCGCGGTCCGAGGAGGCGCCGAGGTGATACTTGACGTCGCCCGAGCCTTCGACCGCGTCGGGGTTGGCCGATCCGCCCTTGAACTCGTGGAACAGGGCGCGGTGCGCCTTGCCCAACACCTGGGTGAGCACATTGAGGCGGCCGCGATGCGGCATGCCGAGCACGATTTCCTTCACACCGAGATTGCCGCCGCGCTTGATGATCTGCTCGAGCGCGGGGATCAGCGCTTCGCCGCCATCGAGGCCGAAGCGCTTGGTGCCGGTGAACTTGGTGTCGCAGAACTTTTCGAAGCCTTCGGCTTCAATCAGCTTCTGCAGGATGGCACGGCGACCCTCGCGGGTGAACGAGATCTCCTTGTCGGGTCCCTCGATGCGCTCCTGAATCCAGGCCTTCTGCGCGGCATTGCTGATATGCATGAACTCGACGCCAAGCGTCTGGCAGTAGGTGCGCTCGCAGATCGCGGTGATCTCACGCAGCGTGCCGTATTCGAGGCCGAGCACGTGGTCGAGGAAGATCTTGCGGTCGTAATCGGCTTCGCTGAAGCCGTAGGTGCGCGGGTCGAGCTCCTCGCGGTTGCGCTGGGCTTCGATGCCGAGCGGATCGAGCTTGGCGTGGAAGTGGCCGCGCATGCGGTAGGAGCGGATCAGCATCAGGGCGCGGACGGAGTCGCGCGTCGCCTGGAGCACGTCGGCGGAGGAGATGTCGGCGCCCTTTGCCTGCGCCTTGGCGGCGATCTTGGCACCGACCGCCTTCTCGACCTCGGCCCAGTTGCCGTCGAGGGCGGAGGTCAGGTCATCCTTCGGGGTCAGCGGCCAGTTGTCGCGTTCCCAGGACGGGCCCTCGGCGTTCTTCCGGACGTCGGCGGGCTGGTCGTTGAGGCTCTTGAAGAACTCCTGCCACTCGGCGTCGACCGAGGACGGGTCCTTCTCGTAGCGGGCGTAGATTTCGTCGATGTAGGTGGCGTTGGTGCCCTGCAAAAAGGATGACAGGGCAAAGGCTGCGTTCGCGTCCTGGCGAGACATACTTGAGTTCCTGGCGATTTCGGTTCGCGCATAACAAACGGCGCTGGCGTCGAGCTCCCCGGCAGAGGCTCGACGCGACAGGCACCCTTTACCCTATTTGCTGCGAAACTTCGCCCGGAAAAGCACGAAGAAGTGAATTAACCCTTCAACTTTTCGGCAAGCGTATGTCCGAGGCGGGCGGGCGACGGGGACACTGTAATCCCTGCCGATTTCATCGCCTCGGTCTTGGAACCGGCGTCGCCCTTGCCGCCCGAGATGATCGCGCCGGCATGGCCCATGCGGCGGCCGGGAGGTGCGGTGACGCCGGCGATGAAACCGACCATCGGCTTCTTGCGGCCGCGCTTGGCCTCGTCCTTGAGGAACTGGGCGGCGTCCTCCTCGGCGGAACCGCCGATCTCGCCGATCATGATGATCGACTCGGTCTTGGGGTCGGCCAGGAGCATTTCGAGGACGTCGATGAACTCGGTGCCCTTGACCGGGTCGCCGCCGATGCCGACCGCGGTGGTCTGGCCGAGGCCTTCCTGGGAGGTCTGGAACACGGCCTCATAGGTCAGCGTGCCCGAGCGGGAGACGATGCCGACGGAGCCGGTCTTGAAGATGTTGGCGGGCATGATGCCGATCTTGCACTCGCCGGCGGTCATGACGCCCGGGCAGTTCGGCCCGATCAGGCGCGACTTGGAGCCGGCCAGCGAGCGCTTCACGCGGACCATGTCGATGACAGGAATGCCCTCGGTGATGCAGACGATCAGCGGGATCTCGGCGTCGATGGCTTCGCAGATCGCGTCGGCCGCGCCCGGCGGCGGCACGTAGATCACCGAGGCGTCGGCGCCGGTCTTCTCACGCGCATCGCGCACGGTGTCGAACACCGGCAGGCCCAGATGCGTCGAGCCGCCTTTGCCCGGCGAGGTGCCGCCGACCATCTTGGTGCCGTAGGCGATCGCGGCCTCGGAGTGGAAGGTGCCGTTCTTGCCGGTGAAGCCCTGGCAGATGACCTTGGTGTTCTTGTCGATCAGGATGGACATGAGGTCTGCTTTCGCGAAACTAACAGAGTGAGAGGGTCAGTGGATGCGGCGGTAGACGCCGGTGAGGACGTCAGCCCAGCCTTCCGCGTCCGGCGAGAACTGGATCTTCAACGAGTAGGATTGGTCGTCGATGATCTCGTAGACGTGGCGCGCATTGCCGCGGAGCGAGCCGCGCACCAGCGTCAGGGTCTTGCCGACCCACCCGCCGGAAGCGGGCGAGGGCGGCGTGTAACCGAGCGAGTCGTACCAGAACAATTTGTACGTCCGGTCGTCGCGGTCGTAGGTGAAGAGGCCGTGGGTGGCGAAGCTCTGCTTGCCGTCGCGCATCTGGACCGCATCCTGGATCAGGTAAAATCCGTTGAGGTCCATGCGCGCGACGACGTGCGAGGTTGCCGGCCCGCCCGCGCTCCAGCGCGACGGGAAGACCACCTCCTCACCATCCCATTCGCCGGCGAACGCGGCGAGGCGCGCATGTTCGGTGAGCGGAGATGATGCGGCGAGATGGTCCTGGGCCATGGCGTTAGCCTCCCTTGACGGCCTTCACGATCTTCTGCGCGGCGTCGTCGAGATTGTCGGCGGGCACCACGTTCAGTCCGGATTCACGGATGATCTTCTTGCCGAGCTCGACATTGGTGCCTTCGAGGCGGACCACCAGCGGCACGCTGAGGCCGACTTCACGAACCGCAGCCGTGACGCCCTCGGCGATCACGTCGCACTTCATGATGCCGCCGAAGATGTTGACCAGGATGCCCTTCACGTTGGGATCGGCGGTGATGATCTTGAACGCGGCCGCGACCTTCTCCTTGCTGGCGCTGCCGCCGACGTCGAGGAAGTTCGCCGGCGCCATGCCGTAGAGCTTGATGATGTCCATCGTCGCCATGGCGAGACCGGCGCCGTTGACCATGCAGCCGATGTTGCCGTCGAGGGTGACGTAGTTGAGGTCGTACTTGGACGCCTCGATTTCCTTGGCGTCTTCCTCGGTCTCGTCGCGCAGCGCGAGCACCTCGGGATGACGGAACAGCGCGTTGTCGTCGAACGACACCTTGGCGTCGAGCACGCGGAGCTGGCCCTGCTTGGTCACGACCAGCGGGTTGATCTCCAGCATCGCCATGTCCTTGGCGACGAAGGCGGTGAAGAGCTGCGCGGTGAGCTTCTCGGCCTGCTTGGCGAGATCACCGGAGAGCTTGAGCGCGTTGGCGACGGTGCGGCCGTGATGGCCCATGATGCCTGTCGCGGGATCGACGGAGAAGGTGACGATCTTCTCGGGATTGTTGTGCGCGACGTCCTCGATGTTGACGCCGCCTTCGGTCGAGACGACGAACGAGACGCGCGAGGTCTCGCGGTCGACCAGGAGCGAGAGATAGAATTCCTTGTCGATGTCGGAGCCGTCCTCGATGTAGAGGCGGTTGACCTGCTTGCCGGCGGGGCCGGTCTGGATCGTCACCAGCGTGGCGCCGAGCATCTGCTTGGCGAATTCGGAGACTTCTGCGGCCGACTTGGCGATGCGGACGCCGCCCTTGTCGCCGGCCGAGGCTTCCTTGAACTTGCCCTTGCCGCGGCCGCCGGCATGGATCTGGCTCTTCACCACATAGACCGGACCGGGCAGCGCCTTGGCAGCGGCTTCCGCATCAGTGGCCTTGAGAACCGGGACGCCCTTGGAGATCGGCACGCCGAACTCACCCAGCAGCGCTTTGGCCTGATATTCATGGATATTCATATGGTCGCTCCCTGAACCCGCGGGCGGTGACCTCTTGGGCCCACCTCAGTCTTGTGGCTGGCATACCATATACCACAGGAACTGCAACCCGGATTCTTTGACATCGGAAATCTGGACTACCGAACCGGAGGCCCGCCCCGGTCAGAAGGGCTCCGGAAGTGAAACCGCCGAAGACCGGTTTTTCGATCTTCGGCGGGGTGTTGCTTGCGCCTTAGCGGCCGAGAAGATCGGGGGCGATCTTCTTGCAGGCGTCTACCAGGCCCTGCACCGCGCCGACCGACTTGTCGAAGGCCTCGCGGTCCTTGCCGGCGAGCTCGATCTCGACCACGCGCTCGACGCCCTTGGAGCCGATCACGACGGGCACGCCGACATACATGTCCTTCACGCCGTATTCGCCGTTGAGGTACGCAGCCGACGGCAGCACGCGCTTCTTGTCGCGCAGATAGCTCTCGGCCATTGCGATCGCGGAGGCGGCGGGGGCGTAGAAGGCCGAGCCGGTCTTGAGCAGGTTGACGATCTCGGCGCCGCCGTTGCGGGTGCGGTCGACGATCTCGTCGAGCCGCGCCTGCGAGGTCCAGCCCATCTTGACGAGGTCGGGCAGCGGGATGCCGGCGACGGTGGAGTACTTCACCAGCGGCACCATGGTGTCGCCGTGGCCGCCGAGCACGAAGGCGGTGACGTCTTCAACCGAGACGTTGAATTCGTCGGCCAGGAAGTAGCGGAAGCGCGCGGAGTCGAGCACGCCGGCCATGCCGACGACCTTCTTGTGCGGCAGGCCCGAGGCCTTCTGCAGCGCCCAGACCATCGCGTCGAGCGGGTTGGTGATGCAGATGACGAAGGCGTCGGGGGCGTACTTCTTGATGCCGGCACCGACCTGCTCCATGACCTTGAGGTTGATGGAGAGGAGGTCGTCGCGGCTCATGCCGGGCTTGCGCGGCACGCCGGCGGTGACGATGCAGACCTTGGCGTTGTCGAGCGCCTCGTAGGAGTTCGCGCCGGTGTAGTGGGCGTCGAAACCGTCGACCGGCGAGGACTGCGCGATGTCGAGCGCCTTGCCCTGGGGAACGCCCTCGGCGATGTCGAACATCACGACGTCGCCCAGTTCTTTCAGGCCGATGAGGTGAGCCAGCGTTCCACCGATCTGACCGGAGCCAATCAAAGCAATCTTGTCGCGCGCCATGTGAACCTGTCCTTTAGACATCCAAGGAGGGAAAAACTGATGGGTGGTTATCCCTTTCGCCTCCCCCGTTCAAGTCGGTGGATGCCCATTTGTCGGGCTTGCCGCGTATACAAGCGCATCCCTGACATTCCCGCCCGCTCGCGCGCCGTTAACCCGAAAGTCACGCAACGGATTTCGCGCCGCCCGCGACGGCGGACAGGGCGCGGAATGACAGCGCTGGCAAATAGGACTTAAGTCTCCACCAGGCCCTTGGTGGAGCCGCTGGCGGTGGAATCCTTGCGGCCGTGAGCCAGCGCCAGATAGGATTCCGAGCTCATCTCGATCAGGCGCGAGGCGGTCCGCTTGAACTCCATGGCCTCGTTGCCGTCGGTGGCGAGGTAGAGCGAGATCGGGTTGGCGTCGGCGGAGGCCATCAGCTTCACGGCATTGTCATAGAGCGTATCGATCAGCGTGATGAAGCGCTTGGCGGCGTTGCGCTGGGAGAAGTCCATCACTGGAATATGGTCGACCAGGATGGTGTGATAGTCGTGCGCGAGCCTGAGATAGTCGGATGCACCGAGCGGCTTCTCGCAGAGATCGGCGAAGCCGAAGCGCGCCACGCCATGGGCCGAGCACGGCACGTGCAGGATGCGGCCCTTGATCGTGATGTCGCGCGACTTGCACTTGGCGTTGCCGGTCATCTTCACCCAGGCGCGGTTGAGCGCAGCATCGGCGTCGCCGTCGGCCGGTGTCAGCCACATCGGCACGCCCTGCAGCTTCTCCAGCCGGAAGTCGGTGCGCGCATCGAGCCGCGCGACGTCCATGTGGTCGGTGATCTGCTTGATGAAGGGCAGGAACAGCGAACGGTTGAGGCCGCCCTTGTAGAGATCGTCGGGCGCGACGTTGGAGGTCGCGACCACGACGGTGCCGAGCTCGAACAGCTTTGCGAACAGGCGCCCGAGGATCATCGCGTCGGCAATGTCGGTGACGTGGAATTCGTCGAAGCAGAGCAGCCAGCTCTCCTCGAAAATCGCCGTCGCGGTCAGCGCGATGACGTCGCTGTCCGCGATCTCGCCGCGCGCGATGGCCTGGCGATAATCGTAGATGCGCTCATGCGCTTCCGCCATGAATTCGTGGAAATGTGCGCGGCGCTTGTGCTCGACGCTCGCGTGCTGGAAGAACAGATCCATCAGCATGGTCTTGCCGCGGCCGACCTCGCCATGGATGTAGAGACCGCGCGGCGCCTCGTCCTTGTCGCTGCTGAACAGGCGGCTGAGCAGGCCCTGCTTGCGCGCGGGCTTGTAGGTCGCGAGCCGCTGGTCGAGCGCCGCATAGGCCTCGGCGACCTCGGCCTGCGCAGCATCCGGCTCGATCGCACCCGACGCGATCTCGGCCTGGTATGCCTCGTGGAATGAGGATTCTGGGGTGGAGAGCATGGCCTCTTACCGCCAGAGATGGGCGGAAATTGCAAGCCGTGAATTGGTGGGCGGGGTATGCGTTCCGTGTCCCGGACGCGCCGCAGCGTGCAGCACTGCTGCGCAGAGCCGGGACCCACTGTTTCGTTCATTGCCCGCGGAAGAACTGGGCCCCGGCTCTGCGGCGCATCGCTACGCGCTGCGCCGCCTCCGGGGCACGAGAGCAGTGTTACTCACACAGCTCGTAGGCATCCTCGACGATGTACGGGCCGCCGCCGGTAGAGGCGCGCGAGGAGAACAGCACGAACCGTTCCGCCATGAACGCCTTGCTCGGGAAGTAGCCGCGGATCGAGAGATAGTCGGCGACGTCGCGGTCGGAGGCGTCGTGCAGACGGGCCAGCGTGACGTGCGGAATGAACTTGCGTCCCTCGGGGTCGAGACCGATCCGCTGCATCATGCGTTCGAGCTCGGCCTGCAGCTCCATCAGCGGCTTGCTCGGTGCGATCGTGGCGACGACCGCCCGCGGCTTGCGGCCGCCGAAGCTGGTCAGCCCCTGCACCTTCACCTCGAACGGTTTGCGGTCGACGCGAAACAGCATCGATGCGATCTCGTTGGCGGAGACGCCGTCGATGTCGCCGATGAAGCGGAGGGTGACGTGATAATTTTCGGGATCGATCCACCGGGCGCCGGGAAGGCCGCCCCTAAGATTGGAAAGCGACTGGCCGATCTCGGCCGGAATTTCCAGACCAGTGAACAAACGCGGCATCGTTTCGCACTCCCGATGCTTGGGCACGGCCCTCGAGCGAGAAACCATATCCAAATTAGAGCCGGCGACGAATCACCGGTACCCTGATTCCTATCGCAGTTGTGTGACTCTGCGAAGCATCGCGCGCCCTACCCCGGGAAAACCCTGGGAATTAGGGTTAGCGCTGCCTGCTTTTCAACGCCGTTGCTCGGTTATCGTGCCAAGGAATGCCTCCACCGTGGGCATGATCTTGCCGACGATGATGTCGACACCCGCGGCGGTCGGATGGATGCCGTCGGCCTGGTTGAGCTTGGCGTCGGCGGCAACGCCCTCGAGGAAGAACGGATAGAGCGGCACGTCGAATTTTTTCGCCAGATCCGGATAAATCGAATTGAAGCGCGCCGCGTAATCGGCGCCGTAATTCGGCGGCGCCACCATGCCGCACAGCATCACGGGAATCTTGCGTGCCTTGAGACGCTGCACGATGTCGGTGAGCACCGTGCGCGTCAGGGCAGGATCGATACCGCGCAGCGCGTCGTTGGCGCCGAGCTCGACGATGACGCCATCGGTTCCGTCGGGCACCGACCAGTCGAGCCGGTCGCGGCCGCCGGAGGAGGTGTCGCCGGACACCCCGGCATTGGTCAATTCGACCGCTATGCCTTTGGCCTGCAAGGATTTTTGGAGCTTTGCGGGAAACGCTTCCTGGGCCGGGAGACCAAGGCCAGCGCTTAAGGAATCGCCGAGAACGACAAGCTTCAGCGGTTTTGTCGCTTCCGCCCAAGCCGGGTTCGCCATCGTCATCAAAGCGAGCATCAACACGGCTATGTGCATGAACAATCCGTAACGCCTCTCGACCGCGCTATCGGACTTGCCATATGACCGGACCATGGACACTCGCATCGAACCCTCTTCCCTCGCCGCTGCCGCGGACACCATTGCCATCTCCAACGTCAATCTCTCATTGGGCACGGGTGCGGCACGCGTTCACATTCTCAAGGATATCAGCCTGCGCGTCGCCTCGGGCGAGACGATCGGCCTGATCGGCCCGTCAGGTTCGGGCAAATCCACGCTGCTGATGGTGATGGCGGGGCTGGAGCGTCCTGATAGCGGAGAGGTGGTGGTGTCAGGCACGCCTTTCAATGCCCTCGACGAGGATGCGCTCGCCCGCTTCCGCGGCCGCCAGGTCGGCATTGTCTTCCAGTCCTTCCATCTGATCCCGACCATGACGGCGCTGGAGAACGTCGCGGTGCCGCTCGAGCTCGCCGGCAATCCCGACGCCGCCAGGCGCGCGGCGCAGGAGCTGCAATCGGTCGGGTTAGGTGATCGCCTGCATCATTATCCGACGCAGCTCTCCGGCGGCGAGCAGCAGCGCGTCGCGCTCGCGCGCGCGCTGGCGCCCGATCCCGCAATCCTCGTCGCCGACGAGCCGACCGGTAATCTCGACGAGGCCACCGGAAAGCAGATCGTCGACCTGCTCTTCACCAAGCATGCCGAGCGCGGCATGACGCTGGTGCTGGTGACGCACGATTCCTCGCTCGCGCATCGCTGCGATCGCGTCATCCGCCTGCGCTCCGGGCGCATCGACACGCAGACCGCGCCGGCATGAGCGCCGCGGCCGAACCGTTCGCGAGGCCGAGCGCCGTCGCGCTGTCTCTGCGCTATGCCTTGCGCGAATTGCGCGGGGGCTTGCGCGGCTTTTACGTCTTCATCGCCTGCATCGCACTCGGCGTGATGGCGATCGCCGGCGTCGGCTCGGTCTCGGCGAGCCTGTCCGACGGCCTCGCCCGCGAGGGCCGCACGCTGCTCGGCGGCGACGTCTCGTTCGTGCTGTTCCAGCGCGAGGCCAAGCCCGACGAGGTCGCCTTCCTGCGCTCGCGCGGCACGGTCTCGACCGCCGCCACCCTGCGCGGCATGGCGCGTTCGGCCGACGGCCAGCTCGCGCTGGTCGAGATGAAGGCCGTCGACGACAGCTATCCGATGCTCGGACAGCTGACGCTGAAGCCGCAACTGCCGATGTCGGAGCTGGTCGCGATGCGCGACGGCGCGTTCGGCGCCGCCGCCGATCCGACGCTGCTCGCACGCCTCTCGCTGAAGACCGGCGATCGCGTCACCATCGGCAGCGCAACGTTCCAGATCCGCGCCACCGTCGAAGCCGAGCCCGACAAGCTCGCCGGCGGCATCGGCTTCGGGCCCCGTTTCCTGATCAGCGAGGCCGGCCTGAAGGCCACCGGGCTGATCCAGCCCGGCAGCCTGGTGCGCTGGGTGTACCGGGTGAAGCTGCCCGATACCGCCAACAGCGAGCGCGCCACCGAGGCCTTCATCGCCGATGCGCGCAACGCCGCGCCGCAGGCCGGCTGGGAGATCCGCAGCCGCTCCAATGCCTCGCCGCAACTCGAGCGCAACATCAACCGTTTCACCCAGTTCCTGACGCTGGTCGGCCTTGCCGCGCTGCTGGTCGGCGGCGTCGGCGTTGCCAATGCCGTCAAGAGCCATATCGACCGCAAGCTCGAGGTGATCGCGGCGTTCAAGGCCGTCGGTGCGACGGGGCGCGACGTGTTCGGGATCTATCTGGCCCAGGTCGTCCTGCTCGCGGCGATCGGCTCGGTGATCGGCCTCGCTCTCGGCGCCGCCATGCCGTTCGCCATCGTCGGGCTGTTCGGAAAGCTGCTGCCGCTGCCGGTGGTCCCGGCCGTGCATGCCGACGAGCTCGCGCTGTCCTTCGTCTACGGCCTGCTCACCGCGCTTGCCTTCGGCCTGTGGCCGCTCGCTCGCGTGCACGACGTGCCGGTGGCCGCGCTGTTCCGCGACACCATCAGCTCCGAATGGCACCGGCCGCGCGCGAGCTATCTCGTGTTCATGGCGGTCGTGATCGCACTGCTCATCGCGGTCGTGATCGGGCTCTCCTTCGACAAGCGCATCGCGGCGGTGTTCGTGGCCTCCTCCGTCGTCGTGTTCGCCCTGCTCCGCGGCATCGCCGCCCTGCTGATGACCATCGCACGCCGGCTGCCGCGGACCCGGCTGCCGATGCTGCGGCTGGCGATCGCCAACATCCACCGGCCGGGCGCGCTGACGCCGTCGGTGGTTCTGTCGCTGGGTCTCGGGCTCGCCGTGCTCGTCACCATCACCCAGATCGACGGCAATTTGCGGCGGCAGTTCCTCGCCGCCCTGCCCGACCGCGCCCCCTCGTTCTTCTTCATCGACATCCCGAGCACGCAGGCCGAGCAGTTCGACTTCTATCTGCAAAAGATCGCGCCCGGCGCCAAGGTCGAGGACGTGCCGATGCTGCGCGGCCGCATCGTCGCCGCGCGCGGGGTGCGCGCCGAGGAGCTCAAGCCCACCACGGATTCCGAATGGGTGCTGCAGAGCGACCGCGGCCTGACCTACACGGCCGAGCTGCCGAAGGGGTCCAAGGTGGTCGAGGGCGAGTGGTGGAGCGCGGACTATTCCGGTCCGCCGCTGGTCTCGATGGAGAAGAAGATCGCCGACGGGCTCGGCCTCAAGCTCGGCGACGAGGTCGTGGTCAATGTGCTCGGCCGCGACATCCCGGCGAAGATCAGCAATCTGCGCAACATCGACTGGCAGGGGATGGGCATCAACTTCGTCCTGGTGTTCTCGCCCAACGCCTTCAAGGGCGCTCCCCACACCCACATCGCGACGCTGACGGAGGCCGGCGGCGATGCCGCCGGCGACGGCAAGATCATCAAGCAGGTGGCCGACGCCTATCCGATGGTGACGAGCGTGCGCGTGCGCGAGGTGATGGAGACGGTCGGCTCGGTCGTGACCAACCTGGCGCTGGCGATCCGCGGCGCCAGCGCGGTGACCCTGATCTCGGCCATCCTGGTGCTGGGCGGGGCGCTGGCCGCCGGCCACCGTCACCGGGTCTACGATGCGGTGATCCTCAAGACCCTGGGCGCGACCCGGCTGCGGCTGCTCGGCGCCTATGCGCTCGAATACCTCCTGATCGGGCTTGCCACCGCGGTGTTCGGCGTGATCGCCGGCAGTGTCGCGGCCTGGATGATCGTGACGCGGCTGATGACGCTCAGCTTCGTCTGGCAGGCGGGCAGCGCGGCGGGCGTGGTGGCGGCCGCCCTGGTCGTCACCGTCGGGCTCGGGCTCGCCGGAACGCTGCTGGCATTGAACAAAAAGCCCGCCACGGTGTTGCGCAATTTGTGACAAAAGGTAGCGGCGGGCGGCGCAGGAGCGAAATCGCACGATTCCTGCGATTAACCACGACCGCTCGTCTAAATTGCCGGTAAGGGCGACATTCAGCCGCGCGTGGACGGTTGCAGCGAATGTGTTACTTTCCCACATATCGAATGGGTTCGGACCCCCGATTGTTAGCCAAAATTTAGTCGGCAGGCATCGGTATCCGAGATAGAGTTTGACGTACCGGCGGCATGGCGACCCTCATGCCGGACCGGACCAACCAACGGGATTTCGACCATGTCGGACCTAGACCGTAACTACGCTTCTCCTTTCGGCAGGGCCGCCGGGCGTGTCGACGCCGCGACGGTCGATGCCGGCCTGCGCGCCTATATGCTGCGCATCTACAATTACATGAGCATTGGCCTGGCCATCACCGGCCTTGCCGCGCTCGGTGTCTACATGGCTGCCGTGACTGACGTCCCGACCGCGGACGCCGTTCGCGTCGGCAAGATCTTCCTGACGCCGTTCGGCTACGCGATGTTCGTCAGCCCCCTGAAGTGGCTGTTCATGCTCGCGCCGCTGGCGATGGTGTTCGTGATCTCGGCGGGTATCAACCGTCTCGCCCCCTCGACCGCGCAGATCCTGTTCTGGGTGTTCGCGGCGCTGATGGGTATCTCGCTGTCGTCGATCTTCCTGGTGTTCACCCACACCTCGATCGTGCGGGTGTTCTTCATCACCGCGGCGACGTTCGGTGCGCTGAGCCTCTACGGCTACACCACCAAGCGTGACTTGACCGGCATGGGCTCGTTCCTGTTCATGGGCCTGATCGGCATCATCATCGCGAGCCTGGTGAACCTGTTCCTGGCGAGCTCGATGCTGCAGTTCATCGTGTCGGTGGTCGGCGTGCTGGTGTTCGC
>Ga0209758_1001817_pt1 | contig 23554 bp, 18 predicted proteins | sample AraplaMF_Col_mMF_FD_184258 | JGI IMG/M metagenome (GOLD analysis project Ga0209758, IMG submission 184258) | Arabidopsis root microbial communities from the University of North Carolina, USA - plate scrape MF_Col_mMF (SPAdes) (version 2) | ecosystem: Host-associated > Plants > Roots > Endosphere...
TCCAGAGGTCGAGCAGATCCGTGCCGGTGTCGCCCGAGCTGCGATAGAACTTCAGCGCGGTGATCTGGCCGGCAGATGAAGATGTGAATTTCACGCCCAGCTCGATCGCCCTGCCGTCATTCAGATTGGTCTGCGCCGGCGTGTTGGAAGCCGTAAACAGGCTTACAGGCGGCGCAGTCGACGACACGGCGATGTTGAAAGTCTCGCTGGCGGACTGGCCGGCGGGATCCGTGGCCGACGTTTTGACGCTGATCGTACCGACGTTCGCCGACGTCGGCGTCCCGCTGAACGTCTCGGTCGGCCCATTGAAGTTCAACCATGAGGGAAGCGGCGTACCGTCGGCCAATGTCGCCGCATAGGTGAGCGTGTCGCCGTCGGCGACGGTAAAGGTGTTGGCGGGCAGCGTCAGCGAGAAGGCCGAGCCGACGACCGCGGTCTGGTTGGGTGTCTGGTTCGTCAACACCGGCGCCGGGTCGGTGGTCGAACCGGAAGAGAACACCACATCGGCGTAGTAGTTGCTGGCACTGAAGCTGCTGGTCGGGAAGATGCCGGCAGTGCTGGTGCCGCCATAGGAATAGACGCCGTTGCCGCCGCTGGACGCCGATGAGGGCGCCGTCAGCGGGCCGCTCGTGAGCGAGTTGGTGAAGAAATTGCTGGTCGCGACGTAGGTACCGTTGGTGTGATACGAGGCCACATAGGTCGTGTTGGCGGCGATCGAGACCGGCGTCGCCAGCGTCACCGTCTGCCAGCCCGTCGCCGTGGTGTTGCTGAAGGTCGCGCTGGCCAGCTTGGTGCCGGTCGAGCTCCAGAGGTCGAGCAGATCCGTGCCGGTGTCGCCCGGACTGCGGTAGAACTTCAGCGCGGTGATCTGGCCGGCAGATGAAGATGTGAATTTCACGCCCAGCTCGATCGCCCTGCCGTCATTCAGATTGGTCTGCGCCGGCGTGTTGGAGACGGCAAAGAGGCTTGCCCCAGTCGTGCCGTTGACGTTGACGCTGACGCTGGCTGGGGTTGTCTGCAGGTTGACGCTATCGTCGGTCGCGCGCGCTTCGATGACATGCGTGCCGGGACCCACAGCGGACCACGTGTAGCTCCAGTTGATCGTCCCGGTCGCAGGGTGCCAGGTCGTGCCGCCGTCAGTTGATACCTCAATGCCGGCCACACGTCCGCCGACGTCCGAGGCGGTGCCGGTGATGGTGACGGTCTGGTCCTGGTTGAAGCTCGTACCGCCTGTCGGGGAGGTGATGACGGCGGTTGGGGCCGTGTGGTCGGTGGAGGCTTGCGCGAGCACAAGGCTGGCCTGCAACGTCTGCGGCGTCACTCCCATGTCGGCGAACAGATTGACCATGGACTGCTCTACGGCGGTGCTCACCGGCGCGGTGAGGCCACGGTAGGGGACGTACTGATTCGACAATCCCCACGACCACATGACCGTGCCGGCCCCGAAGACCAAGGCTCCGCTCGTCGGATCACGGTACAGCGTAAGGCTGTGTGTGGCCGTACCGGGACCTGTGGTCGCCCCGTTGTCCAAGAGCAACGTGTTCACGTTCCTAGTCGTCGAGGACATGTCGATCAACCCGGCTGGCCGGAAGCCGTTGTCGAGATCGCTATCCCACTCATAGCCGAGCAGATTATTGAACGTTCCTCCATTACCGCTGGCAATGCTGGTGTTTCGCCAAAAGCGCAGCTGCGACATGCTGGCCGGGACGGTGATATTATCGAGCGTACTGATATCGTCGACGGTGAAGATCGTACCGGAGAGCGAATTTTCCGGAGTTCCCGGTCCATAAACGGGATCACGAAACAGCCCCGCACCTCCGTTAGCGGTGCCGTTTGGATCAAGTTGCGTGCCGCTCCAGATGTCCTTGTATTCGATGACATTCCGGTTCGGCGTATGGCTGGCGTCCAAACTCGGAGCAAGTTGGGTGTCCCAATAGATTTGGTTACCGCTCAGGAAAGCGAGATTGACGCCCGCATCGGCCGCCGCCTTGACATTGGCGAATTGTGGCTGCGACCAATATTCGTCGTGGCCAGCATCCATGTAGGCCTTCGTATTGAGCAGCAATCCGGGATTGGTTGCTGCATCGATACCGGAGATGTAGCTGACGTTGTAGCCGTTCTGCTCCAACCAGTAGATTGCAGCGTACTCTTCGCCGAACAGGAAATCCTGGGATCCGGCCTCGTTGGAATTGACGTTCATCTCGATCGGGCGGTTGTAGCTCACCTCATACGCACGATCGCTGTTCGTCCCGCTGGGGCCTTGATACAGGTTGTATCCGCCCCACGGATTGTACGCCTGCCAGGTCGTGTCGCTGGTCTGAAGCAGAATGTCCGAGGCCGTCCCATCATTCCGAACGATGAACGGAATCATGTTCTCGTAATCGCTGGTGTCCGACGTCAGCTTCGCGAAGTAGACTCCCGACACCGCTGTGCTCGGGACGGCCCACGAATCCGTTACGGACCAGTTTCCAGCGTCGACGGTCCTGGTCGCAGAATTGAAGATCGCGCTCGGCTGAACGTCCGTTCCAGTGTGATGCATGCTCGTGATTAGGCGCGCGCCATTGCCGCCGTAATAGCCGAGGCGGTAGATGTCGAGGGTATAGCCCTTAACGACCGAAGCGGTGTGGACCTTGAAGGAGACGGTCTGTCCAGCATTGGTGCTGATCTGTGTCGCAAAACCTTCGATCTGCGTGTCGCCCTGGTTGGCGATCGATCCGTGGATCGCCCATGTACTCTGCGGCGTACCAGGTAGTTGATTCTCCGTGACGATCTTGTTGCTTGCGTCGGCGAACGTCGCTGTCGCACTCTGGCCGCCGGAGGTCGCCGTGAGCTGCAAGGTCGCACCGGTAGCACTGCCGTCGACAGGCACCTGCCATTGCGCGACCACTGTGCCATTAGCGAGCCCGTCCAAATCGCCGGCGCCGCCGTCCTTGATCGTGAATGGTGTATAAACATCGGCAATGCCGTTAGCACCCGGCGCACTCGGTAGGTCAGCAATCTGGAAGGTGACCGACGCCCCGGACCGGAGGCCTGTGGCGGTAAACGTTGCCGTGCTACCAGGCGGGTAGTCCGCGGCGTCCGCAACTACTGAAAACGAACTCGTCGCGCCGGCGTTGTCGGGGCCGGGATGCAAAGACGTGGTCGCAGGAAGCGCAGCACCGCCCCCGGGCACCATGCTGGTCGCCCGGTCGAACTGTTCGAGCCATTGTGCGGGGGAGCCTTGTTCCGTTCGGGCGCCGATTCCTGCGTGAGGCTCTGGCCAAAGCCAGTTCAGCGCACTCCGTTCGACCTGCGGGCTGGTGCTCGACGTTCCGTCATCGCTCCCCAGCCGCGCCATGCTTGTCCATGATGCCGCCGCGTCAGCAGCACCGCTCGTAAACGACGCCAGTTCGGGACTGCCGGGATCCTGATCCGGTAGATTGGTTGACCCAAGCCAATTGCTCCAGGTCCAGAGGCTACCGTCCATTGGTCCCCGGGCCGGCCGCGCTCCCTGAGCATCGAGCAGACCTCTCGTGAAGAACACGCTTGATTTCTGGCCCCGCATGGCAAAGCCTCTTTAATCGCTCAAGTAAGGCTTATTTAACATTATTTATTTCGTCAATTCACATTTAAAGGATGTTTTTTATAATAGTATATTTCTAAATGCCCATTCAACCCGCCTAGCGCCGAAGCGATACGATTTCATTCAGATACCGGCCATAGCCGCTCTTCTCGAGGGGTCTCGCGAGCGCCAGGACCTCGTCGCGCGTGACGAAGCCCAGCCTGAAGGCGATTTCCTCCAGACACGCGATCTTCACTCCTTGCCGCTGCTCGAGGGTCTGAACAAAAGTTGCGGCGTCGACCAGCGACTCGACCGTGCCGGTGTCGAGCCAGGCAAATCCCCGCCCCATGCGCTCGACGTGGAGAGCATTAGCCGTGAGGTAGCGCATCTGCAGATCGGTGATCTCGAGCTCTCCGCGCGCAGATGGCTCGACTCGGCGAGCGTACCGCACGACGCGATTGTCGAAGAAATACAGTCCGGTGATCGCCCAATTTGAGATTGGCTTGTTGGGCTTCTCCTCGATCCGCACCGGCCGATCCGCCTCGTCGAACGTAACGACGCCATATCGTTCCGGATCGCGCACATGATATGCGAAGACGGTTGCGCCTTCCTCACGTGCCGCCGCGCTGGCGAGCAGCGCGCTCAAGCCATCGCCGAAAAAGATGTTGTCCCCGAGCACCATCGCGACGCGATCTGTTCCGATGAAATCGGCGCCTACGATGAACGCCTCCGCAAGCCCACCGGGGCGGGGTTGTTCGGCATAGCTGAGGCTGATTCCCCACTGGCTGCCGTTCCCGAGCAATCGCTCGAACTGCGACCTGTCCGCCGGGGTCGTGATAATCAGTATCTCACGAATGCCCGCCAACATTAACGTCGACAGCGGGTAGTAGATCATCGGCTTGTCATAGATGGGCAGCAATTGCTTGCTGACCACACGTGTGATCGGGTAGAGCCGCGTTCCGCTGCCGCCCGCCAGGACTATTCCCTTCAGCATCGGATTCACCTCTTCCCACAAGTTGGTCGAGACAGATTTCGAGAGATTGGCGCCAGGCCGGCAATCGAATTCCAAACACGCGTTCCGCTTTGGACGAGTCCAGGCGCGAGTTTACAGGCCTGCGCGCAGCGCTCGGGTACTGCGCTGTGGTGATCGCTTCCAGCGACGGCGGCCGCCCTCCCCGACGGGATAAACCATCGAAGATTGCCTCGGCAAAGCCATGCCAGGTCGCTGCTCCCTGGCCGGCCACGTGGAAAATGCCCGCCGCTATGCGGCGGTCATCGCTGAGCGACCGCTCTGCAATTTGCAGGAGCGCTACGGCCAGATCCGCCGCCGACGTCGGGCTACCGAGCTGGTCGCAAACGACCCTTACGATCGTCCGTGTTTCGGCCAGCCGCAACATTGTCCGGACGAAGTTGCTGCCTGTCGGGCTGTAGATCCAGGATGACCTGACGACGGTTGCCAGGGGATGTGCCGCCAACACGGCCGCCTCGCCGGCCAGCTTTGATGCACCGTATGTGTTCAGCGGCGCCGGTACGTCGGCCTCATCGTAAGCCTCGCACTTGGCGCCATCGAAGACGAAATCGGTGGACAAGTGCACAAATGGAATGTTTCTCTGCCATGCGATATCCGCCAACGCAGCCGCACCGTCGCGATTGATGCTGAAGGCCTTTCCGACCTCGGACTCGGCGAGGTCCACGGCCGTATAGGCCGCGGCATTAATGATCATGCAGGGAGCGATCGATGCGACCGTCGTGTCGATCCCGTCCCGGACCTCGAGGTCGAGCTCCTCGCGTCCGAGTGCCACTGCAGACAGGCCGCGAAGAGCAGCGAGATCACGAAGGCAGCTGCCCAGTTGGCCATTTCGACCAGCAATTAGAATCGGTCCTTCGATCATTGGTGGCCTCAGTGTTGGGTGGCTGGAAGACCGAGACGCGAGCCGTCGTAGACCATGCTGCGAGCCCGCGCCCACCAGGCGCCGCTGGCCAGATACCATTCCACCGTCTCTGCGAGACCTTGTTCGAAGCTTCGCGTCGGCCGCCATCCCAGCTCGCTGCGAGCTTTGGACGCATCGATTGCGTACCTTGCGTCGTGACCCGGACGGTCCGGCACAAACGAGATCAATGATCGCCTCGCTGCCGGCCCTGGACGCAATCGATCCAGCACGTCACAAATCTGCGTGACGACCTCCAGGTTTGAGCGTTCGCTATCGCCGCCGAAATTGTACTTCTCTCCGGCCCTGCCCTCGAATAGCAGCCGGATCAGGCCTGCGGCGTGATCCTCGACGTGAAGCCAATCGCGCACATTGCTGCCGTCGCCATAGACGGGCAACGACTTGTGCTCGATCGCGTTGAGGACCGTTAGCGGAATGAGCTTTTCCGGGAATTGGAATGGTCCGTAATTGTTCGAACAATTCGACACGATCACCGGCAAGCCATAGGTTTTGTACCAGGCGAGCGCGAGGTGATCCGAAGCGGCCTTGCTCGCCGAATAGGGTGAACTCGGTCGATAGGGGGTATCTTCCCGAAAGCAGTCGGTCGGACCCAATGAACCATAGACTTCATCCGTCGACACGTGGACGAACCTGAACTGTCTCTGCCGCGTACTCGAGAGTCCGTCGTAATAACGCCTGGCGGCCTCGAGCAGAGTGTAGGTTCCGACGATGTTGGTATTGATGAACGTTGCCGATCCGGTAATCGATCGATCGACATGGCTCTCAGCCGCCAAGTGGATGACCGCGCTTGGCTCCCATTGGTGGAATAGACGAGTGACCGCCTCCTGATCGCAGATGTCGTGCTGCTCAAATCGATAGCGGCTGGTACCGTCGATTGAAGCCAACGACGCCAAGTTGGCGGCGTAGGTCAACTTGTCGACATTGACGACCGAGGCACCGGCTCCCGACACCAACTGTCGACAGACCGCAGACCCGATAAATCCCGCTCCTCCGGTCACCAGAACACGCATGCCGCACCCTCTAATCAAACACTGGAGCAAGCTGGTCGAAGCGGGGAAGCGCTCGATCCTTCGGTGAAAGCTGGGCCGCCGAGGCTCTCACCGGCCATTCGATCGCCAATTCGGGATCCGCCCAATAGATTCCGGCGTCGTGGTCCGGAGAGTAGACCTCGTCGACCTTGTAAAAGACGGTGGTTTGAGGCTCGAGCGTGCAGAACCCGTGGGCGAACCCTTTTGGAACGAGCAACTGGTCCTCACTCTCGCTATCCAGCTTGACCGAGACATGCCGACCGAATGTGGGGGACAAGCGCCGAAGATCGACCGCGACGTCGATAATGGCTCCCCTTAACACTCGGACCAGCTTGGCCTGGGCGAACGGAGGCCGCTGGAAATGCAGACCGCGAACCGTCCCAATCTGCTCGGAGCAGGATTGGTTGTCCTGGAGGAAGTCGTGGGGAATGCCTTTCTCGGCAAACGCAGAACGCTGAAATACCTCGCAGAAGTAACCCCGAGCATCGCGCCGTCGAGCTGTCCGGATCACTTTGACGTCAGGAATCGCCAAGGATCGCACTTCAATCATTAAAGCACCCCTTCCGAAGCCTTGCAGTTCAACCATCATACTTCGGACCAATCTGCCCGCATGGCCACTTTAGTATTTAAATTCGCTCCTATTTAATTATCACTGCAAATCGCTCCCATCTAACGAAACGAACCACTTGCGTAAGGTTCACGATCTCAAATTCATCAAATTAATATCCCGTGTCATTTAATTTGGCAATGTCATTTTTATCTGATACATTTATTTTAAATGTCGGGTTACAAATCAACCAGGCGCATCGGTGGGGCGCTCACTCATGTCCCCCCGGCCCAGACAGGTACGTGATGCTTCAGAGCAATCTTCTACAAACAGACAGAGCATGCCTGCCGTTGAACGGGCAGATGCAGTCCGATCAAACGGAAGACGGGGGAATCGGCGATCTCATCAAGTTCGGAATGACGTTTCTCCGGCGTCAATACCTGATGATTGCGGTCACTGCCGTGCTCTCAACGGCCGCCAGTATGCTCTACCTGCGCTTGGCTCCCCCGACCTATAGCGCGCAGGTTCAGGTGCTGCTCGGTAACACCAGGGCACAGTTCGTCCAACAGCAGTCACTCCTCGCGGAGCCGGCTTTCGATGTCAGCCAAATCGAGACACAACTTCAGCTGCTCAAATCAAGAGCCACTGCGGTGACCGTGATCGATCAACTGAAGCTCGCCAACGATCCGGAATTGAATGAACCCGCACCTTCACTGCTTTCCTCATGGCAGCGACTTCGGTCATGGGTGTCGTCCCGCGGCAAAGATCACCAACCCGATGCACAAGGGCAGCCATCGGAAGCGGTCATCGACACATTCCTCGATCGGCTCTCGGCAAACCGCATCGGCTACAGCAACATCATAGAGATCAACTTCAACTCGAGCGACGCGCGCCGAGCGGCCGACATCGTCAACGCAGTGGCCAATGCCTATGTCGCCGACCAGCTGGATGCGAAATTCGATGCCAATCGCAAGGCCACGAGTTGGTTACAGGAGAGGCTACGGGATCTCGGCGAGCAAGCGCTCACTGCGCAACGCGCCGTCGACGCTTACAAGGCCCAGAACAACATCGTCTCGTCCGATGGAAAGTCCATCGGTGATCAACAAATCACAGAGCTTAACGCCCGATTGGCCGCCGCCCGCGCGCAGACCTCCGAAGCCAGGGCGAAGTTGACCCGCTATGAGAATCTCCTTGGCGCTGATCCAGCAAAACCCTCGTCCATTGACGGTCTGGATGCCATCGGACCTGACGCGATGAATAGTACCATCATCACTGCCCTGCGCCAGCAGTACCTGGAACTCTCGAGGCGCGAAGCGGAACTGGCGGCCCGCGTCGGTCGCGACCACTTGGCGGTCGTCAATATCCGGAATCGCATGCGCGAGTTTCGCAACTCGATTTTCGAGGAAGTCAAGAGACTGGCTGGAATCAGCCGAAGCGAATTCGAACTCGCCAAACAGCGCCAACAAGAAATTGAAAAGCAGCTAGCTCAGGCCGTGTCGCAGTCACGATCGACCAATTCCGCTGAACTGACCATCAAGGATCTGGAAAGCCGGGCAAAGGGCTTGCGAAGCCTCTACGATACGTTCCTGCAGCGCTACGTGGGCTCGACCCAGCAGGAGACATTTCCCATCACAGAGACGCGGGTGATCTTTCCTGCCTCGCCGCCCCAGACCAAAAGCAAGCCGAAGACGACGCTGGTGCTAGCATTTGGCATCGTTGGCGGCCTCGCACTCGGATTTGCCCTGGCGTTTGTCAGAGACGTGATGGACCGCGTCTTTCGTACCTCGTCACAGATCGAAGCCGCGTTGGAACTGCCGTGCCTGTCCCTCGTACCCTTGCTGCGAACTCCCGCAAAATCGACAGGTTGGTCCCAACAGGCGGAAGCCGATCTGCAGCAACGAATGCTCTCCACCGTGCCGGCGGTTCATCGGACGGTTGTCCGGATGCCGCTATCCCGATTCGCAGAGGCGATCCGCTCAATCAAACTTGCCATCGACCACAATCCGGCGAAGATCCCCAATCAGGTCATAGGTATCACGTCGGCCCTACCGAATGAGGGCAAGACCACAATAGCAGCCTCGCTCGCGCAATTGATCGGGCACAGTGGCAAGAGAGCTATCATTGTCGATTGCGATCTCAGGAATCCCTCGCTCACCGCGAGCCTCGCCCCCAAAGCAATCGGCGGACTCATCGAAGTCGCAAACGGCAACCGTTCCCTGGAGGAAACGATTTGGCGAGATCCTCAGACCAATCTTGCATTTCTACCGGTCGTGCGGCGAGGACCTCTGATTCATACCAGTGAGATCCTTTGTGCCGACACAATAAGCAAGCTGTTCGACCGTTTGCGCGCCAGCTACGACTACGTGATCGTGGACCTTCCGCCATTGTCTCCTCTGGTCGATGTACGCGTCACAGCTCCTCTGATCGATTGTTACGTTCTCGTCGTCGAGTGGGGACGCACGAAGATCGACGTGGCGCAGCATGCACTGCACACGGCCCCAATGATCTCGGACGCGCTGATCGGCGCAGTGCTGAACAAGACTGACATCAAGGCGATGGCGCAATACGACACCTACCGAAGCGATTACTACGATGACAGTCACTATCTCCGCTATGGTCTTTCGAGCTCCTGAGCGGGCTTTCGCCACGCACGCTCGAAGTCCCTGCGTTGAAGGCCCGCCGATCTGCGCCTTCGGAGAAACGCCAAGCCAGAAAGGTGAGGTTGTATGCTCGTCGGGTTCCTGATGCTGGCAATCTTGGTGTCCCTCGCGACGGCTTTTGCAATGCCCGATATCCCGCAGGCGCGAGCCATATGCTCTGCCCTTCTCGCGATCGCGGTACTGGCAACCGCAGTCTTCGCCTCATCTCCCACAATCGCGCGCCTGGTACGACGGTTGTCACTCTTTCTTCTCGTCATTCTCGTTCTACCGGCAATCTGCATGGCCCTGCAACTCGCTCCGATTCCTATCCGCGGTTCCGGCAATCCGATATGGGCAACCGCATCCGCGGCTCTGAATGTCACCCTTGCTGAGAGGCTCACGGTGGATACCGGCATAACCGTGCGGGCATTCCAACACTACACTACTGCTGTTGCACTCGCGCTCATCGCGACCGTCGTCGCGCTGGACAAGTCGCGTGCGTGGCAACTCCTCACCGTGCTGGTCTCGGGCGCCGCGATCGTCAGTACGTACTTGTTGATACAGCACACGATAGGAGCGGACGGCCTCTCGTTCCGCAACACTCCTGTGCTGATCGTGACCGGCGCGGTACCGGCGGTGCTGGGCCTGACGCTTTCTGTAGCGATGACGACCCGATTATTTGAGGAATGCCGCCGAGTGAAGCAGGTCTCGATTCGGCTGGCGACGGCCCTATCATTGACCGTCCTGGCAACGCTTCTTTGCCTGTCGGCGGTCCTTGCCACGGGAGACGGGACGGGAATTACAATAGCAGCACTGCTCGGGGTGGGACTCGTTCTCGCCGTGTTCCTGATCCAGAACTGGTTTTACGGGATTTGGGGAATGGCAAGTGTGCTCGCCACGGCCACGGTTTTCTATCTGGCGGCGTTCACCCTGCTTCCGGTGAGACAGAATAGCGATCTCCCGATCGCCCTATCCGCGCATCACGTCGCCGCGACTGAACGGATGTTGCAAGATACGGGCACAGCCGGGTCCGGTGCGGGAACGTACGTGGCGCTGTTGCCGATCCACCGCGATATCGACGCGGCATTGTCGGAGGAGCGCCCGACGGCTGCCGCCGCCATCGCGATCGAAATGGGCCACACCTTCCTCTATGGTCTTTTGATAATTGCGATACTCAGCGCGGCGGCTCTGTTCAGATTTTCCCTGCGCCGTAGACGTGACTACGTCTACGCCGCCATCGGATGCGGTGCTGCGGTTGCACTAACCATGCTAGCCTTTGTCGAAGATGGTATTCTCGAGTTCGGCGCATCGCTGCTGGCTGCCGCCGTGTTCGGACTGGCGGTTGCTCAAAGCCAACGTGATACCGGCCCTACGACCTTGCCATCACAATCACCGCGATCCACAAGTGAGCCGGATCGTCCAGGTGCGCCAACACGCACTTTTGCGATTGGCGACGCATCTGTGCGTATTGGACTGGGCTGCGTTGCCGTCGTCCTGATCGCGCAAACGCTATTTCTGCTCACTCGACCGTCGTTTCCGCGCGGTTTTCCGGTTGAAGCGCTTGCCGCCAACCAAGCGGCACGACAAGCCCTTCTAAGGCCGCTTTCGAACTCACTGCGCGGTGACGGCGATTTGCGTCCCGGGAGGCTCGTTTCTGCGCAGCAGCCCGCCGCGAACGAAGCCGCAGTCTCAAAACCGGAGATCGGAGCCGACCCGGCCGCGCTCGATGTATTGGCACGGGCACTGCAGTCCTCGCCAGTACGAGGTGATCTTTGGCTTATGCTTGCGGAGCTCTCAAAGGAGCGGAAATCTGCCAAATACGACGTCGCGGCCTTGCTGAAACTGTCGTACTACACAGCACCAAACGATTTCGCCTTGCTGCCGCTGCGACTGACTGTTGCGCTCGGCGAGGTCTCAGGGGCAAGCGAGCCTGAACTGCGCGAACTGGTGCAGCGTGACGTCAAGATCGTCCTGACTAAACGGCCCAGTTTCCGCCCCGCTCTTGTCGCCGCCTATCAATCGGCATCGGCAGAGGGGAAGGCCCTGGTGGAGGATCTGATTTCGGCGCGGGATTCGGCCGCACTTCGAGGCAATCGCGTTCCTGCGTCCGGAACTGAATCGCCATCCCCAAGCAGAACACCCGGGGGCGACTTGGTACGGTAGTTCCCGACGTACCGCCCGCCCGGCGGAACCAAAGAGAATATATTTAAATTCGCTATTTCCGCTTGAAACAGCCAATAAATTAATAATAGATTAAATATTTAATCCAGAGTGCCCGGCCATGAACTTCGTGAACCGACATCTCTCCGCGCAACATGATACGGCCCGTGTCAGTCCGGAGCCGTCGATATCGCGGCATAAATGGCCCCTGCGTTACGACTGGATTGAACACGTTGCGCTCTGTGCGGATGTAGCGACGATTTTGTTCGCGGGCGTGCTCTCCAAGTTACTGTACCGGCTTCAGAGCGGGCAGTCGGAAGGGGATTATGGTAGCGCCCTTGGACTGGCGCTGGTCAGCGCAGCTTGTGTGGCCTCCGTGCTGAAGGCTCAAGGTCTCTATCGCCCCATTGAGCTCTTCATGCTCAAGAACCAGGTTCGGGCCGTCTTCACCACCTGGACGTCATTGCTGCTGTTGATTTGGGTCGCGTACGGCTTTGCAATTCGCCCGCATCCATCGCAGGGAGCAGGTCCGCTCTTCGCTATCCTGGGCCTCGCACTACTTGTGGCCGAGCGATGGGGGATCAGGTCGCTGCTAGTAAGAGGTCTTAGCGAAAGAAAATTCGCTAGCACCAATATCGTTCTGATCAGCGACCAGCCGCTTTCGAAAGACGCCGGCCTGCCGGAAGTCTTGGCAATGCACGGATATTGCGTCAGAGGGCGGTTCACCCTGCCGCTGATTGAATTTGGGCCCGCCGGTCGAAAGCGGCTCACTTCTCGCGTGATTGACTATGTTCGCAACGCCCCGCTCGACCAGGTGGTGGTCGAAGCCAGCCCGGAGCGATGGCCCGAGCTCCGAGCGTTTGTCGCCGATTTGCGGGTATTGCCGCTCCCGATCATGTTCGTGCCCGTCGGCACAACATCCGAATTGCTTCGACATCCGACCCGGAATTTAGGAAGTGCCGTTTGCGTTGAATTGCAGCGCGGTCCCCTTACCTCCATCGAGTGCGTGACCAAGCGATTGATCGACGTTGTCGGCGCGGGGCTGGCGCTGGTGATGTCTGCACCACTGCTCGCGCTCGCCGCAGTCGCAATCAAACTCGATTCTCCCGGCCCGGTATTTTTCCGGCAACAACGCTGTGGCTTCAATGGCCGGACATTCTTGATCCGCAAGTTTCGGACCATGCATGTTCTCGAGGACGGCCACCTGATTACTCAGGCCACCCCTCTGGACCGACGCGTCACCCGCGTGGGCAAATTGCTGCGCCGGACGAGCTTCGATGAATTGCCACAACTGCTAAATGTTCTTGAAGGCAGCATGTCCCTGGTAGGCCCGCGTCCGCACGCCTTGGCCCACGACGGACAATTTGACAAACTCGTGCGAAATTACGCCTTTCGTCGCAGGGTCAGACCAGGACTGACCGGATGGGCCCAGATCCACGGTTGCCGCGGCGCAACGCCCACGACATCGATGATCGAAGCACGCGTCCAGTACGATCTCTGGTACATCGACAATTGGAGTATTCGGCTGGATCTCGCAATCCTCTTGCGAACCCCTATGGAAGTATTGCGAGGCCGCAACGCCTACTAGGCTCGATCCCAACATAAGCGCCGAGCTGCGCCCGTTCACAGGCCCAGCAAACTCGTCACGCCCGCTGCCGAACCTTCGGAGCCGCTTCTCCGATGCGGAACTCCTCGATCCGACGGCCGGATTTCATGGCAGCAACCAACCAACGCGGCCGCTTGCCACGTCCCGACCAAGTTTCGGAAGTTTGCGGGTTACGATACTTCGGCAATACACGCGGGTATTTCCGCCTCTGTTTACCGATGGCAGAGACGCGCAACTCGCTTGTTTCGGCTAACGCAGCCATCCCGCCGCCGAGAACCGCGAGACGCTTCTCAAGTTCCTGCTTTTCCGCCTTGATCCGATCCGACAAAATGCCGCTAATTTCCTCATGAAGCGACCATAGATCATCGAGGGACATCGCTTCTAGTTCGAGCTTCTTGATCGACATGCTAGCATCCTGTAGTTGCGCCCATTTAATATTGCCCCAGCTTGGTAATCAAGGAGCTAATTGGGTCAGCGCCCAAAAAAGCGTGGAACCGAAATGGGAATTCAGGGGCTCCACATAACTGCGTCGCCGGTTCCAATCAAGACTAAAACGGATTTATTCCCTCAATTTAATAGCGGCTGGTGCAACGCTGCACCATACGAGCACCGAAGCGCGACTCGAGCGAGGTGTGGCTCACTAACCGGGTACGAGTTCCCTCTGCGTCGCCGCACCCGTCGTGCTGGATCGGTGACGCCGACGCCTGGATAGTCGCCATTCCGGCTCAAGGGAGCGATGCCCGACTGATCGCGCCCTTGAAGACGGACCGGTGGACCAATTGACGATATCTAATGCTTCTTTCGGCGCCCTTCAGCAAGGCTCCGCCCGTAATAAATAGGTGAAAATAATCCTCGCAATATATATTAAATAAATATATTATTTATTTATTACTATGTGATTTGAAGGCCGGGCTTTGCTCCCTCTGCTCTATTGTTCGCCGCCGATAATCCGGCTGAGAGACGGACGGGTAGGCAAGGTGCCGGTCGGACGGTGACGAGAATGCTATGCGCAGGCAGGATCTCGAAGCCATGGATTTTGAAGAACTTTGGCTCCTCCACGAGGAGCTGACGAAGATTCTTGCTGAAAAGATCACAGCCGAAAAGCGAGAATTGGAAAAGCGCCTGGCACAGCTCAATCAGCCGGATCAATTCAGCGGGGTGGAGGGCGGGGCGACAGCGACGGGTTCAAGTCAGGCCCCTCGTCGCAAATATCCGAAGGTCGTTCCGAAATACTTCAACCCCCTCAAGCCCACAGAGACTTGGTCCGGGCGCGGCAAACAGCCACGCTGGTTGGTCGCGGCACTCCAATCAGGGCACACGCTGGAGGAATTTAGGATTCGCGAGAACGGCGAAGCGTCTAACCGGAATGCTGGCGGTCACGAGCATTGATGGCCAGCCTGCAAACCGCCAGGAACGAATCTTTGGCTCGAGTCGCTGCGTTCGTGGTCGATTGAGAGCGCCGAGGGAATCTGCGGCCCGATCGAAGGCAGTTGTGGCCTAGACCTTCCCTGCGCGCACGGCGACGGCCGTCTTCAACAGGAACTGCACCGTGCCCACTCTCGGCAAGGACCACAGCCCACGCGGATGCGCGGCGCCTTGCCGGGAGCCGCTTGACGCTTTCCGGTAATTTCCGAGATCCAGCGCCATCAATGCGAGGAAGGGAATGCGCGTCGCGGGAAACCGAGCTTGCATCAACTGTCGCATGAACTGCAGGCGAGGAAGCAGTCGGGAGCGCAACGCCTGCGGAATATCGACGCCGAACAGCTCGGCAAGGGCGAACAGCTGGGTTTCAATCGCGTTCTTCATCAATTGGTCCGAGGCGAGAGAGGTAAACTTCTCCCAATCCATGGGTTCCGCGGCATTTAGATCGCGCAATTCAACCAGGTGCCGCAGGTCGAGGTCGCCAAGCCAATAGCCATAGTCTTGAAACTGATCGTGGACGATCAACATGAACGCGCGATAGGCTGGTGTGGGGATATATACGCGTGCCCTTCCCAGCGGCGCAGGAAGACAATGGTTCAGCGCATGCCCGAAGTTCTGGTAGAGGTACGCGGGACCTGGAGCTGCCTGCTGCAGGTCGATGGACCCGACATCCTGCGAGCGAACTAGATCGGCATGCCATCTCTGGCTTTCGGGGGGGGCCTGATCATTAATATCGTAACCAATTCCGCATAGCGCGGCGACTGCCGTTCTGGCTTCATCTGGCATGACCATGATATCCAGATCAGACATTACCCGAACGCTTCTTCTCGCCTCGGGCGAGGTCGCCAGCGTCGATGCCCCCTTGAGTAGGATCGGCGTAATATTGTGATCGTTCAGCGCAACGACGGCCTCTTCGAGTTGAGCGACGAGGCGGTTATTGCGCAGCACGTTTCGTCGGTGGATATGACGAATATATTTGCAGACGTCCTCCGGCAGTATCCCCGCATACTTGTCGACAAAGTCGATGAGAGCCGGCGTCGTCAGGGTCTGATTTGCGAGCCCGATGACGGACGTCCAGTCTATGTCGCCGGGCGGCATTCCTCGCAAGCAATTGCAAAGGCTCGTGAGCGCGCTGCTATGCCTTGCCATTGCACAGCCCCACAAGCAAGCCTCGAGCCTCTCCGGCCTCGCGATAGGTTAGTTGAAGCGATTGCGCGCCCGCGACAATTCGCCTTAAAGCCCAAAAGCCAGCCTCCGACAGTTTCCCATCGCCGGCAAATGCGTTTTCGATGAGCCGCTTCATCGACTCCAAACGATCTATCGTGGTCAGTTCGGCCGGACCGCTGCGGACCCGGTTCAAGAAGATGATCCAGCCTGCGGAAACGCATCGGTTCTGGGCATCTGGAATTGGTACGTACCGCACCCGAACGCCGTCGGAGCGGCAATGCGTCGCGTCATACCGATCGCCATGTAGTCGCGCGAGCAAGTCCCACGATCCTTCCTTGAGGGTGAGCGCAAACGGGACCCCGCATATCGTTCCGTCACCGCCCACCAGCGCGACGTCATCGCCAGCGTACCGAAATCCGGCGTCTACCAACTGCAGTGTGAGGGTAGACTTTCCTGCTCCCGGATGGCCGCATAACAGCAGGCCCATGCCGTCTTTGACGAGAGAAGCGGCATGAAGGGAGAAGACCCAACGATTGCTTTGAATAAGCCGCTGGGTGAGATGAGCTTTGATAGTCGGCGCCAGGGCGTCGACTTCGCATCTGGAGATGCTGGAATCCTCTCCGCGCAAGAACACTTGCTCATCCAGCATCATAGCCTCGATCACGATGCCGCCGTCGCACCCGGCCCTCTGGTCCGAAGCACAAAATGGCGAAAGTAGCCGTCCCAAGAGGTTCGGATTTGCAGCCCGCACGGTTATTCTGTGCTGACCCAGATCGGCCGAGAAGGAGCAATCGATCGGCATTCGCCAATCGACTTCGAGCAACTCTCGGTCGATCCAGATATCTACAAGCTGTCGCGTGAACTGGCGTGCGGTGCGCTCGTCAATGCCTTGCGCCTGAAGCTCCCGATGAATTTCTCCTAGAGAGGCGCCCTCCCCTAACCTGCACCAGATGAATGCCCCTACTCGGTCGAGTTCAAAGATTTTCTGCCCCGCTCCGCTGAAGATAATTGAACGACCATCCAACAGCGCGAATACTGCATCCGGAGCCGGTCTCAACATTATCTCTGCCGACGATCTTTCCAGCACTGCTTCCACCGATGTGAACAATTCTGTCTCGCCCTGTACTGGCCAGGCGACGACAGCCTCCAGGGGATGTTGCGGCGGCAGGAGGGCCCACCGCCTGCGCATTCAATCTAAACCGGCTTGCGGCACTGCGATTTCCGTTCAGCCGAGCACAGGCCGCCCGGTCCGGCTCGTTTCGACATGTCAATCCCGCAGGTCATGCCGCGAGCTGACCGTCCTTGTCAGGTTTTTGAGGAGAAATGCTCAACATCTGCTCTCCAACGAGACGCGCGCTCGCGATCACCCGATGAGCATCCAACAGGTACCGAAAAGCTTCGAGATCCGCACTCCGTTCTCTCAGGATGCGCTCCTTCTCGCCAATGCATACCAATTCTGCGCGCATCTGAGCCAACTCGAGTGCCTCCAAAGTGAGGTTGTACTCGTTGAGAATAAATTCCCGCATTGTCTCCTCCAGCCGAAGAAACCCGACGAGTTTAGCTTACGTGATCGGCAGCAATTAACAACGAAATTCAAATATTTTTCTTATAATCAAAATTTGTTTCACATTTGAACCTCGATCGACCATTCGACACCAAACGCAAATCGCGGCACGCCCGAAATCGACGCCAGTGTAAGGGTTGTCACAGCCTCGGACGAAACGATTTGCATTTTTGACAACGCACCGCGCCGCAGCAAGAAAATAATCAGCCGAGAGTCGCAAATCAGACCGACAGGAGATTTTTAATTTGCACATTATTAAATATAAAAGAGAATAGTTAACGAGCGCCAGGGAAGGTGACACCGATGATCCGGTTGGCTGATCTGTCCGTCCAGAGAGAAATAACGGTTTCATTGGGGGAAACATCCGCACGATGTCGCAGGTATTTCGACACGACGATTATTAGAGACCTCTAGAAGCTTTCGGTTGAGGTCGGACAATCATTCGGTGTTGCGGCGAAAGCCGACACTACCCAAAGAATTCGCCAAGCAGGAATCCGGTCGGCTGGAGAAACGTTGTCACGAGCAAGCTGCCCTTTGCTCGATCACCGACCCCAGGTGCGATGCCCCCCAAGTCACCCGCACCGACGAGAACGCACTCCAGCCGGCCGGCCCTTTTAATCGACAGATGCGTGTTTCAGGGAGGCTCGTATGGGAATGATTATGGTCAAGTGTCCGCAGTCCGGCCGCACGATTCCTACCGGTATCAAATCCGATCGTGAGACCTTCCTGCGAAGCATCGTATTTTTCGGCAATACTCTTTGTCCGGTTTGTCAGGCCAATCACAACTGGTTTGCCCGCGAGGCCTGGGTGGAGGAGCCGATCGTCAGAACGGTAGAGGCCGCTCGTGCGGCGCCAACGTACTGATGCAAATGACAGGCGCGCTTCAGAAAGTGCGTGCAAGTTTCCCCTCCGATACCGCCACTTCCGTTGCAGGCATTAGGCCCCCGAGAACATTTTTCCGTTCATTGTCGTAAAACGAACCGACGCCTCTGACGCCATCGCTTAGACGTTGTTGGCACGTCGCCACAAATCCGAGCTTCGCGTCACGAGTTCGGCAAGGGCCGGTTTGAGGGTGTTGTAGTGAGTAGTGGGGTTTGCAGCCTAGCCGTTCTGCGTGACACAAAAATCGAGCTCATTAACCTGCTGGCTCAATTGAAGCGGCTCCGCGACAGAGTACGAAGGGCGGAAGCTCGGCGCTCGGGAGAAAGACGACGATCCGCGTCGGCATCGCGCGCCCGAAGGCCCCGAGCGATGGGATAGCTCACCAGGATCTTGAGCACCACGACTTGAAAGTTCACCCCCGCCCCTCCCGGATCGCGCCGGCGGTCCCGATCGAGCGCCTGATTGAAGGTCGACGGAGATACCGGGTGCGGGTGATGCCATCGCAGACGTCATCAGCAGGCTTCACCGCACTGGCACCACATTGCACGCGGCGATGCATATCACCTGCCATTCGTGCCCAGCTACGCTAGCGCTGCGGGACAGACGCCGGCTCATCCAGCTCCGAACCCGCGACAGTACCACATTTGGTACGACATGACCGATCGAGGTGCGGCTTAAGTACTGCTGCTGCTTGGCTTTTCGGATCTCCCGGCCCAATCCATCATCACGCCACAGAAAAGCGACAACGCAACGTTTGCAATCTTGCGGCCTGATTTTGTGCGATGAAATGCGTTTTCCGGCCACCAGCCAAATTCAACCCGGCGCGCCGCTCACGTGCCTCGCCTTCTGATCAGCGTGGGCACGTTGACACCGCGACGCGGGTACTATTGAACGCCGTCATGGGCAAACCAAACACCCGCGCGCTGGAGCGGCAAGCCAGAGATGTGGCCGCATTGATGCGCATGTTCGCCAACGAATATCGCCACGCTGCAGCAGCCAGTCGAAGGCTGCGCCCAACCGCCTCCGAGCCAATGACAGGGACTGCGAACAGCGAGGCGATGCGCATGTGCGTTTGCCCGACAGCGGCCGGCGCCACGCTCTCACGGCACGATCGACCGGCAAAGAAAATGACATTTAAAAAGCCAATTTAGCACACTCTAAAGTACAGCGTCAGGGCCCGACGCGGTCGGACTTTCCTGCTGCAGTTGCGGCACGCCGCCACGGTCGACCAGCAGATCGGTGAGCCCCGCCCCCAACCACATGCCACCGAGCACGATCCAGGCGGTGAGCGCGAACACCGAGGCACCGGTCACCCCGGCGCCAACCGCGCAGCCACCCGCGAGCATGGCGCCAAACCCCATGAGCACCGCACCGAGCAGATAGCGGCGCATGCCGAGCCCGTCCGAAAATCCCTCCAGCTTCAGCTCATGCGCGTTTGTCGCGGCGACGAACGAGCCGAGGAACACGCCGGGAATGATGCCGAGATCGAATCCGAGCCGGAGCTTCGAGCTGTTCAGGACGAGCATCAGCAATTCGGCCGAGGGCCCGCTAAAGGTGAGGCTCTTCAGCGTTACTGGCGCGAAGGAAGCCTGCGCGAGCCGATAGGTGAAGAACCAGCCGGCGACGACGGCCGCGCCAGTGGCCAGCGCGGCGAGGATCAGCCGGCGCGGCAACTGACTGCGAAAAGCGAAGACGAGCCCCGCGAACAGCCATAGTCCGCCAAACGCGAGCTTCTCGGGCGTGCCGCCGCCGAACACCGCGATGATGTCGCGCGACGGGCCGCCATCGACCAGCCACAAATTGCCCACCCACTCGCGCGCCGGTGACAGCAGGCCGCGATAAGAGGCCTGCGCGGTGACCGCGAACACCAGGCCGGACAGCAGGGCCCTGAGATTGCCGTTGGCCGAGAGTACGAGCAGCCGGCTGGCGCAGCCCCGGGCGAGGATCATGCCGCAGCCGAACATCACGCCGCCGACCAGCGCGCCCGAGATGCTGCCCTGCTGCGCCAGCTGGCGCGCCTCGGACACGTCGAGCCAACCGACCGCAACCAGCGCCTGCGTGCCAACGAGCGCCGCGGCGAAAGTCAGAAGCCAGACCGCAAGGCGCGGCCCGCCCTCGCCGCGAGAGAATTCGACAGCCGCGGCGCGCAGGCAGAAGCGGCTGCGCTGAGCAAAGAATCCGAAGAGGCCGCCGACCAGGAGGCCCCCCAGCCATGACAGCAGGTCCTCTCCCAAGAGATCGATCAGCGTGGTCAGCGCGCCCACCTCAGTTTTTCCCAGAGATGGATCAATCTATCGCTCGCCGCCGCAGCGTCATATGAGCCAGATCAAAGGCTCGCGATATCGGTCATGGCCGCAGATAGGCATATCCCTGCTGTTGCAACTCGGCGAGCCGCACTACGCCACCTTTCTCGGCCACCACGAAGCCGGGGGTGAGATCGTCGAGCTTGACGCCCTGCGCCTTCATCGTGTTGGCGCAGGCATCAAATCCGACGCCGGCATCGACGAGCTTCGTCATCATCGCAACGGTGTGATCCTCGGCGGCGAGCGCGTGAAAGGCGCGCAACGCCGGCCCATGCACGACCAGCCTGATGTCGGCCTTGCCGGCTCCGCCGACGCCGTCGACATGGTTCTGCAGATTGCCCAGAACGAAGACGACACGGTCGAGATCGGCGAGGTGATAGACGACGCGCTGTCGCGCGGGCGCTTCCGTCGCCGCGGACGCTTCGCGTACGCTGAGAATGCCAAATAGTCCGGCAAGGCTCGCGCGAAGCATGGATCGACGCTGCATGGTCCCTCCTATCGTGTCTGCTTGATGAAGTCAGCGATGCGATCGGCGACGTCTTCCGCGAAGAGGTCGCGAAAAAAGTGATCGGCGTCATCGATCTTGTCGAGATGCACCCGGCCACCGCTCGAATCGGCAAGCGGCGCGAAGGATGCTATCACATCGGGCACGACCGTATCCTTGGCGGCGGCGAGCACCAGCACCGGCAGCTTCATGCGCGACACCAGCGCTGCGGTGTCCTGGCTGGAATCGGCGGCATAGAAGGACGTGAAGGCGCGCGCAGTCACGACGGCGTTGCGGCAATAGATGAAGCCAGGCACGTCCATCCACTCTCCGCCGCGGCCCGCTGCGACGGCCTTCGTTGCCTGCTCCAGCAACGGTTCGAGCGGCTTGCCATAAGTCCGGGCATAGGAGACGCGCAAGTCGGCCTCCGCCTTTGCGGTGACCGGTGCCAGCAGCACCGCGCCAGCCACCGGCGGAGCTTCGTTCGCGGCGAGATAGCGCGCAACCTGGTTTCCGCCGCGAGAATGGCCGAACGTGAAGACGGGCCGGGAGATGCTCTTTGCCCTGTTCACCCAGGCCGCGATCTCCGCGACCGCATCAGCGGTGACATAGTCGTGCCGAACGGCGCAGTCATACATACCATTACGGCGGTCGAGGCCAAGCGACAGCGTATGGGCAAGCGAGGCGATCCCGCGCTGCTCCAGCGCCTTGGCAACGCCCTGGATGACCTCCATGTCCTTGTGGGCGAGCGTGCCATGGGTCATCATGACGAGTGGCGTGTCGGGCGCCATCGACGTTGGCGTGCGCAGCGTCGCGAGTGCCGTCTGGCCGTTGATCGACAATTCGAGCTGCTGTTCGGTGGCGCCGGCAGGCACCGCCAGCGCGAGCAAGGCAGCCAGTCCCATCAACCATCGCATCGGCGGGCCCCCTCCTCAGGGACGAACGATCGTCCAGTTCTTTTCCGCGAGATCCATCAGCGCGGCAACCCCGACCTGGGTGACGCTGATGCCATCGATCAGCAGCGGTCGCCTGCCCTCTTTCGCTGCCAACGTCTCCAGCGTGTTGCCGCAGGCGATGAAGCTCACATTGGGCATCGATTTCAGGAAATTCAACAAGCGTTCCTTCACCGGCGAGCGGTCATCGAGGAGCATGTCGAGGCCGCCATTGAAGGCGACGACCACGATCTCGACGTCGTCGCCCTGCCCGGAATAATGCCGCGAGACGTTGGCCGCAACATCGAGAACTGCGCGCATCTTGACCGGATCGTCGTCGCTGATCTGCAGCGCGAGCCGGTGTGGATCCGCCGCCTGCGCCGAAGCCTGAAAAGTCGCGATGAGCAAGCCGGCGGCAATCGCCGCGCACAGTACCGCGCGACGACTTGCCCCGATGCTCACTCCACGCCCCGCGGCTTTCCGTCCTTGCCGTCCTCAGGCGTCACATCGATGACCGCGGCGCGCCCGGTGATCTTCACCGGCGCGATGCAATCCTTCATGCAAGGGTCCTTCTGCCAGAACGACTTCTCGCTGGTGGCGCGGTCGTCCATCACAAAGCCTTGCTCGTTCGGCATCTTGATCGTGGCAAGATTCTTGTTGGTCAGCTCGAAATTCTGGTCGGTGACGACGTCGTTCAGGTACAGCACATAGGCGACCAGCGCGTAGTATTCGTTGACCGAAAACGACTCGGCATTGCCGTAGGGCATGGCGTGACGGACATAGTCGAACACTGTCGAGGCGTAGGGCCAGTACGAGCCCACCGTCTTGACCGGATTATCGGATGTCAGCGAGCCCTTGCCGCCGGCCAGCACCGGCCAGCGGCCGTTGCCCTCGCCGAACTCGCCATGGCAGGTCGAGCAATTGTCCATGAAAAGCTTTTCGCCCTGCGCGACGGTACCCTTGCCCTCCGGCAGACCTTGGCCATCGGGCCGTACGTCGATATCCCAGCCACGGATCTCGTCCGCGGTCGGAGCGCGTCCAATGTGATAGCGCGGCGCGCTCTTGGCATCCGCCTTCTGTTGCGCGAGCGCCGGCGTGCTCAGCCCGCAAGCGAGCAGCGCAGCTACAATGAAGTTAAGCGACTTCGACATTCTCGACCTCACCATTGGCCTGCACATGCCAGGTCTGGATGCCATTGTTGTGATAGATGGAGTTGACGCCGCGGATCTTGCGCAGCTCGGCCTTGCTCGGCTGCACGTATCCGGTTTCGTCCTGCACGCGCGATTGCAGCAGCAGCGGCTCGCCGTTCCAGTCGAACTCGTAGTAGAAG
>Ga0209758_1001822_pt1 | contig 23487 bp, 30 predicted proteins | sample AraplaMF_Col_mMF_FD_184258 | JGI IMG/M metagenome (GOLD analysis project Ga0209758, IMG submission 184258) | Arabidopsis root microbial communities from the University of North Carolina, USA - plate scrape MF_Col_mMF (SPAdes) (version 2) | ecosystem: Host-associated > Plants > Roots > Endosphere...
TCGGCGGCTATGTGGTCGATCACTATGGTGCCTCAGCGCCATTGACATTTACAGCCGTCTTGGCGGCATCGACTATCGTTCTGGCGTTGCTTCAGCCCCGCAGCTGACTCTTGGAGCTCCGGCCTAGGTGAGCAGAAGAGGCGAGGTCTCAAGTGGCCGGAGTGCCGGGTGAGGCTAAATCCGTGACATGGCGGTGCTTTCTCGTTCCGGCGAGGAAGCACCGTCCGATCGGCGATGACCGCGACAACAACAATCTCGATTAAGCGGCGTGGAAGATCGGCGCTCACGATTAGCACAGCCGGTGTGCGCCTCCATTTCGGTCATTCAAGTCCGAAACAGGAGTTCCGGAAAGCAGACGCACGTCATTCCGGTATCTTAGTAATCAGAGAAAGTTCGAATCCTGCGCAAAGCCAGCGAATGGATCGGGATGGCGGCTTGTCGAGGACTTTTTGCTGTGGTCTAGGTCGTGTGGACAGTTATCTGATCCTAGTCCTCGTTGACATGGCACCCAAATGTGCGTCGCAAATCGACATGTAGGCAGAGCAAATCTGGCAAGTAAATAGTTGCGATGAGGTGGTTGGGCGAGCATTTCGATGAACAAGGACATGGTCTCCGACATGGGAGGGTCTGATTTGAACGAAACTATTCAGCTGTGGGAGTGGCGCGAGAAGATCGCAAATCTCTATTACGAGATACGTTCCAGCCCAGATGCGGCGGCTGCCTGGCGGCTTTGGTGCGATACCCGTTCGACCATGTTTCGCGACCATCCTCAGTCGCCAATTGAACCAGCGGACCGCACGACGTTCGAAGGACCGACGACGTTTCCTTACGATCCCTCGTTGCGCCTGACGGTACAGCTTGCCCCAGTAACGTTGGAACAGATAACCGTCGCAACAGGGGTGGATGGTGACCTGTCGATGCATAGGTTCGCCCGTACAAGCGGGCTGGAGGCCAGATTGGGTGGCGAATTGACCCTTTACTGGATTGAGGGGTACGGCGGTGGCGTGTTCCTGCCGTTTGCCGACGCGACCTCCGGGACCGAGACGTATGGCGGTGGTCGATATCTCCTCGACACCATCAAGGGAGCAGATCTCGGGGTTGTCAGCACAGACAGCACACTAGTGCTGGATTTCAACTTCTCCTATTTTCCTTCGTGCGCCTATTCGTCCCGCTATGTCTGCCCATTAGCGCCATCTGACAATCGACTGAAAGGCGCGGTAAGAGCCGGGGAACGGCTTCCTATCTTGAAATGATAAGTGCCGGGGCCAGAAGCCTGAATCTTCGTAGTCGGCCATTCAAAGGTCGCGAGGAGCGCTGGTCATATCGCTCAATGTCGCTGAACAGCAGCAGGCGAGGGGAACGGAGGGCGCGATGCCCTCATGGATATCGCCATGGCCTATGTTGCCTTCGCGCAGAGCCGCCCTTCGCTCTACGAGGCAATGTTCATCCTGCCGACCCAATTGCGGTTTGCGCAGGCTGATACGAGACCGGAACTTCGGGCCGGTTTCGAGGCGCTGGCAGCAACGGTGTCTGCCTTCTGCACCGATGCAGAGATGGTGACCGAGACGTTCTGGGCAGCTCTTCACGGGCTTGTCGAGCTCGAACGTTCCGGCCGCATCAGGCCCGGCACGCGTGACCAGCGCATCGCGCTGGTTGTCCAGGCGATCATGGAGGCGGGGCGCAATCCGCAGGGCCGTGGCTCGCATTATCAGACCGAATGACTGATGATGCCGTGCCGGGCAGGGATGTGCGGCGCGACACACCGTCACGCCGGACATCAGGCCCTTTTACGGCGAAATCCATGTCACAATCCTGTTCGAATTGATCGCTAGACGGGCGAAAATTGCGAGCGAGGATCAGCAGATGGCAGAAGAGAAGCCCCTGGATTTGACCGGCGAAATCGTCGATTTCGACGCCGGGCACGGAGAGGCCGCCACCGTCGAGATGGACGACTATTCCAAGAGCCTGGCGCAGGCCAAGGCAAAGTCCGTCAAGCTGGTGGATGCGATCACCGGTGCGACGCTGAAGAAGAAGGACGCCTTCCATTTTGACGACCTGCGCCCTGCGCTTGCCGATTTCGTGCGGCAGAAACACCCCGGCATCCGCTCGGACGACTATATCAGCCGCAAGATGATCGACGATTATCGCGGCCAGTACATTGCCGAATTGCTGCGTGACGAGCGCGGCGAGCTCTCCAATCTCGAGGACGAAGTCGTCGAGAGCCTGAAAAGCCACGACACGCTCGCCGAAAACATCGAAGAGGATTACGAGGAACGCCGTTCGCTCGGCGATCGCGTCGCCGATGTCGTCGCGACCTTCGGCGGAAGCTGGACCTTCATCATCTCCTTCTGCTTCTTCCTCGCCGTCTGGATGGGCATCAACCTGGCGCTTGGCGAGAAGGGTGCCTTCGACGTCTATCCCTTCATCCTGCTGAACCTCATCCTTTCGACCATTGCCGCCCTGCAGGCGCCGATCATCATGATGAGCCAGCGCCGCCAGGAGGCGAAGGACCGGCTGCGGGCGCTCAACGACTACAAGGTCAATCTCAAGGCCGAGCTGGAAATCCGCCACCTGCATGAAAAGGTCGATCACCTCTTGAACCGGCAGTGGGAACGGCTGACCGAGATCCAGCAGATCCAGATCGAAATGATGCTGGAACAGGCCAAGGCCGCCAACCGCGCGCTGAAGCTGAGCAAGGCGCAGAAGTCCAAAACCAATGCGCTGAAGAACCTGTTCAGCGGCAAGCCCGCGGCGGATGAAGCTGAGGAATAGGAGCGATAGCCGGTTCAGCGATCACCATGAATTGGGGCCGAGATCGCGCTTGCCGTTCATGACGCGCACGGAGTTCGGGCCGGTCTTGTTCCAGGTCTCGCAGATTTCCTTTCCGGCATCCCGGCCGGCCTTCCAGGTTCGGCAAAACTTGTTGCCGGCGATGTGCCACTTGCCTTCGATCGGGATCACGTCGCCGTTGTCAAGCTTGACCTGACCCTTGGCGGTCCCATCCTTCGATATGGACAGGGTGCCGCTATATCCTTCCTTCGGTCCACCCAGGGTGAGTTCCTTGCCGTTTGACAACAGGGCCGTCAGTTCCTTGCCGGTCATCGCGGTCGCCGCGATTGCGGGGAATGCGCCGAAAACAAGGATCACTGCGAGAGCTGCGATGCGTTTCATGTTTCTTTCCTCCACTTGGATGTCATCGATCTCTGATTGCGTCTCTCCAACCTGCCGGGGAAATGATGCACTCGAGGTGTCGATAACAACAATTAGCCATTGCTGATTATGGTATGAAGGAACATTGGTGCCCGGAAAATGTTCTAACAGATGTTGTGCTATCTTGAATTGTGCAACCTTGCGAATCCCGTCAGGGTATATCTGTCCTGCCGGACATCTCCCCCACAAGGGTGGAGATTGGCTGGGCGCGCCGGCTTCCCCAAACTACTGTCGTTGCAGTTCGGCAAGACGCCAAACGAGCTCGAAGGCCAGGCCACTTGCCAATCTCCCTCCTTGTGGGGGAGATGCCCGGCAGGGCAGAGGGGGTATCCCACGGCACGCCGTCAATCGTCCTTGCAGCCAAAGCCACTCGCACCGGACTGCCACCCGCTCTTCCGTCAAACCCGAGCTTCCGGCCCGCGCCGCACCATGCTGGCGCAGAAGTGATGACCTCTTGACCCCAATCCCCCGTTTTGTCAGCGACTTGGCCAGCGGCAGGTGCTAGAGCTCTTCCCAGCGCCTCCTACGCGCGGAAAAGGATCAGAAAACCATGACCACCGCACTCCTCATCATCGATATGCAGATGGTCATGCAGGAGCGGCTCGATGCCGGGCGCGCGCATGTGAACGGCGAGGCGGGCAGGAATATCGAAGCCCTCGCCGCCGCCTTCCGCGCCGCCCGCAAGCCGGTCATCCATATCCGTCATCGCGAGGCCGACGAGAGCTCGGCGCTCAATGAACATGCGCCGGGATACCGGCCGATGCCCTGCGCGGTGGCGCGGGAGAACGAACCGGTCTTCATCAAATCCACCTCGTCGGCCTTTGCCTCCACCGAGCTCGAAGGCTATCTGCTCGAGGTCGGGATCACGCATCTGGTGGTGGCGGGAGCGGTCGCCGGCTTCTGCGTCAACTCCACCGTGCGCGCCGGTTCCGACCTCGGCTTCAAGATGAGCGTCGTCAGCGACGCCGTGCTCGGCTTCGACCTGCCGGATGCCAATCTTTCGGCGCGTGCGATCTTCGACGTGACGATGGCGCATCTCAAATCCGATTTCGCCGAGATCGTCGACACACGGCAGCTGACGGCCATGCAGCCGGCCTGACTGCGGCCAAACCGGCGCCGGTCGAAAACCCTAATCCTGTTTCTCCCCCACCAGCCCGATGATCGGGCCGTAGCCGCCATGCCAGGATGTGTCGTTGCGGCCGAGCGCCGGATTGTAGAGCCCGGTGCCGTTTGCGCCATCGAGGAAGAGTGCGTCGGGGCATTTCAGTTCATCGCGGAAGAGCCTTGCGAAATCGTGGAAGTTCACGTCGTCTTCGCTGATGACGAAGCGCAGCGTACCGCCCGGGCAGAGGCCGACGCCGTTGCGGCGTGTGCGGTCGGTCGAGCCCGGTATGAAGATCGGGTTGACCCTGTTTTTGATGACCAGCATCGGGCCGGATTGCGTGGCGAACTGCACGCTCGGTTTCCGCTTCAGGAAGTCTTCGGTCGAGACGATATGGGCGCCGGTCCTATCGAGATAGAAGATGCCGTTCGGCTGCTTGAAGAAGTTCGGCACCGGGCCGGGAACCTTGGGCGGCGCTTCCCTGCTGGCCGGTATCAGCGCCTTGCCATCTTCGACATAGAGCCCCATCGGCGTGAAATCCTCGCGGTACATGCCGGCATTCATGGCAAAGAGGAGCCGATGTCCTTGCCCGGTGACAGCATCGGCGACGCCCGAAAAGCTGCGATAGGGCTTGCCGCCGGCATCCTTCCAGAACAGGCGCAGATCCGCCTCTGCGGGATCGACATCGCAGACGATATAGGCGGCGCCTTCGAAGTTTTGGCGCGTGCAGGGGTCTGCCGGCGCCGGCGTGCCGTCTGCATTGGGCGCATCGGCTCTCGCGGCAAGCGCGCCGGCAAGGAGCAGGGCAAAGGCGAACATGGTGCGAAGCATGGCATCTCCTCATGGCGTCATCGCTCATGACTTGTAGGCCATGATTGGGAAAGAAGGCGAGAGGGAGGAGCAAGCTGCCGTCGCCGGAGATATGGAGGTGACGGAAGAGAGGGCATGCCGTGTGGCACAACGCCCTTCGATTTCCGCTGAAAACCCCTCCCCACAAGGGGGAGGGGCTTGACCTGCCGCGCCCGCTTCCACATTTTCGACGTTTCGGGAGGATCGAGGTGGTGCCCCAGATTAATCCCTCCCCCTTGTGGGGAGGGGTTGGGGAGGGGTTTTCACGAGCGGCTACGCACCGCGCATGTCTCCTGACCGGGACGCCGTCAACACGCCCGATACCCGCACATCTCAAAGCCCCGGCTCACGTAACGTAAACCACCCTTGAATCCCTTCACCATTCTCGAAAAATCTTCACAATCCCGCCAAACATCACCCGATTGGGGGTGGCGGTTTCCCGGCTGACGGCTAGGCTAAAGTCGGCCTTGTTGAGCTGGGCCAAATTGACGCAATTTCGAGGCCGTCTCTCCCGACGAGCCTCTTTTTTTGAGCGCCGGGCATGGCTCAGCCTGCGTACAGAAAATTACCGGGCGCGGACGCCCAGCAGGTCGAATTCGTCGATCAGCCCGACCACCTTCTTGCCATCGAATGTCTCGGCGCCGATGATGCTCTTCCCATCGTATTTCTCGGCCTGCAGGATGATGACGTATTTGTCTTCCTGGCGGAAATAGCCGTATTGCGGGATTTCGATATCGATCGGCTTTCCGTAGCTTCGGGCATCCTGGCCGGTGGCAAAGATCGCGGTCCCGTTATCGACATCCTCGGGTGCTGCGCCCCGGCCGGTCAAAAAGCCCGAGCTCGGCAGGGCCGGCCACTTGGCGGCACCGCTGAAAAGCAGGGCGGCGCAGAGCGCGATGGCGAGCGCCCTTGTTGTTTTGAACTCAGTTGTCTTTGCCATGGTCCACTCCTGCCGTGCGAGGAAGGGGCGAGGGGTGCGTCATCCTATGAATTCTCCCTGCAGCCGGAAGTTCCCAAAAATCGTCAACCGGAGGCAAGGGCAAGATGGGATGGCGGCACTGCACAATTTTATTCGCAATGGCGCATATAGAAGAAGGGTCCGAATACCGAAAAACGGTAGCCGGATACCGGTGAAGGGATATGGTGCTGCTAAAGCACGTCGCGATCTCCAAGATTCGCTCGCCGTGCTTTAGGTCTTTTTTTACGCGTGTCGTTATCGCAAAACCGCGCACACTTTTGTGCGACACGCTTTAGCCGCCTGCCTGATCCGCTTCGCGCGTCATCTCGATCATCGTCGGGCGGAAGCCCATGGCGGCAAAGAGGCTGCGGGCGGTCTCGTTGCGGTAGGCTGTCGAGAGCACGAAGCGTTCGGCGCCGAGGGATTTCAATCCGGCCATCGCCGCTTCCAAGAGCATCCTCCCGACGCCTTGGCGGCGGCGTGCCGGATCGACGAAGAGGTCGTGGATGACGCCCGCCGGCCCGCGCAGCGACATGTAGTCGAAGCCTTCCGATGCCGCATAGGCATATCCGACCAGCGCGCCGTCGTCTTCGGCGACGATGAGCACGGTTTCCGGCTGGGCGAGCTCGCTTTCGAGGAAATGCGCATAGCGTGCCGGCGTGCTTTTGGCCGCTTCGATGAAGCGCCTGGCATCCAGTTCGTGATGCATCGCGACGAGCAGGGCGCCGAAGCCGCCGAGGATTTCCATGTCGCCTGATGTGGCGGGGCGGATCTTGACTGCATGTTCAACCGGCTTCGTCGGCATAGGTGTGATTCCAGTGGACTTTCGATCGGGGTGCGCGGAGATCCTTCCTACATTGCGGCTGGCTGCAAGGCCATATCTGGCGTTGGTGATGAAGCTTGGGGCTGGTGAGCAGCTGTTGCTGAGGCGCGTGCGGGCAGGGTGTTTTGTCTTTATGGTTGTGCCGTGTGGCACCACGCCGACTCACGTCAGGGCTTCCAGGCGTCGAGAGATAACTCGCCATCCACCGCCCGAATAAATATTCCAACTTCAAATCAGCCGCTTACAGCAAGAACTTGCAGGTGATTCGAAGTTTTTCCATCTATCTCTGTTGCCAAATTTAAAATTGACCGTATATTACGCAAATCGACCATTGCTTGTGACGTCGTTGAAGAGCCTATGCGCTCTCGTCAGATTTCCTTCCAAATAATCGACCCAATCCCGCAGGGTATCGCGGGGAACTTAAACGGTTGCTTTGAAAGGAGATCGTTATGAATACAGGTACAGTCAAGTGGTTCAACGCCACCAAGGGTTTCGGTTTTATCCAGCCGGATAACGGCGGCACCGACGTTTTCGTCCATATTTCTGCAGTTGAACGCGCAGGTCTGCGCTCGCTCGCAGACGGACAGAAGGTCACCTACGACATCGTGCAGGACCGTCGCTCGGGCAAGAGCTCGGCTGACAACCTCCGCGCTGCCTAAATTTGTCACGACTTCGCGCGACCACGGATGTACTGGCGCGCGGAGACGATGACTGAGGCCAGGCACTACTGGCCGGGGAAGGTCGGGAGCAGTCCCGGCCTTTTATTTTTCGTTTCATGTGGAGAACGATATGGTAAGCCGTCGTTATCGGCCGGGTGACACCATCACGCTCAAGCATGGCGTTCTCGGCAGCGCCCAGCCCTCGGGCTCGGGCAACATTCTATCCGTCCTGCCGGCCGCGCAAGGCTTTGTCCATTATCGCGTCCGGTTCCAGAACGAGAATTTCGAGCGCAGCATCCGCCAGGATGATATAGACGTCGTGGCATCGCCGTCGTCGCCCTTGCCTTCCGAAGTGCGGGCGGCTAGTGACAGTTCGAAATCGAGCTGGATCAATTCGAATTCGATCCGCATCAGGAAATAACAGCAGCAACGCTGATTAAGGAGAAATCTTGCAGGTACTCGTCCGAGACAACAATGTCGATCAGGCCCTCCGCGTGCTCAAGAAGAAGCTGCAGCGCGAAGGTGTGTTCCGCGAAATGAAGGAACGCAGCGCCTATGAAAAGCCGTCGGAAAAGCGCGCCCGCGAAAAGGGCGAAGCCATCCGCCGCGCCCGCAAGCTCGCCCGCAAGCAGGCGCAGCGCGAAGGCCTGCTGCCGGCGCCGAAGAAGAAGGTGATGCCGGCCCGCGGCGCTCGCTGACGCTTTTCCGGTCTCAGGATCCAACGAAGAGGAGGAGACATGGCCGCGTCGAAAGACACATTCTTCAAGCCCGAAAAGCTTTCGCCGCAGGCGAAGGCCGAGCAGACGACGTCTGTCGCCAGAGACATCCTCGAAAGCGAAGCCGCCGCCCGGCAGAAGAAGACGGAAAAGCTGCGCGCGCTGAGGCTCGCCCAGCCGGCGCCCGAGGCGCCGGCAAGGAAGACCAGGGCGCCGAAGAAGGGCTAGGGGCTTTTGGGTCTCGCCTTGATTTGGTTTTGGTGTGATTGATATTTTGAGGCGGTGCTCTCCGGGGCGCCGCCTTTTTGCGTTGTGCCGTGGGGCACCCCCCTCTGCCCTGCCGGACATCTCCCCCACAAGGGGGAGATCGGCAAGCGGCTTGACTTTCGCACACCTCTACCGTTTCGCCGGGCTGCAACGCTAATTGTTTGGGGAACGCGGCGCGCCCAGCCAATCTCCCCCCTTGTGGGGGAGATGTCCGGCAGGACAGAGGGGGGTGCCACACGGAACGCCCGCTCGTGGGGGCTGGGGCGGGTAGGCAGCGATCGTAGTGTAGGCCACATTTCCAAAGCGGTCACGAAAAGGCCGGGGTTTCAAAGCCCGGCCTTCTAATCGATGGCGGTCCGGTGCGGATTTCAATGGAACGTAACTGCTCGCTCCGGCACGGAGATCTCTTCTTCTGCGAGGCCGCTGAGTGCGACGATCACCTCGTCAATGGACCAGCCGACGCTCAGAGCATGGTCGATCAGCTGGTGAAAGTCGGTTTCGAGGTAGTCCTTGCAATCGTCAAGACGATCTGCAGCAATAATAATTGCGCGTGAATTCAGGACCTTGGTCATGGCCTTATCCTTTGCTGCGACCTATAACCGGCGTGACCGGTTATAGTTCCAATTCAGCAGCATGTTCTTGAATGAATACTTAACAGCTTGCGAATTGTTTCCCGGTCTCGGGATCCATCGAGAAGGAGGAGACATGGCCGGGTCGAAAGACACATTCTTCAAGCCCGAAAAGCTATCGCCGCAGGCGAATCTCCCCCTTGTGGGGGGTCCGAAGGACGGGTCGAGACCCGCGGCTCGACCCCGGCAGCCCGGCAGGACAGAGGGGGCACCCCACGGCACGCCCTCTTGTGGGTAGGGGTTAATCAGCGGTATCTCCGCATCCACACCTCACCCAAATCCCACTCAGTTCCGCACCTCGAAGATCATGTTGAACGGCGTCTCGCTCGCCCGGCGGAAGTGGTGATAGCCCGCATCGAGCGCCACCTTGCGCAGCTTCATCTCGCCTGCCTGCGCGCCAAGCCCGAGGCCGACTTCCTGGGCCATGGAGGCGGGTGTGCAGATCATCGCCGAGGCGCCGTAATAGACGCGGCCGACGGGGTTGAGATTGTCCTTCAGCCCGTCATGGGCGAAGGGCTCGACGATCATCCAGGTGCCGTCCTTGGCCATGGTTTCGCGGATATGCCGGCCGGCGCCGACAGGGTCGCCCATGTCGTGCAGGCAGTCGAACATGGCGACGAGATCGTAGTTGCCGGCCGGGAATTCCTTGGCTGTGGCCTTATGGAAGCTCACCCGGTCGTCGACGCCGGCCTCCTTTGCGGCCCGCTTGGCGCGCTCGATCGAGGGGCCGTGATAGTCGAAGCCGTGGAAATGCGACTTCGGGAAGGCCTTGGCCATGAGAATGGTCGAGGCGCCGTGGCCGCAGCCGACATCGGCGACTTCCGCGCCGCGTTCCAGTTTTTCCTTCACGCCCTTCAGCGAGGGAATCCATTCCTCGACGAGATGGCTGTTATAGCCGGGTCGGAAGAAGCGCTCCGTGCCGCGGAAGAGGCAGGCGCTGTGTTCGTGCCAGCCGAGGCCTTTGCCGCTGCGGAAGGCGTCTTCCACCTTCGGCTCGTCCATCCACATGGATTGCACGATTTCGAAAGCGCCGCCGAAGAAGGCGGGGCTGTCCTCATTGGCGAAAACCAGCGCCTGTTCGGGCGTCATGGCGAACTTGTTCGAGGCTTCGTGATAGGTGATGTAATCGGCAGCCGCCATGGCGGCGAGCCATTCGCGCACGTTGCGTTCCGTAAGGCTGGTCGTTTCCGCCAGCTCCATCGAGGAGCGCGGCCGCCCGTCCATCATCGCCCTGAACAGGCCAAGATGATCGCCCAGCACGACGAGAACGCCTGATACGCCGGCCCCGAGATCGCCGACCAGGCGACCGACGAGTGCATCGACTTTCTGCATGTCAGGTTGGCTCATATCGGATTTCTGCTTGTCGGATTTTTTCATGGCACCCTCCTCAAGATGCGCCAGCCCCAGCCCGATACATCGACCCGCTGATGAATCTATGTCGGGGCGGCAGACAGTCAATGCTGCATTCGGGTTAGGGGAGCGGGTGAGGAACCTGGAGCGCCGTGCGTCCATTGGGACGCATCAGGGACGCTCTACCTCTTTTACCAGCGCAAGACGGATCGACCGCAGCGGGAGCATAGTGACCATTGCCGGCCCCTCCTGGAGCCCCCTCTGGAGTACCGTCGCCGGCTTGGAAATTAAGTGCCACGCCGTCCTTTCCGCGCTATAATTACGCGCGGCGATGTAGATGGAGGTGAAGCCAATGAAGAGGCTCGCAATCATTGCCCTGACCCTGGCGACAGCGCTGACGAGCGCACTGCCGGCCGAGGCGTTTCCCACTATTGCCGCCCCTGATATCGAGGCACTGCAGGCGCAGCCGGTGCGTTACCGCGGCGGCTATTACGGCGGCTATCACGGTGGATATCACGGTGGATACTATCACCACAATGGCGGCAACGGCTGGGGTTGGGCGCTCGGCGGCCTGGCCGCAGGCGCGATCATCGGCGGAATGCTGGCGCAGCCCAGATATTATGGCCCCGGCTACTACGACGATCCCTACTATTACGGCTCGACCTATTACGGTCCGTACTACTACGGCTCGACGCGCTATTACGCGCGACGCTACTACGCGCCACCCTATTATGCGCCAAGCTATTACAGCCGAACCTACTATGGCGGCAATGCACATACGCGCTGGTGCTACGCGCGTTACCGGTCCTACAGAGCTTACGACGACACGTTCCAGCCCTATTACGGTCCACGACAGGCGTGCGTCTCGCCTTACTATTGATGGCCCGCACTTGCCCATCGTTGCGCCGGACGCGCGGCGCAATAGAGCGGCTGGCGTAGGGACCGTCGCGTTGCTCTGGTCGCGTCGGAAGAGCCGCTTGATCGCTTCGCCTGCCTACGGAAGTTCGATTTCGCCGTCCACCACGTGGTTGAGGCCGGCACTATCAGCCGTCAGCGTCATGCGGACCTTCAGCTTTTTGCCGCCGATCTGCCCGTCGCGCACGGTCTCCTCGATCTTGCGCTGCGAGCTCACGCCGACTTCCTTCAGGAACTTGCGGATCGACATGTTGAAAGCATCTTCGCTCATGGTGGGCTCCTCTGCATCCGGACGGGATTGTAAGGGAAGGCGAGCGGTCAGGAAAGCTGGATGGGACGCGCGGTGCCAATAATCGACCCGAGCCGGGAGATCGGCTGGTTCTTGAAGCGGCATATGCTTCCACTGACCCCATGGAGACCGAACCATAAGGGCTGGGACCGGGTGGGGAGCGGCCTGCCCGTTTCCCTGATATCGGAAGGAGCAGGCCGCCGTCGCAGCGGGTTATTTCAGCGGCAGGAACAGGTCCGCGACCGTCTCGTGCTCCGGCACGTCCGGGAAGAAGCTCAGCCTCTGGCAATAGATCGGGAAGTCGCGTGCTTCCTCGCCGCTCGCCGGAAGCCAGTCGCGATAGAGGTAGAGTGCTGCGGGCTCCAGATTGTCGGTGTTGCCGACGACGCGCAGCACGGCGCAGCGTCCGCCCGGGATCTCGCCGGCTTTGATCTCATCGCCGTCAGCCTCGATCGGCTGATCGGTCCCGACACAAAGGTCCACGCTGTAATCGGCGGGCGAGGCAGGACGCCGCTCGGAACGCCAGACATTGAAGGTCGGGCTTGTCTTCGGGTGCAGGCCGGCGGCCTTGCGCCAGGCGATGAAGCGCTGGATGGTGGCGCCTGATGTCGCCGGGTCGCCCCGATGCTCCATGATCGCCACCGGTGTGGCGGGCACATTGCGGATCGTTACGTCGTCGGTGGTAAAAGTCTTCTGCATGAGCTTGCTCCTGGCATTGTCGAGAGGCCCGAAGGCCGTAAACCACGGCTCCCAGTCGGGTGACCTGAGGAACGACGAAGGCGATTGCCCGAACCGTTGCCGAAAGGCGCGGGCGAAGGCATCAGGTGCATCGTAGCCGGCATCCATCGCTATATCGGTGACGCGTTCGTCGTCCCTGTAGGCCAGCCGATATGAAGCGCGCTTCATGCGGGCGAGCTGGATATAGCGATGCACGGATAGACCGAAGGTCGCCGTGAACTGCCGGTGGAAATGATATTTCGAATAGGCTGCGATGCTGCTCAGCGCGTCCAGGTCCAGATCGTCATCCAGATGCCGGTCTATGTGATCCAGCACCCGCTGCATCCGGGCATGGTAGTTTCGAAGCGCTGCCTTCATCGTTCCGTGTTCTCCGTGGCAGCAGCAACTAAGCGCGGGCAGACATGGCGCGCTCGACCGATCTTGCGGTTTTGCCGGAGATCCCGGACGACGCGGATCGTTCATGGGTGATCGGTGTCGTAGCGCAGGCGGTTTTCCCAGATGTTTTCCGTATGCGCAGCCCCAGACGCACAACCGCTGCACGGTTTTGCTGGGATTGCTTTAGAATTCCTCCTCCCGACTGGGCGCGGACTCATTAGCACGCAGCCAAATTCGGATTGATGCGAGTTTGACGAACGCAAGATAGTTGGCTGCGAGTTGTCGTATCGGGTCGCGACACGCCGACATTGCTTGATCTTGTTGAAGAACCGGTCGATCAAATTGCGTGCGCGATACAGATACGGACTGAAGCCGATCGGGTCACAGCTCAGGTGGCCAGCCCGATCGCTCAGCTCGACGCAAAGACGACTTTACGATCAGGCGATGGAAAGGTGCAATTCCCGCGATATAGGCCCGCCCTCCCAAATGATTGAAGGTCACGACCGTTGTGGCGACAAGCCGGCGGCATAAAGCGGACTCTTCAACCAAAACGGACAAACGGAAGTCGAGATGGCGATCGTCCTCGCCAAGAATAATCTCATGACCACGCCGATCGTAGACCCGAAAGAAATCGATCCTGTCGGTTGCAACGTCATCGCGCAACTCAGACGATGTCTTGAGTCCAAACCCCGCAACCAAAGTGTCCCTTAGAGCTATTAGCCAGCCAACCCACCGAGCCTGACCCATAAGCATATGGGTGGCGAGGCGCTCGGCGTCGCCCGTCGCATTGCTCGGCAGATCGATCGCGAATGCGTCAGCGAAGCCCGCCTTGGCGTAGAGCGGCTTAAGCACCGAACGTTGCGGCAAATCGACTCGAGCAATGCGCGCCATAGATGTTCCGCCCGGACTGAATGGAAACGAAGAGGTGTGCATTCGAATAGCACGAACGGGGTTCGCCATCAAACGCAGCAAGGAATTCTGCTGTTGGCCCGTCGCGTCATTTAGCTGCACTGCAGAATTTGGTCGCGATCGATGCATAGCGGACTCTGGCAAGCCGTGCGCTGGCAGATTTATGGGTTTCGCGGCCTACTGCATAATTCCCTAAATCGGAATCGATTTAGGGATGAAATTATGCAGCAATTCAAAGTGCTACAGCGTCCTTTGCGCGTCTGAAAAGACGCGCGGCGCTGTAGTGTCGTAGCGCAGACGGTTTTCCCAGATGTTTTCCGTATGCGCAGCCGCCCAGTCGGCGAGGTGGCGCACGGTTTCCGACAGGGAATGCCCGAGTGGGGTCAGCGTATATTCGACCTGCGGCGGCGTGCTGGGGTGAACGGTCCTTTCGATCATGCCGTCGCGCTCCAGCGTCTTCAGCGTCCGCGTCAGCATCTGCTGCGAAATGCCGCCGACCTGCCGCTTGAGCCCGTTGAAGCGCAGCGGCCCCAGCCGAAGCGCGACGACCACCTGGATCGTCCACTTGTCGCCGACCCGGCTCAGGATCTCGCTGACGCCCTTGCAGTCGGCCCCGGCGCGTCTCGCAGTCACATCCATCTGACCAGCTCCCAAAGATATGCTTTTGACGGATAATTTTAGGTCCCATAAATGGCTGTGGTCAACATTCCAGACCTTGTCTTCGAAGAGATGGGTCTGCCACCAGGAGACCACCATGAACCTCTTCTACTATCCCGGCGCCTGCAGCCTGGCCGATCATATTGCGCTGATCGAGACCGGGCTTTCCTACAGGCTCATCAGCATCAGGCATGACAGGACGACGGAGGATGGCCGCGATTTCCTGTCGATCAATCCGAAGGGTTACATTCCGACGCTCGAGCTGGAGGACGGAACGATCCTGACCGAGAACCAGGTCATCCTGGCCTATATCGCCGAGACGAGCGGCAAGCTCCTGCCCAAGGATTCCCTCATTCGATGGCGGGCGCTCGAGGCGCTGGCCTTCATGTCCTCCGAGATCCATTCGAGATATCAGCCCTTCTTCAGGAATTTCTCCGAGATGGAGAAGGAGCGTGCGCGCGAAAAGCTCGCACAAGCCTTCGCAATCCTTGCCGAGCAGATGGGCGACAAGACATTCCTCGTCAGCGACGAGATGACGATTGCCGACTGCTACCTGTTCTGGGTGCTGATGGTCGCCCCGAGAAGCGGCGTCGACCTGCCGGATACGCTCAGCAGGTCCTTCGAGCACATGCGGGCGCTGCCCTCCGTGGTCAGGGCATTGGCCGAGGAGGGGCTGGGCTGAGCGTGGAGACTGCGGCATTGACGGACAAGAGGAACTTTTGCCTGCCTGAATTGTTGGCCTGACGCCTCAATCAGGAGAACAATCATGAGGCCTTTCCTCATCGCCGGACTTGCCGTGCTGATCGCATCGCAAGGTGGAAGCGAAAATCCCGCAGACGATCGGATCCCCCATCCTCTATTCCGGCATCGTCGTGCCGACGGCCGAGCGCGAGCATGACGGATCGCTGACGCATTCGAGCGGCTTTGCCGTCAATCCGCGCTCGACCGATCCTGCGGTTTGTGACCGGTCGCAGACGAAGCAGATCGTTTCATGCGGCAATGTGGTCGAATTGCCCGTTTCCCGACCTTGCCGGCGGCCCGATGATGGATTTGGCTGGCGACCATAGCCGTCAATTGGAGCGCCAGCATGACCAGCCTCGACCGATGGATCGCCCACACGCCGATGTCTGACCCCGGCCAACAGGCTGAAGCTATCGCGGCTTTCCCTGACGAGGTCGGGTCTCTCGCCGGCATCGTCCAGGGCCTGCTGGTGCATTCCAGCTGGCTCGGGGAATATGGCCTCGACCAGTCGAAGCTACGGCCGGCGGCGCGGCAGACCTTGCCCATCGCCGAACGGCTCGCCGACATAATGCGGCTGGACGGCCGTCCTCTTGCTGAGGCGCGGCCGGCCGACAGGCGTTCCATCGGAACATGCCGGGATTTCGCGCTCATGCTCTGTGCGTTTCTCCGCAGCAAGGGCGTTCCTGCACGTGTGCGATGCGGCTTCGCATCCTACTTTTCGACGGAGTGGGAAGATCACTGGATCTGCGAATATCGGGATACCGGAACGGGCGCGTGGCGGCTCGGCGACGCGCAGATAGACGCGATGCTGAGGCGCAGAAATCACATCGCGTTCGACGCCGCCGACATGCCCCGCAACGCCTTTCTCATGGCCGGGGAGGCCTGGCTGAAGTGCCGCCGTGGAGAAGCCGAGCCCGAGAGCTTTGGGCATGGCGGCACAACCGGCCTCTGGTTCCTGAAGATCAACGTCCTGCGCGACCACCACGTCCTGAACAATCGGGAGACATCTGAATGGGATCGCTGGCGCGAGGCGCCGCAAGCAAGCCGGCAGGTGGCACCCGATGAGCTGGCATGGCTCGATGATCTCGCCGCCCGCCCGGATCAGCCTCTGGTGGCGCGCAAACCGGAGTGGATGGCGTAGGTTTGGTGACGTGGCTGCAGAAATCGGCTGCGCTGGACGATCGAAAGACGAGAACCTAAAAGAGATTGACCCCAAGCCGGCCTTTTGAAGGAGAGAAAATGAAACGCATCGAGATGGAAGTGAGCGGCGGCTGCCAGTGCGGCGCCTTGCGCTACCACGCAACCGCTATGCTCGACAATTCGCATCTCTGCCATTGCCGCATGTGCCAGAAAGCCTCGGGCAATATCTTTGCCGCGCTTGTCGCCGCGCCCGATGAGGCGCTTACCTGGACACGCGGCAAGCCTGATGTCTGGAAGAGTTCGGAGCTTGTCGAGCGCGGCTTCTGCGCCAATTGCGGCACGCCCTTGTTCTTCCACCATCTCGAAAACGGCCGCACTAACCTGATGATCGGTTCGCTCGATAATCCCAACGTTTTCCCGCCGCATGCCAATACCTGCACCGAGAACATGGCGGCATGGTTCGATACGATCACGGGCATTGAAAATACCGGCGCGACCGAAAACAACGGCGCCGACTGGGCGGCTGCGATCAAGGAGAGCAGCAACCAGCACCCCGATCACGACACAACCTCATGGGCGGTGAGGGGGCGTGATGGCTGAGTCCTGTTCCGCCGGTGGCGAGCAGGTGCGCTGTCCGTTGCCCGAGACGGCAGACCTCTGGAACCTCGACAGTTTCGCATTGAAGCCAGTCGAACCTCGGTCTTCGAGGCTGATCAGATTAAACGGCGCCTCCCGTCCAACTGATGGGGATGACGAGCCTGGATAAGCGATGAACGTTTTCGTATCGCTTCATCCAGAGTTCTCGTCATCCCCGCTCACATCAGCCTGCGTTATTACAGCGCCGCGCGTCTTTTAAGACGCGCAAAGGACGCTGTAACACTTTGAGTTTCTGCATAATTTTGTCCTTAAATCGATTCCGATTTAAGGAATTATGCAGTAGGCACTGGCGTATTGAGGAGCTGCTGTTCCCAGAGATAGGCGATGCCGCTGCCGGCGAAGTGCTGGATGAAAATCTCGGTCAGCTCCTCGACATGCTCGGTGCGCGCCCAATCGCGTTGCCATTCGCCAGCGAGCGCCATCACGGTCATCACGTTCGCGCCGGCCGCGATCATTCGCTGGACGGCAACTTCGTGAGACTCCTTCGAAATCCCGCCCGACGCGTCGGTGATCACGGTCACGTCCCAGCCTTCGCCGGCGGCCTGGATCACAGGCATTGCGACGCAGACCTCGGTCCACAGGCCGGCGATGATCAGCTGCTTGCGGCCGGTCGCCTTGACGACATCAACCACATTCTCGTCCTGCCAGGTGTTCACCCAGGTGCGATCGATGACGTCCTGGTCCGGAAATACGTCGGTGATCTGTTTAAAGAGAAGTCCACCGCGCGCCGCGATCACGCTGGTGAGAATGGTCGGAACATTGAAGGCTTTTGCCAGCTTCGCCAGCGCGGTCGTGTTGTTGACCACAGCTTGCGGATCGTGGCTGTTCAGATTGGCGAGTTGATAAGGCTGGTGGTCGATCAGAACGAGTACGGAATCCTCAGGGCGAAGAAGCGAGGCAAGGCCATTACGAAAGGTCATGAATAGATCCTCTGCTGCCGTTTTGTGTGTGAGTTCGGTTTAGATTTATTTCTCGAAACCAAGGCAGACATGCGCTGACAGCCGCGCCGCCTGCGAAACGCACACTGTCATTCCCGCTTTCGATACGGTAGCCTGCAACAGTGCCAAGCTGTGTCGCAAAATGGGGAACGCCGACGTGGAAATCGAAGATCTCAGGACATTCGTCGAAGTTGCCGATGCCGGGGGCGTTTCGCCCGCCGCGCGGCGGCTCGGCATCTCGAAGTCGATGGTCAGCCGGCGGCTCATCCGGCTCGAAGCCGAACTCGGCGTTCAGCTTCTTGCACGAACGACACGCGGCGCGGCTCTCACGGAAGCGGGAATCACGTTTCGGGATCACGCAGCCAGGGTCAGTGCCGAGATCGACGTGGCCAGGGAAACGATCCTGCCTTCCGGCGACCTTCGTGGCCGCCTGCGTGTTGCCGTGCCGCTTTCCTTCGGGCCGACCCACTTCGCGCCCGTGCTGGCGCAAATGGCGCAACGTCACCCGCAGCTGCACATCCATACGTCCTACAGCGATCGCTTCGTCGATCTCATCGCGGAGGGTTTCGATTGCGCCATCCGGGTCGGCTATCTGCAGGATTCCAACCTGGTCGCAAGACGCATCGGTCCGCTCTACGGAAGGCTGGTCGCAAGCCCGGACTATATCAGAAGGCACGGTTCCCCCGAGACGCCGGAGGAACTCGCCGGCCATGAGGCCCTCATGCAGGGAACGGAACCCTGGCAATTCCTCGACGGAGACGAGGTCATCACGGTTCATCCTCGGGGACGCTTCAAGGCCGACAACGCGCTCGCTCTTGCCGCCGCCGCATTGGCGGGGCTCGGCATAGCCTGGATCCCCGAAGGCGTTACCCATGACCATGTCGCTTCCGGCGCGCTGGTGCCGGTCATGACACGCTATCCGCCACCTCCGGCGGGCATCTATCTCGTCCGCCCGGCGGGGCAGCACCCCGCACGGAAGATACGCGTCCTCACGGAGATGCTGGTCGACTGTTTCGTAGAGGCTCCGGCCCCTTTGGGCGGAGGCCGCTGAGGCGCTGATGGTGCGAGGTCCGGGCTTGGCTCGCTTGATGTTCTTTTCTCACCTGATATCAGGTTGCGGGGTGACCGGTTGCGCCGCAAAGCGGCCGAGGCTTTCGCCGCCCATCGGCCCTATCTGGACTATTGCCCGCCAGCCGATACGGCCAGGAACACCGCCTTCTGCGCCTCAAGAGCGCGCTAGGTCACCGATGACCAGAACGAACTGAGCTGTGACGCGACGGGGCGGGGATCCTGGGTCATCCACCAGTGGCCTAGTCCCTCCAGGACCTGGACCCGCGCTCCGGCGCGAGCGGCTGCGTGCCTGCGTTGCTCGTCGGTGCCGACGCCCTGGTCTTCGGTCGCCAAAATGGCCAAGCCGGGACGGGCGGCAGCATGGAGGTCCTGGACGGCGCGTGCGCTGCGTCGGCTTACAGCGACACGATCTCGGCGAACTCGAACTCCAGGAACCCGTGGGCGACGAACGGAAGACGCGCCACCTGCGCCTTCGCCTCAGCCAGATCGGTACAGTGCAAAACTCCAAACACGCCGCCGCCGTCAGCCCTTCGGTAGGCCGCCGTCAAAACGCCTTCAGCGCGCAACTCAGCGACCACTTGGTCTTCCCCGGCCTTGTGGGCTTCGAACCCCTGCTTCTTCCAAGCGCCCGCTGTGATCAAGAAATCCATATTCATAGTCCTTTCTATTGTGTGTTCAGGGGGAGTTCAGGACATCGGGGCGATCTTGCACGTACAGTACCGTGCGATCTGCCACGCGCCGATCGTCGATCTCCGCAGGACGAACAGCTCCTGATACTGCGCAGGCTGAACGTCGCCCGTCGCTTTGTTGGTCTCAGTCCCCTCGGTTGCGCTGCGGACGAAGGCCCAGTCGGCGCTGATCCGGACGACTTCCTTGATATCGTAGGTCATATCGAAGCCGACAGCCTCGAACACCTCGGGATAGACCGTGGCCAGCATGTCCTTGCCGACGACCGCTGGCCTTGCCGGGGCCATCAGCACTCCGTCATCGGCGTAATTCGCTACCACAGCGGCTGCATCAGCGCGATTGAACGCGGTCAGGTAGGAGACGGCTGTCGCTTCGATCGCAGCCAGCTCGTCATCGGATGTTCCACTTATCGCCATGTCCTTGCTTTCTTTTAGTTAGATCGGCAGGCTGACGCGTAGATTCTCTACCGGGCCGGACAACGCCGCCTTGGCCGCCACGGTTACATCGTCGATGAGGGCTTCTGCGGCCCCTGCCTCCAGCGCGTCGATGATTCGGGCCGCCGCAACCGCTGGAGGGGTCTTGGGCACCGGAAACGCGGCTGCCATGTCGGTGTCGATAAAAGCTGCGTGCACACCCAGTACCTGCGTGCTCTGGGACATGAGCTCGTCGCGCAAGGAGTTCGACAACGACCACATGGCAGCCTTTGATGCGCCGTAGGCGCCACCACCACTGAGCCAGGATAAGACCGAGAGCATGTTGACGATAGCGCCGCCACCGTTGGCCGCCAGGATCGGTGCGAACGCCTTCGCGATGCGAAGCGGGCCATAGACGTTGACGTCGAATTGCTCGGCGACACCATCGAAGCCACCGGTCAACAGGGGCTCAGGCACCACGGTGCCGGCGTTGTTGATAACGATATTCACGTCGGTCGCGATCTGCGCTAAATCCGAGATTGCCTCGGAAGAACGCACTTCCAGCGCATAAGGGACAACCGACTCGCGGGCATCTGGCTTCGGCTTGCGTGCTGTAACGTACACCTTTTTGGCGCCGCGACTTAGAAGCTCCTCGACCAACGCCGCGCCAAGTCCGCGTTGGCCTCCGGTGACCAGAACTACTGCATCTCTTACCGCGACCATGATTCGATCTCCCTTTCTACTGTGATGGTGGTCCTGGTGCCCGAAAGCACCTGGCCGGTGAGGTGATTTCGGCGCGAACCGGATGGCGAAGAGCGATGTGGCATTTGCTCACAGGTTCCTATTTGGCTCTGACTGTGCCGGATTTTGCCGGGATGCGCATTATTGATTACGATCGCTATGATTAGTGTTATGCATTCTATTCGTGACGATAGCAATCAATAATGTTAGGTTGCGTTGTCACGGGGCGACAAGGTGGAGCTATGCGGGTTTCAAAGGAAAAAGCAGCCGAGAATCGGGAACGTATCCTGACCGAGGCCGCCCGGTTGTTCCGGGAGCACGGTCTATCAGGCGTTGGCGTCGATGCCCTGACCGACGCTGCTGGACTGACCCATGGCAGCCTGTACAGCCAGTTCGGCTCCAAGGAACGTCTGGCCGTCGAGGCGCTAAGTCACGCCGCAAGTTTCAATTCGGCACGCCTGAGTGACGCCGGGACTCTGGACGAATACGTCACCCACTACCTGTCCGAGGACCATCGGAAACGGCGCGGCGATGGCTGCGTGATGGCGGCTCTGGCGGGCGAAATCCCGCGCCAGGGCGCCGCGATCCGGCACAGCTTCACGGACATCATGCGGACAGTCATGAAACAGATCGTCAGTCTGATGCCGGCCCGTCGCAAACCCGAGGACGAGGCGCTGGCCGTTATCGCGACGATGGTCGGCGCACTGACCTTGGCGCGTGCGGTCGATGACCCGGAACTGTCAGACCGCATACTGGCCGCCGCGCGGACACGACTGATGTCGCGCTAGCCACACCTCGCGCCCCGCTCAGTTTCCTGAACGACACGGAGCACGACAAGGGCTGGGTATCAACCTAGATGCCGTAATGGGCCGGCGTCTCGCGAGTAGCCAGTTGGGTGGCTGTCCCTCAGAATGATGATGTTTGGAAACGAGGTCCGAGCGATCGGCCTCAAGCATCATGAGAGGAACAGCCATGGAGTATATACCCACCGAGGCGCCGCAACCAGCACACCGCCCAAACGGCATGTCCCCCGGTTATCAAGCGATAGGTCTGCCCGATAGTTGAAGGAGCCGGTCCATCTCGCGATCAGAGTTGAGCGCGGCTACCGGAACGTCCGACCCATTGCGATCTCCTCACATCACTGCAGAGAGGGCACAGGACCAATCACCGGACAAGGAACCCAAGCACTGCTGCGTTTGCCAGATCGATGAAGAATGCGGAGACGAGCGGCAGGATGATGAATGCGATGGTCGCTGCTCCGTGGATCTTGGTGACCGCCGTCATGTTGGCTATTGCCGTCGGGGTAGCGCCGAGCGAAATCCCGCAAAAGCCGGCGGAAATGACTGCCGCATTGTAATTGCGCCCCATGGCCGGGAACACGACCAGGATGATGTAGACGATGGCAGCAAGCGTCTGCACCGCCAGCACGATCGCGAGCGAGAGGCCCAACCCGCTCAGGCCCCACAACTGCATGCTCATCAAAGACATCGCCAGGAATACGTTCAGCGAGAGATCGGATATGAGCGCCAGACCGCGGGTGTGCGTCGGCCAGGGCAGGCGCGGCGCCAGGAGCGGAATGCTGTTCGTCATCACGATGGCGACCAGCAGACAGACGACGAACAGCGGAAGGTTGATTCCTGCTTCGAGGATAATCTCGTGCAGGGCGTAGCCAATGATGATCGCAATATTTGTCACCAGCAATGTGCGCAACAGGCTGATATAACTGACATCGTCTTCGTGGCCCACAACGGCATCCCGCGACACCCCGATTGTCAGCTCCTCGTCCCTGGGGCCGCTCAGGCCATTCCGGGTGATCAGATATTGCGCGACCGGTCCTCCGACGAGGCTGGCGACGACCAGGCCGAGCGTTGCGCTGGCAATGCCGATTTCGAGAGCATTGGTGAGACCGAAACGGCTCGACACAATCGGAGCCCAGGCAATCGTCGTGCCGTGTCCGCCGATCAGCGAGGTCGAACCGAGAAGGATTGCCATGCCTTGTGGAAGGCCGAGCACCTCGCTCGCCCCCATGGAAAGGAGGTTCTGGATCACAAGAAACGCAAGCGTGAGGGCCAGCAGGATGAGAAACGGCTTGCCTCCGGCAAGGAGATCGGAGACCCGCGCGTTCAGGCCAACGCCGGTGAAAAAGTAAAGCAGCAACATGTCGCGTGCGCCAAGCGCGAAGCTGATCTCGATGTCGAAGAACTCATAGGCGACGAGCGTCATGAGTGCTGCCAGCAGCCCGCCCGTGACCGCCTCCGGGATGCTCCAGCGGGTAAGCGCGGGGATGAGCCGATTGAGGTTCGCGCCAGCGAAGAACACGAGGATCGCTATGGTGAACGACAGCAGCCCCGGGACCTGTATTGTCGACATGTGCCACCTTTTCGAGAACAGTGGCGCTGAAATGATCGCACTCGGTGTTCAGTTAGTTTTCCGATAGTGAACGGCTTCAGTTTAAAGTCAGTCGGTCATCGAGCTCGTTTGGTATACCCGACCTGCTCGAGGTCGGGTATACCGTTTCGACATAACCTTAGACTTGCCGCAAGCCGCCGTCGACGCACAGTTCGGCACCGGCTATGTAGCTGGCGTCATCGCTCAACAAGAACAAGGCGGCCGCAGCCACTTCTGAAGGCCGCGCCATTCGCCCCATCGGGAT
>Ga0209758_1001824_pt1 | contig 23466 bp, 20 predicted proteins | sample AraplaMF_Col_mMF_FD_184258 | JGI IMG/M metagenome (GOLD analysis project Ga0209758, IMG submission 184258) | Arabidopsis root microbial communities from the University of North Carolina, USA - plate scrape MF_Col_mMF (SPAdes) (version 2) | ecosystem: Host-associated > Plants > Roots > Endosphere...
GGGTCGGGTGGGGGTAGCCACAACGGAAGCTGTGCTTGTGGCTACCCCCACCCCGGCCTCCGCTTCGCTCGGCCGACCCTCCCCGCAAGGGGGAGGGATACCGAGATGCTTCGCTCGACACCGCTACGCCTTCTTGTACGCCGCCGTGGCGCGATCCACTTCCGCCGCCGCTTCATCCAGCGTCTTCTTGATGTCCGCCTTGCTCAGCATCACCTTCTGCACCGCGCGGTGCATGGAGTCGGCGAGTTCGTTGTAGACCAGCGAGCGCGGCAGGAAGACGCCGTCATCCTTGGCCTTGATGATCTCGTTGACGTAGGGGAATTTCTGCACCTCCGGATTGTCGGCCCAGCCGGTCTTCTTGGCGAAGGTGAAGGGTGCGGCGTCTTTCCAGGCGTCGACCAGGTCGCTCATCATGAACTTGTAGAGCTCATGCAGCGTCTCCTGCTTCTCGGCCGCCGCCTTGGCATTGATGACGAGGTTGAAGCCGTAGGTGGTGGAGAATCCCTTGCCGGGCTCGACCGCCGGATACGTCACCGGACGGAAATAATTTTCCGAGGCCATCGCTGCATTCTCGGCCTTGACGAGATCGATCGGCAGCGGATGGCACCAGAACATCGACGCCCGTTCTTTCAGGAAGTCCATGCCCGGGATCGGGTTGGTGGCGATCGAATCGGCCGGGTCCTCGGCGCCGTATTTCTGGGCGATCGAGGCCCGCAGCATCATCGCCCGCACGCCGGCGTCATTGTTGATGGTGCACTTGCCGCTCTCGTCGAACCATTTGCCGCCGGACTGCAGCAGGATCGGATTGTACTGGATCATGGTCCATTGCGCGGCGTGCATGGCGAACTTGAAGCCCTGGCGGACGAACTTGTCGCCGTCCTTGACCGTCAGCTTCTTGGCGACTTCGCCGAACTGCTCCCAGGTCTTCGGCCAGTCCTTGGCCGGATCGAGCCCGACTTCCTTGTACTGCTTGTCGTTGATGTAATTGGCATAGCCGTAGAACCACATCGGATAGCCGTAGACCTTGCCGTCCTTGGTGGCGCCGTCGACGAACGCCTTGGCGAAGTCACCGGTGAAGGTATCGTAGTTATCATAGCCGAGCAGCTTGACGTCGAGCGGCGCCAGCAGGCCCTTTTCCTGCCAGGTCGGCATGAACCAGTCCTGACTGACGAAACCGTCCGGTGCCGTGCCGGTGGCGAAGCCGACGCTGAGCTTCTTGCCGAGATCGCCGAAGGCGAACCACTGGAAGTCGACCTTCACATGCGGGTTCTGCTCCATGAACATCTTGACGCGCTTGTGCACCCAGGGCCGCTGCTGCGGATTGTCGAAGGTCCAGAAGCTGATGCTGACCGGCTTCTTGGCCTGGGCAAAGGCGCCCTGCCCCAACGGCGTCGACACCGCGGCACCCAGTCCCGCGGCCCCGATGCCGCGGACCACGTCGCGCCGTGTCGGACTTCCAAATACAGACTTCGTCATGGCTTCCTCCCTGATGCGGTCTGATCTGTCGCCAGACCCGCGTGATGCTTCGTCCCTTGCTCACCCGTTTGCCGGGTGAGTCTCTTTTTGCTTTCGTCTTTTGCTTTCGTCGCTCGTTACGCCTTGGCGAGATTCCAGCTTCGTCCGCCGTCGCCAAATCCTTCCCAACCCCCGTCGGTGACGGCGACGGTGTCTTCGAGTTTGATGAAGCCGCGCTTCGGATGCAGGATCGCGGTCTCGATCGAGATCACCATGCCGCTTTCCAGCGGACGGTCGGCATCGGTCGCCGGATAGGGCACCACGCCCTTGCCGGTCAGATGCGGCGCCTCGTGACTGACCAGGCCCATGCCGTGGGCGAGGAAATCGAAATGGGTCTCCTTCGAGGCGCTCATCGCCGCCTCCGCCGCGGCATAGATGTCGCCGCCGCGCCCGCCCGCCTTGACCGGCTTGCGCGCCGCCTGCTGGACAGCCTCGACCTCGGCCAGCAGATCCTTCAATTCGGCGTCCGGTTCGCCGAGCGAGCCCATGCGGCAGAGGTCGCCGATATAGCCGTGATAGTTGGCGCCGGAGTCCAGCGACATGATGTCGCCCGCCGCCAGCACCTGGTCCGACGGCGCGCGATTGAGGCTCGAGCCCGCCGAGATCAGGCAATATTCGAAATTGAGCCCGCGGTTGGTCTCCTCGCGGCGCAACTGCGCGACGACGTCGTGCTTGGTCATGCCGGGTTTGGCGGCAGCAAAGGTCGCCTGCATCGAGGCGATTACCCGCTCGGAGGATTCCTTGAGCAACGCCAGTTCCGCCGCCGTCTTGCGCGCACGCAGCCGCTCCAGCGGCTGGGTGGCGTCGACCAGCTTGCTGTCGGCAAAGGCGGCGCGCAGCACGTCGGCGGAATCCAGTGGCAGGAACGGCATCTCGACGCCGATCCGCCCGGTCGGGACGCCCATCTTCCTGATCTGCGCCACCGCGGATTCAATGACGTCGACGCTGGTCATGTGGGAGGTGTCGGCGACTGGAGTCCAGAACCGGTTGTTCTGCTTCTCGAACCCCTCGAGCCGGTTGCCGAGATAGACCGACTGTTCGGCCTTGCCCTTGAAATAGACGAACACCGGCAGATAGCGGCTGATGCCGATCGGATCCATGGTCTCGAAGAAGAAGAAGCGGTAGCCACCGAGCAGATAGCCGACATTGTGCTTGGAGGTGGCGACCAGCACGTCGATGCCGGCCTGCTCCAGCAGATCGTCGAGCTTCTTGCTGTCGAACGGGATGTTGGAGGCGAGTTTCGCGGACTGGATGTTCATTGCAGCACCCTTTCTTGTCTTGCGGCGCGGCCCGGCGGCTTGACCCGTGGCAGCCGCGCGCTTTCGCGGATGATGAATTCATAGCTCAATTCGAGATCGGGATCGCTGGTCGGCCCGGCAAGACCGCGCTCGATGAAGTTCCCGAGATAACGCCCGAACTCGACGGCATCGATATTGGTCTGCAGGCGCTCGCCTTCATAACGCTGCAACGCTTCAACCACGCTGTCGCATTCCGCCAGGTTCCGCGCCAGCGCGGCGGCATCCTGCGCCGCCTTCAGCACGCCGATCCCGACATGGGGACGCGCAACGAACGCGGCATCGCCGATCAGCGCCACCCGGCCGAACGCGATGCGGCGCGACTCCACGTCGTAGATCGGCTGCAGCAGATGGCGGTCGGCACGCTGCACCACCTCGGCATATTGCGCCGGCAGGTCGCGGGCGCCGGCCTGCCGCAACACCTCGATATTGGATTTGCGGATCAGCGGTGGCGGGATCGACTCATGCCGCTCGCCGCGCTCGTCGGTCATCAAGCCTTCGAGATCGCGCGCCGGTGTGTGGGTGTACCAGAGGAAGTTGTAACGCCGCCGGCCCGGCACGTTGGAGCCGTCCTGCCCCAGCAGCGGATAGCCGATGAACTGGCCGCGCGGCGGAAAGCAGAAGCTGAACTTGTCGAAGGTCGTGGCCATGAACGCCGCCGACAGGCCGGTTTCGTCCATGATGCCGCGCCAGGCGACATAGCCGCCGTAGCTCGGCGCCACATCGGGCGCCAGCAAGGCGCGGACGCGGGAGCGGAGGCCGTCGGCGCCGACGACGAGATCGGCCGCGACGCGTTCGCCGGTGGACAGCACGGCGACGACGCCATCGCCGCCTTGATCGATGTCCTGGAGGCCGACGCCGAGATGATAGCGATCGGGCGGAAACGCCGCGAGCAGCAGATTGAAGACGCTGCTCCACGAGGTGAGGTATTGCGGATAGTCAAAACTCGCCAGTTGCTTGCCGTGGCGGTCGATGGCGACCCGTCCGGAAACATCGATACCCGGCGGCCGTTCGCCGGAGACGCCGATGGATTGCAGGATCGCGGTCAATTCCGCATGGCCGGCGATGCCGGCGCCGCGCGACTCAAGCCCGCTGGCGGCGCGCTCGAAAATCTCGACCGCCCAGCCCTGCCGCAGCAGCATGTTGCCGATGAAAAGTCCGCCCACTGACCCGCCGGCGATCACAGCCTTGCGTTGACGGGAGGCGGACATCGGGTCAGCACCCGGCCCGACGCGTCACGGGGACGCGGACATCGCACCTCGCACGTGAAGCAGACCATTCGACCGCGATCGCGCTCAGAGCCGGCACGCTGTCCTCCGATTTCTTTTCTTTCAGCGTACGCGCTCGACCAAGAAAGCGTCAAGTATTTTCGAAACTATTGCGTTCGAGGCAAAAGAGCGCAAGAATTATACCTATGATTGCGATTGGCGACGTTTCCCGCACACTGGCCGACGAGGCGTATTCCCGCATCCGCGAGGCGATGCATTCCGGGCAGTTGAAACCCGGCCACAAGCTGCGCTTCAGTGAATTGCAGGAACTAACCGACACCAGCGTGACGCCGGTGCGCGAGGCGCTTGCGCGCCTCACCGCGGAGGGATTCACCGAACTCGAAGGCCACCGCGGCTATCGCGTCGCGCCGGTGTCGTCGACCGATCTGTGGGACATCGTGCGCAACCGTCAGCGGCTGGAGTCCGAGGCGCTCAGCCTGTCGATCCAGCACGGCGACGATCATTGGGAAGCGCAGCTGATGACCGCGCATCACCTCTTGAGCCGCATGGACCGCGAGCGCGCCGATCTGCCGACCGCCGTCGACGACCAGTGGGAAACCCGTCACCAGGCCTTTCACGAGTCGCTGATCGCGGCGTGCCAGTCCAAGGTGCTGCTGGGTTTCTGCAGCCAGCTCTATATGCGCGCCGACCGCTATCGCCGGCTCTCGATCACGGTCCCGGACATTCCGCGCGACATCAAGACCGAGCACCGGCTGATCTTCGAGGCGGCGATCCGGCGCGACACCGCGACCGCGACCGAACTCCTGAAGGATCATTTCGAGCGCACCGCCCAGATGGTCGAGGAGATTCTGCGCAACAGGTGGTGAGCAAGACAGACAGAGCCCACCCCGTCATTGCGAGCGCAGCGAAGCAATCCAGAAACCAAGAAGAAAGACTGGATTGCTTCGTCGCTTCGCTCCTCGCAATGACGATCGTGAAAACCGCCGCGCTTCGAACCGGCGCAACATAAAGGGGAGTAACAAACATGAAACTTCGTCCGCTGGGCCGGACCGGCCTCTATGTCTCGGAAATCTGCATGGGCACCATGACCTTCGGCGGCCAGGGCGCATGGTGGAAGAATGTCGGCGAGGTCGACCAGGGCAACGCCAACGCGCTGGTCGAGCGTGCGCTCGCCGCCGGCGTCAACTTCATCGACACCGCCGACGTCTATTCCGAAGGGCATTCCGAGCGCATCCTCGGCCAGGCACTGCGCGATCTGAAGGTGCCGCGGGAGAGCGTCATCATCGCCACAAAAGTCCGCGGGCGCACTGGTCCCGGGCCCAACACCGTCGGGCTGTCGCGCAATCACATCATGAATTCGGTCGAGGCCAGCCTGAAGCGCACGGGCCTCGACTACATCGACCTCTATCAGGTGCACGGCGCCGATCTGGTCACGCCGATCGAGGAGACCATGCGCGCGCTCGACAACCTGGTGTCGCGCGGCCTCGTGCGCTACATCGGCGCCTCCAACATGGCGGCGTGGCAGGTGATGAAGGCGCTCGGCGTATCGCGGCAGCACGACTATGCCCGGTTCGAGACCATTCAGTCCTACTACACCATCGCCGGGCGCGAACTGGAGCGCGAGCTGATCCCGATGCTGACCGACCAGCAGCTCGGCCTGATGGTGTGGAGTCCGCTTGCCGGCGGGCTGTTGTCCGGCAAGTTCGGCCGCGAGGCGGCGACGCCCAACGACGCGCGGCGCACCGTGCTGGATTTCCCGCCGGTCAACAAGGACCACGCCTTCGACATCGTCGACGTGATCCGGCCGATCGCCGCCGCCCACGGCATCTCCGTCGCCCGCATCGCGCTGGCGTGGCTGCTGCACCAGAAGGCGGTGATGAGCGTGATCATCGGCGCCAAGTCGATCGCCCAGCTCGATGACAATCTCGCGGCCACCGAGATCGTACTGTCGGCGGATGAACTGGCGACACTGGACAAGGCCAGCGCGCTGACCAAGGAATATCCGCAATGGATGCTGGACCGCCAGCACGGCGACCGGGTGCCGGCGACGGCGCGCTGACGCGCGGCACCGGCCACATTGACGAGTCGTCCCGGCGAACGCCGGGACCCATACGCCGTGCCGTTTCAATTTGGGCAGTGTGGCAGTTGCCTTGCTTCGACAATCAAGGCCAGGGGTTCTGGGTCCCGGCTCAAGGCCGGGACGACGCGGGATATTTGGCAATTCCGTGACTCCGGAACTCACGCAGCCGCGATCGCGTTCTGACGGGGAGTGTTTAAGTCAGAGCCTCAACCATGAGCACCACCTACGACCTGTTCGAACAGGCGATGCGGGAACGCAAGCAGGTCGTCTGCATGTATGGCGGCTACCGCCGCGAACTGTGTCCGATCGTGCTCGGCCACTCGCAAGGCCAGGAGAAGACCCTTACCTACCAGTTCGGCGGTGACAGCAGCTCCGGCCTGCCGCCCCGCGGCGAATGGCGCTGCCTGTTCCTGGCGCGGGTCAGCGATATCCAGCTGCGCGACGGGCCCTGGCATGCCGGCACCAGCCACCAGCAACCGCAGGGCTGCGTCGAGATCGTCGACCTCGACGTCAATCCGTCAAGTCCGTACGCGCCAAAGCGCAGGCTCAGGCGGGAGTGACCTGACCGGGTCCGAATTCCGCCAGCCCTTGATCGTCCGCGATGCTAACCGGCTGGCATGTCATTCGATCCGGAAAGCTGATCCATGCCACCACGCATCAGAACCTACGGCACCGTCAGCGCCGAGCAGCGCAAGACGATGAGCGGCCTGGAGTTCGTTCAGGGCCTCGCCGACGGCACGCTGCCGCTCAACACGATCGCGCGGACCCTGGGCTACGACGTCACCGCGGCGACAAGCGGCCGCGTCGTCGTGACCGCGCAGCCCAACGACGCGCACCTCAATCCGGCCGGGACCGTGCATGGCGGTTTCTCGGCGACGCTGCTCGACAGTTGCATGGGCCTTGCCATCCAGACCACGCTGGAGAAAGGCCTGGGATCGACCACCATGGAGTTCAAGATCACGCTGCTGCGCCCGATCACACCGGACACGGGCCCGATCACGGCCGAGGGCGTCGTCCTGAACCGCGGTCGCCGGATCGGCATGGCGGAAGGCCGGATCACCGACAGCGACGGTCGCCTGCTCGCGCATGGCACGACGACGTGCCTGATTTTCGACAGTTGATAGTCCCTTCCCTCGTGGCGCGGACTCAATCCGATTCCTTTCGGCTATATGCGCTTGAATTTTGTATCATGAGATGATACTTATCGATCCGTCATCAAAAGCTTCAGAGATGAGGCCACCAAGGCAGCGTTTGACGGCGAGGCCCTCAAGGGCTTTCCGGCTGATCTGCTCAAAGTCGCGCGGCGCAAGCTGAACTATCTGGATGCGGCGACCACACTACAGGATTTGCGCTCCCCGCCCGGCAACCGGCTTGAAAGCCTCAAGGGCGACAGAGCGGGCCAGTATTCGATCCGTGTCAACGACCAGTTTCGTATCTGCTTTGTCTGGACGCCCGAGGGTGCGACAAATGTGGAATTTACCGACTACCACTGAGGAGAATCCAAGATGGCCAGGAAACTGCCGCCGATGCATCCCGGCGAAGTGCTCCGGGAAGAGTTTCTGCTCCCGCTCGGAATTTCGGCCGGCGCGCTGGCCAAGACCTGCGGCGTTCCACGCACCCGCATCGAGCGACTTGCCAGTGAAGAGACCGGCATGACCGCGGACACCGCGCTTCGGCTGGGGAAAGCGCTTGGCACCTCCGCCCAGCTTTGGCTGAATCTGCAGAACGCCTATGACGTCAGAACGGCTGAAAAGCAGATCGGCAAGGATCTGGCTAAAATCGAACCGGTGATCGGCGCACGCTCGGCTGCGGCCTGAAAGGGTGCAAGGTCAATCCGACGATGTGCGGGAGTCGTGACAGGTCCGGCGGCCACCGGACTCAGCACGGCCTGCCGACGGGCGTCGTGCCGCTCAAGGTGCCGCCGGCGACGACGTCGACGCGCCCGCCGCGGTTCTTGTCCTTGATGGTATTGCACCGCCTGACTGTCGCGCCGGCGTCATTCTTCCCGGTTGCCGTCCATGTAAAATCGGTTCCGTTGGGGCTTTTCGCGACCTTGAACGTCGGTGCTTCGAAACCGGGGCGCAATGTACCGGAATAGACCGTCTTTCCACTCTGCAGATTATCCACGACCGTAAGGGTGATTTCGCGTTTGTCGATATTGAGCATCGTGATGCTGGGGGACTCCGCGTAAGCCGGGTGCAATCCCGACAGCGTCGCCGCGAACGCCGCCAGCACCAGCGGCCGGATCTTGAAGCTCATGATGATCTCCCTTCGGCTGAAGCGATACACACCTCTTCCTTGGTTGGTCATCCCAGCGCACCGCAGGTTCAACCATCCAGGCTCTTCTTGTGCGCGGCGAGCGCTGCCAGCCGCTCGTTGCGGCGTTGCGTCAGGGTAGCGATGCGGTCGGCCGAGGGCTGCTGAGGCCAGGCGGCGATGACGCGGTCGACGTTGGGCGACTGGTACACCTCGGGGCCCGCTGCGGTGGCGGCGAGTTCCTTGTAGAAGCCGGTGTAGCGGGCGCAGTAATCCGGAATACCGCCGGGCGCATTGAGCTCGATGGTTTCGAAGGGACCGAGGAACGACCAGCGCAGGCCGAGGCCGTCCTTCACGGTGTGGTCGAGATCCTCCGCGGAGATAAAACCTTCGCCGACCAGACGAAACGCTTCGGCCAGTAGCGCGCCCTGCAGGCGGTTGAGCACGAAGCCGTTGATCTCCTTGTTGATCGTCACCGGCACCTGGCCGATGGCGTGGTAGATTACGCGGGCGCGTTCGATCGCCTCGGGCGCGGTCCACGGCGCGCCGCAGAGTTCGACCAGCGGCACCAGATGCGGCGGATTGACCGGGTGGCCGATCAGGCAGCGCGCCCGGCCCGGCAGGCTTTCGGTGAAACGCGACGCGACGATGGCCGAGGTCGAGGAGGCCAGCAGCGCGTCCTTGGGCGCAAGGCGGTCGAGTTCGGCAAAGATCGCGATCTTCTGCTCGACGTTTTCGGGGCCGTTTTCCTGGACGAACTCGGCATTCTTGACGGCGTCGGCGAGGCTGGAGGCGACGACGAGCCGTGACGCCGCGCCATCCGGATCGTCGGCGAGGCCGTGGCGGGTCAGCGCGCGCAGTTCGTCGTGGATCAGTTTCGGCGCGGCTTGGAGCGTCGGCGCGTGCGGATCGGTCAGGTGCACGCGCCATCCGGCGCGGGCGAAAATCGCGGCCCAGGCGCGGCCGATCAGGCCGACGCCGACGATGGCGACGTGTTGGTCAGGTGTGGGCATGGTCCTGCTTTCTTGTTGGCCGAGGCGTTGGTATCACCTCTCCCCGCGCGCGGGGAGAGGTCGAAATTCGCAATGCGAATTTCGGGTGAGGGGGCGTTTCAGCGGTTCGGGCCTGTCGGGAGTCGGCACCCCCCTCACCCCAACCCTCTCCCCGCAAGCGGGGCGAGGGAGCGCGCTGCCGCCGTCGTTGCTTTCCCGCCCATAATAGACACTCCTCACAGCCACAGCACCTTCCTGCGCAAATCGAGGTCGTCGCGCAGCGCGGCGGAAGGGCCCTGGTGAATCACCTGGCCGCGTTCCAGTGCCACTGTGGCGTCGGACAACGCCAGCGCCAGGTCGAGGTTGTGGTCGACGATGATGATGGCGATCTCCCGGCGCAGGCGATCGAAGGTTTCGAACAGCTGCTCGACCACGTTGGGCGCGAGGCCCTCGAACGGCTCGTCGAGCAGCAACACCCGCACGTCTCCTGACAGCGCCCGCGCCACCGCCACCATCTGCTGTTCGCCGCCGGAGAGGTAGTCCGCCGGACTGTCGAGGCGTTCGCGGATGCGCGGAAAATAGTCGTAGATCCGCTGGCGGGTCCAGTGCACGCCGTTGCCGGTCTGCCGCTTCAAGGCGCCGAGCTCGAGGTTCTGCTCGACGGTCATGCCAGCGAACAGGCCGCGACCCTGCGGCACATAGCCGATGCCGCGGCGGCCGTGCTCGGCCGAGCTGAGGCCGATCAGTTCGTGGCCGGCCAGCTTGATGGAGCCGTGCGAGGCCGGGGCAATACCGATCAGGGTTTTCAGCAAGGTCGACTTGCCGGCGCCGTTGCGGCCGAGCAGCGCGATGATCTCGTTGTCGTGCAGCGTGAAGCTGACCTTGTTGAGGATGTGGCTCTTGCCATAGAAGGTGTCGACATCCTCCACCGTCAGCAGCGCATTGCGGCCGGCGGCGGTCTCGCGCGGCTGTGCCGCCAACTTGCTGGCGCCGGACCCGATATAGACTTCCTGCACTTTGGCGCTGGCGCGGGCGTCTTCGACCGAACCGTCGAGCAGCACGCGGCCTTCGTTCATCACGGTGACGTGGTCGGCGAGCTGGAACACGCGGTCGATGTCGTGCTCGACCAGCAGCACCGGCAGGTCCGCCGAAATCCGCTTGATCACCGCGCCGATGCGCTCGCGCTCGGCCGCGGCCAGCCCGGCCAGCGGCTCGTCGAGCAGCAGCACGCGCGGTGCGGTGGCCAGTGCGACGCCCATGTCGAGCAGGCGCTGCCCGCCATAGGACAGCATCCCCGCCTCGGCGCCCTCGATGCCGGCGAGCCCGAGATAGCGGATGACGGCATCGGTCTCGCGATTGATCGCCGCGATCGAGCGCGCGTTGACCAGCGGATCGAAGCGGCGCGGATGGCGGGCCTGCACCGCCAGGCGGATGTTTTCGCCGACGCTGAGCGCCGGAAACAGGTTGGTGATCTGGAACGAACGGCCGATCCCGGCGCGCGCGATCTGCTCCGGCGCGTGGCCCGCGATCGGCTCGCCCATCAGTGACACCGTGCCCTGGTCCGGCGCAAACATCCCCGACAGCAGATTGAACGCCGTGGTCTTGCCGGCGCCGTTGGGACCGATCAGGGCATGCAGCGTGCGGTCGGTGACGGAGATGTCGACGCCCTGCACCGCCTTGATGCCGCCAAAGCTCTTGACGATGTGGCGCGCCACCAGCACCGGCCCCTGCACGATCCGTGGCGGCCGCAGAAATTCCGGCAGCGGCAGAACCTCGATGCGCCGCGCCGACATCGCCGCATCCTCGACGACCTTTTTGCGGAACGGCGCCAAGAGCCGCTCGCCGATGCCGATCAGGCCGGTCGGCGAGAAGATGATGAAGCCGACGAAGACGAGCCCGAACCAGAACAGCCAGTTCTCGGTATAGATGCCGAGAAATTCGCGAAACAGGATGAAGAACAGCGCGCCGAGCGCCGGGCCGAGAAAGCTGCGCATGCCCCCGATCACCACCATCGCCAGGAGATCGCCGGAGAACGCCACCGAGATCGGATCGGCCGAGGTCATGCGGTTCTTGTAGAGCAGCAGAACGCCGGCCAGCCCGGTGATGGCCGCCGACAGCACGAACGCCGCGAGCTTGTAGCGATTGGTCGGATAGCCGAGGAAGCGGGCGCGCTGCTCGTTCTCGCGCACCGCCACCAGCACATGACCGATCGGCGAGCGGTGGAATTTCCACAGCAGCGCCAGCACGGCAAAGGAGATGACCGCGACGAACCAGTAATAGGTGGTGGCCGACTCCAGATCGAATCCCAGCAGCCTTGGCCGGGTGATGCCGCCGAGGCCGTTCTCGCCGCCGGTCACCTCGGTCCAGCGGAACGAGACGCTGTAGAGCATCGCCGCCAGCGCCAGGGTGAGCAGCGAGAAATAGACGCCGCGGCGGCGCAGGATCAGGAAGCCGAACGCCGCGGCGATCACCGCGACGATCATGACACTGACCACGATCGGGCCAAAAAATCCATCATGCATCCAGTTGCGCTGGAGCAATGCCGCCGCATAGGCGGCGAGCCCGAACCACGCGCCATGCCCGAACGACACCAGCCCGGTATGTCCGACCAGGATGTTCAGCGCCATGCAGGCCAGGGCATAGACCACGACCTCGGTGGCCGAGGTCATGGTAAGCCCGAGCGCCAACAGCAACGGCGGCAGCACCAGGAGGCCAACGGCCGCGACCAGTAGCGGGACCGGAAGGTATTTTCCCATCACCACCGCCTCACTCGAAGCGCGTGATGCGCTCGCCGAACAGGCCGCGCGGCCGGAACAGCAGCACCAGAAGCATCAACAGATAGATCGCCGCGGTCGAGGCCGCCGAATAGCCGATGCCGACCATCAGACCCTTGACGAGACCGACCAGCAGTGCCGCGATCACCACGCCCCAGAACGAGCCGAGCCCGCCGATCACCACCACGACGAAGGCCGGCGTGATGATCTCCTGGCCCATCGCCGGATGGATCGAATAGATCGGCGCCAGCAGCACGCCGGCAAGACCGGCGAGGCCAATGCCGAGCGCCGCCACCGCCGACATGTAGGGCTGCAGGGAGATGCCGAGCGCGCCGACCATATCCGGGTTCTGCACGCCCGCGCGCACCACGCGGCCGAATGACGTCTTCTGCAGCAGCAGCCACAGTCCGACGATGCAGGCCGCGGCGACGCCGAGCAGCACCACGCGGTAGAACGAATAGATGAAGCTGCCGAGGAACACCTGGCCGCGCAGCGCCTGCGGGATCGAATAGGACAAGGGCGGCGCGCCAAAGATCATCCGCAGCACCTGCTCGGCGACCATGGCGAGGCCGAAGGTCAAGAGCAGCGACAGGATCGGGTCGGAACGATAGAAGCGGCGGAACAGCAGCCGCTCGATCACCACGCCGAACAGCGCCACGGTCACCGGCGCCACCACAAAGGCGCCGCTGAAGCCGAGGTACGGCGAGATCACCAGCGTCAGATAGGCGCCGATCGCATAAAACGCGCCATGAGCGAGGTTGACGATGCCGCCGAGCGAAAAGATCAGCGACAGCCCGAGCGCGATCAGCAGGTAATAGACGCCGTCGAGCAGTCCGTTGAGAATTTGCTGCGCGAGCAGGATGCCGGACATGGCGGTGATTTCCGTTGGTGAGAGACATTCACCGCGTCGTCCCGGCCCCCGAGCCGGGACCCATAACCCCTGGCGTCACGATGAGCAAAAGGCCTTTGCTGCATAACCCGGATTGAGACGACACGGCGTATGGGTCCCGGCTCGGGGGGCCGGGACGACAAATTGATGGCGTGTGCCCTCACCTCAGCTCGGGAACGTGCAGCTGTTCTCTTCCTTGGTCGCGGCGATCACTTCGAGATCTTCCTCCGGCCCCGGAACCGGCGGACTCGACGAAAAGATATCCCACTGGTTCTTGATCTTGTCGGCGGGCAGCGCAGTGATCGCATACATCTCGTGCATCAGCTGATGGTCGGAGGCGCGGAAGTAACCCTGGCGGGTCTTCAGCACGTCGAACTTGGCGCCCTTCTCGAAATGCTCGATGACCTTGGTCGAGTCGGCGGATTTCAGGTCGTTGATGGTCTGCGCCACGATCTTGGTGGCGACATAGTCGCCCCAGGCCTGGTTCTCCGGCGGCTTGGAATATTTCTTGGTGAAGGCGGCGACGAAGGCCTTGGTGCCGGGGGTGTCGATCAGGTGGTGCCAGACCACCGGCCAGGTGCCGACGAAATTGCCCTTGCCCGCCGCCCAGGCCAGCGCGGTGTCGAAGCCGAAACCGCCGACCGGGAAGGTCAGGCCGAACTCGGCATACTGCTTGAGGAAGTTGGTGATCTGGTTGCCGGCGAGATTGATCACCACGAGATCGGGCTTGGCCTCGCGGATCTTGAGCAGGTAAGCCGAAAAATCGGTGGCGTCGGTCGGCACCAGGTCGTCGCCGGCAAAATTGCCGCCATTGGCTTCCATGAAGCGTTTTGACACTTTCAGGAGGTCATGGCCGAAGGCGTAATCCGCGGTCAGCGAGTACCACTTCTTGCCCTTGACCAGTCCATCGCGCAGGAAGGAGCGGCCGACGCTCTTCACATACATCGAGTTCTGCGACTCGACATGGAACATGTAGCGCTTGCAGTCCGAGCCGCGTAGCGCGTCGGAATTGCCGCCGGTGTTGATGAACAGCGTCTTGGTGCGCTGCGCCACCTGGGCGATGGTCAGACACGAGGCGGAGGAAATCTCGCCGATGATGCAGGCCACCTTGTCGCGTTCGATCATGCGCTCGGCCTTGGTGGAGGCAGTCTGCGGATTGACCGAGTCTTCCTTCAGCAGTTCGACCTTGCGGCCCATCATGCCGCCCGTGGCATTGATCTCCTCGACCGCGAGGTCGATGGCCATCACGGCGTATTCGCCCAATGGGCCGAGGAAGCCGGTGCGCGGCGTCAGATGGCCGATCCGGATGACGTCTGCGGTTTGCGCCCGCAGCACCGCGGGAGCGGCGACGCTGGAGGCCAGCGCGAGACCGCCGGCGGTCTTCAACAGGGTACGGCGCGTGACATGATGATCCGGCATCAGTTTATCTGGCATGGACGTTCATCCTCCCTGATACGGCCGCTTAGGCGTGGCCTGTTTGCGGTGCACTGCGCAAACCATCGAGCGCCTGGCGTTGCTTGCCGCGATTTATGATGGCGGATAGACTTGCAAAAGAAATGGCCAATGTCGAGTCGGGCAGTTGCATCCGGCTGACTGACAAGTTTTCCGGAGTCTGCATGGATCTGAACATTCAAGGTTTGCGCGTGCTGGTGACGGCAGGCGCGGGCGGCATTGGACTGGCTATTGCGCGCGCCTTTGTCGCGGAGGGCGCCAAGGTTCACACCTGCGATGTCGACGAAATGGCGCTGTCGGCGCTGGCATCGAGCGACCGCGCCATCAGTTGGAGCCATTGCGACGTCGCAGACCGCAACGCGGTGAAGAAGCTGTTCGCCGACGCCGGCGAAACACTCGGCGGCCTCGACGTGCTGGTCAACAATGCCGGCGTCGCCGGGCCGACCTCGAAAGTCGAGGAGATGAACCCGGAAGACTGGGACCGCTGCCTCGACATCTGCCTCACCGGTCAGTTCAACTGCACCCGGCTAGCGGTGCCGCTGCTCCGCAACAGCAAGAATGCCTCGATCGTCAATCTGTCCTCGGCCGCCGGCAAGCTCGGCTTTGCGATGCGCGCGCCCTACGCCGCGGCGAAATGGGGCGTGATCGGCTTCACCAAGTCGCTGTCGATCGAGCTCGGCCCCGACAACATCCGCGTCAACGCCGTCCTGCCCGGCCTCGTCGCCGGCGACCGCCAGCGCCGCGTACTCGAGGCCAAGGCGCAGCAGCGCGGCATCTCGTTTGCGCAGATGGAACGCACCGCGTTCTCCTACACCTCGATCAAGGACTACGTCACGCCGCAGCAGATCGCCGACCAGATCCTGTTCCTGTGCAGCCCGCGCGGCCGCACGATTTCAGGCCAGGCGATCGCGGTGGACGGCGACACGCAGATGCTGGGGTGACGATTGGTCGGTGCCCTTACCGCGACTTCGGATCCAGCGCGTCGCGCAAACCGTCGCCGACCAGGTTGAACGACACCACCACCACGAAGATCGCGAGCCCCGGCCACAGCGCCATCCATGGCGCGTTGGACAGGAAACGCTGCGCCGAATTGAGCATGCTGCCCCACGACGGCGTCGGCGGCTGCTGGCCGAGACCGAGGAACGACAGCGCCGCTTCGGCGATGATCGCCGCCGCGATCGACAGCGTGGCCTGCACCAATAGCGCCGGCATGATGTTGGGCAGGATGTGGAACAGCGCGATGCGCCAGCGCGGGTTACCCATGGCGCGGGCGGCCTCGACATAGTCCTCGACCTTGACGCTCATCACCTGCCCGCGCGTCAGCCGGATGAAGATCGGCGTCGCGGTGATGCCGATGGCGATCATCGCGTTGCTCAGGCTCGGCCCCAGAAACGCCGCCAGCGCGATCGCCAGGATCAGGAACGGACACGCCAGCATGGCGTCGGTGATGCGGCTGATCAGGCCGTCGATGAAGCCGCCGCGATAGCCCGACAGCAGACCGAGCGGCACGCCGACGCCGAACGCGATGCCGACCGAGATCAGGCCCGCCAGCAGCGAGGCGCGGGCGCCGTAAATCACCCGCGCCAGCACGTCGCGGCCGAGCTCATCGGTGCCGAACCAGTGCAATTGCGATGGCGGCTTGCGCACCAGCGACCAGCTGGTGGCGATCGGATCGTACGGCGCGATCCATGGCGCAAACAGCGCCAGCAGGATGAATCCCGCGATCACGATCATGCCGGCCACCGCGCCCTTGCGCTGCAACAGCCGGCGCAGCGCCCGCCGGCCCGGGCTTTCCTGATCATCGGCGGCGACCCGGCCGGCGCCCGCTCCGGCAATCACGGCATCGGTCATGGTCACGCCCTCAGCCGCGGGTTGGCGAGGATGTAGGCGATATCGGCGATCAGGTTCAACAGGATGTAGGCGGTGGCGGTGACCAGCACGACGCCCTGCACCACCGCATAGTCGCGGTTGAACACCGCGTCGACGATCAGCTTGCCGAATCCCGGAATCGAAAAGATCTGCTCGGTCAGCACCGCGCCGGACAACAGCGTGCCGAGCTCGAGCGCGCCGAGCGTGATGATCGGGGTCAGCGCGTTGCGCATGGCGTGCTTGAGGATCACCGAGCGCTCCATCAGCCCCTTGGCGCGGGCGGTGCGGACATAGTCGCTCTCCAGCACCTGCAGCATGGCGCTGCGGGTGTGCCGCATCAGGACGCCGGCGATCGCATTGCCGAGCACGAAGGCCGGCATGATGGTGGCGGCGAGGCTGGCCCGCCAGTTGACCGACAGCGGCACATAGCCCGAGGCCGGCAGCCAGCCGAGCTCGATCGAGAACAGAAAGATCAGCATGATGCCGAGCCAGAAGTTCGGCGTCGAGATGCCCCACAGCGCGAACAGGTTGGCGGCATAGTCCCACGCCGTGCCCTTCTTCACCGCCGAGACGATGCCGGCGGGGATCCCGATCAGGAACGCGATCACGATCGCCATCGACGCCAGTTGGATCGTCACCGGCAGTTTTTGTCCGATCAACTCGCGCACCGGCACCTTGATGCGCAGCGACTCGCCGAAATCGCCCGACAGCACCCCCTTCATCCAGTAGAGGTATTGCACCGGCAGCGGACGATCGAGCCGGTACTGCTCGCGGATCTGGGCGATCACCGCCGGATCGCGCTCCTCGCCGGCCATCACCAGCGCCGGATCGCCCGGCAGCAATTGCTGCAGCGAGAAGATGAGTACCGACACGAAGAACAGCGTCGGAATCAGCTGGACGAGACGCTTGGCGAGGAAGCTCAGCATGGGCGGGCTCGTGGATCGTCAAGGCCACCCACCACAAGTCGTCCCGGCCTTGAGCCGGGACCCATAACCCCCGGCGTCGCGGTTAAGAGAAGGCGTCTGCCGCCCTGCCTCAAAACAGACGATGCGGCGTATGGGTCCCGGCTCGGAGGCCGGGACGACGCGTGGAGGGAATCGCGTTCCACAACACCGCACGTCATTGCGGCGAGCCTGCCCCCGCTCACTTCAGCTTCAGCCCGATCACCCGCACCAGGCCGTCCGGCATCTGCCGGTAGCCTTCGAGCCGCGCGGTGTGGGCGATCAGCACCTTGCGGTGGCTGATGTAGATGATCGGCTCGTCCTCGATCACCTGCTTCGTCATCTTTTCATAGATCGCCTTGCGCTGGCCGAGGTCGCTGACCATGCGGGCGTCGTCCATCGCCTTGTCGACGTCGGTGTTGAGGTAGGCGCTGTAGTTCTGCGGCGCCTTGCTCTTGAGGAACACATAGGCGTTGCCGTCGGGATCGAGCCGGCCGCTCCAGTTCAGGAGATAGGCCTGATATTCGCCGGCCTCCGCCTGCTTCAGCGAGGTGGCGAATTCGGTGACCCGGATCTTCATGTCGAACCCGGCCTCGGACGCCATCGACTGGATCACCTGCGCCACGGCCTGGGTTTCCGGATCCTGCGGCACCATCAGGTCGACGGTGATCGGCGTGGTGACGCCGGCCTCCTTCAGCAAGGCCTTGGCCTTGGCGAGATCGCGCGGGCGGACCGGAAAGGCCTTCTGGTAATAGGGATGCTCCGGATTGACCCATTGGTTGCCGGCGACGAACTCGCCGTTATAGACCACCTGGTTGATGGCCTCGCGGTCGATGGCGAAATCCAGCGCCTGGCGCACCTTGGCGGACTGGCTGAGCGGCCCTTTATTCTTGTCGTTGCCGATGTTGAGGGTGATGCCCATGTAGCCGAGCCACAACGCGCTCGACAGTTTCAGGCGCGAATCGGCCCGGACGTCCTTGATGTCGGTCGCCAGCAGCCGCTCGATCAGGTCGAGCCCGCCGGATTTCAGGTTGGCCAGCCGCACCGTCGCATCGACGATCGGCTGATACACCAGGCGATCGATGAAGACGTTGTCCTTGTTCCAGTAGTCGGCGAATTTTTCGAACACCATGCGGTCCTGCTGGACCCGCTCGACGAACTTGTAGGGACCGGCGCACACCGGTTTCAGCCCGAACTTGTCGCCGGCCTCCTTGGCGGCCTTCGGCGACACCATCATGCCGGCGCGATCCGCCAGCTGCGCCACCAGCGGCGAATAGGGATTTTTCAGGATCAGCTTGACGGTCAGCGGATCGACCACCTCGACATGGTCGAGCGAGGCGATTTCCGGCTTGCGGAACGAGGCCGGAAAATTCAGGTGCCGCTCCAGCGAGTATTTCGCCGCCTCGGCGTCGAACGGCTCGCCGTCATGAAATTTGACCCCGGGCCGCAGTTTGATCGTCACTTCCTTGCCGTCACCGGAGGTCTCGTGAGACAACGCAAGCTGCGGCACGATGTTGAGTTTTTCATCGATGTCGAACAGCTTGTCGCAGAACGCCGCGAAGACGATGCGGCCGACATAGGTGCGAGCCAGCGTCGGATCGAGAATATCAGGGTCTTCGCCAAGACCGATGCGCAGGGTGGTCTGGGCCTGGACGCCGCAGCCCAGCGACAACAGCAACGCGGTCGTGAGGGTCGCAACACGCAAAAAGTTCATCGGACGGGTCCCCTGTTTCAAGTGTTTGCCGGCGGCATTGTCCCGAGACTATCAACCCCGCCCGCCGCTGTAACTTCCGGGCTGGCGCTAAAAGCCGCCAGCAGCCGTTCGAGGCTGGGCGAAAGTTCGGCATCCCGGGGAACGATTGCCTGCGGCGGAGGCAGTTCCGCCACCCGATGGCAGGCGGTGGCGTGGCCGCTGCTGTCTGCGATCAGCAGCGGACGCTCGACGCGGCAGCGCGCGACGGCATAGGGACATCGCGTGTGGAAACGGCAACCGGCCGGCGGATCGAGCGCGCTCGGCATCTCGCCCTCGAGCAGCATGCGGCTGCGCTTCGCATTCGGATTGGGCACCGGGATCGCCGACAGCAGCGCGCGGCTGTAAGGATGGCGCGGCGTGGCGAACAGCGCCTGCGCCTCCGCGGTCTCGACGATCTGGCCGAAGTTCATCACCGCGACACGGTCGGCGATGTGCTTGACCACCGCGAGGTCGTGCGAGACGAAGATGTAGGCCAGTCCTAGCCGGTTCTGCAGGTCGCGCAGCAGGTTGAGGATCTGCGAGCGGATCGAGACGTCCAGCGCCGAGACCGGCTCGTCGCAGATGATCAGCTTCGGCTCGACCGCCAGCGCCCGGGCGATGGCGATGCGCTGGCGCTGGCCGCCGGAGAATTCGTGCGGATAGCGCCGCGCGAAGCGCGGCTCGAGACCCACGAGGCCCAGCAGCTCATCGACCCGGACGCGGCGCTGCGCGCGTGGCACGAGATCGTGCAGCGCCAGCGGCTCGCTCAGGATCTGGCTGACGGTCATCCGCGGATTGAGCGAGGCGTAGGGATCCTGGAAGATGATCTGCGCCTCGCGACGGAACGCGCGCAACTGCCCGGCTTCCATCGCCAGCAGGTCGCGGCCCGCGAAGCGGATGCCGCCCGAATCGGGCTCGATCAGCCGCAGCACCAGCCGGCTCACCGTCGATTTGCCGCAACCGGACTCGCCGACGATCGCCAGCGTCTTGCCAGACTCCACCGTGAAGCTGACGCCGTCCACCGCGTTGATGTGCGCGGTCGGCCGCCCGAATATCGACCGGCGCGCGACGAAGCGCTTCGCAAGATCCTCGACCTCCAGCAGCGCGGTCACGACACCAGCCTTTCCAGCGGCGCCCTGACGCAGCGCGTCCAGTGCCCCGCGCCGACTTCCACGAAAGGCGGCGGCGCAGCCACGCAGATGTCGCTGGCGAACGGACAGCGCGGGGCGAAGCGGCAGCCGTCGGGAACCGCCGACATGTTCGGCACCATGCCCTCGATGGTGGCGAGACGTTCGGTGCGATGATCGAGCCGCGGGATCGAGCCGAGCAGGCCGACCGTGTAAGGATGCTGCGGCCGCGCAAACAGCTCATCGACCGGGGCGCGCTCGACGATCTCGCCGGCATACATCACCGCGACATCGTCGCAGACCTCGGCGACCACGCCGAGGTCGTGGGTGATCAGGATGATCGAGGCGCCGCTGGTCTCCTTCAACTCCCGCATCAGGTCGAGGATCTGCGCCTGCAGCGTCACGTCGAGCGCGGTGGTCGGCTCGTCGGCGATCAGCAGCATCGGATCGCAGGCCAGCGCCATCGCGATCATGACACGCTGCCGCATGCCGCCGGAGAGCTTGTGCGGATAGTCGTCGATGCGCCGTTCCGGCGATGGAATATGCACCCGGCGCAGCAGTTCGATGGCGCGCAGCCGGGCTTTCGATTTCGACATGCCGCGATGACGGATGATGGTCTCGATGATCTGCTCGCCGATGCTGTAGCTCGGATTGAGCGAGGTCATCGGCTCCTGGAAGATCATCGCCAGCCGGTTGCCGCGCAGGTCGCGCAGGGTGTGATCGGGAATGTCCAGCAGATCGAAGCCGTCGAAACGGACCGAACCGGAAATGGTGGCCGAGCTTTTCGGCAGCAATCCCATGATCGCCAGCGAGGTCACGCTCTTGCCGGAACCGGACTCGCCGACGATGCCCAGAGTTGCCCCCCTGGCGAGGCTGAGATCGACCTGGTCGACGGCGTGAGTGGTGCGCCCGCCGTCGCCGTGAAACACCACCCGCAGATTTTCGATTTCGATCAGCGGGACGGTGTCGGTCATTTGAGGCCTGCGTGAGCGGCTTCGATGGCGGCGTCGATCGCCGCGCGGTCGGTCACGCCGGCGGGATTGGCGCGGCTCGGCATGAAGCGGCTGAACGGCACCCAGCGCTCGCGGCTGACCTGTTCGAGCCGCGCGAGTTCGGCGAGCGGATCATGGTGATCGTCGACCCGCAGATCGAGCGCCGACCATTCCTCGGCGCCGTGGATCAACAGCGCCGCCGATTGCTTGCCGCGCTTGTCGCCGCCGGCGGCCTCGCCGGCCTGCATCGCCGCGATCAGCCGGCGTGCGAACGGCAATGCGGCATGGGCGCGATACGCCGCGGCGGTGTCGTCGAGCACGCGCGGTCCAGCGAGCATGTTGCCCGCAATCGAGACACCCTCGTCTGCGAGGTGTCCGCACCAGTCGACGCATTCGGCGCCGGTATGAGCGGCGATGCGGCCGTCCGCATCCATGATGTGGAGCTGGCGGTGGGCGTGACCGCTGTCGGCGGCGGTCAGGATGGCGACGATGTCCCGCGGCGCCTTGCGCTCGCGCAACAGCTTGATGCCGTCGATCCCGTAATATGGATTCACCAGCGCCTGGGTTGCGATGGCGCCAAATCCCGCGGCGATGAACGGCACCCGGGCGCCGACGGCGAAAAATCGCGTGGCGACGGCGACGCCGAACTGGCCGGTCTCGCTGTCCTTGGCGACGATCGACCAGGTCATTCGCTATCGTCCGGCGGCGTAGCCTTGCATGCCGCGCGGGTTTGCGGCGGCACGGCGGCGGCGGCCGAGTTTCGAGGCGGCGGTCAGCCGGCCTTCCGACCAGGCCGGGCCGGTCTCGACGAGATGGCCCTGGCTGGTGAGCTTGTCGACGGTTGATTTCGGCACCCGATCTTCGACCACCAGCACGCCGGGACGCGCGGTGCGCGGCCAGAACGAGATCGGGAAATGCTCGGAATGCCATGCCGGCGCGTCGATGGATTCCTGCAGGTTCATGCCGGCATGGACGTGGCGCAGAAAAAATTGCGTGGTCCATTGGTCCTGCTGGTCGCCGCCGGGCGATCCCCACGCCAGATACGGCTCGCCGTCGCGCAGCGCCATGGTCGGGCTGAGCGTGGTGCGCGGCCGCTTGCCCGGCGCCAGCGCCGCGGGATGATTTTCCTCCAGCCAGAACATCTGGGCGCGGCTGCCCAGGCAGAAGCCGAGCTCCGGTATCACCGGCGAGGATTGCAGCCAGCCGCCGGACGGTGTCGCCGAGATCATGTTGCCCGCCTGATCGACGATGTCGAAATGCACGGTGTCGCCGCGCACTTCGCCGAAGCGGCCGACCGTCGGCTCGCCTGCCCCCATGGCGCCGACCGCCTCGCGGTGGCCTTCGGCACGGCGCAGTTTGACGACCGACCCAAAGCCTTCGACCGAGCCGGGGACGAAATCGAGCGACGCCTTGTCCGAGATCAGCTTGCGGCGTTCGTCGTTGTAGGCGTCGGACAGCAGCGTCGCGATCGGGATGTCGCTGAATTTCGGATCGCCGTAGAATTTTTCGCGATCGGCGAAAGCCAGCTTGGCGCATTCGATCTGCAGGTGAATGAACTCCGGACCCGTCGGGTCGAGGCCGTCAAGGGCAAAACCCTTGAGCAGCGCCAGCTGCTGCAGCATCACCGGGCCCTGGCTCCACACCCCGGCCTTGCACACCGTATAGCGGCCGTAATCGTAGGTCAGCGGTGCCTCGATGGTCGGCTGCCAGCGCGCCATGTCGTCGGCGCGCAGCACGCCGCGATGCGGCGATCCCGAGACGTCCATCACCTCTTGCGTGCGGCAGAACGCGTCGATCGCCTCGGCGACGAACCCGTGCGACCACGCCTTGCGGGCGCGCTCGATCTGCGCAATGCGGTCGCCGCCGGCACTTTCGGCCTCCTGCAGGATGCGGGCATAGGTTTCCGAAAGTTTTTTGTTGGTGAACAGCGTGCCGGGCCTCGGCACCTCGTTGTTCGGCAGATAGACCGCCGCCGACGTGGTCCAGTGCTTGCGGAACAATTGCTCGACGGTCTGGATCGTCGCCGCCGCCCGCTCGACCAGCGGATAACCGTCGCGGGCATAGGCGATGGCCGGCTCCAGCACGTCGCGCAGCCGCAGCGTGCCGTAATCGCGCAGCAGCAGCATCCAGGATTCGAAGGTGCCCGGCACGCAGGCCGCGAGCAGCCCGGTGCCCGGCACCATCTCGAGGCCTTCGTTGCGGTAGTGCGCGATGGTGGCGCCGGCCGGCGCCGGGCCCTGGCCGCAGATCACCTCGGTCTTGGCGCGTTTGACGTCATGAACGATGATCGGCACATCGCCGCCCGGCCCATTCAAATGCGGCT